>Ga0194128_10010306_pt1 | contig 11161 bp, 7 predicted proteins | sample TA2KigCa65mmetaG_FD_148650 | JGI IMG/M metagenome (GOLD analysis project Ga0194128, IMG submission 148650) | Freshwater microbial communities from Lake Tanganyika, Tanzania - TA2015037 Kigoma Deep Cast 65m | ecosystem: Environmental > Aquatic > Freshwater > Lake | place: Tanzania: Lake...
AAGTGGTATAAATGGCACCAGTGGCACAAGTGGCGCAAGTGGATCTAGCGGAAGTAGCGGTTTGAGTGGAAGTAGTGGTAGTAGTGGAAGCTCTGGGGTAAGCGGAACAAGTGGGTCTAGCGGAAGTAGCGGTTCTAGTGGCTCAAGTGGTATAAATGGCACCAGTGGCATAAGTGGATCTAGCGGAAGTAGCGGTTTGAGTGGAAGTAGTGGTAGTAGTGGAAGCTCTGGGGTAAGCGGAACAAGTGGGTCTAGCGGAAGTGGCGGTTCTAGTGGCTCAAGTGGTATAAATGGCACCAGTGGCACAAGTGGCGCAAGTGGATCTAGCGGAAGTAGCGGTTTGAGTGGAAGTAGTGGTAGTAGTGGAAGCTCTGGGGTAAGCGGAACAAGTGGGTCTAGCGGAAGTGGCGGTTCTAGTGGCTCAAGTGGTATAAATGGCACCAGTGGCACAAGTGGCGTAAGTGGCACCAGCGGCACAAGAGGCACAGGTGGATCAAGTGGAAGTTCTGGACTTAATGGAACTTCTGGCGTTAATGGAACTAGCGGATTAAGTGGAAATAACGGTACAAGCGGCTCAAGTGGTGTAAGTGGCGCCAGTGGCACAAGCGGCTCAAGTGGAGTTAATGGAAGCAGTGGTACGTCTGGCGTTGCAGGCACAAGTGGTACAAGTGGTACTGGAATTTCAGGAGGAACAACAGGAAAGATCGTTAAATTCACTTCTTCGACTACGGTTGGAAACAGTATAATGACGGAGTCTACCACTAGCATAGGCATAAATAATGCTTCTCCCGCCGATATGCTTGATGTCGCTGGCAGAGCTAAAGCCTATTTAATTTACGAAAAAGCGATAACTCAGGCAGCTGGAACTTATTCTTGCAATTTGAGTACTGGCTCAACGTTTAATTTAACTATATCAGCAAATGGAAACATTACTTTTAGTAATATTCCTACTTCTGGAAACTCTGTAAGTTGGATGGTCTTAGCTAAATTTAATGGAGCCTTCTCCTTAACTTGGCCCGCTACTGTAATTTGGGCGGACGGAATTTCTCCTAGTCAAACAAGCGTTTCCGGAAGAACAGACGTGTTTACCTTCCATACAAGTAATGGCGGTACGACAATTTACGGATTTATTGGCGGACAGAATTTTGCTACTACAATGTATTAATCTATGAAAGGTATTGGAAGAATAATCTCATCAACAAAAAAATTCGATGTAATGAATTTACAATTTGGACTTGCTCTCCCTCAAGGGATTTATAGTAATGGTTTAACTTATCAACAAACCCTTGCTGGATTATTAGGCGGCGGGACTTTTTGGAATCCAATTACCGTAATTTCTTGGCCAGGCCCGGGTTTTCCTTTGAATAGCGCTAATTATTCTTTAAAGAATTCATTTGGGAAAAATACGGCTTGTTCTTTAGCTACGGTTAATTTCGGCCAATACTACTCTGCAGGATGGTGGAGCTCAGCCTTCAACCTGTACAAAGCATATGGGTATACTGACCATCCAAATCCTAGGTTTACTTTTACAAAATTTACCCCTGGCAAGTATGATATTATAATTTACAGCAGTCACGGCTATGGTCAATTCTCTATAAAAAATAAATATTCTATTTACGATGCCGCTAATACTCTTTTGTCTTCCGTCCAATATAATAACGTAAATATCGGTTCAGTACCTACTAGCATAGCTTCTTTAGTCGAGAATACTCACTACCTTAGAATAAGTAATATTACTCTACCACAATCTTTTTACATACTCCCTACGGTCACTAGTGCAACGAATCAGGCAGACAAACCAATGCTTAATGGTATTTCTTTTAAAAAACTGTAATAAAATTAAATTTAAATGAATCTACTTTCGTCTTAAGACTAAGAAGATTTTAATGAAGATTTTATATATTTGCCCGCATTTGTCTACTGGAGGACAACCTCAGTACGCCCTTAAGCAGTTGGAGGCGTTCCACAAAGTGAATGATGTTTATCTAGTTGAGTATGGGAATTATTCAAACGATTACGTTGTTCAAAAAAATCGTATAAAGAATATACTCGGTGAAAAATTCTTTACTCTCGATGAGGATAAAACTCGCCTTCTGAGTTTAATAAAGAAAATTGAACCAGAAATTATTCATTTTCAAGAAATCCCAGAGTTTTTCATGGCTGAGGAAATCTCCTCTAAAATCTTTTGTGAAGAAAGAAACTATAAGATAGTTTGTACTACTCATAGCTCAAATACTAATCCAGAGCATATCACTCATATCCCTGATAAATTTGTGCTTGTTTCTGAATGGTCAAAGAATCAATTCCAAAATCGACTTGGTATGGATGTTGATTTAGACGTTTGGGAATATCCAATTGAAAATTTAAGGAAGATAAGCAAGGAGGAGGCTCAGTCTAGACTCGGATTAGACAGGGGTTACAAGCACGTTTTGAATGTAGGACTATTTACTCCAGGGAAAAATCAAAAGGAAATATTTGAGATTGCAAAAAGCTTCCTGAACAAAAAAATAAAATTCCATTTTGTAGGTAATCAAGCGGTAAATTTTAAGGAGTACTGGCAGCCATTAATGCAAAATAAGCCAGAAAACTGCATAATTTGGGGTGAAAGAAGCAATACTGACTTATTTTATCAAGCGGCGGATTTGTTTTATTTTTCTTCTGTCTTAGAGCTTAATCCATTGGTGGTGAAGGAGTCTTTGGGTTTTGGATTGCCAACTCTAATGAGAAAGCTGGAAACTTATTTAGATTCTTATGATAGTAACCCTTTGGTAACCTACATCAATGCCAATAGGGAAAAGACAATAGACAAAATCAATAGCCTCCTTAGCTTGGAGAAAGATATCCCTGGATGGTTTAGTTATTCTAATTTCTATGATGAAATTTCAAAAGATTTTTATGACGGATACAAGGTAGTTGAGGTCGGAGCATGGCTTGGTAGGTCAACAGCTTATCTTGCGGATAAGGTAAAACAGTCCAAGAAAAAAGTTGACTTTTATACAATCGACACATGGAAGGGGTCACTCAACGAAAGCCTTCATCAATCTTTTGTAAAAGGCCACGGAGGTTCAATCTTTGAGATTTTCTTAAATAATTTACAGAGTCAAAATTTGCTTAAACATGTAACTCCAATACAGGACTTATCTCAAAGTGCCTCTAAAAATTTCAGTAATAATTCATTGGACGCTATAATGATTGACGCTGACCATTCTTATGAAGGGGTCAGAAATGATATTTTAAATTGGTATTCCAAAATAAAACCTGGAGGAGTAATTGCCGGTGATGATTACGGAGTTTGGGAAGGTGTTTCTAGGGCAGTTAAGCAATTTTTTCACAACATTTCCATCGACCAGTATACATGGAAATACAGGAAGCCAAAGATACAGGCTATTCATTTAAGAACTAGGGTAAGTGATTCAAGAGAGGTTTTTTCTAAGATTAGTCTAGAGCAATTGAAAAATTATGGAATCGACTACACTGAACACATCAATCAAATCTACGTCGGAGTCCCTCCTAAAGATTTTTGCAGAAGGCCAGCGGATATCGGCAACAAGACCGGCCGTTTTGAAACAGGACTTGGTCCTATAAATAGCGCTCATTATGGTTGTTATCTGGCCCACAGGCAAGCTCTCGAAGCGATTGATGATAACTATGATTATACCCTAATATTCGAAGCCGATGCTATCTTGGCTGTGGGATACGAAGACTTTTTTTGGAAGTTGAATAAATGCATTCAGCGGCTTGAAATGGATGACGTTTATTATATTGGGCTGTCTAATAATACGTCTGCATCAGAACGCGACGTAAGAAAAGTCGACAATGAATTTTGCGAAAAATGGAATCAGTGTCTCACGCACGCGTACCTAATACCGAACAAAAGAAAGACTTGGTATTTGGAAAGAATTAAAGACAGCGAATGGGATTCAGCTGATTTATGGTTTAACCACATCTTCTGTCACCATAGAGAAAAGAGATATACTTACAACGAGGAGCTTTTCAAGCAATCTTCCGGTTTATCTATATTAGATGAAGTGGAAAAAAAATCAAACAATAGATGAAAGATATTTACAAAAACATAAAAAAGAACAATATAAACATCGTTTCTCAAAGAGAGATTATAAGCGTGGACTTTTTAGAGGGATGTCGTGTCGAGGTGAGGGGCAATAAGCCGCTAGAGTACACGGTTTTATTTAAGGAAAACGATAAGATTCTTTATTCTACTTTAATGAAGAGTAATCATTGGTCAAAAATTAATAAAAGATTTTTCGGCAATTACTCCGCTGAGGTTTACTATGAAGGACACCTAATAAAGAAAGAAAAACTTAATCTTAAAAATAAAAACGTTAAAATATCAATAGATTCAAACTCACTAGGGGATACTATAGCATGGATCGCTCAAGTAGACAAATTTCAGAGAGTTCATGAATGTAATGTTTATGTTCACTGCGCTTTTAAAGATTTATTTAAATCAGAGTATCTTAATTTAAATTTTAATAATGAGTACCCTAGTTATTACGCCTCTTATGTTTTGGGCTATTTCTACAAAGAGAATTGGACAAGTAATACGCCAACAAATCCCAAGACTATACCATTAGCGAAAACCGCGTCAGAAATTCTTGGGTTAAATTATGAAGAGCTTAAACCTAAAATTAGCATAAACAATAAAGCGAGGAAACACGAGAAACCTTATGTTTGTATTGCTACTCAAAGCACTTCTCAATGTAAGTATTGGAATAATAAAGAGGGCTGGGAAAAGGTCTGCGAATACCTCAAGTCGAAGAATTTAGATGTTATTTGCATAGATAAACACGAATCTTTCGGAGTTAAAAACTCCATGAACTATATTCCTAAAAATGCCATAAATAAAACTGGTGATTTTCCGCTGCAAGAGCGGATTACTGACATACATAATTGTGAATTTTTCATTGGGCTTGGCTCTGGACTTTCTTGGTTAGCTTGGGCCCTGAATAAACCAGTCGTCCTTATTAGCGGATTTAGCAATCCAATCTCCGAATTTCAGACGCCATACAGAGTCTTTAATGAAAAAATCTGCAATTCATGCTGGAATGATCTAGATGAGAATTTCGACGCCTCGAATTGGTTATGGTGCCCAAGAGAAAAGAATTTTGAATGTACAAAAGAAATTTCTTTTGAAATGGTAAAGGAAAAAATAGACTTGCTAATTTAAGTTTAAAGGTGTACTAATATTTAACTGCATCATTTTATGAAAAAAGAATACTGCAACCAAGACAAACTCTCCTTCAAAGATTTTCTCATGACTCGCCGCGAATATCTTAAACGTTTTGGCGCGGGTATGGGTTATTTAAGTTTAGCATCTCTTTTTTCAAATGCGGCGACTGTGCATCATACTCCAAAAGCCAAAAGAGTTATTCATGTATTTTTTAGTGGAGGTCAAAGTCATATCGATACTTGGGACAATAAACCAACCTTGGTAAAAATGGACGGCCAGCAATTACCCACAGGCGGATTAGCTTGCGGCTCTCCTTTTAAATTTAATCGTTATGGAAAATCTGGATTGGAAATTAGTGAAGTATTCGAAAAAGTTGCTCAGCACGCGGACGACATGGTTATTATTAACGGATTAACCACTCCAGTTCCTGCTCACGAAGCAGCAACCGTTATGATGAATACTGGATCGCTACGATTTGTAAGACCAAGTATTGGTTCTTGGGTAGTGTACGGTCTTGGCTCCATGAATGAGAGTTTGCCTTCTTTTATTTCTTTACGTAGTGGAGGTATGCCCTTGGGGGGAACTCAAAATTTTGGCGCAGCATTTTTACCCGGAATGTATCAGGGAACACCAATCGACACTAATTTAGGCTCAGTAGATAAAATGATTCAGAACATCAATAATAAATTTTCTTCCAGAACAGAGCAACAGAAACAAATGGAAACCCTGATAAAGCTCAATGAAGTTCATAAGCAAAACCTAAAAAAAGATGAAGCTCTTGATGCAAGAATAAAATCTTTTGAACTTGCGTTTAAAATGCAAACTGAAGCTACGGACGCTTTCGATATTAGCAAGGAACCTCAAAGCATCAAAGATATGTATGGAACTTCTTCTCAGGGCAAACAGATGCTTATTGCTCGTCGGTTAGCTGAGAAAGGTGTAAGATTTATTCAAGTTTGGGCGGGCGGTTGGGACACTCATAATGCTCTTAATCAAACCGTACGAAATGCAGCAAATCAAGTAGATGGACCTTTGGCTGCGCTCGTGCAAGATTTAAAAAATCGCAACATGTTGCAAGATACTCTAATCGTTCTTGTGGGAGAGTTTGGTCGCACGCCAGCGCGTGACGGTGAAGGTGGAATTAATGGTTATGGTCGTTCACACTGGCACAAAGCAATGAGTGCAGTTTTAATCGGTGGCGGCGTAAAAGGAGGAACGACTTATGGAAAAACTGATGAATTTGGTTATCAAGTAGTGGAGAATAAAATGGATATTCATGATTTTCATGCCTCAATTTTATATGGGCTTGGTTTTGATCATCGCAAACTGGAATACGTTTACAATGGTCGCCCAATGAGGCTAACGGATGTATCTGAGAACGAGCCGATAAAACAAATTTTTACATAATACGAACGCTAAAGAAAAAACATTAAAAAAAGCAAGGCGATTTTCATTTCCTATAGCTTGCTATGTCCTTAGTGTGGTAATTTTTTCTCTGAGTTGCTGGATATTTGTTTGTAAAAAAGAAAATAATGATTTGAAAGAAATACTCTTCTATCGCACCAAAGAAAATATTATACTAAAAGAGCTTGTTTCTGAGCAGGAAAAACTCATAAATTTTTATGAAAGCATCTATTCTTCTAAAAATTTGGCTAATTCTGTTGGCAATTAGTTTTCAAGCAAAATCTGCTTCAAAAGAAGAGATCGATTTTTTTGAAAAAAAGATTAGACCTGTATTGGCTCAAAATTGCTATAAGTGCCATAGTAAAGATTCTGAAAAGGTAAAAGGCGGTTTGCTTCTTGATAACGCGGCGAACACTCAAAAGGGAGGAGATTCTGGACCAGCCGTGGTTCCCAAAAACATCGAACAGAGTATTCTATATAAATCAATCACTTATAAAGATAAAGATTTGCAAATGCCTCCCGCTGGCAAGCTCTCCGATTCTATAATTAAAGACTTTGAAACATGGATTAAAATGGGCGCGCCGGATCCTCGTTCATCAACAATTCAATCCGCAAGCGGAAAATTAGATGAGGTTGTAAAGAATCACTGGGCTTATCAACCAATTCAAAAACCTTCGATTCCGGTCAATGGGTTAAAATGGGGCAATAATGAAATTGATGCGTTCATTCTAAAAAAACAAATTGAAAATAAACTTTTGCCATCTATTGAAGCGGATAAAAAAACTTTAATTAGAAGAGTTTACTATGATCTTATTGGATTGCCGCCCACTTTGAAAGAAGTCGAGGATTTTGTTAATGATAAAAGCTCAAATGCTTACGAAAAAATTGTGGATAGACTTTTGTCTTCAAAACTTTATGGTGAAAGATGGGGACGTTATTGGCTTGATTCTGCAAGATATTCTGATACGGCAGGCTCGGTAAACAGAAATAGAGAAGATCGTTTCACTTACGCTTATACATATAGAGACTATGTAATAAATTCTTTTAATGAAGACAAGCCTTTTAATAGATTCATTATTGAACAAATTGCTGCTGATAAAATTGCTGATGTTAAAAAAGAAAATTTAGCCGCACTTGGTTTTATTACTTTGGGCAAAGACTCTTCTAATGTGAATGATGTGATTGATGATCGTATTGACGTGATTACAAAAACTTTTATGGCCACCACCGCCGTTTGCGCCAGGTGCCATGACCATAAATTTGACCCAGTATCAACTAAAGACTATTATGCTTTACATGGTATTTTCAATAGTAGTTTTGTGCCTTTAGACTCAGATAAACCATTGCTTCGTCCAATAGAAGAAAATGAAGCTTATAAAGATTACCTTCTTAAAAAAGAAAAACTCCAAAAAAATGTAGAAGATTTTATTGATAAAAGTTATGCTGAAGCTTTTTTAGATTTTACAACCAACACCACAAAATTTTTGTATGGAGCTTATGCATTAAATTCAATAGCTCAATCGAATCGCACCGATTACGTGAGAGATAATAAACTTAATTCACGAATGATCCAAAGATGGACTCAAGCAATAAAAGTGACCATGACAATAAGCAATCGGAGCAAAACCAAAGGAAAGCCCGCCTCCGCAAAACTTGAGCACCCAGCTTTTTTACTTTACGCAAAAATGTTTGAGGTTCCCGAAAAAGATTTTTCATCTAAATTTAAAAGTGTTTTGGAGGAGTATTCTGAAGATGTTAATCCATTTTTGCTTTCTAAAATTAAATCGACTTCAATAAACAAAATGCAAGATTTAGCGGTGGTATATGGCAGAGCCGTTAATGAAAGTCGCGCATTTTATAATAATACCAATATAATTGGAGCAAAAGATTTTTACGAAGCTATTTTTAAAAACAATGGGCCGCTAGATATTAGTCGAGATAATTTTCAAAGATATTATGCTGACAACGGAAAAACTATGCGCTATGACAATCAACTAAGAGATGAGCGTGGTAAAATAACTGAAAATGATATTCAGCACCCTGCCTCGCCAGCAAAAGCCATGGCTATATTTGACAAAGAAAAACCATCAAATTCCTACGTTTTTATAAAAGGTGAGCCTACTTCTCGTGGACCAATTGTCGAGCGAAGATTCTTTTCGTTCTTAGACTATGTGAATCCTGAGAACTTTAAAAATGGAAGCGGCCGATTAGAATTAGCAGAAGCGATTGCTAATCCTAAAAATCCTTTAACGGCTAGAGTAATAGTTAATAGAGTTTGGCAAAAGCATTTTGACGAAGGGTTTGTAAAAACTCCAGATGATTTTGGTACTCAATCTGAAAAGCCTGTAAACATTGAACTTGTTAATTATCTTGCGGCAAGATTTATGGAGGAGGGATGGTCTTTGAAAAAATTACACAGACTAATATTAAACTCTTCAACCTACAAACAATCTTCACTAGATGATGGTAAAAAATCATTCATTGACCCCTATAATAAATACATGTGGAGAATGAACATTTCTCGTTTAGATTTTGAGTCTTTGAGAGATACAATTTTATATGTTGGAGGAAACTTAAATTTAGAACCTTTAAAGCAGCCAAAAGATTTATTTACTTTGGATGGAGACAGTTTTTCAAATCACCGTTCTGTTTATGGAATGGTCAATAGATCTAGGCTTCCAGAATCACTAACTACTTTTGATTTTGCCACACCAGAAATGACCACTGGTAAAAGGTTTAAAACGACCGTGCCTAAGCAGGCTTTGTTTTTGATGAATAATGCGCTGGTTGTTGCTCAGGCAAGAAATGTAATTACCCGAGAAGATTTTACAAAAACAATTGTTGAAGATCAGAAAATAGAAATGCTTTATGATATTTTTTATCAGAGAAAACCCTCAGATTTAGAAAAGAAAATTGCAATAGATTATATCACCTCCGCGAAAATGGATGATATGTCCGATGTAAAAAAAGAATATAATTGGAAATATGGATTCAGAACATCCTCTGGAAAAGCATTGGGTAATTTTATAGAATTTAATAATTTTAATAAAAATAGTTACGGATCTTCAAATGCGGTTCTTAAAAATTTGGAGATAAATTCAACCGGAGGCAAACTTCCCATGCTAAGCGTGTATCCTATTCGACAGTGGAAATCTCCAAGGTCTGGTGAATTTAGCATCTCTGTCGAATCTTCTGTAAAAGCTGGCCCCAAAGAGCCTGTAAATTATTCCGTAATTGTTTACAAAAATGATCGAGTGATTAAATTCGCAAACATTACAAATGCTGCTCTTCACAAGATAGAAATTCCAAGCATTATCAACACAGCAAATGATAAGTTAGAATTTGCAATAGTAAATAATATTAAAAAAGATTTGGACTACTCCATGAATATTAATATTATTGAAAAAAGAGACGAGAATTCTTTGTCTCCCGTAACCTGGAATTCGGTAAGCGATTTTCGCGGCCCAATTCGCAAAATTGACAGGGAACTCGATGCTTGGGAAAGATTTGCTCATATTCTATTAATGAGTAATGAAATGGTTTTTATTAATTAGACCTTGATTAAAATTAGGTGTAATTAATAGGAGATGAAAACTGTTGATATTGCTCAAGAAATATTTAAAGAATTGGGAGAACCCACATCTTCCAGCATTCCAGCAATAGCTTTTTGGATAAGAGCTAATATAGGTCAATTGAACAATTACCTTAAAGAATCCTTTACTATTAATAATTCTTATGAAATAGTTAATGAAAATAATCAGGAAATTAATATTGAAGCAGCTGCAATACTAAAGAAAATGTACGCTTTGCATGATTATGATTTAAAAATTAGAGCCAATATAATTTCCATAAGCTCAAGTGATATATTATCAATAAAAGACAAGGGAAAAACTATTGTTAAATTAAATAAAAATGAAGTAACAAAAGCTTTGTCTACGTTGAAAAAAGAAGAGTATATGGCATTGCAAAAGCTGATACAGGCTTATAATATTCGTGAGTCTTCACCCATTCAAGTTGTTGGAGATGATACTCAGGTTGGCTCCTACAGTAAATACAGAACCTACAATCGGCTAATTTAACGTATGCCAAGCTTATTAACAACCAGCGATAAAAATGCATTTATCGAAAATTATATTGATTTCTTTGACACTTTTAAAGAGCGCATAGTCGTATGGAAGAATCCAAAAAAAGTTTTTTCCAACGTTAACCTTTCGGCAATATTCGGATACGGGGACAATTCCAACACCGCTAATTTTACCTACATTCCAGTTAGCGGAGTCTACTCTGGAGTAGTGAATTATGGAAACGATCAAATGGAATCTACAATTGGTGAGGCGAATGAAAAATTGTCCGCAGGAGAAATTTTTATTGAAGTGAGCGGAGATGCAAAAGATTTTATAAATGATGGAACCACTCCTTTCATTCAGATTGGTAATGAAAAATTTACGCTCATTTCTGAGGATAGAGATAGAAATTTTTTAGGATATAAATTCTACTCTTATAAATTAAAAAGATCCAATTAATATGGCCAATGGTTCTGCAGATTATGATTCAATTTACAAGCTACTA
>Ga0194128_10010308_pt1 | contig 11159 bp, 6 predicted proteins | sample TA2KigCa65mmetaG_FD_148650 | JGI IMG/M metagenome (GOLD analysis project Ga0194128, IMG submission 148650) | Freshwater microbial communities from Lake Tanganyika, Tanzania - TA2015037 Kigoma Deep Cast 65m | ecosystem: Environmental > Aquatic > Freshwater > Lake | place: Tanzania: Lake...
GCGGCGCGGGGGCGCGGGCACCGCCGCCGACGCGGCCGGCGCGGGCATCATCCCCCCCGCCACCACGAGCCCGATGCAGAACGCAACGGTCGCGGTGAGCGCGAGCGTGACGGCCAGGAACCGCCGGGTCATGACAGAGCTCATTATGACAGGTCCGGCTGAGGCCCGACACTACGCGCGCTCGAGGAGCGCGACGAGCCCGGCCTCATCCAGCATCGGCACGCCGAGCTCGCGCGCCTTGTCGGCCTTGCTGCCGGCGTCGCTCCCGACGATGACGGCCGTGGTCTTGCGGCTGACCGCGCCGGCGACCTTGCCGCCCAGCCGCTCGATGGCCGCCGTGGCCTGCTCGCGCGTCATCGACGCGAGCGTGCCGGTCACGACGTACGTCTTGCCGGCGAGCGGGCCGTCCGCCCGGCGCGCGGCCCGCCGCTCGGGCGGCACGTCCATCCGCACCCCGGCGTCGCGCAGCCGCGCCACGAGCGCCTGGTTGCGCGGCTCGTCGAACCAGCTCCGCACCGATTCGGCGAGCACGGGGCCGATCTCGCGCGTGCCCTGGAGCGCCTCGACCGAGGCCGCCTGGATCGCGTCGATCGATCCGAACGCCTCCTCCAGCACCTGCGCGGCGCGCTCGCCGACGTGGCGGATGCCGAGGCCGTAGAGGAGCCGCCACGGCTCGTTGGTCCGGCTGCGATCGATCTGCGCGAGGACCTTGGCCGCGTTCTTCGCGCCGAAGCGGCGCTCGATCGCCCGGCCGTCGGCGCGCTCGGAGGTGCTGGTCAGCCCGGCAATCGTGTCGGCGGCGAGCGCATAGACGTCGGCGTAATCGCGCACCAGGCCGCGGGCGATGAGCTGCGCGACGAGCGACTCCCCCAGCCCCTCGATGTTCATCGCGCCGCGCGAGGCGAAGTGCTCCAGCCCGCGCTGCAGCTTGGCCGGACACGACGTGTTCTCGCACCGCCAGACGACTTCCCCCTCGGGCCGGTGCAGCGCCGCCCCGCATCGCGGGCACGCCGCCGGCATCCGCCACGGCATGGAGTCCGGCGGACGCTTGCTCAGGATCGGCCCCACGACCCTCGGGATGACGTCGCCCGCCTTCTCGACGACGACCCAGTCGCCGTCGCGGATGTCCTTGCGGGCGACGTCGTCGGCATTGTGGAGCGTGGCCATCGAGATCGTCGATCCCGCCAGGAAGACCGGCTCGAGGATGGCAAACGGCGTCACGGCCCCGGTGCGCCCGACGTTCACCTCGATCCGCTCGAGCCGGGTCGTCTTCTGCTCCGCCGGGAACTTGAAGGCGATCGCCCAGCGCGGGAACTTGCTGGTGGCGCCCAGCAGGCGCCGATCGGCCAGACGGTCGGCCTTGATCACCACGCCGTCGGTGTCGAAGTCCACCTCCGTGCGGCGCCGGTCGCCCCAGGCGCGGCAGAAGGCGACCAGCTCATCCAGACTGACGCAGCGCTGGCGGTGCGGCTCGACCGGCAGGCCCCACTGCTGCAGCCGGTCGAGCGTCCCGCCGTGGGAGTCGAACGGCGGCGCCTCCGGGCGCCCCGCCCCGACGAGCTGGTAGACGTAGGCGCGCAGGCCGCGGGTCGCGACGAGCGCCGGGTCGAGGTTGCGGAGGGTGCCGGCAGCGGCGTTGCGCGGGTTGGCAAACAGCGGCTCGCCCTCCTCTTCGCGCTGCGCGTTGAGGCGCTCGAAGGCCTTGCGCGGCAGGAAGACTTCGCCCCGCACTTCCAGGCGCTCGGGCGGGGCGTCGCCGCGCAGGCGCAGCGGGATGGCGCGGACGGTCCTGATGTTGGCGGTGACGTCCTCGCCGCGGACGCCGTCGCCGCGCGTGGCGCCGCGGACCAGCGCCCCGTCCTCGTAGGTGAGCGCGATGCTGACGCCGTCGATCTTGAGCTCCGCGACGTAGGTGACCGGGTCGTCCGGGCCGAGGCCGAGCCCGCGGCGCACCCGGTCGTGGAAGGCGCGCAGCTCCTCCTCCGTGTACGCGTTGTCGAGGCTGAGCATCGGCTCGGCGTGCTCGACGGTGCTGAATCCGGCCGCCGCGCGTCCGCCGACGCGGCGAGTCGGCGAATCGGCGGTCGCCAAGTCCGGATGCGCGGCCTCGAGCTGCGCCAGCTCCCGCATGAGCGCGTCGAACTCGGCGTCGGCAATCTCCGGGTCGTCGAGGACGTAGTAGCGCTCTTCGTGGTACCGGATGAGGCGGCGGAGCTCGGCGATCCGTTCGGCGGGGGGCATTCGGTAGTAGGCAGTAGGCAGTCGGCAGTGGGCGGTGGGCAAAACGCGACAGGCAGTCGGTGCCGTTCCGACTGCCCCCGCTGCCTACTGCCTACTGCCGACTACCGACTGACTGCCACATTCTACCGGTCGCGGGACACGACGTAATCGGGGAGGAAGAGCAGCGCCTCGCGCGCGTCGCCGGCTGGAAAGGCGCCGAGCGCCTGCTTGGCGCGATCGACGAAGGCGAGCGCCCGGTCGTACGCGTAGTCGATCGACCGGCTCTGGGCGAGCAGCGCGCGGAGCTGGCGCCACTGGTCGATGGTCGCCGCCCGCTCGCGCACGATCTGGCTGACGAGCGCCCGCGCCGGGCCGTCGCCCTGGGCCAGCAGGTGGATCACGGGCAGCGTCAGCTTCCCCTCGCGCAGGTCTCCCCCGACGGGCTTGCCGAGGGCGACCTCGTCGCCGGTGAAGTCGAGCAGGTCGTCCACGAGCTGGAAGGCCATGCCGATGTTGAACCCGTACTCCCAGAGCGCCTCCTGCTGCTCGCGCGAGGTCGCCCCGAGCATGGCGCCGATTCGCGCCGAGCCCGCGAAGAGATAGGCGGTCTTGCGCCGCACGATCTCGAAGTGCTCCTCCTCCGACAGGTCCACGGCCCCCTGCTTGGTGAGCTGGTCGATCTCGCCCTCGACGATGCGGAGCGTGACGTCGCAGAGGAGGCGGACGACGTCGAGCGTGTCCTGGGTGAGGGCGAGCGACATCGACTTCAGGTACAGGAAGTCGCCGAAGAGGACCGTGACGTGGTTGCCCCACCGGGCGTGCGCGGCCTGGCGGCCGCGCCGCAGCTCGGCCTCGTCGATGATGTCGTCGTGGACGAGCGTGGCGCTGTGGATGAACTCGATGACGGAGGCGTAGAGGACGGCGCGCTCCCCGGCGTAGCCGGCCATGCGGGCCGCCATCAGCAGCACCGCCGGGCGGATGCGCTTGCCGCCGCCGTCCTTCACGTAGTTGCCGATGGCGGGGATCACCGCGATCTGCGACTGCACGTGGCGCGCGAACTCGCGCTCGACGGCCCGCAGGTCGTCGCGAATGGGCTCGAACAGCTGCGCGAGAACGGACGCGGACGCGTTGGAGGCGGCGGGATTCACGCGCGACGATCTGACCATATCCCCGCGCGGGGTGTCAAAGAAGTGCGGCGCGCCACTCGGGCCCGAACAGCCGCGCGAAGTTCGCGTCGGTGGCGGCGGCCACCGCCTCGAGCGGGATCCCGCGCTCGCGCGCGATGGCCTCGGCGACGTGCGCGACGCGCGCCGGCTCGTTGCGGGTGCCGCGATGCGGGACCGGCGCGAGAAACGGGCTGTCGGTCTCGATGAGCAGGCGGTCGATCGGCACGAGGCGCGCCACCGCGCGCAGCTCGTCCGCCTTCGGGAACGTCACGATACCGGCCAGCGACACGTGAAAGCCCGCGTCGAGGGCACGGCGCGCCATGGCGCGGTCGCCGGTGAAACAGTGGAACACGCCGCCGCCCTCGCCGGCCTGCTCCTCGGCGAGAATCCGGAACGTGTCGTCCTCGGCCTCGCGCGTGTGAATCACGATCGGCAGGCCGCGCCGCCGCGCCAGGCCGATCTGGACCCGGAAGACCGCCTGCTGCGCGGCGCGCGGGGCGAAGTCGTAGTGATAGTCGAGTCCGATCTCCCCCACGGCGCACCCGCCCGGCACCCGGGCGAGCCGCTGCTCCACCACCTGCGCCGCGCCGTCGGGGTCGTCGGCAAACGCCCCCGCCGCATGCGGGTGGACGCCGATCGAGAACCGCACCCGCGGCCACGCGGCCCGCACGACCGCGGCGCGCGCGCACTCCTCCTCGTCGTCGGCGCCGAGCACCACCAGCGCCCCCGCGAGGCCGGCGGCCGTGGCGCGATCCACCACCGCCGTCAGATCGGCCGCGAACTCCGGTCCCGCAAGATGACAGTGGCTGTCGATCACTAGAAGTCGAAGAGCAGCGACACCTTGACGAAGCGGGCCGGGAGGATGACCGTCGGCCGCCGCCAAACCGCGAAGTTGTTGTTCTCGGCGAGCACCGGATTCGCGTTGAACAGGTTGTACAGGTCGAGGTTGAGGGTCGTCCGCCTCTGCGCCGCCCGCAGGATCTTGCCGACGCGGAGGTCGAACTGGTTCCGTCGCTCGCCGTACATCGTGCCGGGTTCGACGAGGTTGACCGTCGCGTTGGCCGCGCCGCCCGACAGCGGCCGGCCGAGCGTCCGCGCGACCACGGCGGTCGGCGCGTTGTACAGCGCGGCGATCTCGGGACCAGGCAGGCTCTGATAGGTGCCGGCGATCTGCACGTCGATCCGCGGCACGGTGTACGTGCCGAGGAACTTCACCTGCGTCAGAAACGCCGTCTGCACGCGGCAGTACGGATTGAGCGGCGCGATCTCGGGGAGCGCGGCCCTGATGTCGCACGTGTCGCTCGTCGTGCGGCCGCTGCTCATGCCGCCCATGAGCAGCACGCCCGGCCGGGGCCGCGCGTTGATCGTCACGTCGACGCCGTTCCAGTGCTCGATCTGCCTGCCGTAGTGCCTCGCGAACGTGATCAGGTTGTCCACGGGCACGCCGAACTTCGCCGGCGAGAGGTCGTAGAGCCCCCCGATCACGTGCGCCCCGCCACCCGGAAGATCCGGATGGGTCGGCGACGCGAGCGTGAACCCGTCGAAGTCCGCCGGGGTCAGCGCGCGGTTGTCGACGACGTTGAAGTTGCCGTACCAGCGCCGGAAGTACGTGGCGTCGAGCGCCACGCGGGGCATGAGCTCGTGCTGGACGCCCGCCGAGAACTGCCAGTTGTACTCCCGATGCCCCCACCCGCCGATGACGTCAGGGTCGTAGGTGGAGCCCGGGACGGGCAGGCCGAAGTTGCGGTTCGCCATCGCCCCGCACTCCCCGTTCGCCGCCGGGTTCACCAGGTCGCAGTCGGGCGCGAAGTTGCGGTTGGCGTCGTTCCAGGCGCGCGTGGTGCTCGTCACGACGCGATCGATCGGGTTCATGACGTCGCCGAAGATGGCCGTCCGATCGGCGCCGCGCAGCGCCTGACCGGCCACGTACTTCGCCAGGCTCACCTTCACCGCGGTTCGGCCCGTGCCGAACGGGTCGTAGACGGCGCCCATCTTCGGCGTGATGTCGTGCCAGGCCAGCCCACGGGTCGGCGCGAACGTGATGCTGCGGTTGGGCACGAAGATCCCGGGGCCCGCGTACTGCTCCGGGTACGACGTCCGATACCCGTCGTAGCGCACGCCGAGGTCGAGCGTCAGGCGGCCGACCGTCCACCGGTCCTGGGCGTAGATGCCGATGTCGGCGTCGAGATTGGCCAGGGCGTCATACGGGGTCGACTGGAGGGTGATCTGGTTCGGCACGCCGTTGTTGAACCGGTAGCTGATCGGCGCGTCGAGATCCATCCGGAAGTTGCTCTTGTGGCCGGCGTTGTCCATGAAGCCGACCTTGAAGGAGTGCGCCCCGGTGATGTATGAGAGCGTCACCCGCATCGGCCAGTTCGAGCTGCGGTTGCGCGCGATCGACGCCCTGAGCGCCCGGTAGCTGATGCCCGACGCCTGTTCGAGCACGCCGATCTGGCTGCGGGCGATCGCCTCCGCGTTGGCGGCCACCACGAGCGCCGGATCGATCGATTCGCCAATCAGATCCGGCGTGTCGAGCGGATGCGCGCGCCACGACCGGATGAAGCGGCGGTACAAGACCGCCTCGAACAGCACGCGGTTGGTGAGCGGCGCCGTCCAGTCGGCGCTCCAGCCGCCGTTCGGGTAGTAGACCTGCCGCACGGCGGCCTCGGGCGCCGTGGTGGCGCTCACGTCCGTGGAACACTGGCAGGTCGACAGGTTCTCGTACGCGAAGGCGATCTTGTTCTTGACGTTCGCCTGCCACGTCACGCGGAACGCGCCGTTCTTCGAGAGCGTGTCCTTGAAGGCCGGGCGCTCGAGATCCGCCTCGTAGAGCCACGCCGCCGGGTTGCCGGCGTGGCGGTTGTGAAACATCCCCGCCACGTAGTTCTGCGCGCTGCTGTAGAGCGCGGTGCCGAAGAACCAGAGCCGGTCGCGCTTGATCGGGCCGCCGAACGCGGGATTGACGTCCGCCAGGCGCCTGATCGAATCCGGCGTCCGCAGGCCCCGGTCGCGCAGGTCCTCGGTGAAGTTGTCGCCCTGCATGCGGCTGTTGGCGAAGGACCCGAAGAAGGTGCCGCTGAACGTGTTGCCCCCCTCCTTCGGAATCATGTTGATCTGCACGCCCCCCTGGCCGCGCTCGGCCGAGACGATGGACGTGTCGATGACGACCTCCTGGGCCACGGCCATGTTCGGAATGCCCTGGGTGTTCGACCCGGTCTCGATCGTCGAGAGCGACACGCCGTTGCGCAGGATGGCGACGTCGGTCGTGCGGCTGCCGTGCACGGTCAGGTTCCCGGCGCCCGCCGTCGGACTGCCGAGGGTACCGCCGACGTCCACGGCGCTCGTCGTGACGCCGGGAATGAGCGCGGCCATGACCGACGGGAACCGGTTGGCCGGAATGGCGTCGAGAATCTCCTGGTCGAGCACGCGCTGCCGGGCGGCGCTCTGCACGTCGACCACGGGCGTCTCGCCGGTGACCGTGATGGTCTCTTCGATCGCCCCGACGCGCATCTCGGCGTTGAGGGGCGCCGTGAAGGTGCCGGTCAGCTCGATCCCTTCCCGCCGCACCGTGTTGAACCCGGGCAGTGTGAAGGTGACCGCGTACACCCCGGGCCGGAGGTTCTCGAGGCGGTACTGGCCGGTGGTGTCCGTCTGCACGGCCCGAACCTTCTCGATGAGCGCGGGGCTGGCCGCCTCGACGGTCACGCCCGGGAGCACGGCGCCGGACGAGTCTCTCACGACGCCGGCGATGCTGGCCTGGGCGGAGGCCAGCGAGGGTGCGAGGACCAACGCGAGGCCGATTGCGAGGCCGGACGTGAATCGACGCATGCCGCGGCACCTCCTGGCCCGGAACTATACACGCCGGCCGTGCCGTGACAAGGGAGAAGGAGCGAGCCCGGACGGCTATCGGACGCGGGCGCCGGGCGCGAGCGCCTGGTCGAGCCCGACGAGGACGGGCGGCCCGCCGTCGGGGCTCCCGGCGAGCACCATGCCGTTGGACTCGACGCCCATCAGCTTGGCCGGCTGGAGGTTGGCCACGATCACGACCGTGCGGCCGACGAGCTGCTCGGGCTGGTAGGCCTCGGCGATGCCGGCGACGATCGTCCGCTGGTCGCGGCCGGTGTCGACCGTCAGCTTCAGCAGCTTCTTCGACTTCGGGACGGCCTCCGCCGCGAGGACCTTGGCCACGCGGAGGTCCACCTTCATGAAGTCGTCAATCGTGATGCGCGGGTCTTCTGTGGGTGCGGGACTGGTCGCAGGTGGCTCCACCGTGATCTCCTTTGCAGGTCCGCTCTCTTCGGCGCGCGGCCAGAGCGCCGGTCCCTTGACGATCGCTCTCACGCCGTCGGCGCGCCACGGGCCGTCGCGGTCGAGGCGCAGGGCGTCCGGAGGCGTCGTGTCGCCGGCGCGCCTCAGGATCTCGGCGGTCGACGCGGGCATGATCGGCCGCAGGAGGACGGCTGCCACTCGGATCGCCTCGGCGGTCGAAAACAGCACCTCGTCGAGGCGGGCGGCATCCGACGCCTGCCTGGCCAGCGTCCAGGGGGCGGTCTCGGCGATGTACTCGTTGGTCGCGTCCACGAGGGCAAACGCCGCCGCGGCGCCTTCGTGCAGGGCGAGGCCGTCCATCGACCGGCGATACCGGTCGAGCGCCGCGCGCGCCACCTCGGCGAGCCGGCCGCCGGTGCCCGCCGGCTGCAGACGCAGCCCGCGGTACTTCTCGGCCATCGCCGTCATCCGGCTGACGAGATTGCCGAGGTTGTTGGCCAGGTCGACGTTGTAGCGCTCCTCGTAGCGATCCCACGTGAAGTCGCCGTCGCTGCCGTGCGAGATCTCCTTGACCAGGTACAGCCGCAGCGGGTCCGGCCCGAAGCGCCGCGCGACGTCGGACGGGTCGAGGCTCGTCCCGAGCGACTTGCTCATGCGCTGGCCGCCGAAGTGCACCCATCCGTGGCCGAAGACCTGCGCGGGCAGCGCCACGCCGGCGCTCATCAGCATCGCCGGCCACACCACGGTGTGGAAGCGCGTGATGTCCTTGCCGACGACATGCAGGTCGGCGGGCCACCAGGCGCTAAACCGGGCCTCGTCGGTGCCATAGCCGACGGCCGCGGCGTAGTTGATGAGCGCGTCGAACCAGACGTAGACGACGTTGTCGGGCGCGAACGGCAGCGGAATGCCCCAGTGCTGCCCCGCGCGGCTGACGGAGATGTCCTCGAGCCCGCCCTCGAGCAGGCGGAGCATCTCGTTCCGTCGGACGTCGGGCTGCAGGAACGTCGGATGCGCGCGAAAGTGCGCGAGGAGCGCGTCGCGGTAGCGCGACAGCCGGAAGAAGTAGTTCTTTTCCCGGATCCACTCCGGCGAGAGCGTAGGATGCAGCGGGCACTTCCCGTCCACCAGATCCTTTTCCTGCTTGAACGCCTCGCACGAGACGCAGTACCACCCCTCGTAGACGCCCTCGTAGATGTCACCCTTGTCGAAGCAGGTCTGGGCGAGCGTCTGGACGGCCGCGCGGTGGCGCGCCTCGGTCGTCCGAATGAAGTCGTCGAACGAGATGTCGAGCTGCGACCAGACGGTCCGGAACTCGCGCTCCATCCGGTCGCAGTAGGCCAGCGGCTCGAGGCCCTGCTCGAGGGCGCGGCGGTAGACATTCTGGGAGTGCTCGTCGTTGCCCATCAAGAAGTGCGTCTCGACTCCCGACAGGCGCTTGTACCGGGCGATGACGTCGGCCGTGATCTTCTCGTACGCCGTGCCGAGATGCGGGCGGCTGTTGACGTAGTCGATGGCGGTCGTGAGAAAGAAGCGCACGGCGGCTGCGGCAGGTTCAGGGCGTGGGGCGCCGGTCCAGGAACGCCTTCATCGCCGCCGCCTGCACGTCCTTCACGGGCGTGCCGCTCTCGGCGGCGAGGCGGACGCAGTCGTCGAACTCGGGCGCGGCATTGAGCACCGCGCCGTCGCGGCGGGCCACCTTGATGCGGACGCGGCCGACGGGCGTGTCCACGCTCACCGTCTCGCGGTCGAGGCACTCCCGCTGCATCTCCGCGTACCGCACGCCGATCGTCGTCGTCTCGCGGAAGACGAGCGCGGTGAGCGCGTCGCGCTGCTCCGGGGGCGCGACGATCGAGAGGAGCGTCCCCGGCCGGTTCTTCTTCATCTGGATCGACGTGTAGAAGACGTCGAGCGCGCCGGCGGCGAGCAGGCGGTCCATGAGGACGCCGAAGATCTGCGGGTTCATGTCGTCGATCTCGGCCTCGATCACCACGACCCGCGCGGCCGGGCCGGCCGCGTCGGCCTCGCCGATGAGCACGCGGAGCAGGTTGGGCATGTCGGGGAACTCCCGGGCGCCGGCCCCGTACCCGACCTGCCGCACGCGCATCGGCGGGAGGGGCCCGAACCGATCCGCATAGGCGGTGACGAGCAGCGCGCCGGTGGGCGTGACCATCTCGGCCTGCTGCGTCCCCGCATAGATCGGCGCGCCTTCGAGCAGCCGGACGGTTGCCGGCCCCGGCACCGGGAAGACGCCGTGCGCGCACGCGATGGTGCCGCTGCCGACGTTGAGCGGAGAGGCGACGATCTCGTCCACCCCAAGCGCCTCGAGGCCGTAGACCGCTCCCACGATGTCGACGATCGAGTCGAGCGCGCCGACTTCGTGCAGGTGCACGCGGTCCGGCGACGTGCCGTGCACGGCGGCTTCGGCGTCGGCCAGCCGGCCGAAGAGCGCCTTGGCGCGCGCCTTCCCCGCCGGCGAGAGCGCCGAGGCGTCGATCAGCCCCGCGATCTCGCCGAGGGTGCGATGCGGATGCGCGTGCGCGTGATCGTGGCCGGCGCCGCACTCGCCGCGGACGTGCAGCTTGGTCGCGCTGACCCCGGCGCGGCGCACCCGCTCCGTCCAGACCGCCTCGCGATCGACGGCGAGGCTGCCGAGCGCACGCCGCACCTCCTCGAGGGGCAGGCCCGCGTCGAGGAGCGCGCCGAGGATCATGTCGCCCGACGCGCCCGAAAAGCAGTCGAAGTACAGCAGGGTCACGCCCGACCATCTTATCCCGACCGCCCCCGCAGCCGGCCCGCCTCCAGCAGCGAGAAGTACTGCTGGTCCGCCAGGATCAGATGGTCGACGACGTCGATCCCCATGATCGCGCCCGCGCTGATCATGCGGGTGGTCAGCAGCAGGTCGTCGGCGCTCGGCGTCGGGTCGCCCGAGGGGTGGTTGTGGAACAGGACGATCGCCGCGGCCGACGCGGCCGCCGCCTCGCGGAACACCTCGCGCGGGTGGACGATAGTCGTGTCGAGCGACCCGCTCGAGACGATCTTGATGCGGATGATGCGGTGCTTCGTGTCGAGCATGACGAGGCCGAACTGCTCCACCGCGCTCCCCCCGTACTGCGGCAGCAGATAGGCGGCCATCTCGCGCGGCGAGGCGAGGCGCGGCCGCTCGACGAGGCCGCGCACGAGCGTGCGCCGGCCCAGCTCGACCGCGGCGACGATCTGCGCGGCCCGCGCCGGGCCGACCCCCGAGAGGCCCCGGAGGCGCCCGAGATCGAGGCGCGCGAACCCGTGCACGCCTCCGACGTGCGCGATGAGCCGGTTGGCGAGCACGAGGGCGTCGCCGTTGCGCGATCCGGTGCCGAGCACGAGGGCGACGAGCTCGTTGTCGCCGAGCGCCGACACACCCAGGCGCTCGAGCTTCTCGCGCGGCCGATCGTGTGGTGCCACGTCTTTCATCGACGCTATACTCAAGACTCCATGCGAGGACGGATGCGTGCCGCGCTCGTCTGG
>Ga0194128_10010312_pt1 | contig 11150 bp, 7 predicted proteins | sample TA2KigCa65mmetaG_FD_148650 | JGI IMG/M metagenome (GOLD analysis project Ga0194128, IMG submission 148650) | Freshwater microbial communities from Lake Tanganyika, Tanzania - TA2015037 Kigoma Deep Cast 65m | ecosystem: Environmental > Aquatic > Freshwater > Lake | place: Tanzania: Lake...
CGCGCCGCCGCGCGGCGGGCGAGCTGGCCGCGCTGGTCGGCGCCCGCGCGCTCGCGGTCGACCGCGAGATCCGGCTGCATCGCTTCCGCGCCGTCGCGCGACGGAACATCGGGCTGTTCGGAGCCTCCGACCGCGCGATCCTCGAAGCGTATGCCTCGGGTGTCAACGCCGGACTCGACGCGATGAGCGCGCCGCCGTTCGAGTATCTGGTGCTGCGGCAGACGCCCGCGCGCTGGATGCCCGAGGACACGGCGCTCGTGATCCTCTCGATGTTCGTGACGCTCCAGGACGACGAGGGCGCGTACGAGGCGACGCTCGCCACCATGCACGACGTGCTGCCCGCGCCGATGGCCGAGTTCCTGGCGCCGCGCGGCTCCGAGTGGGACGCGCCGCTCGTCGGCTCGCCGTTTCCCATGCCTCCGATTCCCGGGCCGGACGTGTACGACCTGCGGGGGAAGCGCAGGCACATGCCGCCGCGGCCCCGCGACGACGAGGAGGCACGACCCGATTTCGAGCGGGTCGATTCGACCCCGGGCGTCAGGGGATGGGAGGTGGGAGCCAGACACGGCGGCGAGGCGGTCGGCAGCAACAGCTTCGCCGTGGCGGGCCGGCTGACGGACGGACGCGGGGCGCTCCTCGCCAACGACATGCACCTCACCATCCGCGTGCCGAACACGTGGTACCGCGCCTCGCTGGAGTGGCCCGATGCCGCGAGTCCCGACACGCCGCACCGCGTGACCGGCATCACGCTCCCCGGCGTCCCTGCCATCGTCGCCGGCAGCAACACGCATGTCGCCTGGGGGTCCACCAACACGAATGCCGACTGGAGCGACATCGTCCTGCTCGAGGTCGATCCGTCGCGGCCGGGCCAGTACCGCACGCCGGACGGATGGCGGGCGTTCGAGACGCATGAGGAGACGATCGAGATTGCCGGCGAGGCTCCGGATCGGCACCAGGTGCGGTGGACGATCTGGGGGCCGGTGCTCGAACCCGATCACCGCGGCCGTGTGCGTGCGTACCGGTGGGTGGCGCATGCACCCGAACCGTTCGCCGGGTCGATCGTGCCGATGGAATCGGCGCGGACGCTGGATGAGGCGCTGAACGAGGCCAACGGCACCGCCTCGCCCGGTGTGAACGTCGTGGTCGCCGATCGGGCCGGACGGATCGGCTGGAGCGTCTACGGTTCGATTCCGCGGCGCGTCGGCCTCGACGGCCGGCTGCCGGCGTCGTGGGCCGACGGCACCCGCGGCTGGAGGGGCTGGCTCGACGACGCCGAGTACCCCCGCGTCGTCGATCCGGCGGAGGGGCGGATCTGGACGGCCAACGCCCGGATGGTCGACGGCGAGATGCTCGCCCGGCTGGGCAACGGGAACTACGACATCGGGGCGCGCGCGCGCATCATCCGCGACCGCCTGGCGGCGCGCGATCGTTTCACCGCCCGCGACTTGCTCGAGATCCAGCTCGACACGCGCGCCGACTTTCTCGAGCGCTGGCGCACGCTGCTCCTCGACACGCTGACGCCAGAGGCAATCGAGGCCGACTCGGCACGCGCCGCGCTCCGCGCACTCCTCGAGCGGGGCTGGTCGGGGCGCGCGGACGCTGATTCCGCCGCGTACCGCTTCACGCGCGCGTTCCGGGAGCTCCACTCGGCGCGCATGACCGCGTTCGTGCTCGCGGAGTGTTACGAGGCAGATCCTGCCTTCGACTATACGAACGTCCGCCGCCGCGATGCACCGCTGTGGCGCCTGGCGACGGAGCAACCGCCGCACCTGCTCGACCCGCGGTACGCCACGTGGCGCGAGATGCTGCTCGAGACGATCGACGATACGATCGCGCAGGCGATGCGCGACCGGCGCGGCACGCTCCGCGACCGGGTCTGGTCGGAGTACAACGAGGTGGCGTACCGGCATCCGCTCTCGTCGGGCATTCCGTTGGCGGGACGCTGGCTCGACATGCCGCGCACGCCGGTCCCAGGGGATCTCTACACGCCGCGGATGCACTGGGGGGCGATCGGGGCGTCGGAGCGGATGGTCGTCTCGCCCGGACGCGAAGCGGACGGAATCATGCACATGCCGACGGGCCAGAGCGGCCACCCGCTCTCGCCGTTCTACGCCAACTCGCATCCCGCATGGCTGGCCGGGGAGCCGACGCCGTTTCTGCCCGGCCCGACGGTGCACACGCTGCGGCTGGTTCCCTAGTGGTAGCCGGTAGCTGGTCGGTGGTGCTGCCAGGCGGTAACCAGTACGTGGCGTCCGGCTTCAGCCGGACCGACAATGCATGCCTAACTACCGGCTACCATCTACCGGCTGCCAGCTAGATCAACAGCGCGTCGCGCGCCGCAATAACGCGATCCTGCACCTCCGCCACCGTCGGCCCCACGGCGGTCAGATGTCCCATCTTCCGCCCGGGACGGGGCTCGGTCTTGCCGTAGAGATGCAGCTTCACCTCGCTGAACCGGCAGGCGGCCGCCCAGTTCGGCTCGCCGCCAATCCAGAGGTCGCCCAGCAGGTTGGCCATCGCCGCGGGCCGCGGAATCTCCGCGGCGCCGAGGGGGAGCCCGCAGATCGCGCGCACCTGCTGTTCGAACTGGCTGGTGACGGCCGCGTCGATCGTCAGATGTCCGGAGTTGTGGGGGCGCGGCGCCAGCTCGTTCACGAGCAGCTCGCCGTCGGTGCTGACGAAGAACTCGACGCACAGCACGCCGACGTACTGCAGCTCGTCGAGCACCGTGCGCGTGATCTCGGCGGCCTGCCGCGCGATCGCCGGGGTGACGGCGGCCGGCACGGTGGTCAGGTCGAGAATGTGATTCCGGTGGCGGTTCTCGAAGGGCGGAAACTGGACGACGGACCCGTCGAGCCCGCGCGCCGCGACGACCGAGACCTCCGTCTGCAGACTGACGAACTTCTCGACGACGGCTTCCTGGTGGCCGATCGCGGCCCAGATGTGCTCCACGTCGGCCGGGGTCATCGCCTTGTGCTGCCCCTTGCCGTCGTAGCCGTACGCGGCCGTCTTGATGACCGCGGGCGTGCCGACGCGCGCGACCGCCTCCCACAGCTCGTCGAGCGTGGCTGCGGCGGCAAACGGCGCGGTGGGCACACCGCGATCGGCCATGAACGTCTTCTCGCGCGCGCGCTGCTGCGCGGTGTGCAGCGCCACACTCGAGGGGCGCACGGGGACGAGCGCCTCTACGGCGTCGATGGCGACAATCGGGACGTTCTCGAACTCGAACGTCACGACCTCGACGCCCCGCGCGAACGTCCGCAGCGCGTCGAGATCGTCGTAGGACGCGGTGACCTCGACGTCGGCGATCTGGCCGGCCGGCGAGTCGTCATCCGGCGAGAACGAATGAACCCGGTAGCCCATGCGGTGCGCCGCGATGGCGAACATGCGGCCGAGCTGCCCGCCGCCGAGCACGCCCAGCACGGCGCCCGGTCCGATGACGCGCCCCGGCCGGCTCACGGCAGGCGTTCCTGGCGGATCTTCTCGGTCTGCTCGCTCCGGAAGGCGCGGAGCCTCGCCCGCAGATCCGGACGCGAGTTGGACAGGATGGCCACGGCGAGCAGCCCGGCGTTGGTCGCGCCGGGCTTGCCGATCGCCAGCGTGCCCACCGGTACACCCCCCGGCATCTGCACGATCGACAGCAGCGAATCCAGCCCCTGCAGCGCGGCGCTCTGGATGGGCACTCCGAGCACCGGCAGCGCCGTGTGCGCCGCGACCATGCCCGGCAGGTGGGCAGCGCCGCCCGCCCCCGCGATGATGACCTCGATGCCGCGCGCCTCCGCGCCGGTGGCGAACTCCGCCATCCACGCCGGCGTCCGATGCGCCGACACGACGTGCCGCTCGTGCGCGACGCCGAACTGGTCGAGCGTCTCGCACGCGTGACGCATCGTCTCCCAGTCGGACGACGAACCCATCACCACCGCCACCACGGGCTGCGTCATCAGGAACCGCAGATTGTACCCCAGCCCAACCGGCGCATCCGCGGGAGTGCGATACACTCTCGGCAGGGCACACGCATGCGTCTTCGTCTGGCATTCGTGATCGTCGCGCTGGCCGGGCTGTCCGTCAGCGGACAGGCGCCGCCGGCGCGGCCGCTGGCCGTGCCCTTCGAGCAGTTCGCGCTCGCCAACGGGCTGAACGTCATCCTCCACCGCGACGCCAGCGTCCCGGTCGTGAGCGTGAACGTGTGGTATCACGTCGGCTCGGCCAACGAGCGCTCCGGCCGGACGGGGCTGGCGCACCTGTTCGAGCATCTGATGTTCGAAGGGTCGGCGCACGTGGAGGAAGGCGCCTTCGACACCCTGCTCGAAGGCGCCGGCGCCGGCAGCAACGGCTCCACCGATACCGACCGGACGAACTACTTCATCGACCTGCCTGCCAACGCATTGGAGCTGGCGCTCTTCCTCGAGTCGGATCGCATGGGGTACCTCCTCGAGACGATGACGCCGCAGCGCGTCGATGGACAGCGCGAGGTCGTCAAGAACGAGCGGCGGCAGAACTACGAGAACCGGCCGTACGGGATGGCCTCGATCGAGCTCGACCGCCTGCTCTGGCCCAAGGGGCACCCCTACAGCTGGCCGACGATCGGCTCGATGGACGACCTCACGGCTGCGAGCCACGAGGACATCGTCTCGTTCTTCAAGACGTACTACGCGCCGAACAACGCGAGTCTGGCGATCGCCGGCGACATCGACCTCGCGCGCACGCGCGCGCTCGTCGAAAAGTGGTTCGGAGAGATTCCGCGCGGGCCCGCGGTCCAGCCGGCGGCGGCGCCGCCCGCCCTGCTCGCCGGTGTCACGCGGCACACGATGACCGACCGGGTGCGCCTGCCGCGGCTGTATCTCGGCTGGGTGACCCCGCGCGCCTACGCGCCGGGCAGCGCCGCGCTCGACGTCGCGGCCTCGGTGCTCGCCGACGGCAAGAACTCGCGGTTGTACACCCGGCTCGTGTACGAGACGCAGATGGCGCAGGACGTGTTCGCCGTGCAGCAGTCGGGGGCGCTCGGCAGCGCGTTCCTGATCATCGCGACGGCGCGCCCGGGACACACGATCGCGGCGATCCAGAAGGTCATCGACGAGGAGCTCGAGCGGCTTCGGCGCGAGCCGCCGCAGCCCCGCGAGATGGATCGCGTGCTCAACCAGACCCAGGCGTCGTTCTATCGCGCCATGGAGCGCGTCGGCGGCTTCGGCGGCAAGGCGAACCAGATGAACGCGTACTACTTCGCCGGCGCGAGTCCCGATTTCTTCGCCGAAGATCTCGCCCGGTACACCTCGCTCACCGCCGCCGACGTGCGGGCCGCGGTGTTGCGGTGGCTGCCGCCCGATCGCCGGATCGAATTGATCGTGGAACCGGAGGCGCCGCAATGACCCGGTTCCGCGCGCTCGCACTCGCCCTCGTTGCGTGCGGCGGGCTCGCGGCGGCCCAGGAGCGTCCCGATCGATCGAAGCCGCCGGCGCTCGCGCCGCCGCCGGAGCTGAACCTTCCCTCGATCGTCAAGCGCACGCTGCCGAACGGCGTCGGCGTCTGGGTCGTCGAGGCCCACGAGGTGCCGATCGTGCAGGTCAGCCTCGTCATACGCGCCGGCGCGGGCGACGATCCGGCCGGCCGGCCCGGCACCGCGAGCCTCACCGCCGCCATGCTCGACGAAGGCGCCGGCGCGCGCTCTGCGCTGGAGATTGCCGATGCGGTGGAGTTCCTGGGCGCCTCCTTGACGACGACGAGCGGGTTCGACGCGTCGGCGATCCGGCTGAACGTGCCCGCCCCGCAGCTGGACGAAGGGCTGGGAATCCTCGCCGACGTGGCGTTGCGGCCCACGTTCCCGGCGGCGGACCTCGAGCGCCTCCGGCAGGAGCGGCTCACCGCGCTCCTGCAGGCGCGCGACGATCCCGCGTCGATCGCGGGCACGGCGTTTTCGCGGATCGTCTTCGGACGCGGGCATCGGTACGGCACCGGCCTCGTCGGGACCGAGGCGGGCGTGAAGACGCTCGCGGCCGACGGCCTGCGGGCGTTTCACGCCGCGTACTACCAGCCGCCCAACGCGACGTTCATCGTCGTGGGCGACATCACCGCAGATGCCGTGGTCCCGCGTCTGCAGAAGCACTTCGGAGCATGGTCCGCATCAACGGCGCCCGGGAAGGTCGCGGCGGTCCCGGCGGCTCCGCAGCTGACGACTCGACAGGTCTACATCGTCGACAAGCCCGACGCCGCGCAGTCGCAGATCCGGATCGGGTGGGTCGGCGTGCCGCGGGCGACGCCGGACTTCTTCGCCCTCCTCGTGCTCAACACGGTGCTCGGCGGCTCGTTCACCTCGCGGCTCAATCAGAACCTCCGCGAGGAGCACGGCTACGCGTACGGCGCCAGCTCCTTCTTCGACATGCGGCTCTCGGCAGGACCGTTCGTGGCCGCCGCCGGCGTGCAGACCGACAAGACCGCCGAGGCGATCCGGGAGTTCTTCGCCGAGCTGGAGGGTATCGGCGCGCCGATCGGCGAAGAGGAGCTCGCGAAGGCGAAGAACTACATCGCGCTCGGCTTTCCCGCGGAGTTCGAGACGAGCACCGACCTGTCGCGCCGCCTCGAGGAGCTCGTCGTCTATCGGCTGCCCGACGACTATTTCGAGCGATACGTCCCCAGCGTCCTCGCCGTCACGGCCGCCGCCGTACAGCAGGCGGCCGCGCGCTATATCCAGCCGTCGCGTTTCGCCGTCGTGGTCGTCGGGGACCGCAAGACGATCGAGCCCGGCGTCCGCGCCCTGAATCTCGGGCCGGTGCAGGTGCTGACGGTCGACGAAGCCCTCGGCCCGTAACCGGGCCCCGCAGCGGTACGCAGAATTCGCCGCCGGTTCGGTCCAAATCGGTTGAGATTTCTGCCACCTTCCAGGCGATGACGCCGACTTTCCCAGGGATTTCCGCTGGCAGGCCGATCGACGATGGGCCGCCGCCGCCGATCACGATCGTGCTGAACTGGGCCGCGGCGCTGACCCGCTGACGCGCGTCCACCAGACCGTGCGCCGCTGCCGACACTAGCCCGCGCAGCTGGCGAAGATGCGCGCCCAGCTCGCCACGCCGCCGGCGTGGTTCAGCGCGCCGACGTACAGCGTGCAGACCCCCTTGCCAAGCTCGGGCGTCGTGGCCAGGTTTTCCAGGAGCTTCCAGCCGCGTTGCAGCCCGCGCGCGTGGACCGGAAACGAGCCCGGACCGAACGTAGGGGCGTTGGCGTTCTCTCCCACGTCGACCGAGATGTTGTCGGCCCCAAGTCCGTTGATCCGAATGCCGCGCGCGGCTTCGATCTCGATCAGCCGTGCGATGGCGGCGCGGGAAAAACCAGGATAGTTGAAGCCGTTCACGTACGGCCCCTCGAGACCCGGCCCGGACGCGCCCCAGAACTTCGACCAACCGGTATGCGCGATGACGAACGACCGGTTGGCGATGCGATCGGCCACGGCATCGATGTCGGCGACCGTCACGACGTTCGGCGAGGCGTCGCCGAAGTTCGTCACCGTCGGGGGCCCTGGCGACCCGTTGTTCTTCTTCAACTCCGCCTCGACGCGCGCGCTGATGTCGATGAACACCACGGGGCCGGTCAGGTCCTCGACCGTCAGCTCGGACAGTCCGCGTCGATCCGGATCCGGCACCTCCGGCTTGGTCGGAACGAAGTGCCCGGCCGAATCCACGCTCGTGCCAAGGTTCTCGGGAAGCAGCACGCTGTTCAGCTTGAACACGCCGTCGCCCGACGGGACGTCGGGGAACCGCACGAGCACCGCCTGATCCTGGAATCCGGCCACCACGCGGCCTCCCGCGGCCGGTCGCTTCACGTCGGCCGCGAACCGCCGGTCGGCCTCCGCGTCGGCCTCGGGCAGGAAGGTCGTGATCTTGTGGCTGAGATCCATGACGCGTGGTGGCGCCTGCGGTGTCGCGGCGGGCGAGGCAGGCTGTCCGCCGCCGCCACAGGCCGCCACCCACGTGATTCCAAGGACGAGCGCCGCCGCAGGAGTGAAGTCGCGGGAACGCATGTCAACATCCCTCCGCTGACTCTAGACGTCAATTCACCTCGGAGACCTCCGCACCATCGCACCGTCGCACCCGTCAGCCGTCGGGCCCGTCACACCGTGACCGCCATCCGCTTCCGCAGCTCCGTGTCGATCGCGCTCATGAACTCTTCGGTGGTCAGGTACGGATGGTCCGGCCGGATGAGGATCGCGAGGTCCTTCGTCATGCGGCCCGATTCGACCACGTCGACGCAGACCCGCTCCAGCGTCTCGGCGAACCTGACGACCTCGGGCGTGTTGTCGAACTGCCCGCGGTACTGCAGCCCTCTGGTCCACGCGTAGATCGACGCAACCGGATTGGTCGAGGTCGGCTTGCCCTGCTGGTGGAGCCGGTAGTGCCGCGTCACGGTCCCGTGCGCCGCTTCCGCCTCAACCGCTTTGCCGTCGGGCGACATCAGCACCGACGTCATCAGCCCCAGCGACCCGTAGCCCTGCGCGATGGTGTCCGACTGGACGTCGCCGTCGTAGTTCTTGCAGGCCCAGAGGTACCCGCCGTTCCACTTGAGGTTTGCGGCCACCATGTCGTCAATCAGCCGGTGCTCGTAGGTGAGCTTCTTGGCCTCGAACGCCTTCCGGAAGTCGGCGTCGAACACCCGCTGGAACGTGTCCTTGAACGCGCCGTCGTACGCCTTGAGGATCGTGTTCTTGGTCGACAAGTACACGGGGTAGTTGCGGCCCAGGGCGTAGGTGAAGCAGGCGCGCGCGAACCCCTCGATCGACGACTCGAGGTTGAACATCCCCATCGCGATGCCGCCGCCCTTCGTCTTGATGACCTCGCGTTCGATCGGCGCGCCGCCGCCCTCTGGCGTCCAGCTGATTCGAATCGTGCCCGCCCCGGGAAACCGAAAATCCTGCGCCCGGTACTGGTCGCCGAAGCCGTGGCGGGCGACGACCACGGGCTTGTCCCAGTGCGGGACGATGCGGGGTACGTTGCGGCAGACGATCGGCTCGCGGAAGATCGTGCCGTCGAGGATGTTGCGGATCGTGCCGTTCGGCGACCGCCACATCTGCTTCAGATTGAACTCCTTGACGCGCGCCTCGTCCGGCGTAATCGTCGCGCACTTGACGCCCACGCCATACTGCCTGGTCGCCTCGGCTGCCTCCACCGTAATCTTGTCTTCGGTGGCGTCGCGCGACTGGACCGACAAGTCGTAGTACTTCAGGTCGATATCGAGGTAGGGCAGGATGAGCGTCTCGCGGATCTTGTGCCAGATGATGCGCGTCATTTCGTCGCCGTCGATCTCGACGACCGGGTTCTTCACTTTGATCTTGGGCATGCGGGCTCCTGGGAAACGTCAAATTATATCTGCGGTCTCACGCGCGCCTGACCTCGGGCTTCACAGTGCTCGCAACCAGCCCGACGATCACCACCACCACCGCGCCAATCACGTTGTGCCAGAGGAAGGCGACCGTCGTGAAGCTCGCCGCCCACGCGACCGATGCCATGCCCGCGATGAGCCCGACGAACGCGCCCGTGCCGGTCGCGCGCGGAAATCCGACCGCCAGGATGAACACGCCCAGAATCGAGCCGTAGAAGAACGACCCGAAGCGGTTGACGACCTCGATGAGCGAGCCGAGCTCCGCCGCCCAGACGGCCACCGCGCTGGCAAAGAGCCCCCAGAGGCCGGTGGCCAGCCGCGACACGCGGAGGTAGTGCCGGTCGCTGGCCTCGCGCCGCAGGAACCGCCGGTAGAAGTCGATCACCGTGGCCGTCGAGAGCGAGTTGAGCTCGGCGGCGATCGTCGACATGGCCGCGGCGAAGATCGCGGCGATGAGCAGCCCGACGAGCCCGACGGGCAGGTGCGTCGTCACGAAGGTCGGGAACACGTAGTTCACGTCGTTGTAGGTGGCGTCGCCCGTGCTCTCGCGCACGAGCGCCACCGCCTCGGCCCGAATCGCGCGCACCTCGGCCTCGCCGGCCGTGAACGCGTCGGCGGCCCGGGCCGCGCCGTCGCCGGAGGCATCCGCCGCGGCCATCGCCACCCCGGCCTCCCGCCGGGCCGCCGCCGCTTCGGCGTACCGCTGCTCGAGCGACGCATACTCGCCGGCCCTCGAGCCGCCGCGCAGCTCGCGCTCGTGGACCTGGTTGAAGAGCATCGGCGACGGCGTGAACAGGTAAAACAGGAACACGAAGACGCCGACGAGCAGCACGAGCGCCTGGAGCGGAATCTTCCAGTAGGCGCTCATCAGCAGCGACTCGCGCGCCTCGTCCACCGACCGCGCCGTCAGGTACCGCTGCACCTGGCTCTGGTCCGTGCCGAAGTACGAGCAGAACAGGAAGAGCGCCGCGATCGTGCCCGACCAGAAGGTGTACGGATTCGACAGGTCGAACGTGAAATCGAAGGTCTGCAGCCGGCCGGTGGCGCCGGCCAGACGGAGCGCCTGCGGGACGCCGACGCCCTCCGGGAGCGCGCCAATCAGCACCACGATCACGGCCAGCAGCCCGAACACGATGAGCCCCATCTGCTTGACGTCGGTCCACGTGACCGCCTGGACTCCGCCGAACATGGTGTAGAGAGCCGTCGGCAGCGCGATGAGCAGCACCGTGTTCGTCACGCTGATGCCCATGACGACCGCCAGCACGACCGCGGGCGCGGAGATCACGACCCCGAGCGACATGCTCCGCGAGAGCAGGAACAGCAGGCTCGTGAACGCCCGCGTCTTGGCGTCGAACCGCTGCTCGAGATACTCGTACGCGGTGTAGACGCGGGCGTGGTGGAAGAACGGCACCAGCGTCACCGACAGCACGATCATCGCGATCGGCAGCGCGTAGTAGAACTGCAGGAAGCGCATGCCGTCGGCGTACCCCTGCCCCGTCGTCCCGATCATCGTGATGGCGCTCAGCTGCGTCGCCATCACCGACAGCCCGACCGCCCACCACGGCAGGCTCCGGCTGGCGAGGAAATAGCCCTCGATCTCGTGGCTGCGCTTCGTGAGCCGCAGGCCGTCCCACACGATCCACACGAGATAGACCGCGACGATCGTCCAGTCGATCCAGTGCATCAGGAGAAGTATTCCTGGAAGACGTAGAGGGCGAGGAGGACCGCCGCCAAGAGGACGAGCGCGCGCACGTAGCCGCGGCGGGCGCCGGTCACAGCGCCTGCGC
>Ga0194128_10010322_pt1 | contig 11146 bp, 11 predicted proteins | sample TA2KigCa65mmetaG_FD_148650 | JGI IMG/M metagenome (GOLD analysis project Ga0194128, IMG submission 148650) | Freshwater microbial communities from Lake Tanganyika, Tanzania - TA2015037 Kigoma Deep Cast 65m | ecosystem: Environmental > Aquatic > Freshwater > Lake | place: Tanzania: Lake...
TTATATTTCTTTTTATTTTTAACAACTCTGCTTTTATATTTTACGGTTCGTAAACTTTTTGCAACGGGATTTCTTTTCATAAAAAAAATTATCTAATACTTTCTGTTCTCAGTTGACCGCATGCACCAAGTATATCTTTTCCTCTAGAGCGTCTAATAGTTGAAACATAGCCAGCCTTTTGAATAATTTTAGAAAATTGTTCCATTTTTTCTCTAGGGGTTGCTTTAAACTGAACTCCAGGCCAAGGGTTAAATTCAATCAAGTTAACTTTGCATGGAAATTTTGCCATGATTTTTGTGAGCTCTTTTGCACATTCCGTATTATCGTTAACACCATCCAACATAACGTATTCAAGAGTGATCTTATCCTTTGTTATTTTTGAGTAGTGTTTGCAACTTTCGATTAAACTACTAATCGTAAATTTTTTATTAATTGGCATAATTTTTTGTCTTATTTCATCATTAGGAGCATGCAAGGATATTGCAAGATACGTTCCTATTTCTTTGGCTGCATCCATAATTTTATCTGCCACACCCGCAGTTGATACTGTGATTTTTTTAGGTCCATAGTTAAGTCCATCTTTGTGCCTTAAAATTTCAACAGCCTCTTTAACATTTAAATAATTATACAAAGGCTCTCCCATGCCCATCAAAACAATATTAGTAATCTTTTTTTGATCTTTCCAATCGTGCAATTCTTTTTTTGCAATCATAATTTGAATTATTATTTCACTAAATTCTAAATTTTTCACTAATCGCTGTGTTCCTGTATGACAAAATCTACAATTAAGTGTGCAACCAACTTGTGATGAAATACAAAGTGTCCCTCTATTTTGTTCCGGTATGAAAACACATTCAACAAGATTTTTATCGAATAATTCTATAAGCCATTTTATAGTTCCATCTTTTGAATGCTGTGTTTTAGAAATTTTTGGTAATTCAAATGAAATTAGATTTTGAATTTCTTTTTTATCTATTTCTGAAATATTTAAAAATGAATCAATATTAAGATAGCCTTTTTTATATACAAAGTTCCAAAGCTGTCTTGCTCGCATTGAAGCTTTGTTATTTTCTAAGTTAAGGTTTGATTTAAGAAATGTTGCAAGATTATTAAAATTTAGGGAAAAAAAATTCTTTAGTTCTTGATTAACCATCTTCAAGAATTGAAATTACTATTAAGATTTTAATATGTCTTCTAAAAGTTTTGTCTCACCAATTTTAAACAATACTAGGTCACTTTCTTTGTAACCAAAGTTATTGGCATTTTGTAAAAATCTATTTGGAACATCAAATGGATCCTCAAGAGATAAAACAACTGTACCCCAATGCATTCCAATAATTTTTCTAGCTCGAAGTTGTCTTGCAACCTCAATTGCCTCTTCAGGTGAACAGTGTCCATACTTCATGATGTGCTGAGGCTCATAGGCCCCTATATTAATAAATACGATATCAAATGGACCATATTCTCTTCCAAGTTTTTTATAAATATCACCAACTGCAGTATCACAGCAAAAAAGTATTTTTTTTCGATTATTCTCTATTAAAAAACTTCCCCACAGTGTTCTGTTTCTGTCAAAAAGTTCTCTCTTTGACCAATGTACAGCTGGAAGAAAAGTAATTTTTAAATTTTCAAATTCGCTTGTTTGATACCAATCCATTTCTTGAACATCTCGAAAGCGATAATTTTTGTAAAAACTTCCGTTATTAAGCGAAGTTATTACCTTTGTTTTTTTGTGAGGATAGTTTTTAGTAGCAGCGTCATCGAGGTGATCATAGTGATTATGGGTTAATAAAAGAAAATCTGTTTTAGGCAATTTATCCAGCGGAATTGCAGGATCTATAAAACGTCTTGGTCCAAGAGCAAGTGGTCCAGCATTCTTTGAAAAAAATGGATCAGTGATTATGGTTTTGCCATCAATTTTTATTAAAAAAGTACAGTGGCCAATCCAGGTTATAGTATTGCTATTTTCAAGAGCTTGAAGGTTTTTTAACACCTCATCTTTTGGAACAACATGATTTTTTGGTATTTCAAATTTAACCGCCATTCTTTCTCTCCAGAAGGTCATCCACGGAAAATCAAGATCTGTTCTTTCAATACTTCCCTCTGGATTTCTAAAAGTACCATCAGGCAAATGATGGTAAGGTCTTTGAAAATTTTCGTCTTTAGTTTCTGGAAAAGTTAAAACACTATCTTGTCGCTGTCTATCTGTCGGTTTTCTCTCTGTTTGAGTTACTGCACAACTTGTTAAAAGAAACAGAAATAAAAAAGAAATTTTTTCTTTAAAAGTCTTGATAAATTCTCTTCTAGTAAAATACTTTAACATTATAATTTTTTTAGATTTAATTTATGTTGTTTTGATGTCAATTATCTAGTTTTATTTTATTAAATATTTATGAAACTTATCATTCCTTTTGTATCATCTTATCTTACAAATCTTGAGAAAAAAAAGTGGGTTACTGTTTTTAAAAAAAAAATAAAAGGAAATACAATAGTTCAATTTGAAAAATTAAAACCTCAAGATTATAAAAAAGTAAAAGTTGCAATTGTAGCAAATCCTAATCCAAAACATTTATTAAAACTTCAAAACCTACGTTGGGTGCAAAGTATTTGGGTTGGCATTGAGGATTTAGTTAGAAATTTAAGAAATACAAAAATTAAAATTGTAAAATTAAAAGACCCTGAAATGCAACGAACTATGGCAGAAGCTGTTCTTGCCTGGGTGCTTTATCTGCACCGTAAAATGTATATTTATAAAAGTTATCAAGATAAAAAAATTTGGAAACAAGAAGATTATATTGAGCCAAGAAATTTATCTGTTGGAGTTTTGGGCTTAGGAGAACTTGGAGGTAGCGCAGCAAAAGTTTTAATAAGACAAGGTTACAAGGTGTTTGGCTGGAGTAGAAATTTAAAAAAAATTTCAGGACTTAAATCTTTTTCAGGAAACAATGGTTTAAAAAAAATACTTAAAGTTTCAGATATTGTAATTATTCTTCTTCCTTTGACTAATAAAACTTATCAATTTTTGAATTTTAAAACTCTTTCAAATTTAAAAAAAGGATCAATGATTATAAACTTTGGTAGAGGAAGAATTATCAAATCATATGACCTTTTAAAGTTGCTTAGAAGCAAACATATAAAACACGCAGTTTTAGATGTATTTGAAAAAGAACCACTACCTAAAGATCATCCTTTTTGGTCTTCAAAAAATATAACTATTCTTCCCCATATTTCTGCTCTAACAAATTTTGAAACAGCTTCTGATGTTGTTAAAAAAAATATTCTAGTTTTTAAAAAAAGTGGGAAAATTCCAGAAAGTGTTAATGTAAAAATTGGATATTAATTTATTTTTTTATCCACTCAATAGTGCCAACTGCTGCACCTGTAGAGTTAGTAAGAACTTGAGAATACATACTAGATAATATTGCATCATCTAATATATTTAATTCTTTTAAAACTCCTGCAAGCGCAACTTCTGCTGCTTTAGAGTTTCCATCTTTAATCTTAATTGCAATCCCAACCTTTAGCGAAGGTATCATAACGCCAAACACTCCCTCCGCACCATTTTTAGCAAATAATTTTTTGTTAGATAGCTTTGTAATAATAGAATTTATGCTCTCTGTTCCTCCAGCTATGATTGGAAAATCGGTACATGCATCAAAAATAATATTGCACGCCTCTTTATATTCTTCAGAAAGTTTCTGAGGGTCAGCTAATCTTGCAAGTGTATATGCAAATTTATTTAAGGGCATGTAAGGAGCTGGCAAATTACAGCCATCAACACCAATATTTTTAATTTTAACTTCGGATAGTTCTTCTAGGTTATCTATAAATAATTTTTGTGCTGGATGATTTAATAAATGATAATTTAGAGTACTCCAATTTTTGTGTGTACAAATTGCAAGTTGACCGCAATGTTTTCCAGAACAATTATGAAGCAATTTACTCTTTCTGCCATCATTTCTTATAATGTAATCTTTTCTTTTTTTTCCAAGAGGCCAATCGAGACCATTTGCTAAGTCATTCTCTTCTAGGTGCATTTCGTCAAGCCAAGACCTCACCATATCTGTGTGAATATTTTCCCCGTGATGCGAAGATGTTGCAAGGGCAATCCGTTCATAACTTATATTTAAGCTTTTCATTGTACCACTTGTAATTATTCCAAAGGTTTGAACTGGTTTAATGGCTGATCTTGGATAGATTGAAATGGTGCTATCACCCCATTCTTTTATAATCTTTCCATCAGAGTCTATAATAACCGCAACTCCTTCATGAATATTTTCAATGTTTCTATTTCTAGTTACAACGACCAAGTCCTCAAATTTCATAAATAAATTTTTATATATTAATCGAAGTTCTATCTAAACACTTTTCAAGAAGAACACAGGTTATAAATTCAAAAGCTTGATCTATATAATCTGTGATTAAAAATAAGCTTAAATCTTTTTTTCTTATCATTCTAGTTTCAGCTAAATGCTTAAAGTTAATTAATGTATTCCAATAGTCTTTCCCAATTAATACAACTGGCATGGGTTTTTCAATTTTATTGGTTTGTTTTAAAGTTAATATTTCTGTTAATTCATCCAATGTTCCAAATCCTCCAGGAAACATGATTGTTGCCCTTGCTGGATAAGTTAAAAAAAATTTACGCATAAAAAAATAATGGAACTGAAAGCTTAATCCTTCTGTAATATATCTATTATTATTTTGTTCTTCTGGAAGCCGTATTCCAAACCCTATAGTTTTTCCACCAGCCTCAAATGCTCCTCTATTTGCAGCTTCCATTATACCAGGGCCACCCCCCGTTGCTGTTACAAATCTGTAGTTTTTTTTTGAAAATTTTTTAGCCCACTCAGTAAATTTAAATGACAATTTTCTAGCATCCTCATAAAACTTTGAATTTTGATAATCCATTTCTGCTGCAGCTAAGTTTTTTTTATTTCGTTTTGCTTTATTAAGATTTTCTTTAGCTAATTTTCTTTCTATACAATGGGTACTTCCAAAAAAAGTTATAGTATCAATAATTCTATTAAACTCTAAAACCGATTTTACTTTTTCGTATTCTGATAAAATTCTAACTGATCTAGCAGAAGGGCTTTCTAAAAAATCTATATCTTTAAACGCTTGCTTGGGTTTACTTTTCATTAAGAAGCTAATTTTTTTTGATAATCTCTGGCCTCTTTAACAAAAGGATTCCAATTTATAAGCACATCACTAAGTTTAATTGGATTATCTTTTTTAATATTTTTAATAACAATACATCCGCCTGACAGTCCAAGTGGCAGTAGTTTTTCAGTAATACTTTTTTTTGCAGGAACCAACCTTCCTCTTGCAAAAAAACCACCTTCACCATCTAGTATTTCACCAGGTTTAATATTTTTTTTTGCAATTGAAGCAACATCAGCATTAAAAAATTTTGTCTGTCCCGTTGCCTTTTTTTCTAAAGCGATAGAATAAATACTTTGAGCAAGTTCAAGACCAATGTAATGATACGGACGCCAAAGTGCAGAGTGGTTTCCACTAGTATCTGTTACCATTCCATATTCTTTAAAACATGCTTTTGCGTATGAATTTTGTGCTTTGATTACAATATAAACTCCCCATCTAAGGTCATTTGGAATATTTTTCTTTTTTCTGTCGATCGAAGATATTACTTCAACTTGCCCTTCAAAGTCTGTCACACCACCCTTGGACTTAGGTTTAACTTTGTTTGCAATTTCATAAACTCCAACAGGTGGATACGTTAATCCATTCTTTGGACATTTAAGTCCTGAGGCGTTGGATACTGCAGCCATTTCAATTGAGGATTTATCTCCTGTTGTAAATGAATTAAACATCTTTGGATTCATCCCGGCCTTTTTTGCCTGTGCATCAGTCATTCCATAATTTTTCCAAACGGTATCTGGCGTAGAATATTCAAAGGACGGATGATACTTTGTACCTTTTCCTGCAGAGACAACTTTAAAGCCATTAAGTTTTGCCCACTCAATAAGTTCCATTATGAGTGATGGCTGATCCCCGTAAGCCATACTGTACACAACATTATTTTTCTTTGCTAAGTCAGATAAATATTTCCCGCAGACAACGTCAGCTTCAACGTTCACCATAATAATATTTTTTTTACTTTTAATAATTTTAACAGCGTGTTCTGTTCCAATTATAGGATCGCCCGTTGCCTCTATAAAAATATCAATTTTATCTTTTAGTACTTTATCTAAACTTGTTACAAATTTAATTTTTTTTATAACTTCTTTACTTAGGCCACTTTTTCTACAGTTTTCTTTTGCACGCTTAATATTTAAGTCGATGATTGTTTTTATTTGTACTCTTTTTAAATGATTATACTGCGACAAAAACATGGAAATAAATTTTCCACAGCCAACAATACCTACAGAAATATCTTTTTTTAATTTGTCTAATCCAGAATACAAATACATAAGTATTTATATTTCTTTTTTGGCTTCCTCTAGAAATTCAGACATTTTCTTTTTAATTTCACTATCCTGAATATTTTTACTTTTTAAATCTTCTTTAATTTTCAAAAAAACATCATTATCTCCAGCTTCTTTAAAATCAGCCTTTATTATTTCAGTAACATAATTTTTTTTCTGATCTTCAGTAAAACCAAGAATAGTACCTGCCCAGTTTGCAAGAAGTTTATTTCTTTTAGCGCTTATTTTAAATTCTTTTTCCTGGTCTGTTGCAAATTTTTTTTCAAAACTTTTTTTTCTATCTTCAAGCATGATTAGAAAATTATAGCCTTAGATTTAAATTAAATAAAGTTAGATAGTGTTTTTATTTTAGCAAATAGTGTAATAAGGTTTTCATCATGGCTTATATAATCATCGCTTTACTCGTTATAATAGTGATTTTGCTTTTTTTGCTCTATTTGAAAAAATAACTTTTTTTGTATTTACATTTTATTTCTTACCTACTATAAAAAGACGTCGATTTGATGCAGCTTGCGGACTTCAAACAGCTAAAGCGCTAATGAGTAAGTACCCGCCAGTTATATAATAATCTGATCTGACATTAACAAGAAACAGAAGGTTAAAATATGACTACAACTAGTAAACACCCAGAGACCGTTGGTCTTCATGGAGGTGATTATCGTAACGACATTGCAACATCATCTGTTGCAGTGCCAATTTATCAAACAACAAGCTATCAGTTTAAAAATACTGATCATGCTGCAAATCTTTTTGCTCTAAAAGAGTTTGGTAACATTTACACAAGGATCATGAATCCAACTGTAGATGTTCTTGAAAAAAGAGTTGCTGCACTTGAAGGAGGAGTTGCAGCCCTTGCGGTTGGTTCAGGACAAGCAGCTTCAGCTTTTTGTATACAAAACTTATGTAAGTCAGGAGATAACATTGTTGCCTCCACCGATTTATATGGAGGAACAGTAAATCTTTTTAAAAATACTCTTAAAGATCAAGGAATAGAAGTTAGATTTGCAGATCCCATAGATCCTAAAAATTTTGAAAAACTTACTGATGATAAGACAAGAGGGTATTATGGAGAGACTTGTCCAAATCCATACTTAAGAGTTTTTCCAATTAAAGAAGTAGCAGACATTGGTAGAAAACATGGAATACCTTTAATTGTAGATAACACAGCAGGCCCAATTATTTGTAAGCCATTTGAACATGGTGCTGCAGTTGTAATGCATTCGCTTACAAAATTTATAGGAGGTCATGGAAACTCAATTGGTGGAATAATTATTGATGGAGGAAACTTTCCTTGGACCGAACACAAAAAAAGGCAGCCTTTTTATAACGAGCCTGACCCATCGTATGGTGGAGCAGTGTGGGGAGAAGTTGTTCCTCAATTAACAGGGGCCAATATTCCATTCATCATAAGAGCAAGAGTTGTTTTACTCCGTGATTTAGGCGCACCTTTATCACCGTTTAATGCTTGGCAAGTTATTCAAGGTTTAGAAACAGTTGCGCTTCGTATGAAACAACATTGTTCAAATGCTGAAAAAGTCGTGAACTTTTTAACGAAGCATAAAAAAGTTCAAAAAGTGATTTATCCAAACCTTTATGATGGAGAAGTTGGAAAGCGTGCTAAAAAATATATGCAAGGTGGTTTTGGTGCTTTGTGTGGCATTGAACTAAAAGGTGGAATTGAAGCAGGTAAGAAATTTATTAATGCTTTAAAACTTTTATATCACGTTGCAAATATTGGAGATGCACGAAGTCTTGCAATTCATCCAGCATCCACAACGCATTCACAGTTATCACCTGATGAGCAATTAAAGGCAGGAGTAACTCCGGGCTATGTAAGGCTATCAATTGGTATTGAACACCCTGATGATATTATTGCTGATATAGATCAGGCGTTAGCAACAACTTAAAAAATAGTACTAAGGGGCGAAAGCCCCTTAACTAAATTTCAATGATTTTTGATAAAACTAAAATAAAAAATCTAAATATAAAAAATCCATTACAGTTAGAATCTGGAAAGATTTTAAGTGAGTATAGTATTGCTTATGAAACTTTTGGGGAATTAAATTCAAAAAAAAATAATGCTATTTTAGTTTTTCATGCTTTAAGCGGAGATCAATTTGTAACTGGCACTCACCCAATTACCAATAAAGAGGGTTGGTGGGTAACTGCAGTCGGCCCCAGCCTTGCAATTGATACAAATAAATACTTTGTAATTTGTGCAAATGTTTTAGGAGGTTGCATGGGAAGTTCTGGCCCAAGTACAATTGATCCAACAACTAAAGAAATTTACGGATTAAAATTTCCACTTGTAACCATCAAGGACATAGTGAACTCGCAGATTAATCTACTTGATCATTTTGGAATAGATAAAGTTCTAGCAGTCATTGGTGGATCTATGGGTGGAATGCAGGCTTTGCAGTTCTGCAGCTCCTATCCCAATAGAACCTATTCAGCAATTCCAATTGCATGTACCGCAAGTCATTCAGCGCAAAATATTGCTTTTAATGAACTTGCAAGACAAGCAATCATGGCTGATCCAGACTGGAGCAATGGAGATTATATAAAGAATAAAAAAAGTCCTGAAAAAGGATTGTCCGTTGCAAGAATGGCAGGTCATATTAGTTATTTGTCAGAGGTTGGACTTCAAAATAAATTTGGAAGAAAACTTCAAAATACTAAGGATTTTAAATTTTCATTTGATGCAGATTTTCAAATTGAAAGCTATTTAAAGCACCAAGGAAAAAGTTTTGTAGAAAGATTTGATGCAAATACCTACCTCTATGTTTCAAGGGCCATGGACTACTTTGATCTTTATAGAGATAATAACGGAAATCTATCTAATGCTTTTAAAAATACAAAAATAAAATTTTGTTTAATATCTTTTACATCCGATTGGCTTTATCCAACGAGTGAAATTAAAAAAATACTTATCGCTTTAAACTCAATTGGTGCTGATGTTGGCTTTGTTGAAATTGACACTAATAATGGTCACGACTCTTTTCTTGTTCATGAACCAGAGTTTTTAAAAACAGTAAGAGGTTTTTTAGATTCAGCATATAATAAGGTTTTACATGGATAAAAATAAAGTTGTAGTTGAAGAGGCAGGACCAGGTCCTTTCGTGCAAACTGTAAAAGTTAGAGATCATAACGTATTAGCTGATGAGCCATTAACTTTTCCTGAAGGAACAGATAAAGGATTTAGTCCAAATGATTTTCTTCTATCAGCACTAGGTACCTGTACCTCTATAACTGTTAGAATGTATGCAAGATTAAAGAAAATTCCTTTAGATAAAACTGTTGTTAAACTTGAACGATTAGCAAGCGGAGAGATTATAAGAGAGATAGAATTTAAAGGTAATTTAAGTTCTGAGCAGAAAGATAAGTTATTTCAAATAGCAAATAAGTGTCCAATCCATAAGGCTTTAACGGATAAGCTTACGATCACGTCAAAAATAATCTAACTTTAAAAATTAAGATTTTTTAAAATGTGTCTTTTAAGCAACATATAGAATAAAAAATGGTTAAAAATGGGTGTTACTGTTAGTAAAAATCATTTTTTGAGCTATGCACTCTGCGCAATTCTAATAACTGGCATTTCAAACTTTTTTTTTTCTCTAATTTTGTTAGTAGTTATTCTAATTAACCAATAAAAATTAAATTATGAAAATATTTAAAGTTTTAAAAATTTCTCTTTGTACCATGTTTCTATTTTCACAAACTGTTTATTCAGAAGTTAAACTTGGAAAAGACTTAACATTAACTCCAAGCGTTGGGTTAGCAAGCCAAAAAATAGGTGGAACATCTGGAGTAGTAGCAAACAGAAATCAACCAAGCTATAATGCTGGTTTATCTCTAAATCATACCTCCGGACTTTATGCTCTTTATTCTGTAGCTAAAGATCAGCAGGATAGGGCTTCTGTAGCTGACATGGGTAATTATAGTTATGAAGCCTGCGGGGTTTTAGGTGTTAATAAAGGCATTGACAAAGTTACAATCGATTTCAGTTTTGAAGATTGTTATGTAGGTCAAAGAAATAATAAAAGAACTGGTACATTTTATACAACAGCAACATTTACAGCTTCTAAAGAGTTAGATTTTACTGCAACTTACTTTGTAGATGATACCGATGGAGCATATGGTGCAGTCAATTCTGCTACTAATAGAAATTTAGTTGGAGGAGATGGCTACAGTATTGCAGCAAACTACGCTTTCCCGGTTGCAAAAGCTTCATTAAGATATGGAGTTAGCGATAACCTTACGACATGGACAAAATTATCTTTTGCAAAAGAGTTAATGGGTCTTAATTTTGATTTAGCATTGTGGAATGTCAGCTCTGAGAAAAATGTAAATTTCGTTTCAACTACAGACCAAAAAGTTAATGATCGAAATCACGTAATTCTTAGCGTTTCGAAATCGTTTTAAACTTTAATAATGTGACTACTTTAAATAGTAGTCACGTTAATCTTAACTTCTTAAGAAAAATTCAGTAAGGTATTTTGAAGTCTCTTCAGGTTTTTCTTCGGCCACAAAATGGTTACAATTTAAGGGTTTTCCATAAACCTTTTTTGTTGTGTATTTTTTCCAAATTTGGATTGGTTTAAAGTTTTTACCAATTCTTCCTTTTTTTCCCCAAATTACTTGTATCGGAATATTAAGTTTTTTGTTCAAATCTTTTTTGTCATGCTCAAGATCTATAG
>Ga0194128_10010325_pt1 | contig 11145 bp, 7 predicted proteins | sample TA2KigCa65mmetaG_FD_148650 | JGI IMG/M metagenome (GOLD analysis project Ga0194128, IMG submission 148650) | Freshwater microbial communities from Lake Tanganyika, Tanzania - TA2015037 Kigoma Deep Cast 65m | ecosystem: Environmental > Aquatic > Freshwater > Lake | place: Tanzania: Lake...
AGCAGGAAGCGGCGGAGAAAGTAGTCCCGCATCGGGGGGCGGTTGAGGTTGCGAAGCAGGACGCAACCGCGGCCCGGCCGCAAGCGTTACTGGCGCGCGTGGCCGGGGTTGAATCCGCGCCGCGAACCCGCACGGTGGAAGGGTGTTCGCGCGCGCTCTCCTCCTGCTGCTCCTCGCCGCCCCCAGCTTCGCCGCTGCCGTCCCCGCGGGACCGCGCTCCGGCCGCTGGGCCCACGAGGAGATCAGGGGCGCCGCGCCCGACCCGCAGGTCATCTGGGGCCGCCTTGGCAACGGGTTCCGCTACGCGCTGCGGCCGCACGCCGGGAACCCGGGCCGGGTGACGCTGCAGTGGATGGTGCTGGCGGGCTCGCTCGACGAGGGGCCGGACGAGCGCGGGCTGGCCCACTTCACCGAGCACCTCGCCTTCGGCGGCACGCGGCGCTTCCCGCCGGGCGCGATGCTCCGCCTCTTCCAGCGCCTCGGCCTTGAGTACGGCAGCGACATCAACGCCGAGACCACCTTCGGCCACACCGCCTACCGGCTGGAGTTCCGCCGGGCGGAACCCGCGCTGCTCCGCGAGGGGCTCCGGCTCTTCCGCGACTTCGCGGACGGGATTACCTTCGCCCCCGAGGTCATCGAGCGCGAGCGCCGTATCGTGCGCGCCGAGCTCCGCGGCCGCGCCAGCCTCGCCGGTTTGCGTCAGGAGGCGTCCCTCCCGCTCGTCTTCCGCGGGCTGGCCTTCCCGGAGCGCTCCCCGGGCGGCGGTGAGGAACAGGTGGCGCGCCTGCGCCGCGAGCAGTTCCTCGGTTTCCACGCCCAGCAGTATCGGCCCGACCTGATGGTCCTCGTGGCGGCTGGCGATTTGGACCCCGCGGCCCTTGAGGTGCTGCTGCGGGAGGAATTTGGCGACCTGCCGGCGCCCGCTCGTCCCGCGCCGTCCCGGCCCGAGGGCCGCCTCGACGCCCGCAATCTCCGCGCCGGCCTGTTCCCCGTGCCCGGCCTTGGCTCTGCGCAGATCGAGGCCGCCTGCGTCGCGCCCCCACCCCCCGCCGACCCGCGCGCCGCCGCCGCGGAACGTCAGCGCCGCGCCTTCGTGCTGGAACTCCTCAGCGCCCGGCTACGCCGCGAGGTGCCGGGCGGCGATGCCGGCTACGACGAGATCCTCGGCCACGGCGTCGCCTCCGCGACCGTGTCCGTCCCGGCGGAGTCGTGGGCGGACGGGCTGGCCTCCCTCGACCGCCTCCTTCGCCTGACGCTCGGGCGGGGCTTTGACGCTGCCGAAGTCGAGGCCCTGCGGCGCCGCCACCTGCGCGCCGCGACCCTCGCCGCGGAGCAGCTGGCCGCGGCCGATCCCGCGCTGTTCGCCGCGGGCCTGGTCGAGTCGATCGCCGAGCACCGGGTCTTCCTGGGCGTGGAGGAGGAGGAGCGCCTGCGGCGCGAGTGGCTGGAGAAGTTCACCGCAGCCGAGGCCCTGCGCGTCCTCCGCAGCCTGTGGCGGCCCGACGAGCTCGCGGTCCAGCTGGCGGGTGGCGTGCCCCTCGAACTCACGCCCGACAAGGTGCTGCAGGAGTTGCGGCGCGCGCGGCGCGGCGGAACCGGCCAGGTGCTGGCGGCCGCCGTGCGCGAGACTCCGTTCGCTCTGCCCCGCTGGGGCGCGGGCGCCGGTCCGGTCGAGGAGCGCGAGTTGCCCGGCCTGGGCGCGCGCCTGATTCGCCTCGGCAACGAGGTCCGCCTCAACGTGCTGCCCGGCAGGAGCGAGCCCGGGCTGGTGCACGCGGTCGTGCGGGTCGGTACCGGCCTGCTCGAGCTGCCGGGCCAGAAGCCCGCGCTGAAGGAGTTCGGGCTCAACACGGTGCTCGCCGGCGGCGGCGTGCAGTTTCGCCCCGAGGTGCTCCGCGCCCTCGTCGAGGACCGACTGCTGGAGTTCAGCTTCGACGTCGCTGACCGCGACGCCTTTACCTTCCGCGGCGTGATGCCCGCGGACCAACTTGAGGTGTTCCTCGCGCTGGTGACCGACATCCTGCGCGCCCCGCGGTTCAACAGCTTCGCGCACCGCGACCAGCGCCTGCAGGCGGCCCTCGGGCGCGCAGCCGCTGGGTCCGGGGTAGGCGAGGGCCTGCGCGAGCTCCACGACCACCTCTTCAAGGGCGATGCGCGCTTCACCGGCGGCTCCCCGCTCGACTACGTGGCGCTCAGCGTTCTCGACGTCCGCCGCTGGATGGAGCCCTCCCTCACGCGGGGCTACGTTGAGGCGACCGTGGTGGGCGACGCGGACGCGGCGGCCGTGGTCGCGACGGCAGTGCGAACCCTCGGCACGCTGGCGCCGCGGGCGGCGCGCAAGGAGACGGCGGCCGCGCCCCGCCCGGTCCGCCTCGGCGCGGGCCCGGGGCAGCACCGCATCGAGTTTGTCGGTGAGCAGCACTCGGCGCTGGTGGTCGGCACTTGGCCGGTCGAGGGCGCCGCGGGCCCGCGCGACCGGCTGGCGCTCGAGGTGCTGGCCAAGGTGCTCGAGATGCGGGTTCGCGCGGAGGTGCGCGAGCGCCTCGGGTTTGCGTATTCGCCGGCCGCCGAGTTGGAGCCCTTCACCGGCCTGCCTGGTTTCGCGCTGCTGCGGGCCCAGATCGACTGCGCGCCGGCCGACGCCGCGCGCGTCACGCCGCGGGTCGTCGCCGTCGCCGCCGAGCTCGCGCGCGGCGGGGCGGACGAGGGGGAATTCGAGGGCGCAAGGGGCATCGTGCAGGCCCGCGTGGGCGACGCGCTCCGCCGCCCGGCGTTCCTGGTGTCGCTGCTAATGCGCGCCCAGGAGCGCCCCGAGGAGGCCGCGGCCGCCACTGCGCTGCACGCCGGCCTCGCCGCGGAGGTCACTCGTGAGGAGGTCAACCGCTGGGCCGCGCAGGTGCTGCAGGCCTCCCGGTGCCGGGCCGCGGAGGTCGTGCCCAGGGCGTTCGTCGGCGTGCTGACCCCAGGCCGCTGAACGGCCCGCGCTCGCTAGCGCCGGCTTCAGGTAGCGCCGAAGAACTTCAGCACGCGGCGCAGGGAGGCGACCATGCGCTCCACCTCCTCCTCGGTGTTATAGAGGTAGAAGCTCGCCCGCGCCGTGCTCGCGAGGCCCAGCTTCCGCATCAGCGGCTGGTTGCAATGGTGGCCGCCGCGCAGCGCGATGCCGTCCTCGTCCGCGAGGGTGACGACATCGTGCGCGTGGACGTCGGCGAAGGCAAAGCTGACGAGCCCGCCCCGCGGGCCGCGGGGGCCGAGCAGGCGGATACCGGGTAGTTCCGCCAGCCGGTCAAAGGCCAGGCGGGCGAGCGCCGCGTCGTGCGCCGCGATCGCCTCGCGGCCGGCCGCCTCGAGGTAGTCGCACGCCGCCGCCAGGCCGATCGCCCCCGCGACATGCGGCGTACCCGCTTCGTGCCGCTCGGGCGCCGGTTTCCACCGCGACTCGGTGAATCCCGCCTGCGCCACCATTCCGCCGCCAGTCTCGTCGGGCTCCAACTGGTCGAGTTGCTCCCGCCGGCCGTGCAAGACGCCGATCCCCGTCGGGCCGCACATCTTGTGGCCGGAGAAGGCGGTGAAGTCCGCGCCCAGTCCCCGCACGTCGAACGCCCCGTGGCCCGCCGTCTGGGCCGCATCCAGTACGGTGACTGCCCCGACCGCTCGGGCGCGCGCGCACAATTCCGCCGCGGGGTTCACCGTGCCGAGCGTGTTGGAACCGTGGGTGAAGGTGAAGATCTTGACCGCCGGCGTCAGCAGCGCGTCCAGCGCCGCTTGATCCAGCCCGCCCTCGGCGTCGGCTCCGGTCACCGGCACCAGCCGCAATTCGGCCCCGCTGCGGTGGGCGGCCTGCTGCCAAGGCAGCAGGTTCGAGTGGTGCTCCATTTCGGTCGCGAGGATCACGTCACCTGGCTTCAAGGTCGCCGCGAGGCCCCGGGCGACGAGGTTGATGGACTCCGTGGTGCCCCGGGTGAACACGACCTCGGTCGGATCCGCCGCCCCGATGAAGCGGGCGACGCGCTCGCGGGCCCCCTCATAGGCGTGGGTGGCGCGCATCGACAGCGCGTGCAGGCCCCGATGGACGTTGCTGTTGTCCCGCTCGTAGAAGCCCACGATCGCGTCGATGACGGCGCGCGGCTTCTGCGCGGTCGCGGCGTTGTCGAGGTAGGCGAGCGGCCGGCCGTTCACCTGCTGGAGCAGCGCGGGAAAGTCGCGACGGAGATCCGGTACGGAAGGCATCGGGTGAGGCAACGCGGGGAAAGGCCGGGAGTCACCCCCGGATTTTCCGCGGCGCGCGGGGTCAATCGGCGTGGGTCTCGGTGGTGGCGGGCACCGCGTCGCCGGAGAGGGCGTTCCGGACGGCGTGCCAGCCTAGGGTGGCGCACTTGATGCGGGCGGGGAAGGCGTGCACGCCCGCGAAGGCGGCGAGGTCGCTGATCTCCGCGGGTGCCTCGCCCGTGGTCACGATGTGGTGGAAAGCGTCGTAAAGTCCCTTCACCTCGGCGGCGGTCTTGCCCTTCACTTGGGTGGTCATCAGCGAGGCGCTCGCCTGCGAGATGGCGCAGCCGACCCCGTCGAAGCTAATTTCCGCGATGCGGTCTCCTTCAAGCCGCACGTAGACGCTGCATTGGTCGCCGCACGTGGGGTTGTCCCCGTGAGCCACGCGGGTGGCGGTTGGCAGGCGGCCCCGGTTCCGGGGGCGCTTGTTGTGGTCGAGGATGACCTGCTGGTAGAGCTCGGTGAGTTCGCCGGACATCAGGGAAGAATAGGCCAAAGGTGGACCCGCGCAAATCCCACTTTTGTCCGGCGCGGCGGTGGTCAGCGGAGGGTCTGCGGGGGCCTTGCGATCCGAGATCTCGTACGCCTTGTCGCGGCCTGGCGGTCTGGGCCTGCTTCCCGCACGCCACGGCCGCCGCCGGGCTGGCCTAGTGCCGCCGGGGGATCCTCGGGATCTGGAGCGGGCTTGCTTCCGCCGGGGCGGCGGGCACAATAGGGAAGGTTTTGGGGCCTGGTCGTCGCTCCGAGTTCTTTGATCCCACGGCGCGGGTGATGCCGCGTCAGCCAGAAGTTCGGAGAGGAAAGTCCGGACACCGCAGGGCAGGATGCTGCGCCAGCCGCAGGGCGAGCGCAGGCGGCGCGCGTCAAGGCGCGTCGACGGACAGTGTCACAGAAAACAGGTAGCCCGGCGGCGCGCCCTCGCGCGCGGCGCCGGGTGATAGTGAAAAGGTGGGGTAAGAGCCCACCGCGCCTCCGCGCGAGCGGGGCGGCTCGAAAAACCCCTTCCGGTGCAAGGCAAAATAGGTGGCTGGGCGGCCCGTCCAATAGCCACGGGTATGCCGCATCCGCGCCGCGTCCGCCTCGGTGGCCGCAGCGGGGACGGTTCGGCCGCAAGGCTGGCCCGAGAGAAATGACGACCGAAGCGCCGTCAGGCGTGGAACAGAATCCGGCTTACCGGCCCCAAAGCCTCCATTTTCATCCACCATCCCCTCCCCGCGGGTCGCCCGCTCGCCTGCGCCTTGGGCTCCTCGCCGCCGCGCCGGCGAGACCCCCTTCCAGCGTTTCCCGCGCCAGTCCCGCGAGGCCGAGCAGCGGGCACTCGCGGAGCCGGCCCGCCCGAGGCGGGCCTGTTTCCCCAGCGCTCCACCGGCGTCTCGACCGAACCTAGGCGTCGCGTCGCGGCGTAGTTCCTCGCCGCCCTCACTCCTGCGCAGCGGGACCGCACGCGCTTCCCGTTCGACGACCCGGAATGGCGGAAGTGGAGAAACCGGCTCTCCTACGCCTGCCAAGGGGCGTCCTTCGCCGAGATGGATGCAAGGCAGTGCTCGGTCGCCTTCTTGCTCCTGCCGGCCGCGCTCAGCGCGGACGGCTTGCAATTTTCGCGCAACATCATGCGGCTATCCCACACCCTCGGTGAGCTTTACGGCGGCAATTTCACCGAGTACGGGGAGTGACCCTTCGGTATCGCCGTGATGGGCGATACTCCCGCGGTCCGCGTCCGACAATACCCTTGACTCTCCCCTCCTACTTTGGGTTCGTGCGCCGCTTAATCCGCACGCACGACCATGGCCAATACCAAGTCCGCCATCAAAGCCGCTCGCAAAACCATTCGCCTCACCGACCGGAATCGGGGCGTAAAGACTCGGCTCAAGACCCTCCGCAAGCAGCTCGACGAGCTGTTGGCGAAGAAGGACGCCTCTGCGGGCAAGATGGCCGCGGCGGCCTACGTGTCCGCGATGGACAAGGCGGTTAAGTCGGGCGTCGTGCACAAAAACGCGGCGGCCCGGGGCAAGGCCCACGCCGCGAAGGCCCTCGCCTTAAAGTAAGCGACCGCTTCCGCCCCCCGGGCCCGGCCCTTGGCCGTCGCCCCGTCGGGAGAAAGGGCTTTACAGCCCCGCGAGCGCCCCGCACGGTCCGAGAAATTTTAGTCCCCCTCCTTTTCACAATGGGCAATTTGAAGAAGAAGCGCCGCCTCAAGATGAACAAGCACAAGCGCCGTAAGCGCCTGAAGGCGAACCGCCACAAGAAGCGCACGTGGCAGAAGTGAGCGCACGGTTCCGCGCCTGACTTTTCCCCGCCGTCCTTCTGCACGGCGGGATTTTTTTGGGGCGGGTCAGGGATTTGTAAATCTATGCGGCTGAGGGCCTCCGGAGTGGGTTTACCCTTGTCTGGTCGGTCTTGGCCCGTGAGTTTGCCCGACCCGGCTCATTGGCTTTCTCCCGCGCGTCCACGCGCATGTTTTCCTCTCGCCAGTTCCCCGGCTTCTCGCCCGACGACGGCGGGGACCCCACGCGCGGCGCCCGGATATGCGCATTCTTCGCGTCCTTCACCGTGGAAGAGGGGCGAGAGTGTCCGGCGGGTGCACGCGCGGGTCACCTGACGCCCGAAATCTGGGCTGTTGGGGATGAGGGTCTTGACTCCCTAGAAGCAGATCCAGACGTCGCTATCCGCACTATGGCCACCGGCGGATCCACGCCTTGGTCGAGCGGCAGGGCCACCGTTGCGCTCGGAGCATGGTGCAGCGCGTCTGGCGGCAGGAGGGATTGCGGGTTACCGGGCCGAGTCAGCGGCCCAAGTGCCCGCCCTGGCCGGAGGCCAGGATCGGGTCGGAAGGGCTCTATGACGCCCGGTGCCTGGATTCGGTCTTTGAGGTCACGACCGCGGGCACGACGATCAAGTTCCTGACGATCGCCGACGAGGGCAGCCACCACTGCATCGATTATCGTCGCCAGCCGGTAACTGGGGGCCGCGGAAGTGATCCGGGCGCTGCAGACGGCGATCGGGGTGCGCGGGGCGCCGCGGCCCCTGCGGTGCGACAACGGGGCTGAGCTCGTGGCCCGGGCGCTGCAGGAATGTCTGGCGCAGGCTGGCATCAGGATCCGCTTTAACGAGCCGGGCAGCCCGTGGCAGAACGGCGTGAATGAGAGCTTCAATTGCCGCTTCCGCGACGAATGCCTTAATCGGGAGTTGCTCGGCAGCGTGCTGGAAGCGCAGGCCATCGCCCGTGCGTTCCGGAAGGAGTACAATACGGAGCGCCCGCATAGCAGCTTCGGCTATCAGGTCCTGGCGGAGCACCGCGCCCTGCTCCTTGGCCAAGCTCCGGTCAGGCTCGCCAAGCCGGGCCTTCCCTCCGTCCAGAGATTGCCTGCACGTCCGAATCTGCCAACCACCCTGAACCCAACCCATGACCCGACCAGACTCTCACCCGAGGCGGTCCAGAATCGAGAGTTGAAACAACCCCGCTCACTTTTTGCAATGGGGAACGGGTTCTCTTGGTGGATACCTCGAGACAACTTCGCGCTTGTCTGCCGCAGCTTAATGCGACGAACTGAAAGTCCTTTCGTTTATGATCTATCTTCAAAGTTGCCGGCGTTTCTCGGCATTGCTTCGCGCCCTTGCCATTTTGTCCGGCGTCCAAGTTTTACAACTCGCGGGTGCGCCTTCAAAGGAGACGCCGGCGAGGGCGGCGGAGGAATTGGCGGCCAAGGGTCGGGTGACTTTTAAGGTTAACGGCCAACCGCGCGTGCTGATTCTCGCGACGGGTGAGGTTGCCCTTGCCCGGCGCGGTGCTGATGCAGCGCCGCTGCCCGACGGCGCGCAGCTGGCGGCCGCTGACGAGCAACACCGAATCGTTCGCCTGCCCAGCGGGACCGCCCCGGGGCAGTGGCTTGAGGTTAATCGCGTCCGGGGGCAGAGTGGTGGTAGCGGAGTCTCGGCGTCACCCTTAGCGGAAGACATCGCGCCCGTGTTCTACGAGGAAGGTCGCGAAGGTGAAAGCGCTGCGCGCAAGGTTGCGACCGGCAAGTTATTGCTCATCGGCGCGGATGCAGCGGCGGCGGCGGATGCCGCGGCAATAACCAAGGCACGTGGATACAGCCCTCTTTCAGACATGCTGTGGGTGCTCGAGTATGCGTCCCCGTACTTCATGGTTGCGGCAGCGCAGTCGCTCGAGTCGGCAGGCCGTTCGGTGGAGCCGCAATTCACCCGCTCGCGGGTGTCGCGCGCCGCGCCGAACGATCCTCTCTACGGGAAGCAGTTCTATTTCAAAAACACCGGGCAGGGTGGCGGTAAAGCCGGAGAGGACTTGAACATCGAGGGTCTCTGGCCCTCCGCCAGCGGGACGGGAGTGACCGTGGCCGTCGTTGACGACGGCCTGGAGCTGACGCATCCGGATCTCGCTCCGAACATCGCGGAAACCGTGCCGCACCGCGACGTTCTGAACGGCACTTCCGATCCTACTCCCCCTGCCGACAAAAATCACGGCACCATTTGCGCGGGCTTTATCGCGGCCAGAGGCAACAACGGGATTGGTCTGACCGGCGCAGCCCCTTTGGCGAAGCTGGTTGGCATTCGTCTCCTCGGCGGTTCCGCGACCGACATCCAGGAGGGTGAGGCTCTCGGGTGGCGGACGGACGTAATCAATATTTCGAACAACAGCTGGGGTCCAAATGATGACGCCAAGACCGTTTCCGGACCGGACACCGCAGCGTTGGCCGCCCTCAGGGCGGGTGTCACGTCCGGCCGGGGTGGTCGCGGAGTGTTGTACTTTGTGGCGGCGGGCAACGGGCGTAGCTCTGGCGATCACGCCGGTTGGGATGGATATTCGGGTAGCCGTTACGTCTTTGCCTTCGGCGCCACCGATAACCGTGGTCGTCAAGCGGCGTTCAGCGAATCCGGGCCCCAGCTTATCGCGGTGGCGATCGGTGCGACGACTCAAGGCGCCGAAGAGCAATTGTGGGCCACGGACAACGTCGGTGCCCGGGGCATAAACAAGGCTCAGTCGCCCGAGGGTGACTACACGGCGGATGGCGTGGAGGGAACTTCCTACGCGACGCCGCAGGCTGCGGGTGTCGCCGCCCTCCTATTGCAGGCTAACCCCGGCCTTGGATGGCGCGACGTGAAGGAAATTTTCATCCGCACCGCGCGGAAAAACGACGCCACGGACTCCGACTGGATCAACAATGGCGCGGGTTTCCATTTCAATCACAAGTACGGCGCCGGCTTCGTCGATGCGGCCGCGGCACTCAACTTGGCTCGAACCTGGACGCCTCTTGGGACGGAGCGTTCGGTCGCCTCCGGTGGAGCGGTAGACTTGGCGATTCCGGACAATGACCCGACCGGAGTGTCCAAAGCTGTCAGCGTGACACCGGAAGCTCCCCTGCGGGTGGAGACCGTGGAGGTCACGGTAAGTGTAACCCATTCGAAGCGCGGCCAGCTGCAATTTGAGCTGACGTCACCCTCGGGCACACGCACGGTATTGGGCGATCCGCGCACGGCAGACTCCCAGGCGAATCTGACGAGTTGGACCTTTTCGACGCCGCGCCACTGGGGCGAGAATGCGGCCGGCACCTGGGTTGTGCGGGCAGTTGACACCGTTGAAGGCGCGTCGGGCAGCCTTACGCTAGCTAAGGTTGCCGTATACGGCTCCGACACTCCCCAGGCGGCTTCACCCATTGTCTTCGATTTGTCCACCACGGCGCAGGTCCAAACGGTCAAGTTGTCGGCATTGCCTCCGACCATATTCCCCTCGGGGTCGGTAGCTGGCCCGAAAATTGTCGCGCGTTCGATCCCGATCACCGTGGCCAACAATACCTTCAATTTGGATTTCTCGATCTCCAGCGAGGCCGGATCATCCGGTGTTTCGGAAAAGAAAGTCGATCTGATCGCCACAGCGATCGTTCAACCTCTCGTCGACAACAACGGTCGTCTTGCTGTCGTTCAGGATTCGGTGGCTGCGACGCCGCCTGCTGGCTTGGGGTGGCAACCCGCCGCGACGCAGGATTCGCCGGTTTTGGTTAATCTCGCGAGGCGGGCGACGGTCTCCGGAGTCGGTTCGACTTTAGGCATTTGGGCAGATGGCGCAGCCAAGATTTTCGGTTTCCGGCTCTCTTTGCCCAACAATGTGGTCCATTACGGTTATGCTTCTGTTTCCGTCGCCGATATTTCTGGCCAGCCGGCCGTGAGTCTACAGGGGGTGGCGATTCATCCGACGCCCGGAGTTGCCATTTCCATTCCAGCCAGCCCGTTCGCATCTCCGGGGACTGGCGCGAAGACGCTCACAATAAACGCGGTTCCGGAGTCCGCCGCCGTCTGGGCCGGCACCAGCGCAGGTTTTTCCGTCTCGGCCAGCGCGACCGGAGGCACTCCTGCCTTCCGGTGGATGTTCAACGGCCAGACGTTATCGGGTGAAACCAATGCATCGCTCAGTCGCGCTGCGGCTCGCGTTGCGGAGGCCGGCGGGGTTTCAGCCTCGGTTGAAGTTCTTGGCGGCGGGTTGTCCGCCGTGGTAGCAGCAAGACTCGACGTGCATGAAATCTACCTCCAGCCGAGGGCGCTTACCGTCCAAGACATGCAGAGCGCCACTTTCTCGGTCGGGATCGTCAGCAGCCGTCCGGGTGCAGCCTTCAGCTACCAGTGGTACAAAAAGGGCGTTGGAGTGACCGCAGGGGGTACCGCAAAAGATTTGCAGTTTTTTGCCGCCCCGGGAGACGACCAAGCTGATATCTTTGTCCGAATCTCCGATATTGGCTACCCTCAGGCCACGGGTCCAAAGGAATCCAACACGGTAAAATTGACCGTCGCCTCTCCGCCCGGTGGGACGACGCCGCCCGGTGGGACGACGCCGCCCGGCGGGACGACGCCGCCGCACGGCGGGAC
>Ga0194128_10010326_pt1 | contig 11142 bp, 3 predicted proteins | sample TA2KigCa65mmetaG_FD_148650 | JGI IMG/M metagenome (GOLD analysis project Ga0194128, IMG submission 148650) | Freshwater microbial communities from Lake Tanganyika, Tanzania - TA2015037 Kigoma Deep Cast 65m | ecosystem: Environmental > Aquatic > Freshwater > Lake | place: Tanzania: Lake...
ATGGAAGAAGTGTTTTCGAATCAGCGAGTTGGGACGATTTCAAGCACTGAGGGCGAGGAATTTGAGCCGGTGTGTGAAAGTCAAAACCGTCCCGTCGGCGCTCCCCCCGATTTTTTTGTCGCCGCTTCCCGCGCCTGATATGATTTCCCGCCCGGATGCGCGGCGGCGTGCTCGGCGTTGATGAACTTCAGATAATCGCGCGTGGCCTGATCCTCGTCCGGCTTGAGGGTCGCCGGGCGCGCAAGGTTGCGGAGCGGCTGCTGCGCGGCCATGGCAACGGCCTGATGCTGCGCGGAAAGAAAACCATTGCTCCAATTCGCCTTGCCGTTGGGAGGCTCGCCGCGGACGTCCTGCACGGCGACGTAGGTTGGCAGGTTTTGGTTCATGCTCCCGAGCGCGTAGCTGACCCACGCGCCCGCGCTGGGGAAACCTTCGCGCGTGAAACATGAGTTCATGTAGATGCAGCCCGGCCCGTGCGTGTTGGTGCGCGACGTCATCGAGTGGATGAACGCCATGTCGTCCACGTGCCGCGCCATGTGCGGGAGCAGTGATGAGATCATTTTCCCGCTCTTCCCCGCCGCCGCAAACGCCCACGGCGACTTCATCAGGTTGCCGTTCTTGCCCTGGAAACTCACCTCCGCCTCGCCGCCCGGCAGCGGTGTGCCGTTGAACTTCTCGAGCATCGGCTTGTAATCCCACAGGTCCAGGTGCGACGCCGCGCCGGGGCAGAAAATTTGGAGGACCTGCTTCGCCTTCGGCGCGAAGTGCGGCTGCCGCGGCGCTCGGAGAGTTTCCGCCGCGAGCAAGCGGGGCAGAAATTCATCGCCCAACAAGTGCGCGAGCGCGACGCCGGTCATGCCGGTGGTCATCTGACCAAGGAAACGGCGCCGGGCGAGGTCGAGGGTCGAGGTCTGGCGGTTCATAACTTGGTTGGACGCAACGTATATTCGCTCAATTGACCCGGCTGCGAAATGGTTCCGCCGCGAGCATCGGCGCGGCGAACCGGTATGTCCCAGAGCCGACGACAAGCACGACGCGGTTGCCTTCCTGGCGAAGGAAACTCAGGTCCGCCGAGTTCTTCAGAGGTTTCCCGCTTTCGGTGATGCCTTCAGAGTTTGTGGCCGGGATGGAGATTGTGGCGGTCGTATTGGCCGGGATGGTCGCGTTGAACAGAAACTTGTCATTTTCGACCTTCCAGTCGGTTTCGATGCGGCCCTGGATGCTGTCATACGCGGTTCGCGCCCAAGTGATGCGGCCGCCGGGCTGAGGAGCAATCCTGATCTTCTTATACGCAGGGGCGTCGCTTTGGATGCCGCCAATAGTCTCGACCATCCATTGATACACCACACCGAGCGCGCAGTGGTTGAAGGAGTTCATGGTTGGATTCTGGAATCCCTTGTTGGGCGTCCAGCCGTCCCAACGTTCCCAGATGGTCGTGGCGCCCTGCTTGATTGGGAAGAGCCACGACGGAAATGTGTCGTTGTGAAGCAGGCGGAAGGCGACGTCGTTGCGGCCAATTCCGGAGAGGACGGGCATAAGATCCTTCGTGCCAACGATGCCGGTCGAGAGGTGCCAGCCGCGCTTCTCGATGTCGGCCACCAAGTGCTCGGCCGCAAGCTGCTGTTTCTCGGCATTGAGCAGCTCGCAGGCCAGGGCGAGGACGTAGCATGTCTGCGTGTCGCCCTTGATGCGGCCGTCGGCGGCTACGTAGGCCCGGTTGAAAGAGGATCTGATCTTATCGAACATGGCGCGATACTTGGCGCTATCGTTGGTCTTGCCGAGCACCTCCGCCGTTCGTGCCATGAGTCTGAGGCTGCGGGCAAAGTAAGCAGTATAGAGGATTTCTTTCGGAGTGTTGGCCCCGATGTTGAGCCAGTCACCGAAGCAGTGATAGTTGGCTGGAGGCAGCATTTCCGGAGTGCTCCGTTTCTCGCAGAAGTCGACGAACCTGGCCATAGAGTCGTAGTGGCGCTCGAGAATTCGACGATCGCCATAGACTTCGTAAAGTCCCCAGGGAATGATAATCCCCGCCTCCGACCATGCCGGGCCGCCATCGTCCCCACCCGGAATCCAGGCGTTGCGCGGGGCCGTCATGGGGTAACGTCCGTCACCGCGCTGGCTGTCTTCCAAGTCCACGATCCACTTGGTGAAGAACGCCTGCACGTCGGTGTTCAGGCAGGCGGCGCGGAAATAAAATTGCGTGTCACCGGTCCAGCCCAGCCGCTCGTCGCGTTGAGGGCAGTCGGTGGGTATGTCGAAATAATTGGCCCGCTGGGTCCAGCGGATGTTGCTGTGCAACTTGTTCAACAGCGGTTCGGAACATTCGAAACCGCCCACCACGGGCGTCAGGCTGCTGATCGCGACGCCCACGATCATCCCCGGGGCCGGCTTGGCCTTCAGGCCCATGACCTCCACGTACTGGAAACCGTGGATGGTGAAACGCGGCTCCCAAGTTTCATCACGACCGCCCCGGCACACATACACATCCATCGCGCGAGCGCTTCGCAGGTTGGCCGTATAGACAGTCCCGTCGGGATTGAGTCGTTCACCGAAGCGGAGCCAGATTGTCTGGCCTGCTTCGCCGGAAACGGTGAGGCGAGCAACGCCAGTCAAATTCTGGCCAAAGTCGAAAACGTAGAGACCGTTCTTTGGCTCGGTGACGCTGACCGCTTTGACTTCTGCAAATGGCTGAACGGGAGGGCCAGGGTGGGGTAGGACCAGTGGGTGCAGATCGCTGCCAACGTCAACTTTATCCCATTTGGCATCGTGAAACCCTGGACTATCCCACCCCGTCATGGCAAGTCCGGCATCGTACACCTCGCCCATTATGAAGTCCGCAGCGCGGATCGGTCCGGTTGCTGCCTTCCATTCCGGACTGGTGGCAACGACAGCGGTTGTGCCGTCTTCAAACTCCAGGCAAAGCTGGGCGCGGAACCGGATGCTCTTCCCGTAGTGATCTCGCAGGATCCTATCGCCAATATAGCCGCTGAACCAGCCGTCAGCCAGGATTGCACCCATGGCGTTCACACCGCCGCGTATCTCTCGCGTCACGTCGTAGGCCCTGCAGTGCACTCGCTTAGAGTATTCAGTCCAACCAGGGTTGAGGCGGTCTTCGCTGACTCTCTTGCCATTTAGGTGTACATCGAAAACGCCCAGCGCAGTGGCAAAAACGACGGCTCGGCGCACGGTCTTGTCAACTGTGAAGTCCTTGCGCAGGAACACTGGCCGCGGCAGAACAAGCGGTCCACGGCTCACATCACCCATCGTGCCGGGGGCATTGGGAGGACGACTGGGGTCAGGTGGATCCAAAAGTCTGTCCGGCTTGAACTCGTGCAACCTGTCATTGCCGATCCATTGGGCTTGCCACTCCGCCTGATCCAACAATCCCATCGACCATTGCGCCGTGGCACTCCAGGCCGATCGGTTGCCGTCCCTGTCCCAGACCCGCACCTTCCAATAGCACCACTGTCGGGAGGAGAGTGGCTTGCCTTTGTAGACGATACAGGTGGTGTCCGTATCGTCCACTTTGCCCGAATCCCATAAATCGCCCATATCGGCTTTCAGGTTGTCCTCGCTGCTGGCGACGATGAGATGATAAAACGTTTGCCTTTGACTGCGCTGGGACGTCTGAACCCGCCAACTGAGCCGGGGTTCCCTTTCACCGATGCCAACCGGGTCAACCAAGTATTCGCAGCGGAGTGCTACGGGCGTCAGGCCGGACTCCCTAGAAGCTGGCCGGTCGCCCATCCCCGAGCCGAGAGCTTCCGCGGTCGGCGCGGCCTGTCGCAACCCGTTGCGCTCGCCCGGTTGGCCCGTCCTCGGGACCAACTGTGCTTCCGCGGCGGCCCCAAACGCGGCGGATTCGAAGTCTGGAATTGCCGGATCATGCACGAACAGGATGTCATCCACGGTGAACTTGTACGTGCCGGTCATCCAGAAACAAAAATCCCGGTTCTCCAGATCGATCCTGCCGTTGTTCCTGCGCAGCACCCTCCGAAAATCCGCCAGGCGAACCTGAATGACGCACGGTTCCGTGCCGGAAAGCACCTCGGGCAAATCCACCTGCCAAATCTCACTCGAACCGTCAATGAATCCCATGGAGACTGTCCCCTCGGAGTCTTTCAATCCGTACGGCTTGAACCAGAGGCGCAGGGCATTGCAGCCGGTGAGGTCCTGATGCGGCCGCGGGAACTTTGCCATGCTGCTCCGCTTGGTCGTGGGACCGGTGTTCGAAATCGTCAGGCCGCGATTCCCACCACCGTGTTGCTCGGAGTCGAACGTGGCGACGATGCCCGTGCTCCAATACGGTTGGTACCACGTCTTGAAGATGTCCGTCCCGCTCTCGAAATCCTCCACCAGCACGGCCTTGTCGTACCTGGGAGCCTCGGACAATGCGAAACGGAACGGGTGCCGGGGCCCGTCGAATGGGCCCGGATCGGTCGGCACCTTGGCGAGCACAGTCAGATCGGCGCCGACCTTGTCCGCTTGCGCGTGGTCCACGCCCCCGAGTTTGAGCGTGTGGGCAAAGTTACGCACCGCCCCCTGTGATTGGCGCACGCTGCCCTGGCCAGGATTGAGCACCTCTTCCAGGTTTCCGGCCAAGATCGCGGCGTTGCCGTCCGACAGCTCCTTGCCCGAGAGGCTTTGAACCAGTTCCTGAATAAACGTGGCGAGATTGCTGTCATCGGCTTTCCACTGTCCCCCGGGCGCAAGAGGCGCAATATCCCGCGCCAACTCTTCCTTCGAAACGGCCGTGAGGTTCTGGAGGTGGTCACACACCTTTTGCGTCTCAGGGCGGATGAATGGCGAGGTGCGATTCGGTTTGTTGGCTGCCGATTCCTTTCCGGTCTGCTCAGATTCCAGCAGCACGCGGAAACCCACGACGCTGTTGCGGAAATCTTCTTCGATACGATGCCGGCAGGCACTGCGCTGCTGCCAGACATCGTTGACGCTGCAGCCGCCCCGCATGTTGCGCGAGTGCTTTGGATCTTTGGGGTCGGCAGTCGCCGGACCAGTCGGGTCGGTCTGGGCTTCGCTGGGGAAATCGCCGTAGTAGTCGAGCACCCATTCCCAGACGTTGCCGCTCATGTCGAACAAGCCCCATGGATTGGGTTTGCGGGAGGCCACAACCTCGTTCTGCCCGTAAGGGCGGCCAAAGATAGCGTATTCGGGTGCCTGTGCCGGGTCGCTGCCCCAGAAGAATGGCGTGCGGGTGCCGGCCCGGCAGGCATGCTCCCACTCGGCTTCGGTGGGCAGACGCAGCCTTCGTCCGGTGGCCTGGCTTAGCTTTTGGCAGAAATCGATGGCGTCCTGACGGGTGATGCCCATCACCGGCTTGTTGGGCCGAAGATCATCGGGATAGTTGATCGTCCACGTCTTGGTCTCGCCCGTGTTGGTGTTCACCGTCTGGTAGGCTGGCCTGGTTGACGGATCGTAGCCCATGACAGCGATCCACTGCTCGCGGGTGACTTCGGTGACGCCAAGGTAGTAATCCTTGGTCAGGATGACTTCGTGCCGGGTCTCGTTCGCGCTCCACCAACCGGGGCAGCGGTGCGGTTCGCTCGTGGGCGATCCCATGAAGAATTTGCCGCGCGGAATGAAGGCGAATTTCATCTCCACACCCTTGCCGCAATCCAGTGTGGTGGATTGGAGGGAATCCGCCTTGGTTGCGGCAGGGGCGACGGTCACGATGACGCGCTGCCATCGGGTGAGCGCCGGGGTGCCGTTGTCGGCAACTTCGAGGATGGCGTGGATCGTCTGGCCGGACACCGCGTCGGCCGGCACGACGAAGCTTGACGCGCCGGTCGTCGCGCTCGAAAAGGTGATCGCGCCGGGGTAGGTGCCGGCCTCGCGGTACTGCCACCACCTGTATGTCAGTGCGTTGCCGTCCGGGTCGATGCCGGTGCCCGCGAGGTTCACGGTCTCGCCAGGCGCGGCGGTCCGGTCCAGTCCGCAGGCGACCGAGACGACCGGGTGGTGGTTCGCATTGGCGAAGGATGGTGTCACCGACCACTTCAGGCGCGCGGCGAAGTCGCGCTGCGCGACGGCCACCCAGCGCTTGCTGGTGTAGTTGCCGACCACCGTTCCCGTCTCGTCGCGCTCGGTGGCCTGGTTGGAGGTCCAGTAGTTTTGCGTTGTCGAGGCCTTCGTGAGTCGGTTGCCCCAGCCGCCGTAGCTCGGGTGTTCGTGGCTGCGCAGGCCGGTGTCGATCAGGTTTAGGAACGCCGGCGTGTCCCCCTCGGAGATGAAGTGGTCCTTGGGCAGCGACTCCGGAAGTGGATGCCCTGGGTACGGGACGAGGCCGAACGTGTCTTCATGGTCGCCCGCGAACTGGCGGCCGTCCGCCCACACGCGGTATTTGCCGCCGAGCGGGCCGACGTTTAGGACGTTCGCGCGGGTCCATTCCGACTGGAAATACACCTTGTCCTGATGGAGGACATGAGTCGATGAGTCGCCGCGCGTCCAGTACCCCCACGCGTTGCTGGAGATGTCGTTGACTTGGATCTCCGGCCACTTGACACCGATGTAGCTATCGTAGGTGCCGTCCTGCTTGCCCCACGTGTAGATCACGGCCTTGTCGGACACCTTGCGGTAGATCGCCGGCCACTGCGGCGTGTCCCTGTACTGCTCCTCGATCGACATCAGCGCGCGCGCGATCGTGTTCGGCCCGCCCCACGCCTGCAGGAACAACTGGCCGGGCACGTCATCGAGCAGCTTGTCCTTGATCCAGTTCGAACCTTCCGTCTCCCTGGCGACGTCGCCCTCGAACTCGACGTTGCCCATCTTGATGAGGCTCAGCAGATGATCCGGCGCCGGGTACGTCGAGTCATGGACCTTGAGGTTCGGATAGGCGGTCCGGTAATCCTCGATCAGCTCCTGGATGCGTTGGACGCCCGTCCATCGCCACGACGTTTGCGGCGTCGAGTACGGGCGGCGCGGCAGGAAGAACGTAGTGCCCTTGCCGTCTCCGGCCCAGTGGAACTGTGAGCTGCTGTACACGAGACCGACCGTCTCGAAATCACTGGCGTATACCAGATAGCGGATGAGCGAGTTGTAATCGTCGGTCTCGATGTCGGTGGTGACGATCGTCCGTGGCCTCGCCGTCCTGGCGGGCGTTGCATCGGAACGACCTGCCTCCCGCGCGCGGATCAGCGCGTCCGGCACGCCGCCCGTGTAGTAAAAAGCGTCGTCGAGGTAGAGCTCGGCGGGGCCGTCGTTCAGGTTCTGGAAGGCCATGAGAATATGGTGCGTGTGCAGTTCCTTGTTCAGCGGCTCGATGATGGTGCTCTCCCATTGCCCGGTGCCCACGACCTCGATGCCCTGGACTTTGGCCTGGACCTTGAACTTCTCGCCTTTCTTCGCCCAATACCGAAAGTGGAACTTGCCGACATCCTTGTAGGTGGAGAAGTCGGCGATGTATTCCTCGAACGGAGTGGAGCCGCGCCAGCCCCGCTTCGCGCCGGTGGGATCCTGGTTGGGTAACTTGAGATCCTTGAGTGTCATGCCCGCCATGGCGCCTTTCGTCAGGGCCGAGAAGCGGAGACAGACCTTCCCCTCCGGCACGACGACCTCCGGGCTGCCGCTGAACTTCGGGTCGATCTTGCCACGCTCGTTCTCCCCCATGTTTTCGGCGCCTCCGAAGATGTGAAACGAGGCAGTCAATGCATCGAAGGGCCGGGTGCGATTGTCGTCCTTGAAGAACGGATTGAAACCGGTGGCCGGTTTCCAAACGCTGGCGAACGATCGTTCGGTGAAGACCGGAAAGACATCCCGCATCCCGGCGTTGCCGCCCGGTTTATCGGTTGTGGTGGACGCTGGGTCGGCCGCAGTTGCGTGGGGGTTCAACGCGCCGACGGCGGCCGACACGACGAGCATGGAAAGGAGCGAGGTTCGTTTCATGGCTTGTGGTCAGGATCTCTGTGTCCTCCGAATCTCCGCGCTAAAAACACACGACGCTCCGGAGTGCAGCACAGAGGTTTGGAGGACACAGAGAGGATGGGATGGTTCATTTCGTCTCCAGCACCAACACCCAGTCCTGGTCCGCCACGGGCGGCTTGAACTCCGTGGTCTTCCACGGCGCGACCTCAACCGCCGGTGCGTCGCGACGCTCACCCGTGCAGGGATCGAACCACTGGGCGGCCAGCTTCGGCCCCTTGAGCAGGTAAGTCCGGATCGTCGCCGGCTTGCCGGAGGGGAAATAGACCAGCGCATAGCGCGAGTCGGGAGCGCGACAGGCGGCCACGTAATCCGGACCGGTGGAATTCGGCGGCACGACCAGCGAGGGGTCCGGCATGCGGTCGAAGTAGTTCCCGGACTCGATCAAGGCACGGGCGTGTTGCATCTGCCCCGCGCCAGGAAGCTGGATGGCTTCGTGCCACGGCCGTTCGGCCCCGATGAGCGGCTGCCGGCCCGGCGCCCACATCTGCCAGACTTCGTTGCAGCCATAGGTGTGGCCGAACGCGCCGCTGAACAACGCCCAGTAACAGAACCGCCGCGCATGGATGGCCTCCATCCGGCCATTGGCCAGCTTGAACCCGTGCGGGAGGTTCTCGTAGCCGGGTTCGCCATCGAGCACGGGCTTCACCGGTGTGCGCCCGTATTCAGCCAGGACCGACGTGTGATTGTCCCGGTCGCGCGTGTGACCGGTCTGCACCATGTTGAAGTCCAGCCAGGGCGCGTCGTGGAACCAGATCGCCGAGCTGTATTGGCCGACCGGATGAAACGTGATCAGGTGCCGGCCCCGGTCGCCCTCTTTCAATCCTCGCGCCATCGCCTCAAGGGTGCGCCGTTCCTCGTCGTCGCTGACGAGCTTGTCGCCGCCAAGGATCCAGACCAGGCCGGCGTCACGGTAGCGTCGGCCCAGCCACTTGCCGTAAGTGCGGGCGTTCTCTGGATTAAAGACGAGCGGGCCTTTGCCGCCCTTCTTTTTCCACTTGTCTCCCCAGGTCGGGAGGAAACCGATGCGCAGACCCAGTTCGTTTGCGCGGCGCACGATGAAGTCCACGTGGTCCCAATAGTCGTTGTCCGGCCCGTCTTTCACATCGGGCCGCGTGGGATCGTTCTCCACGAGCGGGCGATGGCCGTAGGCGTTGGGCGTGTTCAATCCATCGAGTTCCGCCAGCGCGACGGCTTGAATGACGGTGAAGCCTTTGCTCGCCCGGTCTTCGAGGTAACGCGTCGCCTCCTCGCGGTTGAGGCGGTGAAACAACTCCCACGCCGTGTCGCCCAGCCAGAAGAACGGCTTGCCATCGGTGGAGGTCAGGAAACGGCCGTTGTCGCTGACGCGCAGGCGTGGAAGCTCCCCGTGCGGATCGGGGAAGCCGGCAGTTTCGTCGTCCACGAGCAAGACCCAGTCGGCATCCGGCCCGGTGCTCGGAGGCTGGAAACGCCGGGCGGGACTGGCGGCCATCACACCGATTGCGGTGAAGTTCCCGGTTCGCGGATCGAACCACCACGCCCGGGTACGCCCCTTGGCGAGTTGCTCGGTTCGGACTTCGATGACCTCGCCTTCTGGGGAGTAAATCCACGCGAACCGATCGCCTCGCGCAGCGCGAATGGCTTGGCCCTTCTTCGCAGGATCGGCTGGCTGCGGGTGGACCAGCAGTGACTGATCGGGACGCAGTTGCTCGAACGGCCGGGCATGCATCAGTGTGCGGATGTGCTTCATCTGCCGGGCTGCGGGCAGATCCAACGCTTCACGCCAGGTCATGCGAGTCGGAGCCAAGTCTGGCGCCTTCACCGTGACGGGCGGCGGTGAACCGGTCCACATCTGCCAGATGGGATGCGCGCCGTAGGTGAACCCGAAGCTGCCGCTGAGCAGGGACCAATAAGCAGCTTGCCGGACTTCCGTGGCGGTGAAGAAACCCGCGTTGCCGTGGTAGTCGCGAGCCATCTCCTCGTAGCATGGTTCGGCGTTCAGCGTGGGGCGGCGAGGATCGATCTGCCAGTCCTGCGGTCCAATCGTGAAGCTGCGTGGCCAGTCTTTGGTCGAGTGGTAGGTGCCCCAGGCATGGAAGTCGAGCCACGCCTCGTCGGACCACCACTTCGAGGAACTGGTCATGCTGTGGTAGGTCATGAGAGTTGTGGAATAGTCCGCCTGCCCGTCCATGTCGGAAGTTCCGTTCACGCCGCCCGCGATGCCTTTCGCCATTGCGCGCCACACGGCCATGGCATGAGGTTTCTCGGTCGGTTGCCGGTCGCCGCCCAGGATCCACACCAGACCATGATTCCCCCGCCAGCGTTGGCCCAGAAAGTGACCATAGCGATAACCCTGCTCGGAGGTTCGAAACACCGGCTGTTCCACAAAACGCGGCGTGACCCACTCACCCCAGGTCGGCACCAGGGCCACGACGAGCCCGCGCTGGGCCGCGGCATCGAGAATGAAGTCCACGTGGTCCCAGTAGTCATTCTCCGGCCCAAGTTTCACATCGGGTCTCGTCGGATCGTTGTCGAGCAGCGGCCGATGCCCGTAGGCATTGGGTGTGTTAAGGCCGTCCATCTCGGCCAGCAACACCGCCTGGATCACCGTGAACCCTTTGGCCGCGCGATCGTCCAGATAGAACAGCGCGTCTTCCCGATTCAGCCGGTGAAACAGTTCCCACGCCGTGTCACCCAGCCAGAAGAACGGCTTACCTTCGGCGGTGGTGAGAAACCTCTTGTTCTCGGAGATTTTGAGGCGAGGCATGCCCTCGTCAGCGGCGGATGCCGTCAGGACAGTGATTAGACTGAGGACAGCGGCCGCAGCATTCCGGCAGAAGTGGACGGTAGGTTTCATGGTTGTGCTCCGTTTGCAAAAGACTCAAGGGATCCGGTCGCTCGACAGGAAAACAACCACGCGCGGTTCGCCGGACGAGCCGCTGTTGAACTGAGCGGGCGCACTGTCCGGCAGGCGCCCCTGGCCGACTTCGGCCCCGGTCCGGGGATCGTAAACGCGATACGCGCGGGGCACATCGAGCGAGGTGATCCCCGTGCCGCCGCCCTCGGGCAGATAGACCACGTAGAGTTTGCCCGGCACGGCCAGACCGCGCTTGCCGTAAGTGTAGGTCCAGTTCGGCTGCATCCCGGCAAAGGGCAGTCCGTCGAGAATCTTCGCGGCGATGCCCGGATAGCGTGAACCTTCGAAGTCGAGCGCTTCACGCCAAC
>Ga0194128_10010337_pt1 | contig 11136 bp, 8 predicted proteins | sample TA2KigCa65mmetaG_FD_148650 | JGI IMG/M metagenome (GOLD analysis project Ga0194128, IMG submission 148650) | Freshwater microbial communities from Lake Tanganyika, Tanzania - TA2015037 Kigoma Deep Cast 65m | ecosystem: Environmental > Aquatic > Freshwater > Lake | place: Tanzania: Lake...
AAGACGTTGATGCCTTTCTCAATGGCGTATTTGAAGTGAACCCAGCGGAAGGCGAGCGGTGTGGTGAAGATGGCGACGTCGCCCTTCTTGAGCGAGTCAATCGCGCCTTTGTAGGCGTCGAAGCCGATGAACTTGCGCCCGCTCGGGACGTCGACCTGGTCCTTGAAGCGGCCGCCGTTTCCTTCTTTGAGGCCGCGAAAGGCAGACTCGAGGCGGTGTTCGAACACGTCGGCCATGGCGACGAGCTTGGGCGGGCCGCTCTGGCTCAGCGCGTTGACCGCGGCACCGCCGCCCCGGCCGCCGCAGCCGACGAGCGCAACGCGAATCTGGTCGCTGCCCTGGGCGTGAACGTGCGGGAGCGTCACGCCCGCGAGCGCGGAGACGGTGGCAAGCTGGCCGGTGGTCCTGATGAATTCACGACGGGATGGCTGGGCCGAGGGAGGCGTTTGCATGGCGAGATGGTTCGCGCAGGGTGAAGCGGGTGTCAACTTCGGAGAAGCCGCGGGCTTGCGGCGGTGCTGTGCGGCGCGGGAAGTTGGTGGATACCCCGGCTAGGACTTGAACCTAGAACAAACAGATTAAGAGTCTGCTGCTCTACCAATTGAGCTACCGAGGCAGCACAGGGCGGAGAAGATTCAGGGCAGACGGGGCTTTGTCAATGCCACGTTTGGTTTCGTGGCGATGCCGCGCGCGATCGTAAGCGTGATCCTGATCCTCATCTTGATCGCCCCGCGGAGGACGACGGGAGATTAGGATTAAGATTGCGATCAGGATCAAGAAGAAGGCGAGACTGGCACGCCTGTCGCGAGCCTTGCCTCGGCACGGGGCGTGTGGAAGACTGCGTCGTCGCTGAAGCAAGCCCGAACCCGAAACGACTGACATCATGAGCAATCTTCTTGGCAGCCTCAAACAACACTCCCTCATCGTCGCCGACACGGGCGACTTCGAGAGCATCCGCAAATACCAGCCGCGCGATGCCACAACCAACCCGAGCCTGCTCTTCAAGGCCGCGCAGATGCCCGAATACGCCGCGCTCGTCGAGAAGACCCTGGCGGACTCGAAGCAGGAAGCCGCGGGCAATGCCCAAGCCGCGCTCGGTATCGCGCTCGACCGGCTGTCTGTGGCGTTCGGCGAGGAAATCTTGAAGATCGTCCCGCACCGCGTGAGCACGGAAGTGGACGCCCGGCTTTCATTCGATACAGCCGCGACCATCGCCAAGGCCCGGTCGCTCATCGAGCGTTACGCCAGGGCCGGCATCGGCCGCGAGCGCATCCTCATCAAGATCGCTTCAACGTGGGAGGGCATCCGCGCGGCGGAGGTCCTCAAGGCAGACGGCATCAAATGCAACCTCACGCTGCTGTTCTCGTTCCCGCAGGCGGTCGCGTGCGCCGAGGCGGGCGTGCAACTCATCTCGCCTTTCGTCGGGCGCATCCTTGACTGGCACAAGAAAGCCGCCGGCAGGGATTTCACCGGCGCGGAAGATCCCGGCGTGCAGTCGGTCACGCGGATTTACAGCTACTACAAGAAGTTCGGCTACGCGACGGAGGTGATGGGCGCGAGCTTCCGGAATGTGGGCGAAATCCTCGAACTCGCCGGGTCCGACCTGCTCACGATCAGCCCGACGCTGCTCGAGGAGATGCAAAAGACCCCGGGCGCGGTGACGCGCAAGCTCACACCCGAACTCGCGGCCGCGAGCACGATGGAGAAGATTCACCTCGACGAGAAGGCATTCCGCTGGCAGCACAACGAGGACGCGATGGCGACCGAGAAACTCGGCGAGGGCATCCGCCTGTTCGCCGTGGACACGGTGAAGCTCGAGAAGTGGATCGCGCCCAAGCTCGCGTGAGCAGCGGGACGTCGCCTTCCCAGAAATTGATGCTGCCATGCTGGACCGGATTCTGCCAGAGTCGCGCTTTCCATGAACCCGACATCGAAACTATCGTTCCGCGCCCGCGGAATCCTGGCGCTGGCGGCCGCGGCTGTGGTTGGTTCAGTTGCAAACCGCCCGGTCATCGCCACCGCCGCGGGTGCCGACGCGCCGTCGCTCAGGTCGGCGTCGCCCAATCCCGCCACGGGATCCTCGGCGGCGGTGATCGTTTCGGGGTTTCACCTTGCACACACCGCGCAAGTGACGGCAGCCGGCCCCGACGGGAAGTTCACCGACGCCGGGGACGTTGCCCGTCAAAGCGGACGCTGCCTCGAATTGATCGATTCCCTTCTCAAGGAGGCGGACTCCGGTCTCGACAAGATTGCCAAGCTGCACATCTGCGTCACCAAGCCCGAGCACGTCAGCGACGTGCAGCAACTGCTCGGCTTGCGTTTCTCCGCCGGCACACGGCCCGCGGTCACGTATGTGGTGAGTGCTCCGACGATCCCCGGCGCGCTCGTCATGATGGATGCCGTCGGCGCCACCGAGAAAACGCCCAAACCCAACGCGGCCGGGCTCATCGCCAGCAAGTCGCTCAAGGGATTGCCCACCGCGGGCGTCTCCATCCTGCCCGCCAAGACCCGTTCGGTTTACATCAGCGGCCAATCCGCGGCGGGCGACCTCACCGAAGGCGCGCGGCGCACCATGGAGCGTTTGAAGCGCACGCTTGATTTTCTCCTGCTCAAACCGCAGCACGTGGTCCAGTTGAAGGCGTTCATATCGCCGATCACGAACACCGCGCCGGTGCTGGCCGAAGTGGCGAAGATCTTCGGCACGAACCAAATCCAAATCCCGCCGGTGGTCTTCGTCGAGTGGACTGCCCCCAACTCGATCGAGATCGAGATGATCGCGACGACCGGCGACCAGTCCGCCGCGGTGAGGGACAGCCTGAGTTACGTGACGCCGCCCGGCTTCACGCCCTCGCCGCTGTTCAGCCGCGTGGCCGTGTTGAACCACGGGCCCACGGTTTACGTGGGCGGCTTGCACGCCGCCGCGGGAGGCGATGCCAGCACGCAAATCCGGGAAATCTTCGGCGCGCTCGACACGTTGCTCCGGGAAATCGAGTGCAATCCGCGCCACATGCTCAAGGCGACCTATTACGTCACGGACGAGAAGGCCAGCAACGAATTGAACGCGCTCCCTCCGGGCTTTCTCGATTCCAAGCGCCTCCCGGCTGCAAGCAAGGTGATGGTCCGCGGCGTCGCCCCCGGGCGCACGGTCACGATGGACGTCATTGCGACGACGATTCGTTGACGGCGGGCACGGCCCCCCCGCCGATTGCAAGCCGCATTTGGGCCGCAGCCGTTTGTCCTGGCGCGCCCTCCGCCCTACGGCACGACCATCCCGCTGCTGCGGATTTTCACCTCGTCGCCGAGGCTCGTGCCCTCCACGTAACTGCCGAGTGCGGTGAGCGAGGCCCGGAGCGCGGACGCGGCCGTGTTCACCTCGCCCGTCTGTTGCTCGGCAAGCGTGCGCGTGGCGATCACCAGGTTGTTCTTGGTGTTGACCGCGTCGCGCTGGGTCTGGACGGATGCCAGCGTGGGGGCGGGCGTGGGAAAGTTCGCGTTGCCGGTCATGCGCGAGATGATCAGGTCCGTGAGTTGGATCAATTCCAGCGCGTTGAGTTGGTCGAGGGACAGTTTGACTTTGGCCATGGTTTGTTGCGGTTAAGGTTGGGGTGAGGTCAGGAAGGCGATCGGCGCCAAAAGTATTGTTACCGGAGCCTGGAGGATTTGAGGGGGAGAACGGGGCGTTGCGCCAAAAGTCGGTGTTACCCGAGCCATGCACGACTTTATGAGTGAACAAACCAAAGCCGAAGTCCTCGCCACCCTCCGCCCGCGTTACGGATCGGCGGGTCGGGAACACAAAAGCAAACTCATCGCGCAGGCCGTTCAGCTCCTGGGCTACCATCCCAAGTCGGCCATCCGCGCCCTGCGCCGCAAACCCAGGGCGCCCGCCACTGCGGCCCTGATCTTGGGCCGTCCGCGGGCGTATGAACCGGGCGTGCTGTTGCCGGTCCTCAAACCGATCTGGTTCGCTGCCTTCCAGCCCTGCCGTTCACGCTTCGTCGCGTTGCTGCCCGACTGGCTCCCGGCCTACGAACAGGATCATCGCCGGTTGGACGCGGGCGTGCGCGAGGCGTTGTTGAACGTCAGCGCGCGCACGTTGGACCGCCTGCTCGCGCCGCTGCGAGGGTCGCTGAAACGCCGCGGCGGCACCCGGCCCGGCAGTCTGTTGCGCCAGAGCATCCCCATCCGCGGCGAGTGGACGGAGGAAGGGCCGGGCTGGCTGGAGTTGGACACCGTCGCGCTGTGCGGCGGCACGCTCGATGACCGCCACGCCTGGATGCTCGACGCGGTGGACATCCGCACCGACTGGACGGTGCAGCGCGCCCTCGAAAACCGCAGTCAACACAGCACGTTGACGCAGTTGCGCGACGTGGAGGCGAGCCTGCCCTTCCCGCTCCTGGGCGTGGACAGTGACAACGGCGGCGAGTTCATCAACCACCACGTCGTGGCGTGGACGGGCCAACGGCCCCGGCCCGTGCTCTTCACGCGCTCGCGCCCCTATCGCAAGAACGACAACGCCCACGTCGAGCAGCGCAACTGGACGCATGTGCGGCAGCAGTTCGGCTACGAACGCTACGACAACCCGGCGGTCGTGCCCTTGATCAACACGCTCTGCCAGGGCGCGCTCGGGCAACTGCTCAACTACTTCCTCCCGACGCACAAACTGGAGCAGAAGCATCGCCAGGAGGGACGCACCACGCGGATTTACGGAGCGGCCCAGACGCCGCTGGCGCGAGTGCTAAGCGCGCCGCAGGTGAGTGAGGAAACGAAGGCGAAGCTGAAGACGGAACACGCCCGGCTCAATCCGTTCCAACTGGCCCGCGACATCGAACGGCAGAAGAAAGTGATCGAAGCCCGTCGGCGAAGAGAAACTTGAAATCGCCCCGATGAATGGAGTAGAAACCCAGCACCCCAAGAACGAGACGGAGGAGGCCGGACGGCCATCGCGCCCCGGCTTCCTTCGCTCTCCAATGGGGGGTGGCTCCGGTCACACCACTTTTGGCGCAACGACCCCTCGTTCCGCCCCAGCTCCGGTAACACTTACTTTTGGCTCACTAGGCGTGAAACCTGGCGCGCGGGGTTCCGTCCAACGCCGCATCGTCATGAACGGTTTCGCTTTCTCCCTCGCTTGCGCCGCGTTTCTTGCAGGTCCGGCGCTGCACGCTCAGCCGCTTCCGTCCGGCGCCTTCTCCGACGTGACGAAGGCTGCCGGCCTCTTCGAGCCGCTCGCGGGCATCATGGGACACGGCGGCGCGTTCGGGGATTTTGACGGCGACGGGTTCATTGACATCTTTGTCGGCGGTTTCTGCGACCGGCCGAATTCGGAGTATGCGCCCGCGAGCGGCCCCGTGCCCGCGCGGCTCTTTCGCAATCTTGGCAACGGCAAGTTCGCCGTGGTCAACGACACGCCCGTCTCCGTGTTCGGCCGCGCGAGCGGCGCGGTCTTCGCCGACCTCGACAACAACGGCACGCTCGAACTCTTCGTCGCCAACAACGCCCGCGCCTCGACGCGCCACACCATCGAGCCGCAACGCTCCGCGCAGACGCGCCGCCCGCAGTTATTCCGCAACGACGACGGCTCCTTCGTGGACATCTCCGCCCCGAGCGGCGCGTGTCCCGACTCGCTCCTCAGCGCGCGCAACATCGGCGTGTTCGACTACGACGGCGACGGGTTGCTCGACCTGTTCGTGGTCGAGGACAAGTTCGTCGCGCGCGGCGTCAAACCGCGCTCGGCGCTCATGCGCAATCTCGGCGGGCTCAAGTTCAAGGACGTGACAAAGGACGTCGGCTTGCCCGAGGACATCCACGGGCTCGGGCTCGCGGTGGCGGACTTGAACGGCGACGGCCGGCCGGACTTCTTCGTGCCGCACAGCAACCGGCTCTTTCTCAGCACTCCGGGCAACACGTATCGCGAGGCGGTTGAATTGAAGGATATGTTCGCGTGGAAGCCGGTGGACGGAGAGGACTGGCCGTGCGGCGCGGCGTTCGGTGACTTGAACCGCGACGGACGGCTCGACCTCGTGCTGACGATTCATCACAAGACCGCGCGCAACAAAGTCTTCATCAACGACGGCCTCAAGGACGGCGTGCCGCAATTCCGCGACGTGACGGCGGACGTCGGCCTCGGCGACGCGATTCCGGTGAAGTGCCCGCACGTGGAGATCCAGGACTTCGACAACGACGGCTGGCCGGACCTCTACATCAGCGCCGCGTGGCTCGACGCCGAGGGCAAGGTCACGCCGCTCATCTTCCGCAACACCGGCGCGCGCGACGGCCTGCCGCGCTTTGTCCGCAACGGGCCGGCGTCGCCGCCGAACGTCTATTTCCCCGCCGGTCCGAGCGGTGACTTCGACAACGACGGCCGGCTCGACCTCTTCCTCATCAACTGGTATCAGGGCAACCACTGCCGCCTGCTCCGGAACGAGACGCCACCGCGCTCGTGGCTGAACGTCTCGGTCGTCGGAAGCAAAATGAACCGCATGGGAATCGGCGCGCAGGTGAAAATCTTTCCCGCCGGCAAGCTCGGCGACACGAAGTCGCTGCTGGGCTTTCAGGAAATCACGACGGGTTACGGTTACGCCAGCGGGCAGCCCGCGCTCGCGCACTTTGGCCTCGCCGACGCCGCAACCGTGGACGTGGAAGTGAAACTCCCGGACGGCAAGTTGAAGAAACTCCCCGGCGTGAAGGCGAACCAGTCGCTGCGCTTGGCGGAGTGAACGCAAACCTCAACCATGAAAACCCGACGCCTCACACTCGCTGGCATCGCTTCGCTCGCGCTGGCCGCGTTCGCGCTCAACTCGATTTCCTTCGCCGCTGACCCGCCGAAGAAGGACAAGGACGACCCGAAGAAAAAGGAGAAGGCCAAGGCCGCCGCGAAGGCGAAAGCTCCGCCTCCACCCGAGCCGCCTTATCCGCCGACGCTGCCCGATGGCACGGGGTTCGTCACGGACACTTCGCCGGATTTCCTCAAGCCTCCCGCGACGCTGCTGGACAAGGTGAGCATCGCCAAGACGCCACCGACGGTGGACTTCGCCTATTTCCCCGGCCAGACGTATCGCGGCAATCCGTGGTCCAACTGGGGCGACAGCATGTTCGCCAACGGCAAATACTACGCGAGCATCGGCGACCACCTCGCGCCGAGCGGCACGGCGTATCTGTGGGAGTTCGACCCGGTGACGCGCACGTTCCGGCAGCTCGTCGACGTGAAGAAACTGCTCGGCCTGCCCGCCGGCCGTTACACGCCGGGGAAGATCCACACCCAGCTCACGCTCGCCAGTGACGGCTGGATTTACTTCGGCACACACCGCGGCGGCACGCGCGCGACCTTTGGCGACAAGGACTACAAGGGCGACTGGATCATCCGCGTGAACCCGCAGACTGCGACGACCGAGATCGTGTCCGAAGGCCCCGTGCCCGGTCACTGCATCCCGACAGGCTTCACCGACCCGGACCGCCTGATCTTCTACGGCGGCACGGAACCGGAGACGGGAGCGGGCGAGAGGAGCGTGACGTTCTTTGCCTACGACTTGAGGGCGCGCAAGCTGATCTACTCCGGCTTCGACGGCCCGGCGCGCGCGATGATCTTCGCGAAGTCCACCGGGAAAGTTTACTGGCTCGAAGACAAGCTCGACGACGCGCCGCTCGTGCGCTTCGACCCGGCGAAGCCCGGCAAGCCCGAGCGCGTCCCGGGCGACATCGGCCTGCGCGCCGCGAGCGAGGAGACGCCGCAGGGCATCGTTTACACGGTGTCTCACGCGCGCAAGGACGGTGACGCGCAGCTCTACGCCTTCAACACGAAGACCGAGAAGATCGAGCCGCTCGGCTCCGCCGCGATTGGCGGGCAGCAATACATCACCACGCTGGACTGCGACCCGACGGGCCGCTTCATCTACTACGTGCCCGGCGCGCACGGAGGCGCAGAAGTGGACGGCTCGCCGGTGGTGCAGTTCGACACAAAGACACGCACGCGCAAGGTCATCGCGTTCCTGCATCCCTTCTACGAGAAGAAGTATGGCGTCTCGCCGAGCGGCACCTACAGCGTGGCGCTCGACCCGAAGGGCGAGAAACTTTACATCACGTGGAACTGCAAGCGCGTCCCCGCCGCGCGCGTGTGGGATTCGTGCGCGCTGACGGTGGTTCACATTCCGGCCGGCGAGCGGTAGCGTCGGTCCACCGATGCAAGTGAGTCCGCCGCCGCAATCGCCCGAGGCTGATTCCGCCGCGATTCCCGCGCGATGGGCGTGGGTTCTCGCGATCTGCCTCGGCGCGCTGACCTTCCAGAGCGCGTTCTTCCACGTCGTCGACCCGGATGTGGGCTACCACATCCGAACGGGAATGCTCATCCTGGAGACGGGGCGAATCCCCGACCGCAACACCTTCTCGTTCGCCGTTCCAGACCACCCGTGGACGTTGCAGCAGTGGTGGCCGGCGACGGCTTACGCGATTGCATGGATGCAGGGCGGGCTCGGCGGGCTGATCGGGCTGAAGGCGATGATCGTGACGGCCATGATGCTCGTGGTGCTCGCGGCGGCGCGACGTGAGACCGGGCTCGGTTCGCTTTGGCCGTTCTGGGTGGTCACGGGCACGGTGTTTGTCGGGAGAGTCCGGTTTTTCGAGCGGCCGGACATGGTGACGGGGTTGCTGTTCGCGCTGCTGGTCTTCATCGATGCGGGGAAAGCCACGGGCAGGCGGTGGCATTGGATCGGGCTGCCGATCTTCATGGCCTTTTGGGCGAACACCCACGCGGGATACATCTATGGGTTTGTGCTGCTTTGTTGCTGGAGCGGAGCCGAGTGGGGCGGGTGGCTATTGCAGCGGTGGCACGGCGGACAACGGAGCATTCCACGTGCGCTCTTCATCCGGCCCGCCGGGATTGCGGTCGCTGTCGCGCTGTCCGTTGCCTCCGCCGAACTGATCAATCCGAGCGGTTGGCGCGCGCTGTGGGTTCCGATTGATCAGTTTCTCGACCCATTCTGGCGCTCGGTCATCACCGAGTATTTGCCGCCCTCGTGGGAGAAGATGAAGCCGTTTTACATCTGGCTTGCTTCGCTCGCCGCGCTGCAAATGGCGGACTGGCGGAGGGTTCAGCTTCGCCTGCTGCTGCCGTCGCTGGCGTTCGGCTATCTCGCATGCGCCACGCAACGGTCGATGCTTGTCTTTCTGCTCGCCGCCACGCCGCACGCGGCTTTCCTGCTTGGACAACTTGCCCCCGGCGCGACAGGACTCCTGCGCCGCGTTCAATGGGGATTGATGGCGCCGGTCTGGCTCGCGGCGGCCGTTTGCTTCTCGCGCGACTCGTGGAGCAAACCCGGAGTCGGCCTTCACCTCACGTTCTTCCCGATGAGTGTTTACCACTTTCTGGACCGCGAGGTGGCGCCTCAGCGCCTCTTCAACGAGATGCGCTTCGGCGGTTCGATGCTGTGGTGGCTGTGGCCGAAGTTCCCGCCGTTCGTTGACGGCCGGGGCGACGCGTATCCGACGTCGTTCTGGAAGGACGAGTTCCTTCCGATTCTCTACGCGGCGCCGGGCTGGAAGGAGAAGCTCGCGGCCCACGACATCCACGGAGTGCTGCTGCCGATCATCGACGGGCAGGCACCGATGCTTGCGAAGGCCTTGCGCACGGACCCGCAATGGGCGCTCGTGTCGTTCACCGATTCCGCGCTGCTGATGCTTGAGCGCACGGAGGCGAACCGCGCCGTCATTGCCCGTCATGAATTCCGGCATCTCTGGCCGGTGGACTGGACGGCGACGAGCGCGATGCCGGTGGACGCCGCATCACTTGCCGAAGCCGAGCGCGCGGTGGCGCTCGCGCCCGAGAGTGTGTTCGCGCAGACCGCGGTCGCGCGGGCTGCGATGGCGGCCGGCAGGCTCGACCGCGCCGCGGAGATGCTCGCCATCCTGACCCGGTTGCCGAACCCCCACGAGAGCCACTGGTCGTATTACGGTTACGCGCTCTTTCACCTCGGCAAGCTCGACGAGGCGCAGGAAGTGTTTGCCACCATGCACCGCCGAGGAATCGCGCCGGGCTACGCGTGGTTCATGCGCCACCATATCGCGCTGCGCCGGGGCGACCTCGCCGGGGTGGACCGGTGTTACTGAGGCGCTGCGACTCACACCGGACAGCGGGGAGTTCAACAACGCGAGGGCACGGCTCGATGCGCGGTTGAAGAGCCAGTGAGCTGAACCCGCGCGGTGTGGCGGTTCAGCGCAACTGCTCGAGGATTGGAGTCAGCGCGCGGTTGATCTTCTCCGCGATGCGTTCGTAGCCCGCGTCGTTCGGGTGAATCGTGTCCGACATGAGGCGCGGGTCGGTGAGCAGGCCGTCGAGCACGTTCGGCACGAGCAACACCTTCTTCGCGCGCGCGAGTTCCTCGAAGGGCTTGTCGTTCTTGTCCCGCACGGTCGCGCTGCGCACGCCGATGAGCACGACGAACGCGCCGCCCGAGTGAAAGCGGTCAATCATCACCCCGAGGTTCCTGAACATCTGGTCGCGGGACATCTGCTGGAGCCCGTCGTTGCCGCCGAGGCAGAGCAGCACCACGCGTGGCTGGGATTTTGCGGCCGCTTCGAGCCGGGACAATGCCCCTTGGGTCGTGTCGCCCGGCGCACCGAAGTTGCGGATGGTGATGCCGAGGCGCCGTGTGAGTTGACTCGGGAAGTCCATTCCCTCGCTCGCGCCGTAACCGGAGGTCAGGCTGTCGCCGAACGCAATCCAGTCACCGTGACCCGTGGGCGGTAGGTTTCTGAAACTTCGCGGCCCGGCAGGCTTCAGAAGCCATGCGACGACGGCAATCGCCACAAGCAGAGTCCAGAATGCGGGCCGCCGATGCACGGTTGGATTCTGACCCTTGACGCGCCAACTTTGAACTTCGTTCTACCGAATCGCGCTCATCACCGCTTCGACGACTCGCGCAACGGGAATCCCCGTCATGCATCTGAAATCAATCGGGCACTCGCGCAAGAAGCACGGCGAACAGGCCGCACGGGCGCGGAGCAACTGGTGGCGCGGGACCCGCTTGGCACGCCAGCCTGCAGTCGGATGAGGGCCGCTACTGGGGCAACACCTTTCCGCTTCGGACCGAGGCCATCTGGCTGCCCGAACTGCTCGCCATGCATCTCGGTGTCCAAACCAACGTGCAG
>Ga0194128_10010342_pt1 | contig 11132 bp, 11 predicted proteins | sample TA2KigCa65mmetaG_FD_148650 | JGI IMG/M metagenome (GOLD analysis project Ga0194128, IMG submission 148650) | Freshwater microbial communities from Lake Tanganyika, Tanzania - TA2015037 Kigoma Deep Cast 65m | ecosystem: Environmental > Aquatic > Freshwater > Lake | place: Tanzania: Lake...
TGCTGTCGACGGCGCGCGACTACGCCCGCTTCCTGGAGATGATCCGGGGCGGCGGCGCGCTCGAGGGCGTGCGGCTGCTCTCGCCGCGCACCGTGCAGCTGATGACGACCAACCAGATCGGCGCGCTGCACTCGCCGAACGGCCTCGGGTTCGGCCTCGGGTTCCAGACCACCGACCGCTACGGCGCCAACGGGATGGACTCGGTCGGCGCCTTCGGCTGGGGCGGCGCCTACGGGACGATGTACCGCGTCGACCCCCAGGCGCGCCTCACGCTGCTCCTGATGCTGCAGCTCATCCCGAACGCTACCGACATCCGCGAGAAGTTTCCGACGTTGGTCTATCAGGCGCTGATCGAGTAGACTCGTTCACTTTCCGGTCGTCCGCATGGTTCGGGGACTGCCGGCCCCAACGCGTCCGATGAACGTCATCTGCTTGCAGAAGGGGGTTGCACATGGCTGCGGATTTCTTCGTAGGTGAGTCGCTGGTCGGTGACGGCAACGAGGTCGCGCATATCGACCTCATCATCGGGTCCAAGTCGGGGCCGGCCGGTGCCGCGTTCACCAACGCGCTGACGAACAACAAGGACGGGTTCACCACGCTGCTCGCCGTGGTGGCGCCGAATCTGCCGGCGAAGCCCGACACGATCCTCTTCAACAAGGTGACGATCAAGGGCGCGAAGCAGGCCGTGCAGATGTTCGGGCCGGCGCAGGCGGCCGTCGCGCGCGCGGTGGTCGATTCGGTCGAGAGCGGCGTCATCCCGCGCAACAAGGCCGACGACTATTGCGTGCTCGTCGGCGTGTTCATCCACTGGGAGGCCGCGAACGATCAGAAGATCTACGACTACAACTACCAGGCCACCAAGGAATCGATCGAGCGCGCGCTGGCGGGCAAACCCACGGTCGACGAGGTGATTGCCGGCAAGCGGACGGCCAAGCACCCGTTTGCCAGCGGGGCCGAGACCAAGCACGGCGTCGGCGTCTAGGCACAAGCTTGTACGTAGCGTCCGGCTTTCGCCGGACCAAGACTCACGTGCGGCCAGTCAGGTCCGGCTGAAGCCGGACGCCACGTACGTCCAGGGCTGTGCGCAAGCTGCTCCTCCAGCTCGACACGTCGCCGCGCCCGTCTGTCTTCGATCGCATCGTCGGGTACGACGGCGGCGCCGACGATGTGATGAGCTATGGCGGCGTGACGGGCGACGTCGTCCGCGATCTCGTCCACGGCGCGATCTTCACCCGCGGTCCCCGCGACCTTCACCACACGGCGATCTTCATCGGCGGCGCCGACATGGCCGCCGGCGAGCGGCTGCTCGCCGCCGTTCAGAAGGCGTTCTTCGGCCCGCTCCGCGTGTCCGTGATGCTCGACTCGAACGGGGCCAATACGACGGCGGCGGCGGCCGTCGCCAAGCTGCAGCAGGGCGCCGGGCCGCTCCGCGGCCGGCGGGTGCTGGTCACGGGCGGGACGGGGCCGGTGGGTCTGCGCGCCGTCGGCCTGCTCGCGCGGGCGGGCGCCGAGGTGACGATCACGGCGCTTCCCGAGATGGCGTCCGCGGCGGTGGCGACGCTCGCGTCGCGATTCGACGCCGCCGTGCAGGTGCTCACCGCGCCGACGGGACAGCAGCTTGTGGCGGCCGTCGAGGGTGCCGAGCTGCTACTCAACACCGGGCCCACGGGGGTTCAGCTCGTCCCCCACACGGCATGGGCGGGCCGGTCCGGGCTTCGGGTGGTGGCCGACCTCAATGCGGTCCCGCCCGTCGGGATCGAAGGGGTCGAGTCACGTGACGACGGGACGACCCGCGACGGCGCCATCACGTTCGGCGCGCTCGGTATCGGCGGGTTGAAGATGAAGGTCCACAAGGCGTGCATCGCGCGCCTCTTCGAGCGCAACGACCTCGTGCTCGACGCCGAGACAATCGCCCAGGCCGCCGACCAGTTCGCCGCGCCCCACTCCTGACGCGATGCCACGCGTGATCGGCATCGATCCCGGCACGATCAGCATCGATCTCTGCGGACTCGACGACGGTGGCGTCTTTCTGGATCGGTCGCTGCCGACCGCTGACGCGCTGGCCGATCCGGCGGTCCTGCTGGGCCTGCTCGACGCGGCGAGGCCGGTCGATCTGATCGCCGGGCCGTCGGGCTACGGCCTGCCGCTGACGGCGGCGCGCGACCTGACCGACGACGACCTGCGCCTCGCGTACCTGGCCGCGGCGGGCGAGAGCGGCGGCCTTGGCGGCCTTCGGTCGCTGATGCGCACGCTGGCGCGGTCCGGCCTGCCCGTCGTGCTGACGCCGGGCGTCGTCCACCTGCGGTCGGTGCCGCCGCATCGCAAGATCAACCGAGTCGATATGGGCACCGCCGACAAAGTGTGCGCGGCGGCGCTCGCCATCCGGGCGCAGGCGATGCACTGCCGGTGCCCCGAGCACGAGGTGTCGTTCGTGCTGCTCGAGCTGGGCGGCGCCTTCACCGCGGCGCTCGCGATCGAGGGCGGACGAATCGTGGACGGGATGGGCGGAACGTCCGGTCCGCTCGGACTGCGGGCTGCCGGAGCGCTCGACGGCGAGGTCGCGTACCTCGCCGGCACCGTCTCCAAGCGCATGTTGTTCGAGGGCGGCGCGGCCACGGTGGCCGATCGGCCGGACGATCCGGCGCGGATCGCGAGCCCCGCGACCATCGGCGATCACCTCGCCTGGGATGCCTATCTCGAGAGCGCGGCCAAAGCCGTCGCGGCGCTGTCGGTGTCGCTCGGCCTGGGCCGCGTCGACGTCCTGCTCTCCGGACGCCTGGCACCGAGCGCCGCCGTGCAGAAGGCGTTGGCGGATCGACTCGGGGGCGCGGCCGCCGATGTGCGCGAAGTCGTCGGGTTTGCCGCGGCGGCGAAGCAGGCGGCGCAGGGCGCGGCGCTCGTCGCGGATGGCCTCGCCGGCGGCGCCTGCGCCGGGCTCGTGGACCTGCTGGGGATCCGCGAAGCGAAGGGGACCGTGCTCGACCATCTGTACGTGATCTCCCTCGACGCCGCGCGCGCCCGGCTCGGACTGCCGTGATCCACGGCATGCGCGTGTTGATTGCCGGCGTGTCGGCCCGGGCAGCGGCGGCGTCCGCGTCTCGTGCCGGGTTTGCGGTGACGGCCCTGGACGCGTTCGCCGACCGCGACCTGCCCGAGGGCGTGCGCGGGCTGTCGCTGCCGCGCGACGTCGGCGTGCCGTTCAGCGCGCCGGCGGCGGCGCGGGCGGCCGCGGCGATCGACGCCGACGCGGTCGTCTACCTGTCGAACTTCGAGAACCATCCCGACGCGGTGCGGGCGCTGGCAGAAGGCCGCGCGCTCTGGGGCAATCCGCCCGACGTGCTCGAACGCGTCCGCAACCCGCGCTGCCTCGTGGAGGCCTGCCGCCGGCGCGGGATCCCGGCGCCGGCCGTGATCACTTCGAACGATCCGAACGGCTCTTCGAACGGTCCGAACGACCCGAACGGCTTTTCGAACGGTCCGAACGATCCGAACGACCCGAACGATCCGAACGCATGGCTGCTCAAGCCCCTCGCCTCGGGCGGCGGCCACGGTGTGCGCGCCTGGAACCCGGGTCCCGGATCCCGGGTCCCCGATCCCGGCTTCTATCTCCAACAGCGTCTCGACGGCGTCCCCGCATCGGTGGTGTTCGCCGCGGCCGGCGGGCGCGCCGTGCCGCTGGCGGTGTCGCGCCAGCTCGTTGGCGAGCCTGCGTTCGGGGCCGGCGGATTCCGATACTGCGGCAGCATCGTCGCCGCCTCGGGCGACACGCCGTTTCCGGACGACGATCGCGTGGTGCGCGCGGCCTGCGAGCTGGCCGAGGCGCTGGCCGAGGCGTTCGGGCTCCGGGGCGTCAACGGCGTCGATTTCATCGCGCGCGACGGGGTGGCGTGGCCGATCGAAGTGAATCCGCGGTGGGGCGGCTCGGTGGACCTGGCCGAGCGGGCCTACGGCGTGGCGGCCTTCGATGCGCACGCGGCGGCCTGTGCGTCGGGCACGCTGCCGAGGTTCGACCTCCTGCAGGCCCGGCGCACGCCGGGCGCGGTGGGCAAGGCCATCGTCTTCGCGCGCGAAGACGCGGCCATTGGCAGCACCGACGGGTGGCTGGCCGATCACTCCGTGCGCGACGTGCCGCACGCGGGCGAGCGCATTGCCGCCGGGCGGCCGGTGTGCACGGTGTATGCGACCGGCGCGGATGCGGCCGCGTGCTACGCGGCGCTCGTCTCCCGAGCCGATCGCGTGTACGCGGAGCTCGCCGCCTGGCGCGGCTGACCCGCATGCACGTCCAACGCGTCCGCGCCGCAGCGAGACGGGGATACGATGGGATGGCTTTTTGGGGATTGAGAGTTTATGATGCGCCGCACACCGAGCAGCGGAGACGCGATGCGCTTCATCATGAACACGGGCCGCACGACCAAGCAGGGACAGCAGATCAACGTCGGCAAGGATCACCCGGAGTACCAGGCGATCGTGACGACGATGACGATGCATCCTGACGACATGAAGGCGATCGGGATCGAGCCGGGCAGCGACGTGCGCGTGCGGTCGGAGTTTGGCGAGGCGGCCCTCCGCTGCGTCGAAGGCAAGGTTCCCCGCGGCATGATCTTCGTGCCGTACGGTCCGCCGACGTGCCGCGTCATGGGTCGGTATACCGACGGAACCGGGATGCCGACGTCGAAGGGATGGGAAGTCGAGGTGGAGCCGATCGCCGCGACGGCGCCGGCCTGGGAGCGGCTCGAGGCGGGGCGGTACATGCCGCGCCGCATCCGCGGGAGCTTTCCCGGACGCGAGCTGGGGTGAACGTTCGTCATTCCGCCCCGGCGGGGCGGAGCCGGGCCGTGACGCGGTTGCCGACGCTGGGAGACTCATAATGGACGTGAGCGTGGTCAAGCATGCGACCTGCACCTTCTGCGGGTGCGTATGTGACGACATCGAGCTGCACGCCGACGGCGCCCGGATCGTCAAGGCGCGGAACGCCTGCAGCCTCGGGGATGCCTGGTTCCGCCACCACACGGCCGAGCGTCTCTATCCGGACGCGCTCATCGACGGCGAGCCCGCCACGCTCGACGCCGCCATCGGCGCGGCCGCCGACTTTCTGCACGCGGCCGACATGCCGCTCGTCTACGGCCTCAGCAACATCACCTGCGAGGCGCAGCGCGAGGCCGTCGCCCTCGCGGAGCTGATTGGAGGCGTGGTCGACAGCCACACGTCGCTTTGACACGGCCCCACTGAGATAGCCGCCCAGTTGGGTGGCAAGATCACGTGCACACTAGGCGAAGTCAAGAACCGGGCGGACGTCATCGTCTACTGGGGCGGCAACCCGGCGGAATGTCATCCGCGCCATTTCACGAAGTACACGCTCACGCAGAAGGGGAAGTTCGTCCCCGAGGGGCGCAAGGGGCGCACGATGGTGCTGGTCGACATCCGCGAGACGCCCAGCGCCAAGGCGGCCGACATCGTCCTGCAGATCAGGCCCGGCGCCGACTTCGAGATGGCGACGTCGCTGCGCGCGCTCATCAAGGGGCACCGGGTGGACCGGGAGGCGGCCGAGCAGACCGGTCTCACGCTCGAACAGCTGCAGGAGTTCGCCGGCCGCCTGAAAGGCGCCCGGTTCGGCGTCATCTTTTTCGGCATGGGGCTCTCGATGACGCGGGGCAAGCACATGAACTCCGGCGCCATCCTGACGCTGGCCGCCGAGCTCAACGCCTTCACGAAGTTCGTGTGCATGCCGATGCGCGGCCATGGCAACGTGACCGGCGCCGACGTGGTGCTGCGCTGGACGACCGGGTATCCCTTCGGCGTGAATCTCTCGCGGGGCTTTCCGCGCTTCAATCCCGGCGAGTTTTCGACCGTGGATCTCCTGGTGCGCGGCGACACGGATGCGGCGCTCGTCCTCGGCGCCGATCCGGGCGCGACGATGCCGGAGCCGGCCATCGAGCATCTCGCGCGCATCCCGACCATCGTGCTCGATCCCAAAGTGACGCACACGAGCCATCTCGCGCGCGTGCACATCACGACGGCCGCGACGGGCATCAGCGCCCCGGGCACCGTCTACCGCATGGACGAGATTCCGCTGCCGCTCAGGCCGGCGCTCGCCTCCCCGTATCCCACGGACGAGGAGGTCATCCGCCGCATCCGGCAGGCTGTGACCGCCCAGCCGGCGTGGGTGCCGGCGCCCCAGCGTGCCTAGGCTCCGGCTGACGCCGGACGCCACGAACCATGAACACACTTCGCATCACCGGCGGGACGGTCTACGACCCCGCGAACGGCATCGACGGGATCGTCAGGGACGTGTGCATCGCGGACGGGCAGATCGTCGCTGACGTCGAGGCGGGGCGCACGATCAATGCGAGCGGCCTGATCGTCTTTCCCGGCGGCGTCGACGTGCACACGCATGTGGCGGGCGGCGCCCTGAACTTCGCCCGGGGCCTCGTGCCGGAGCTGCACCGGGCCGCGCGGACGTTTCAGCATGGGGCCATGCCGCCGGCGGGCGGACGCGCCGGAGCCGCCGGCTCCCTGCGGCGGGCCGGCCTGGGAGGCGTCACGCCGACGACCTTCGCGACCGGCTACCTGTACGCCGGCATGGGATGGACGACGGTCAACGAAGCCGCCGTGCCGATCCTGACGGCCAAGCACACCCACGAGGAGCTGCACGACACGCCGATCGTCGACAAGTCATGCCTGCTGCTGATGGCCAACAACGAGATCGTGCTGGATCTGCTCGAAGCCGGCGAGGTGGAGCGTGCGCAGCAGGTCGTCGGGTGGCTCATGTGGGCCGCGAAGGTCTACGGGATCAAGGCGGTGAATCCGGGCGGCGTCGCCGCCTGGAAGTGGGGCAGGAATGCGCGTGCGCTGCACGAGCCCGTCGAAGGGTATCGGCGGCTGACGCCCGCGCAGATCATCGCCGGCCTGGCGGGCATTGTCGACCAGCTCGACCTGCCGCATCCGCTGCACCTCCACTGCAACAACCTCGGCATCCCCGGCAACGTCGCCACGACGGTCGAGACGATGCAGGTGCTCGAGGGCCGCCGCGCGCACCTGGCCCACCTCCAGTTTCACGCGTACGACGGAGAAGGGTGGGACTCGATGCGCTCGGGGGCGGTGGCGGTGGCCGAGGCCTTCAAAGCGCACCCGCAGCTCACCGCCGATGCCGGCGCCGTGCTCTTCGGCGACGCGGTCACGATCACGGCCGACGGTCCGTGGCAGCACCTGCTCTACCAGCTGACGGGGCGCAAGTGGGGCAACCTCGACGTGGAAAACGAGACCGGCTGCGGCATCGTCCCGTACGTCTACAAGGACCGCAGCGTCGTGAACGCGGTGCAGTGGGCGGTCGGACTCGAGCTGCTGCTGCTCGTCGACGATCCCTGGCGGATCTTCCTGACGACCGATCACCCCAACGGCGGCTGCTTCTGGCGCTATCCGGAGATCGTGCAGCTGCTCATGGACGTCGAGGCCCGTCGGGCGCAGATCAGGAAGCTCCCTCCAGCCGCGCAGCAGCGCATCATGCTCGGCGACCTCGATCGCGAGTACACGCTGTCGGAGATCGCGATCATCACGTCGGCGGGACCCGCGCGGGCGCTGGGCCTGCCCCAGAAGGGGCACCTCGGCGTGGGCGCCGACGCGGACGTGACCATCTATCCGGCGAAGCCGGATCGCGACGGCTGCCTGTTCTCGTACCCGCGGTACGTGATCAAGGGCGGCGCCATCGTGGTGGAGGAAGGCGACGTCGTCGCCGTGAGCGACGGGCGGGAGTTCGTGGTGCGGCCCGTCTACGACGACGGCATCGAAGACTACATCCGACCGCTGTTCGAGCAGGTCTACACGATGTCGTTCGAGAACTACCCGGTGGAGATCGGGCGGCTCCGTCGGCCCGCGCTGATGACGCTCGCGGCGAAGCGGCGATGATCACGCTGACGCTGGTCGAGCAGCCGGCCGTGCCGCTCGAAGCCGAGGTCGTCCGCCCGGACGTCGTGGCGGGTCTCTCGGCCGAGGCGATCCGGGCGCTGCCGGTCTTCCTCGGCAGGCGGCAGCGGCGCCTGGACGACTTCTTTCGCGTCGAGGGCGACGGGGGCGACGAGATCGAGGTCCGCGGCGACGCCGGACGGGTGAAGTGGATCGGACGCGGGATGACCCGCGGCCGCATCGTGGTGCGCGGCAACGCGGGCATGCACCTCGGCGCGCACATGGCGGGCGGCGCGATCGAGGTGTTGGGAGACGCCTCGGACTGGGTGGGTGCCGAGATGTCGGGCGGCCTCATCCGCGTGCAGGGCAGCGTCGGCGGCCAGGCCGGCGCCGCCTATCGCGGCAGCGCCTCCGGCATGCGTGACGGCACGATCCTGATCGGCGGGAGTGCGGGCCTCGAGGTCGGCATGCGCATGAAGCGCGGCACGATCGTCGTCGCCGGCCGGGTGCGCGACTTTGCGGGGCTGCAGATGAAGGGCGGCACGCTCGTCCTGGGCGGCGGCGCCGAGCTGCGGACCGGCGCCTGGATGCTGCGGGGCACCATCATTTCGCTCCACCCGATCCCGCTGCTGCCGACGTTCGCCTACGCCTGCCGCTACGTGCCCACGTTCGTCCGCCTGTATGCCCGGCACCTGCAGGCGCTGGGGTTCGGTCTGCCCGCCGACGAGGCAGACGGCGCGTACCGGCGCTACACGGGCGACAGCTCCGTGCCCGGCAGAGGGGAGATTCTCGTGTGGAGTCCGCGTGGGGACTGAGCGCCGCGGCGTCCGGATTGCCGATACCTTCGCCGAGGCGTTCGACATGCGGGCGGCGCGCGTCGTGATCACCGCTGCGACGCCGGCGTGGGCCCGGACGGCCGCCCTCTCGATGACCGGCTTTGCCACCTCGGTCATCGGCTGCAAGGTCGAAGCGGGGATCGAGACCGAGCTGTCGCCCGCCGACACGCCCGACGGCCGGCCGGGCATCAGCGTGCTGCTCTTTGGGGTCAACACGGAGCAGCTCGGGAAGCAGCTGGTCGATCGCATCGGACAGTCGGTGCTGACCTGCGCGACCACGGCCTGCTTCGACGGCCTGCCGTCAGCGCCCGGGCGGGTCGCGGTCGGTGGATTGCTCCGTCATTTCGGCGACCGTCTCCAGTCGAGCAAGTTTCTCGAGGGCCGCCGGTACTGGCGGATCCCCGTCATGGACGGCGAATTCCTGGTGGAAGAGACCTTCGGCGTGCAGGACGCCATTGGCGGCGGCAATCTCCTGATTCTCGGCCGCGATGCCGAGGTCGCACTCGCGGCTGCGGAGGCAGCCGTGGACGCCATGCGGCAGGTGCGCGGGCTCATCCTGCCGTTCCCGGGCGGGATCGTCCGCGCCGGGAGCAAGGTCGGCGCCGAGCGGTATCAGCACATGACGGCCTCGACCAACGATCCGTACTGCCCGACGGTCCGCGGCCGCCATGATGTGACAACGGCCCTGCCCGAGGGTGTGAATGCCGTGCTCGAGATCGTGGTCGACGGGCTCGACCGCGCCGCCATCGAGCAGGGGCTGCGCGTCGGGATCGACGCGGCCTGTCGCCCCGGCGTCGTCGAGATCACGGCCGGCAACTATGGCGGTCGGCTGGGCAGGCATCAGTTCCGGCTCCATGGGCTCCTGGACGTGTGAGGCGTATGCGGATTCTGGTGCACGAGTTTGCGAGCGGCGGCGGCTTCGCCGGCAGGGCGGTTCCCCGTGCACTGGCCCGCGAGGGCGCAGCGATGCGGGCGGCGCTCGTGGCGGATCTGGCCGCGACCGGCCGTTACGAGGTCGTCACCACGGTGGACCCACGCTTTCCGATCGTCCCGCCGCCGCGGGTCGAGGTGGTCACGCTGCCGCGTGGAGCGACGGCGCTCGACGGCCTCATCGCGTCGGCCGACGCGGTGTGGCTCATCGCACCGGAGACCGGCGGCTGCCTGGAGCGGCTCGCACGACGCGTCGAGCGGGCGGGCAGGGCGCTCGTCGGTCCCGGTGCGGCGGCCATCCGCCTGGCGTCGGACAAGACGAGGCTTCCAGGTCGACTGGCCTCGCACGGAGTGCGACATCCCGACACGCGCGTGCTCCGGCGCGGCGGCGGCGCGCTGCGCGCCGCGCGCGACGTGGGCTACCCCGTCGTGGTCAAACCAGGCCGCGGCGCCGGGTGTGATGGCGTGCGGCTCGCGCGCAGCGCCGACGAGCTGCGCACCGCGCTGGCCGCCTCTCGGCCGCATGAAACGTCGCTCGTGCTGCAGTCGTACGTCGAGGGAGCCGCCGCGAGCGTATCGCTGCTCGCCGACGGCCGGGCCACCGTACCGCTGACGGTGAATGCGCAGTACGTGCGGGCGGGGCGCCGGTTGTCCTACGGCGGCGGCCGCACGCCGCTCGACGATCGGCGGGCGCCGCTGGCGATCGACGCCGCCCAGCGCGCGTGCGAGGCGCTGCCCGGGCTCCGCGGGTACATCGGCGTCGACGTCGTGCTCACCGAACGGGATGCGGTCGTGATCGAAGTGAACCCGCGCCTGACCACGTCCTATCTTGGCGTGCGGGCCGTCGTCGAGGAGAACGTGGCCGAGCTCGCGCTGGCAGCCTGCTTCGGGAGACTGCCCGCCGCGCCGCGCGTCCGGCGCCGCGTCCGCTTTTCGGCCGCCGGCGAGATCAGACCCGACGAGAGACCAGAGACGAGAGACTCCTCATGACCGGTCCAATCCTCGGGTGGGACATTGGCGGGGCCAACCTCAAAGCCGCGCGCATCGAGCACGCACGGTCAGCGGCGCGGATCGTCGAGCGCCCCTTTTCGCTCTGGCGCGAGCCCGATCGGCTCTCCGCGATGCTCGTGGATACGGCCGAGCCGCTGGGGTGTGCACAGGCGATGGCGGTGACGATGACCGCCGAGCTGGCCGACTGTTTTGCCACCAAGCGCGAAGGCGTGGCCCGCGTGCTCGACGCGTTTCGCGCGGCGTTTCCGGGCGTCGAGGCGCAGGTCTATGGGGTGGACGGCCGCTTCCGGTCGCTGTCGGCGGCACGGCGCGCCCCGCGGCAGGTTGCGGCCGCCAACTGGAGGGCGAGCGCCGCTTTGGTCGCGCAGACGAGGCCCGATGCGCTCTTCATCGACGTGGGCAGCACGACGACCGACGTGATTCCCATCGTGGGCGGACAGGTGGCGGCGCGCGGCA
>Ga0194128_10010348_pt1 | contig 11129 bp, 12 predicted proteins | sample TA2KigCa65mmetaG_FD_148650 | JGI IMG/M metagenome (GOLD analysis project Ga0194128, IMG submission 148650) | Freshwater microbial communities from Lake Tanganyika, Tanzania - TA2015037 Kigoma Deep Cast 65m | ecosystem: Environmental > Aquatic > Freshwater > Lake | place: Tanzania: Lake...
CAGCGCGGGGTGCCACCGCCAGCCCTCAGTCCACCGGTTCCTCCCGCGTTCTGGCTTTCCCGAACAGGTCCTCTGCCGCTGCTGGACGATCTGGATCAGGAGTCATTACGTCAGGCATTGCAACGCAGCCTTGAGTACGCCCGGCGTCTCCCCCCTGATCGTCCGCTGGCTTTTGGCGATACCCAGATTCCTGCCTCCAGGTTACTACAGACACTTGAAGCCTTTCAACAGGCTCTGTCGCTGTCTCCAACTCCGGAAGCGTTACAGCGGACATTACAAGAGCGCTTTGAGGTCGTGCAGTCGCCAGGGCGCGATGCGCAGGGCGATGTGCTGTTTACGGGGTATTATGAGATCGAACTGGAAGGGAGCCCGGTAGCAAGCGTGCAGTTCCCTTACCCGGTCTATAAACGCCCACCGGATCTGGCCGATACCGAGGCTGCGCGTTCCGCTTCAGGACGCGTGTACTATACTCGGCGTGAAATCGACGTGGAAGGCAGGCTGCGCGGTCGTGGGCTCGAACTGTACTGGCTACGTAACCCAGTGGATGGATTTTTTCTCCATGTACAAGGTTCCGGACAGATTCGTTTGCCCGATGGCCGGATACAGCGTGTCAGCTACGCCGCGTCAAATGGGCATCCGTACACGAGTATTGGGCGTATTTTGCTCGACGAAGGCCGCATCCCGCGTGCTGCCATGTCCTTACAGGGCTTACGCCGTTATTTCCGTGAGCGTCCGGAGGAGGTGACGCGCGTGCTGTATCAGAATGCACGGTATGTCTTCTTTCGTCCTGTGGCGCATGCACCACAGGGGAATTTAGGGGTCACACTTGTGCCTGGCCGCTCCATTGCCACTGACCAGCGTGTATTTCCCGCGGGAGGGGTGGCATTTGTCCAGATGCAGCAGCCGGTGTGGAATGCCGAGGGAACGATCCTGACCTGGAAGCCCGCGACACGTTTTGTCTTCAATCATGATACGGGAAGTGCCATTACAGGCCCTGGACGCGTCGATTTATTTTGGGGTAATGGGGCCAAGGCTGAGGTGGCTGCCGGGCATATGCAGCACTCTGGACAGCTCTTTTTTCTTCTGAAACGTACGCCATAGAGGAGGCGCTGCAGCGCTTCCAGGGCAAGGTTGCCGTGGTGAGTTGAGGAGATATGGGATGGCTTCTGGCAACCTCTGCGGTGGGCGCTTCTCTTACGAGACCGAAGGCGAAGGATTTCCGCTTGTACTGCTGCCTGGTATGCCAGAGTGCTGGGCGTCGCATAGACCACTCCTGGGGGAATTGTGTCGCACGATTGCGTATACGTACCATCACGAACGTGATGTGCCGCATGCCATGCAGGTGACCGACCTGTTGACGTTTCTCGATGCCCTGCCTCTAGAACGTGTCTACCTTGCCAGCCACACCGCAGGTTGGCCCATCGCTTTAGAGTGTGCTCTGCGATGGCCCGAGCGTCTGGAGGGCTTGGTGTTACTCGGTACCCATGGAGCCACCAGCGCGACGACGCAAGCACTGGCTACCTATACAGCACGTTTGCCGGAACTCAGTGTGCCAACCCTGGTTCTCCTGGACGCAGCTCTGGTGTCTGACCTCCCCTCTGCTGACCTTCTCGTGACACATGTCCCACGCTGCACCCGTACAATCGTGCCGCGCCCGGCATCAGCCCCAAGCGCGTCACCGCTGCAGCTGGCCCACGCCATGATGCGAATGCTCGTACACTGGGAGCGGCAGCGTAACCTGGTGCGTGGGGCATCGTTTCTCCTCTAGTGCGTTGTCTCAGGTGTGCGTCAAGCGCTCGCCCGCGTTGAAGGAGGGACTGGCCAGCAGCACAGGGGCCGAGGCACACGGGCGGTGGAAAAGGCTGTGGCATTTTTCTCTATGCCTCTGATTGCGTGTCGCCCCTGTGATCCCATAGGTCTATGGCGGATGGGTTGCATGTCCACAGAGTCCGCGCTACAATGCCGCTCGGATTGCTGAGACATGAGCGACGATGCGAGGGAGATGCATGGCCACCTTAACTCATCCTGCCGCCGTTGGTATGGACCCCGAGAAGCTCGAACAGGTAAAGCAGCTCTTTCATGCCCAGATAGAGCAAGGTCTCCATCCGGGTGCCGGCCTGGCTGTGTACCGCTATGGCCATCTGGTATTGGACATCCACGGTGGGGTCGCTGACGTCCGAGACAGTGGCAGAGCGACCCAGCCAGTGACCAGCGAGACCATGTTTGTGCTGATGTCGTCCACCAAACCCTTGGCGGCCGCCTGCCTCTACCTGCTCAAGGAGCGGGGCCAGCTCGCCTGGGACGACCCGGTGGCCATGTACTGGCCGGGGTTTGGCCAGCATGGGAAGGCGACCGTCACTGTGCGCCACGTGTTGACCCACCGTGGCGGCTTCCCAGAGACGCCCAAGGACCTGCCTCCGCAGGATTGGCCCGACTGGGGCAAAGTGACCAGTGCTATGGAACGAGCCCAGGCCGTCTTTCCGCCGGGAGAGACGATCGCCTATCACCCGATCAACTATGGATGGGTCATCGCGGAGCTGGTACGGCGTGTTGACGGCCGTCCCTTCAACCGGTTTTTCGCGGAGGAGTTCACTGCGCCCTTGGGGATGCAGGACACCTACGTGGGATTGCCGCAGGGGCTGGCCGAGCGGGTGTCCCCTATGCGGAAGATGGAGGCTGACGCCGACCCTAACGGCTACAGCGCTACGTTCAGCCTCCCTGTCGCTGTGCACGCGGTGGTCCCTGGGGCGGGCGGCGTTGCCTCGGCGGGCGATTTGGCCCGGTTCTACGCCATGCTAGAGCGGCGCGGGGCGCTGGATGGCGCCAGGGTGCTGTTGCCGGAGACCGTCGAGGAAGGGGTCACGCTGCAAGTCGAAGGCATCGACCAATCGCTAGGTGTCGTCGTCCAGCGTGCGCTGGGCCTGGCGTTGGCCGACGAACGGATGGGGCGTACCGCCGGCAATCCCTTGCGGACCTGCGGGCACGGAGGCGCGGGCACCTCCATTGGTTGGGCCGATCTGGAGTCCGGCCTGGCGGTGGGGTACATCACCAACGGTTTCCGGGGCACGGTCACCAATAACGCCCGCCTCGCGGCCGTCTCTCAGGCCGTCAGGGACGCCTGCGTCTAAGCGACTGGACGACAGAGGGAGGACGACGATGGCTGATGCATCACGCGTCAAATGTGTCCAGACCCCGGTGCTGAGCATCGGGTACGAGGAACACGGGGAGGCCTCCGGGTTTCCCATCATCCTGTTGCATGGGTTTCCGTACGACATCCGGTCGTTCGACGGCGTGGTGCCGCCGCTGGTCGAGGCCGGGTATCGGGTCCTGGTGCCGTACCTGCGCGGCTACGGGACGACCCATTTTCTAGACCCACGCGCCCCCCGGATGGCGGAGCAGGCCGCCATTGGCCAGGACGTAGTAGACTTTGCTGCAGCCTTGCGCCTGGAGCAGTGTGCGCTGTCCGGGTTTGACTGGGGCCTGCGGGCGGCCTGTATCACCGCGATCTTGCATCCGGAGCTGGTCAAGGCCTTTGTCGCCATCGGCGGCTATTCGGTCCAAAACACCATTGACAACGCTGCGCCAGCGCCCGCACGGCGCGCCGCACGGATGTGGTACCAGTGGTATTTCAATACCGAGCAGGGCCGCGTCGGTCTGGAACAGAACCGGCGGGACATCATCCGCCACCTCTGGGAGACCTGGGCGCCGACATGGGCCTACACCGACGAAGCGTTCGACCGCTCCGCGCCCTCTTTCGATAATCCGGACTTCGTCGATATCGTGATCCACTCCTACCGGCACCGGCACCGGAACGCGCCGGGTGAAGCTCGGTTCCTCGACGTGGAGCGTGCGTTGGCCCAATGCCCTCCCATCACGGTGCCCTCCATTGTGTTGCGCGCGGGCGACAGCGGACTGGGGGCGCCCTCGGCAGACCCTTCTGAAGACGCGGCGCATTTCACCCATCTGGTAGCGCGCCGCATCGTCGCAGGCGCCGGGCACGACCTCCCGGTGCAGCGTCCCGACGCGGTGGCCGAAGCCCTGCTGGAGTTGTTGTCGGATTGAGGCAACTTTCGCCGGGCTAAGCTCACGAACAAGTGGGCTGCGACTGAGCGGCTGTAAGGGGACATGCCGTCGCGGTCATCTGTCAACATGCGCTGAGGAGGCCCTCATGAAGCAGCAGGTGGAAGTCTTCTTTCATTCCCAGCAGCCCTACACGTATGTACAGGATACGGACTTATCTCAGTATCCTTCCGGTCGTCTCGATTTTCCCAACCGGTATTTTGATCCAGCGCAAGCACATGCGTTGTATAACCAGTATCACGAGCAGTATGCCTGGGCGGATGAGGTCGGCATCGACGGGATCATGACCAATGAGCACCATGCGTCGTACTGGAACATGAAGCCCTCCGCCAATCTGGATGCTGCAGTCATCAGCAAGGTCACCAGCAAAGCCCGCATTGCCATTCTGGGCAATATCTTACCGATTAGTGACCCGGTGCGGATGGCGGAAGAACTGGCGATGCTGGACTGCTACTCCGGGGGGCGGCTCATCTCGGGCTTTGTCCGTGGGGGTGCTGTGGAGACCTTGCACGCTGGCCTCGATCCCACGGAGAATCGTGCGCGCTTTGAAGAGGCGCATGACCTGATCCTCCAGTGCTGGACGACCCCAGGTCCGTTCCGCTGGGAGGGCAGGTATTACCATCACCGGGTGGTCAATCCCTGGGTGTTGCCGGTGCAAAAACCACACCCGCCCATCTGGTTCCCCGGCGGCAGTAGCCCCGAAAGCGTGGTCTGGGCGGCGCGCCACCGTTACACGTATATCAACCTGGGCGCGCTGATGGATCTCACCCGCGAGTTAAAGCAGGTGTATATCGACACGGCGCAGGAGACGGGATTCACCCCAGGCCCAGAGCACTTTGGGTATCAAGTCCGGGCTCTGGTGGCCGATACCGACGAGCAGGCCCAGGCCATTGGGCGGGGCTTTTTGTGGAATGCGCACCACCGGATGCGGGGCCCCAGTGAGCACAATGACCCCCCTGGCTACCAGTCGCGGGTGGCCAGCGCCCTGCAGCAGCGGCGGGCGGGCGGACCGGGGCAGCGTATGACCTATGAGGACCTGCAAGAGGTCGGCGCTATTGTGGTCGGGAGTCCCGACACCGTCATTCGGAAGTTGACCAAGACTATCGAGCAACTCAGCCCGGGCTATCTCATTCTCATCGGGAGCGACGGGAATATCCCGCACCAAGCGGTGATGCGCTCCATTGCGCTCTTGGGACAAGAGGTGATCCCCGCCTTACATGAGCTGGCGCTCCAACCCTATGTGGGGTGAATTTTTCTCTGCTCAGGAGCGCTACCATCGAACGAGACAGGCATGCGCGTCGATCCCTGGCGTTGTTCGAGAGGGTCAACCACGCTGAGCATCGATGCATGAGCCCAGCATCCCACGCTGGGCCATGCCCCGTCGGGAGAACTCCGCATGCACACCGTCACTGGAAAGCACGCTGACCTGTCCATCGACGCCCTCGGCGTCGCCACCCTCACGATCGTCAATGCGAAGTCGATGAACGTGCTCGGTACGCCGGTGATCGACGACCTGACACGGGCGATCGAGGGGCTGCGGGACCACCCCGCGCTGCGCGTGCTCGTGTTCCGTGGGAGCGGCGACAAGGCCTTCATTGGCGGTGCCGACATTTATGAGATGTCAACGTTGACGCCACCGACCGCGGAGCGCTTCATTACGCGACTGAGGAACCTCTGCGACGCCGTACGCAACCTGCCGGTGCCGGTGATTGCGCGACTCTCGGGCTGGTCGCTCGGCGGGGGGCTTGAAGTCGCGCTGTCGTGTGACCTGCGCATCGGCAGCACCGAGGCGCACTATGGCATGCCTGAAGTCCGCGTCGGCATCCCGTCCGTGATTCACGCCGCACTGATGCCGCGCCTGATCGGGCAGTCGGCCGCCACCTGGCTGCTCCTCACCGGCGAGACCATCGACGCGGCGACCGCGCAGTCCTGGGGGCTCGTGCACCGCACGGTGCCGCAAGCGGAGCTGGATGCAGCCGTGCAGCACTGCGCGCGCCACCTGGCCACGCTCGGCCCGCAGGCCCTGCGCCAGCAGAAGGCGCTGTTGCGCTCGTGGGAAACGTTGCCGCTCGACGACGCCATTGCCGCGAGCGTGACCGTATTCGGCCGCGCCTTCGCCACGGGCGAGCCGCAGACCTATATGGCTGCATTCAAGAACCGCACACGCTGAGCGCAGCCGGCGCCAGTCCGCAGCGTCGAGCGTGACGCGCAGCGTGTGCATGCTCAGCGCTGTCCATGATTGACATGCTATCCAGCGCGTCCTATCTTGGCGTGCGGACATCCGCGGTGGCGTGTGCAGAGATAGTGGCGCTGCAGCCAGGGGACGCACGCGGTTGCCCTGTGCGCTGGGACGCCCCGGTGCGGACGCGTACTCTGAACCAAGGATACCACCATGAACGACACCTTGACGGGCGAGACCGTGGAGCTGCTGCAGCAATTGATCCGCAACCAGTGCGTGAACGACGGTACGGTCGCATCGGGCCAGGAAGTGCGCACGACCGACGTGCTGCGGGCCTACCTGGAGGGGAGTGGGCTGGATATCGAGATCTACGAACCCCCGGCGGCCCCCGGTCGGACCAGCCTGGTCGCCCGCATCGAGGGGAGCGATCCGACGGCGCCAACGCTGTGCCTGATGGGCCACACTGACGTTGTTCCCGTGAATCCACAGACCTGGACGCGCGATCCCTTCGGGGGAGAGCTCGTGGATGGTGAGGTGTGGGGGCGAGGGGCGCTCGACATGCTCAATCTCACGGCGTCTCAGGCCGTCGCCCTGAAGGCGCTAGCCCGGCGACCGGGGGGGTGGCGGCCGCGGGGGAGTCTCGTCTACCTCGCCTGCGCTGACGAGGAGGCGGGTGGCACGCTTGGCGCGGGCCACGTGTGCGAGGCGCACTGGGATGCCCTGCGTGCGGACTACGTGCTTACCGAGAATGGGGGGACGGTCAGTCACGCGGCGCACGGCGACGGGCTGCACGTCACCGTCCACGTCGGCGAGAAGGGGGTGGCCTGGCGGCGCATGACGGTGCGCGGGACGCCAGGACACGGGTCCATGCCCTATGGCGCCGACAATGCGCTCGTCAAAGCGGCGCAGGTCGTGACGCGCCTCGCGGCCTACCGGCCAGAAGCGCGTCTGGACGAGCGCTGGGTCCCCTTCGTCGACTCCCTCAGTCTGGACCCGGCGCTGAAGGCGGCCCTCGTCGATCCTGCCCGCATCGATGACGCCATCGCCCAGCTCCCCGCGAGCCTGGCGAGGTCCCTGTGGTCCGCCACGCATACGACCTTCTCCCCCAACCAGTGCCACGCTGGCGTCAAGACCAATGTCATTCCCGACACCGTGGACCTCGAGGTGGACATCCGGACCCTACCCGGTGAGACCGCGGACGACGTGCGCTGGCATCTTGACAAGGCCCTGGGCAACCTGGTGGACGACGTCGAGATCACGCCGCTCTTTTCCAAGCCGGCCTCAGTGTCGCCCACAGAGACCCCGCTGTGGGACGTGCTCGGTCGGGTCGTGGGGCACCACTATCCGGGCGCGCGTCTCTTACCGCGCCTCCTGGTGGGCTTCACTGACTCGCCGTACTTCCGGGCCCGTGGTGCTGTTGCCTACGGCTTTGGCCTGTTCTCACGCACCTTGACTGCAGAGACGATGGCCACGCGATTTCACGGGAACGACGAGCGCATCGACGTCGAGTCCCTGGCGCTGACGACCCAGATGTGGCTCGAGGTGTGCGACCTGTTCCTGGGCTAAGCCATCACGCGCTCCGTGCGGCCCCGGTCCCCGTACCGCCAGGGGCCTCCCCCGCACGCGGTACGAGGCCGAGATGCCCATCCTTCTGGGAGACCATGTTGGCCCAGAGGCAACACCGCATGGCCGCACAGCCCGAGACCGTGAGCCAGGCCATGCAGCGCTTTGGCGCGAGCCTGGGGGCGGGCTCCTAACCTCGTAGGCACAAGATAGCTCCCATCACGCCAAGGAGCATAAAGATAATGCGTCGAAAGCGGAGGTAGTCCACCCGATAAAAGCAATAGATGCCAAGGGCGACGCCGGCAATAGCGGGGAGGGCAAACGACACCGCGCGCCAGAGCACCGGCGGTGTGACCAGCCCCGACCACCAGCAGCTGAAAAGAATGAAGCCCTGGTTCGCCAGCAAAAAATTTTGCAGCGTGGCCTTCATCACCGGGGGTTTCCACGGTTGGGTTGCGGCATACAGTGCCACCGGTGGCCCGGTCACCCCGACGGCGCCTCCCAGAAGCCCCGAGATGAAGCCAGCCCCGTACGACCAATAGCGTCCGGTGAGGCTTTTAGGATACACGCCGTAGAATTCGCTGAACACCAGACCCACAAGGACCAGCCCCAGGACGCGTCGTAACATCTGCGGGGGCAGATTGGTCAGGCTCCAGACGCCGAGCGGTACCCCGAGGAGGGCGCCCAGGAAGAGTTGCAGGACACAACGCCATACTGTGTAGCGCCGCATCTGGATGGCCATCACCAGCGCAAAGACGGCCCCGTAGATCGCAACCAGAGGTACAGAAACCGTCGGCGGCATGAAGAGCGGTAAGAACGCCTGGGCCATGACGCCAATACCAAAGCCGGCAAGGCCAAAGACAAAGCTCGCCAGTGCCAGGATCATTGCCCCGGCAATCCATTCCAGCTCCATAGGGTGTACTCAATGTCCGGTATGCGCGGCGTCTTGTACTGCAGCATTGATGTGCGCTGCGGCATCGAACGCTCCATGCAGTATGCCCCAGCTGGCCATCCATTCCCACTCCAGGCGGGCGTCCTCTACGACAACGGGCTCAGGCGCTTTCACCTTGATCCGGCTGAGCTGAAAGGCCGCTGGCGTGAGGGCGGCTACCGGGGGACGCGCCAACTGCACCTCAAGACCTTCTGCAGCGAAGAGCCCTTCATCGAGGGCCATCAGCACATCCAAACCATTGAATGCTCGCACGGGCTCGATCACCATCGTCTTCGTCATAGAAGAGAACCTCCATTCTGCCGGGGAATGCGAGGGAGGCAAGCGCTGCACAGCGCTGCTCTACGGTACGAGAAAACCCCTGGGTTTGCAATGTGACGCTGGCTGGCCTTTATCTGGGGGTATTGCCTGGGAAAATGGCCTGCCGTCCCAGTTGTGGCCAGGCCGCTGGGGCACTGGCTTTGGCAAGCCGCTCCGCCAGTGGCAAGTTCTCATCCCAGAAATACGCGATAATGCGCCGCCCCGTCAAGGCCTCGGACGCCTCGGACGCCAGCCACACTACAGGAGCTTGCATGACCTCAGGCTGAATGAGCTTTTCTTTGTCATACGCGGTGTTCGAGGCCGTCATATTCGTGTACGTAGCGCCCCCCGGCACCAGCACATTGGCGGTCACCCCAGTGCCCTCGAGTTCCTGCGCCATCGCCGCCACCAGAGCCTCATGCCCAGCCTTTGAGGGCCCATATGGTGTCCCGCCTTTCCGCCACATGGTGTCCATGCTGGTGGTGACGCCAATGATACGCCCCCAGCCCTGGGCGATCATATGCCCGACCACTGCACGGGCCATGAAAAACGCGCCGCTGAGATTGACTGCGATAACGCGACTCCAAGCCTCTGGCGAAAGCTGCCAAAAATTGCTCTCCCCCTCCGAGACAAAACCGGCGGAGCGCTGGTTAATACCGGCGTTATTCACCAGAATGTGCAACCCGCCAAGCGTGGCGATGGTCTGCTGCACTGCCTGCTCCACGGACGCCGGGTCGGTGATGTTCGCGACAATGGGCAGGGCGCAATCGTTGCCGCCAATGGCACGCATTTCCGCAGTCGTTTGCTCTAGCCAGGAAGCATTGACGTCCAGAAGGGCTACCCGTGCCCCGGCCCGTACCAGTCCGATCGTCATGGCATGCCCCAGGCCAATCGGGCTACCCGCACCGGTAATGATCGCCACTTTGCCCTGTAACACGCGCTCTGCCATCGTTCGTCTCCTCGCTGTGTATGAGATGCCGGCAGGTGCCAGGCCATGCCGTTCGCTGTTTCCCCAGTGTACACCAGGTCTGCGAAACTGCAAGCGTAGGCAGACGATCTCTGCGGGTTGACTTTTTGTTGTATCAGGGATAGACAATGAGGAGAAGAGTGGAACGAAATTTTCTAAAATGACAATATCCACGCCTCCTGATGTCCTGGAAGAGATGCTGGCGCTGGCCAATCATCTGGTCACGGAGGACGACACGCCGGTAGATAATCTGTTCTCGGAAACACAGCAACGTCTGCTCACCGAACCGCTCTACAGTTCGTGGGCGGGTCCACCGTCGCAGTCAACAACGCCAGAGCAGCCACGGCCCTTCCTGGTGGCGGCCAATGTGGGGTTGTTTGCTACCATGCGCCAGCCGCCACTGGTGCCCGATGTGTTTTTAAGTCTGGATGTTCAGGTGGCAGAGGATTGGTACGCGAAACGCCATCGGTCCTATTTTTTCTGGGAGTTTGGCAAGCCTCCGGACGTCGTCATCGAAATTGTCTCGAACCGTGAAGGCCATGAGCTGGGGAGTAAACTGTCGGCGTATGCCCGTATGGGTGTGACGTATTATGCGGTCTACGACCCGCTCCAGGAGCTGAGCGAAACCGTGTTACAGCTCTTCGAAAAACAGGGAACTTCCTACCAGCCTTACACTGGGCCACAGCTCCAGGGTCTTGGCCTGGGCTTGATCCTCTGGGAAGGCACCTACGAAGGCAAGTCTGCTACCTGGGTACGCTGGTGCGATGCGCAGGGTGAGGTCATTCCGACCGGGGCAGAGCGGGCGGCGCGTGAGACAGCACGCGCAACGCAGGAGGCGGCTGCACGTCAGCGCGAAGCGGCTGCACGTCGACGGGCTGAAGCAGAACTCGCCGAGCTCCGCGCCGAGCTGGCGCGCTTACGACCGGGTACACCGCCTGGCGAGACGTTGGCGTAGGGGCACAGAAGAGCGCGCACGATTTGATGATTGCCTACGTAGGGTGGGCTGTGCCCAACAGGCCCTCGGTTTTTCGTCCCCTGGACAACGGCGGGCGCAGCCCACGCTACGCCTCTCACGCCGTCCCACCCGCTGC
>Ga0194128_10010350_pt1 | contig 11128 bp, 8 predicted proteins | sample TA2KigCa65mmetaG_FD_148650 | JGI IMG/M metagenome (GOLD analysis project Ga0194128, IMG submission 148650) | Freshwater microbial communities from Lake Tanganyika, Tanzania - TA2015037 Kigoma Deep Cast 65m | ecosystem: Environmental > Aquatic > Freshwater > Lake | place: Tanzania: Lake...
TTTCCCGGGAATGTTTTTGGGAATAAAAGTGTAGTGCCCGTGTGTGAGCCAGGGTGCGCCAAAACACTCGAAAGGCTTGTCTGTGCCGCGCCCCATGCTCATTACTGTGCCTTCCATCAGACCCAGGGTGGGGTAGAGCATGATACTTTCCTGGGTGGGCAAATTTGGAGAGGGTGGAACAGGCAGAATGTATGTTGTGTTGTGGTCCCAGTTTTTTACAGGAATCACCGTCAACCTGCAGCTATCAGCGGTTTTTAGCCATTTTTCACCGTTGATCATACGTGCCAGTTCACCCAAAGTCATTCCATGTACCAGCGGTATGGGATGCATGCCTACCATGCTTTCATAGCCGGGTTTTAACACAGGCCCGTCCATGTAGTGCCCGTTGGGATTGGGTCTGTCAAGAACAATCAAGGGTTTGCCGTTTTCAGCACAGGCCTGCATTATGTAGTGCAGGGTCGTGAGATATGTGTAAAAACGCACACCTACATCCTGAATATCAAAAACTACCACATCAATACCTTTCAGGTCTTTTTTAGTAGGTTTTATATGTTTACCATACAAGGATATAATGGGCAGTTTAGTGACAGGATCTATAACAGAAGCCACCTTTTCTCCATTGGCCGCATGTCCACGGAAGCCATGTTCGGGAGCAAAAACCTTCTTTACCCTGATTTTCGAAGCCAGCAAGGTGTCAATAAGATGCTCTTTTCCAACCTGCGAGGTCTGGTTGGCAACCACGGCAATCCTTTTCATTCTTAATGAGGGAAAATAATGGGCTGTCCGCTCGGCTCCGTTCATAATGGTTTGAGAAAAGCCCGTTGATGCAAGTCCCAATACAAAAAACATGAAGACAGTAAACCGCTTTCGCTGTACTTTTGGAGCAACAATGAACTGGCCTTTGTTTGTGGCTCGCCGATTGTCGGTCTCCGGAAAAGGTTCCTTCTCACGGTCCATCGTGCGTTTGGCGATTGTCGCTGTGGCACTCAGCTCGGCGGTCATGTTGATAGCAATCTCCACGGTGTCTGGTTTTCAATCCGGTATCAAAAATAAGGTTATTGGTATAAACGGCGACCTTGTTATAGACGATATTTCCAACACCGAGGGTTCAGAACCGGTTCCCATGGGAGAAAAACAACTGGCTTTTACCTCCGATATTCAATCAGTGCAAGGTGTTCAGTCGGTTTCGGTTTGTGCTGTAAGGCCTTGTATTGTAAAAGGAGAAAATGAAATTGAGGGGATGGTAGCAAAAGGGGTTTCAGGCGGTTACGATTTCTCTTACCTTAAAAATCAAATCAAACGCGGAACGGTGCCGGATTTTGCCGAAGATTCTCTCACCGCGGTTATTTCTGAACTTACCGCCACCAGGCTGGGTCTGGATACAGGTATGTTTCTTCAGGCCGTTTTCTTTAAGGAAGACAGCAGTGGTAACCGACGTCCCCGCGCCATTCGCCCGCGTATTATAGGTGTGTTCGCTACCGGGCTGGATGATTACGATAAAGTACATTTCATTACTCATATTCGCCTTGTGCAAAAGGTGTTACCACCCCCCACACGCTTTACCCAGTGGGAGTTGAGGTTGAACCACTCTTTACCCTCTGCGAAAGTGGTGGATAAGCTAAACAAAAAACTACCACCGGGTATTTTCAATATTCAGGCGGCAGATCGCTACAACCGTCATATTTTTGACTGGCTGGCCCTGCTGGATACCAACGTAATTATTATTCTAACCCTCATGCTGCTGGTAGCGGTTATCGGCATGTGTACCACGCTGCTTATTCTTATCACGGAACGCACCCACATGATTGGTACACTGAAAGCGCTGGGTGCTAGGGAATCGGGTATACGTAATATTTTTCATTATCAGGTTACCTTTATTACGGGCATGGGCTTATTGCTTGGAAATATTTTCGGGCTTGGCCTATGCTGGCTGCAATACCATTATGGATTCATAACCCTGAATACCGAAACATATTATGTAAACAAGGTACTCATTGAGTTCAATCCAATTCAAATTATTTGGACAAATGCCGGCACAATTTTCGTATGTTGGCTGGTATTGTTCTTACCGGCCAAGGTAATAGGACGTTTAAGCCCCATTAAATCTATAAAGTTTCAGTAGGTTGCTTAGGCGTCAATCTTGGCGTAGCGTGCATTGGCCTCGATGAATTCGCGTCGTGGTGGTACATCATCACCCATGAGCATGCTGAAGATGCGGTCAGCTTCTGCAGCGCTGTCTAGGGTCACACGTTTCAAAGTTCTCCGCGCAGGATCCATGGTGGTTTCCCATAGCTGCTCGGCATTCATTTCACCCAGACCTTTGTAGCGCTGCACGTTTACGCTGTCTTCCTTGCCTTCGCCCGCGAGCTGTTTAATCTGCATATCGCGTTCCGTATCGTTCCAGGCATAGGCACTCTTTGGGCCTTTTTTAACCAGGTACAAAGGGGGAGTAGCGATGTAGAGATATCCATTTTCAATCAGCTTCTTCATATAGCGGAAGAAAAGGGTAAGGATCAGCGTGCGAATGTGCGATCCGTCCACGTCGGCATCGGTCATAATCACCACCTTGTGATAGCGTAGGTTATCTAGGATAAGTTCCTTGTCTCCCTCTTCATTGGTGCCAATATGTACGCCCAGTGCGGTAAACATGTTACGCACCTCTTCGTTCTCATAAATTTTATGCTCCAGCGCTTTTTCTACGTTCAGGATTTTACCCCGAAGTGGCAGAATGGCCTGAAATTCGCGATCACGACCCTGTTTGGCGGTTCCACCTGCCGAATCTCCTTCCACCAGGAATATTTCGCAAATTGCTGGGTCTGTTTTAGAGCAATCGCTCAATTTTCCCGGCAGTCCCATTCCGTTCATGGCACCTTTACGCTGCACCATTTCGCGGGCTTTACGGGCTGCAGCACGGGCTTGTGCTGCAAGAATTACCTTGTCTACAATCACCTTGGCCTCCTTGGGGTTTTCTTGCAGGAAGTTTTCCAGCATCTCACCTACCGTGGTGTCCACAGCGCCCATTACCTCGTTGTTACCCAGTTTGGTCTTGGTCTGCCCTTCAAACTGAGGTTCAGCCACTTTTACGCTGATTACGCCGGTAAGACCTTCGCGGAAGTCATCTCCACTGATTTCTACTTTCACTTTTTCCAGCAGTTTCTGCTTTTCAGCATAGCTTTTCAGCGTACGGGTAAGCGCCCTGCGGAAACCGGCTACGTGTGTTCCACCCTCAATAGTATTGATGTTGTTTACATAGGAATGCAGGTTTTCGCTGTATCCGGTATTGTACTGAAACGCAATCTCCACGGGAATTCCGTACTTGTCGCTCTCACAGTAAACCGGTTCCGGTATCAATCGCTCACGGGTACCGTCAATGTAGGCAAGAAACTCTTTCAAACCACCTTCACTGAAAAAGCTTTCTGAATGGAAATTACCTTCTTCATCCTTGTTTCTTTCATCGGTAAGCACCAGTTGAATGCCTTTGTTCAGATAGGCCAGTTCTCTCAGACGGTTTTGCAGGGTGTCAAACTGATATTCTGTAACCTGGAAGATGGTATCATCAGGGGTAAAAGTAACTTCAGTTCCTCTTTGTTCAGATTCGCCAACAACTTTCACATCATATAGTGGCTTGCCAATCTGGTATTCCTGCTGAAAGATTTTTCCTTCCCGAAATACACGCACCTTGAGGTGTTTGGAAAGGGCGTTTACGCAACTTACACCCACACCGTGCAAACCACCGGATACTTTATACGTGTCCTTGTCAAACTTGCCACCGGCGTGAAGAAGTGTCATTACTACTTCCAGCGCACTTTTCTTCTCTTTCTGGTGCATTTCTGTGGGAATGCCGCGGCCGTCGTCTAGCACACGGATACTGTTGTCTTCCAGAATGCTGACATAAATGTTTCGGCATTGACCGGCCAAAGCCTCGTCAATACTGTTGTCTACTACTTCATATACCAGATGGTGAAGGCCTTTGTGGCCGATATCTCCGATGTACATCGCAGGGCGCTTGCGCACTGCTTCTAATCCCTCAAGAACGGTAATGTTATCCGCACCGTAATTCCCATTATTTTGATTGCTCATTGTTTAACGTAAAAAGATCGTTTTTAATTGTTTGTAAAAATACAACCAAAACAGGGGAGGTGCATGTTGCACATATGCCTAATTTTCCACAATTTGAACACTTTTAAGGCATTTTCAAAGACATATACATCAAATTTGTTGTTGATGCTAAAAATAATGTTTTTAAGGCGATTTAAAAGGTTCTGCCAATTAAACCCGCCATTTCCGGATAGCGGGTGGTGCTTTGCACCTGCTTTTGTCTGCAATCATTCAGCTTAAGGCGCGTTTCTATCCAGTTTGTTTCACGCATATTTACCATAAATACCTTTGCATCAATGGCGGTAAAACGGTTTTTTCATTTTTATAAAAGTGTTTGTATTGACCGTTGATGACAATACAAGTATAATATAGATAAAAACAATAACCAGTATTATTATTTACCCCTGCCCTGAATCATTATCAAAGCGGTATAAATCATGATTTTCACATCAAGTCCCAGGCTCATGTTTTCAAGATACAGAATGTCGTATTTCATGCGCTCTACCATTTCTTCCACATTCTCGGCATAGCCGAATTTAACCTGCCCCCAGCTAGTAATTCCGGGCTTTATCCTATGAAGTCTCACATAGTAAGGAGCTTTTTTTACAATGCGGTCAATGAAGAATTGCCGTTCCGGTCTCGGTCCCACAATGCTCATATCTCCTTTGAGCACATTTATAAATTGCGGTAGCTCGTCGAGCCTCGATTTTCTGAGAAATTCGCCAACCTTAGTCCTGCGGTCATCTTTTTCACTGCTTAACTGGGGCCCGCTGCTTTCCGCATCTTTGCGCATACTTCTGAATTTGAAAATCTGAAAGGATTTCCCTTTAAACCCTATTCTCTCCTGACGAAAGAAAACAGGCCCGGCACTGTCGATTTTTATGGCTATACCTATTAGGATCAATAAGGGTAACCCCAATAATAAAGCCAGCATGCTGATGACCAAGTCAAAGGCGCGTTTGGCGGTTTTCTGCCATTGTGGCATAACCTCAAAATCCACTTCCACAAGCATGGCTCCCAGAATATTGTTCATTTTTACCATACCCATAACCATCCCATAGCTGTCGGGCAATATCTTCAAATAAACTTTCTCATTTTGAATCTGATCAACCAGTCCGGGCACACAGTCATGTTCTACATCATCAAGGCAAATGATAACGTCTTCTATTTGATACTTTTCTATAATCCCTGAAATTTGTTCCCGATTACCCAGACAGGGCAGATTGCCCATTGCCTTATCTTTATTGTTATCTCCTACAATATATCCTTCAATGAAGAAGCCCTCAGATTGTTTTGCATTTGATAACTCGCAGTACAATTTTTCAGCATTGATTCCATTACCTACCAAAAGGGTTTTGTAACCCCATTTGCGTTGTTGAATCATGTAAATTGTTCTGCTGACCAAAATAAGCCTAAGAACCATGCTGATACCGGTGTGCAGAGAAAAATACACGAAAAGCGATTTGTAATAGTCTTTGTAATTGGCTACACTGTCATCCAATATCAACAAAAAGAAAATAAGCAGACTGCCTGCAATTCCTGTAATGAATGTTCTTTCTACTTCACGAAGTCTGCTACGTCTGAAAATATTTCTGTAATAGCCGCTTCCTGCATAAATCAGAAGCCACATTATGGGGATTGCAATCAGGCCGGCATAGAGTTTCAGGTCATTATTTACCGGAATATCATATCCGTGTTTTACCGCTTCAACCACATGTTTTCTGTACATGAAGAATAAAAACCACGATACAGCAGCCGAGGTTAAATCGGCAATAATGTGAATTGTTATTTGAAGCTTACGGTTCACTTTGGATAGCTGAATCGAATGTTGTCAATAAAAATTTCCTGTGCGGTTTTTAGTTCTTCCGGTTTCATAGGGCTTATCATCAGCTGCACTTCGGTTTCCCCCGGCTGGTTATACAGTTCATAAATAAGATTAATATAAAAACGCTTCCAGTTGCCGCCTGTTTCAAAAATATACACATATGGCAGATAAAGCTTACCTGAGCTGTTTTTACGAATCATGCCCATTTGAACCGGCACCGGTGTTTTAATGTCAAATTCCAGGATAATATCCGTACCCATGAGTGGCAGATTTCCAAAATACTTAAAGGATGCCATATCAATTGTTTTGGCAGTATCTGCAGCTCCAATCACAACCTTCATGCAGCGTGTATGCCCTGAGTAGCGTCCTTTCAGTGAAAAAGACTCGGTTGTAATATATGAAGTATCACCGACGCCGAAAAACAAGCGAATCAGACTGCTGTTATTGTCCTCAAAATCCTCCAGCCATGCAAATTCAGTATTGGTTTTGTAAGTGAGATTGATATTGGCGGTTTCAGTTATTTTCCCTTCAGTCAGATCAATGGTGGTGTCAGAACGGTTAAACAACCGATGTATAACGTGCTGGTTGAGTGCACCATTCAACCTCACAGATGGTATAATGGAAAGCTTATGTCTTCCCGAAAATAAGACCGGAATCGTACACGGTATTTCGAACAATCCTATAAATTGCTCATCTATATAAACATTAACAGCTGATATTTCATGGATATTGTTTCCCTGTGCAGGGTTGGTAATTACAGTTACAGAATCAATTTTTATGTAGGATGGAATAGGTTCATTTTCCTTGTCACAGCCAGAAATTAAAGCAAACATTGTTAACAGCAAAGGCAAAAAAACACGATAGCCCATGCTGCGAAAATACAACACTATCGAACGTAACTCAAAAGTAATTTGAAGGACCTAAACCTCGTGGTATCGTCTTTGTACCTTTTCTGTAATCAAAGAAGCCAGCTTATTGACTTGCAGCACATCTTCAAGCGAGGTTAATGGGGTAAGGCTTTTGGTAATATTTTCCTCAAAGTTTCTGAATTCCATTTTCCAGGCATCAAATGGGATTACAGGGCGCTGAATCAGCGTTAATTCCTGTTGTTGTTGAGCTTCGTTTTCCTCTAAAAACGTTAGCTGGTCCTTGTTTTCAGTTTGCCTGTATTCGTTCAGTATATTTTCTGTGAAATCCAGTGTAAACAGTTTGTCCTGCTGATAAATTTTTAACCTGTGTGTCCTGGGTTCAATGGCTCTTCCGGCAGAGATATGGCACACAGAATCGTTGTCAAACTCAATATGTATATTGAGCAAGTCAGGATTCTTTCCGAATAAAAACAAGGGTCTGGCTGATACATTCCGTATGCCGCATTGAGCTGTTCTTATTACCAGATCAAGGTCTTGGGACAATTCTTTGAATAACCATTGCTCAAAACCACCGGGTGCAGGAGGCCTGCATTCTTTTTCCAGTTTAATAAACCTTGGCTTCCTTACGAACTGAGAAGCAGTGGTATACAAGGGTTTGTTATAAAGCGTATTGGCTACATGAAAACAATTACCGCTTTCAGCATTCAGACGTATGAGCTGCTCCGCAAAACCGCTGTCATGGATTAAAAAGCCATCAATAAGTATGTGCTTTCCAAGCCGGGTCAGGTTTTCAAGCAGGGACGTATCAATAAAATGTACATGTCTGTCAATGATAAAAACATCTGCCTTTTCTGCCAATTCATAAGCATACAGTAAATTACCCGCTCCGTCTGCATTCATTTCACTATCAGGGTCATAGTAGCCGCTGAATTGAAAAATATCGTTGTCCAGTAGCAGGTGCGTGAAAATTTCAGCTTTTCTCTGGGTGCCTAAGATGACAGTTCTCAGTTTCATGTAAATTATTGAGCCGGGTCCGCTTATTTTTGTAACCTGTAGCAAATTTGCAGTGCTACTCGTAAAATAAAATTTATCGGTTTCTCACACATGTTCACAACCCCATCCTTATCCGAGAGTCCTATCATGGTAGGTAGACGCAATCAGCTTGTGACCGAGCTAAGGCAGAAAGGGATTGCCGATGAGAAGGTTTTACAGGCAATAGGAAGGGTCCCAAGACAGTTGTTTTTCCCAAAAGATTTCGAGCAGTTTGTTTACAGAGATGCACCTTTCCCCATTGGTCATGGCCAAACAATTTCTCAACCATATACTGTAGCTTTTCAAAGTCAGTTATTACAATTAAAACCCGGAGATAAAGTGCTTGAAATAGGTACAGGAAGCGGTTATCAGGCTGCGGTATTATCAGCTATGGGGGCGCATGTTTTTACCATTGAAACGGTTCTTCCACTACTCAAAGAAGCCTTGAAAGTGCTTAAAATTTTGGACAACCAGATTCAGTGTTTCCATGGTGATGGAACATTGGGCTTGTCTGCATCAGCACCATATGATGCCATAATTGTTACCGCCGGTGCACCTGAAGTGCCTAAAAACCTCATAGATCAGCTCAAAACAGGGGGTAAGCTTGTAATTCCAATTGGCGATAAACCAGATTCTCAAACCATGTTCAAGCTTACTAAAAATCAGGATGGCTCCATCGGCAAAGAGTCATTTGGTCCATTTCGCTTTGTGCCGTTGAAAGGTAAAGAGGGGTGGAGTTAATCTATCAGTGGTTCATCAAATCTTCAATTTCCTCAACCTCTATGGGCAATCCGGCCATAAAGTCATGAACGCCGTCAGATTTAAGAAGTACATCGTTTTCGATGCGTACGCCAATGCCTTCCTCCGGAACATAAATTCCGGGCTCAATGGTAAGCACATTACCAACTTGCAGTTCTGAGAAACGGTGCATCGTGTCATGCACATCCAGCCCAAGATGGTGACTTGTACCATGCATGAAATATTTGGCAAAAGCGTGTTTATCCTTCTTTACGTCATCCATGGTTATCAGGCCTAAATTAACCAGCTGTTCTGTCATTACCTCGCATACCTCCTGGTGGTATTCGGGCAGTTTTTTCCCCGGCTTCAACAGGCCTGCCGCCGCCCTGTGTACGTGCAATACAGCACTGTATATTGCTTTCTGGCGAAGTGAGAATCTTCCATTTACCGGCAAACAACGGGTTAAATCACCGTTGTAATTTGCATATTCTGCGCCAAAATCCAGCAACAATAAATCGCCATCTTTACACATTTTGTTGTTTTCTACATAGTGCAGTACACATGCACTCGATCCGCTTCCTATGATAGGGTCAAAGGCAAAGCCCGAAGACCTGCGTTTTACAAACTCATGTATCAATTCAGCCTCTACTTCATATTCCCACACACCCGGTTTAACAAATGTCAACAATCGCTCAAAACCTGCGCGGGTAATATTTACAGCCTCAGTGATTAAATCAATTTCTTCCTGTTCTTTCACCATTCTGCAATTTGCCAGTATGGGTGCACTGCGTGCTATGTTATGAGCAGGGTAGCGGTGCTTAATTTCATGGGCAAATCGGAAAGCATTTGCCGGCACTGTATCAACAGCACGGTCATTTTCATTCAGATTCAGGTAAATAGTCTCTGCCAGTAAAAACGCCGAATGGATGGTCTTTTTAAAATCATGATACCAGAGTACCCTCTCAATACCGCTTATCGCTGATGCTTTCTCAGGCATGAGTCTGGCTCCGTCCCAAACCGCTATTTGTTCTGATGTTTCTTTGATAAATAACATTTCTTTGAACAAGGGATTAGGGCTGTCAGGAAAAATTACCAGAATAGTGTCTTCCTGATCTATCCCTGATAGATAAAACAAATCCGAATTTTGCTTGAATTTATGGTATGCATCTCCATTTCTCGGAACCTCATCGTTGCTGTGAAAAACGGCCATGGAACCCGGTTTCATGGATGCAATGAACTTCTTGCGGTTTTTGATAAACAATGATGAGGGAATGCTATTATATTTCATGTTCGAGGAGCAAATTTAGGTTATTTGATTTTATCTCAAGTATTGCTGCCTGCAATTGTTATTTCGGCAGTTAAATCATCCATACTGATTTTGTAGTTCTTGTGAATATTATTATTTTTGCCAACACTTTGTAAAATAATAAAAAGTGAAGTCTATCTTTGAAGCAACGTTAAAGTCGCTTTTTGTGTCAAATACACATCAACCATTTTTAAAAAATATCCGATGGTGAGAAAATTACTTTTTGCAATGGCACTGATAATGGGCTTTTCAGGTCAATTATCTGCAACTCACATGATGGGAGCCGATATGACATACCGTTGTCTCGGAAAAGGCAAGTACAAAATAATTGCCAAGATTTACCGCGATTGCCGGGGGATTTCATTCTCAGGACCCTCGTTCCAAGCCTTTGGAGGTCTCAGCGGTGGAAATGCCTGTGGCGTTTACAGTCTAAGCATTACCCGAACAGGAATCAGGGATGTAACACCCCGTTGTTCCTCGGCATCAAAACCTTGTAATCCTCAGAATACAGGTTTTACGGGAGAAGGTATTGAAGAACATACTTTCGAAACCACTGTAGATTTTAATGCGAGTCCGCTCAATAACTTTAAAAATAAGAGCAGTTGCTGCGAGGTGACATTCGCAATCGGTCAGTGCTGTCGCAATGGTGCCATAACCACCGGCCCTGCCAATAATGATTTCTGGTCTACCTGTATGATCGACATTTGCAATATTGCCAAAACAACGAATAAGTGTAATTCAAGCCCTGCTCTGACAAACGAACCTATTGGTTTCCTCTGTTGTAATCAGGCATACTATTTTAATAATGGAGCGTCGGATACAACTGATTTCGACTCTTTTGGTTATAAACTGGTAGCGGGCATTAACTCACTCCCTAATTCCAGTGTCAATTATAGTTCTCCCTTCACTCCTCGTTATCCCATGACGCCCTATTGCATCCCCCCCGGTAAGGTGGATTGCGTGCCCAATACCAGTACCAAACCACCCCGCGGTTTTTGGCTGGATACAAGTACGGGTGATATTATCTTTACACCTACAAAATGCGATGAGGTGGGCATTGTAGTTATCGAAATAACAGAATATAGAAAAGACAGTGCTACTTCGAAATGGATAGTGGTAGGCAAAACGCGTCGCGATATGCAATTAATTGTAAAAGACGATTGCGGTTACAACAAATCCCCTACGATAGAAGGGCCTACTACAAACAAGGTATGTGAGGGTGATAAAATTTGTTTCAAGATAGATGGTAAAGACGAAACT
>Ga0194128_10010355_pt1 | contig 11121 bp, 8 predicted proteins | sample TA2KigCa65mmetaG_FD_148650 | JGI IMG/M metagenome (GOLD analysis project Ga0194128, IMG submission 148650) | Freshwater microbial communities from Lake Tanganyika, Tanzania - TA2015037 Kigoma Deep Cast 65m | ecosystem: Environmental > Aquatic > Freshwater > Lake | place: Tanzania: Lake...
ATGATCCAGATCACGCCGCATATGCGCATCCTGCTGGCGGTCGAGCCCGTGGATTTGCGCAAAGGTATCGACGGGCTGGCGGCGCTGTGCCGGCAGGCTCTGGCCAGTGATCCGCTGGGCGGCACGCTCTTTATCTTCTGCTCCCGCCGGCGCCATGCCCTCAAGTGCCTGATCTACGACGGGCAAGGATTTTGGCTCTGCCAAAACGTCTCTCGCAAGGCCGGTTCACCGGCTGGCCCAAAGCCGAGGGCAACGGTTCGGCGCCCTTGGAGGCGCATCAGTTGCACTTGCTCTTGTGGAACGGCGATCCGGCCAAGGCCCAGGCCGCTCCGTTGTGGCGTCCGATTGAGAGGGCGGCGGTGCGATGAACCAGCCAAAAGATTTCCGCAGAAAAAGCTAGCGTTCCACCGTTCTGTCCTTACACTGTGGCGCATGTCCGATGTGTTGCTGAGTTTTCGCGGGCGTCCCATCACAGAGGCCGACGTCGCTTTTCTGCGGGAGTTAATCGCCCAAAATCCGAGCCTGAGCCGGCGCCGGCTCTCGGTCAAAGTCTGCCAAGCCTGGAACTGGATTCAGTCCAATGGTCAGCCCCGGGACATGGTTTGCCGAGGATTATCGCCGGATCGAAACCCTCTGTCAGGTCGTTGCCACCTGGGGCCGCGACAACTTAAGCAAACTGCGGCACCTGCTCTTTGGCCGCAAAACTCAAACGACCGACCAGGTTTGTCCGCCCGCGGCCTCTGGAGAAGTTGCACCGCTGGATGAGCCAGCAACTGGAGCAAAAACAGGCCGAGCCCAACTCTGGTTTAGGTCAGGCCATCGGCTACATGCTCAAGCATTGGGAACCTTTGACTTTGTTCCTGCGTCAAGCGGGTGCTCCGTTGGACAACAACGTTTGCGAACGCGCCCTCAAGATGGCGATCCTTCACCGCAAGAACTCCCTGTCGTATAAAACGCTCAACGGAGCCCAGGCGGGCGACGCCTTCATGAGCCTGATCCATTCCTGTCGCCTCAACCGCATCAATCCCTTCGATTATCTGTTGGCCATCGCCCAACATCCCGAGCAAGTCAACGCACAACCTCAGGCTTGGTTGCCTTGGAACTATCCAAAGCCGACCACTGACTTCAGTTGACCCTCTTAGCCTGCTCGACCGCCCCGCTGCCATCGGTGTGCATTCATCCCGCCGTTTCCATCCGCGCCAGCCATTTCTTCGGCGCTTGCACGCTTGCCGAAAGCACACGAAACACCCGATTCTCATCAACCGCGCGCATGAATTCGGTATCACGCTCTGGCTTGGCTTACGCCAAAGCGTCACGACTTCAGGCCGGCCGAAGTTTCGAACCAGGTCGGCGGTCGCGCCTGCGGACTCGACCACACAACCTGCAGCGGGTCGCTATCTCTTTAGCCGGCTTTGATCATTCGCCATCGGCATTGGCGCCTTAATCTCCCTGCGCCACGCAATCAATCGAGCCTGAAGTTCCGCTGCTTTCTGGGGAAGTGATCTCGATAGGTCATTCTTTTCGCCAACGTCCACGCGCAAATCATAAAGCTCGATTCGGCTGTCTTCGAAGAACTCGATCAACTTCCACTGGCCGAGTCGAATTGCGCTGGCGGGAGTCGTGCGCCACGAATCCTGGCCAGCGCCGAGGTAGCCGGGAAAATGCCAATAGATGGCGTCACGTTGCCACTGTGCTTTGGCATTGTCTGTGAGCAGCGGCAGCAAACTCACGCCGTCGAGCACGTGCCCGCTTGGGGGTTTCGATCCGGCCAACTCGAGCAACGTTGGATAAAGATCGACACTGGTGATCGGTTCATGGGATTGGGTGCCAGCAGCGATTTTGCCGGGCCACCAGAAAACCCAGGGCACGCGAATGCCACCTTCGTAGAGCATTCCTTTGCCGCCGCGCAACGGGGCATTGTCCGTGATGTCACCAGCACGCCGAATTCCCTCGCGCAGATAACCTCCGACGCCGCCATTGTCGCTGGAAAAGATAACCAGTGTGTTGTCGGCGAGCTTCAATTCTTCGAGGGCCGCAAGCACGCGCCCGACGCTTTCATCCACGCTCGAGATCATGGCCGCGTAGGTGGGGTTGCGATGCCCGTCAGCAGCGGACTTGGCCTTGAACTTTGCGATTAGTTCTTCCTTAGCTTGATGTGGTGAATGCACACCAAAATGCGCCAGATTCAGAAAGAACGGCTTGTTCTTGTGCCGGCGAACAAAATCGAGGGCTTTATCCGTGAGAAAATCTGCCAAGTAAGTGCCGGCCGGATAATCGACCTTGGGGCTGGTGTTGAAGTTGAAGTGCTGCCCCATCGAGACAACCGCTTCGTCAAACCCGCGCTCACTTGGATGATACGGGCCCTGTTGGCCGAGATGCCATTTGCCGAACATTCCCGTAACGTAGCCCGACTGTTTCAACGCCTGGGCCATGGTTAGCTTTTCGAGCGGCAGTTGTTCGACGTTGTCTACAGGCCGTAATGGACGACTCCGCCAGTTGAATCGTTCGATGCTGCCAACCGTGTAAACGCCCGTGCGCGGCCCGTACTGCCCGCTCATGAGCGCGGCGCGCGTCGGCTGACAATTGGGTCCGCAGGTATAACCGTCGGCAAACCGGATGCCTTGCGCTGCCATGCGATCTATGTTGGGTGTCTCATAAAACTTGCTTCCGTAGCAGGCCAGATCGGTGTAGCCAAGGTCATCAGCCAGAATGAAAATGATATTGGGCTGTGCGGGCGCTGCTTTTACGAATGTTGCGGGAAGTCCCACCAGCAATGCCGTGGAGAGGATGAATGTAATTGAATTCATGGGCGTAACGGATTTTGAACGCACTTCGGCTGCGCCGTCAAAGCCTCAAATGGATTGCCTAACCAAAGCCATGGTGTAGAACTTTCGCGCAAATGATGCTGGACGTTGCCAATCGAATGAATGACGCACTCGACGATTTTGCATTGGAAAGGAGGTGTCCGCCATGCCGCGCGAACAAATTCTGAAATTGACTTCGCTTTCGTCGTGCGCCGGTTGAGCTTCCAAGTTGAGCCAGCAGGCCCTGGCGCAAGTGTTGCGCCGGCTTCCTTTCCATCATGATCCGAACTTGTTGGTCGGCGCGGCCACCGCGGACGACGCGGGAGTGTACCGCATCGACCGCGACCGTGCCTTGGTCCAAACGGCCGATTTTTTCACGCCGATTGTCGATGATCCTTTTGTGTACGGCCAGATCGCGGCGGTTAACGCGCTTTCGGACGTTTACGCCATGGGAGGACGTCCCTTGACCGCACTGAACTTAATGGGGATTCCAACCGATGTCGTCCCGCCATCGGTGATCAATGCGATCCTGCGCGGCGGCGCAGCCAAGGTGAAAGAAGCCAACTGCGTCCTGATCGGCGGTCACACCATTCGCAATCCCGAACCTGTCTTCGGCCTGGCCGTGACCGGTCTGGTCTCGCCGCGCCGAATGATCACGAACGCCATGGCGCGCCCCGGAGACTTGCTGGTCCTCACGAAGCCGGTGGGCATTGGCATCGCCACGACTGGAATCAAACGCGGTTTAACCAGCGCTGCGCTGGCCAGAAAAGCCATTCGTCTTATGACACAGTTAAACAGTGCAGGAAGCACGCTCGCGGAGGCAGGCTTGGTCCGCGCGGGTGTCGATGTCACTGGTTTTGGGCTGCTGGGCCATTTGATCTCGATGTGCCGAGCTAGTGGCGTCGCAGCGAGTATTGATGCCGGTCGTCTGCCCGTATTGAGCAAGGAAGTTTTCAGCCTCATTGCTAAGAACTGCGTGCCGGGCGGCAGTCGCGACAACCTTGCTTTTGCCAATCACTTTACGGAATGGCATGCGGTGAGCGATGCGGCGAAGACGCTGATCACGGACGCGCAAACGAGTGGCGGGTTGCTGCTTTGCGTGCCGCCGAGGAATTTGGATGACGCGCTCCGAGTTCTGCGCCGACATCAAACACCTGTGGCCGACGTTATAGGAAGGATCGAACGGTCCCGAAAACCGTCGATTGAGGTGCGGACCGAAAATCGTGCTCGCGAGCCAAGGCGCGGTTAAACCGGCGGCCTAAAATCGCATAGCGCAATTTCAGTTTATTTTTCTTGTGGTTGATGGAAGCGGCTGGTAGCTCTCTCAAGCCTGCGACGGTGAATGAATATCTCCACACAGAATAACCTCTCGTCATGTGACTAAGACGCAAACGCCTCGGGTCCTTCGAGCCATTCCTTCGGTTGAGAAGGTCCTTCAAACACTCGGTCCCGTCGATCTGCCCCGTCCGTGCGTGGCAGCGTTGGTCCGGCAACAGCTTGCTGCACTGCGCGCATCGCAGGAGGTCCCGGAATTCGAAGTGGTCATGAACCAAGTTAGGTCGAAACTCGATCAGGCTCGGCTCAGCCGCATTCAGCCGGTGATTAACGGCACGGGAATACTCATCCACACAAACCTCGGACGTTCACCCCTTGCCGCGCCGGTGATCGAAGCTCTTTGCGCAGGGGCAGCGAACTACAACAACCTGGAATACGATCTGGTTCGTGGCGAACGCGGCGGCAGAGCTGCCTATTTGGAACAAAACCTCGCGCTGCTTTGCGGCGCGGAGCAAGCGACGGTGGTCAACAATTGCGCGGCGGCGCTGGTATTGATCTTGCGGCATTTTGCGCGATCCGATCGCAATGAGGTCATCATTTCACGCGGCGAATTGGTTCAGATCGGCGGCGGTTTCCGGATTCCAGAAATTCTCGAAGCCAGCGGGGCGCGCCTGCGCGAGGTTGGAGCTACCAATAAGACTTCGCTGGCGGACTACGAAGATGCTCTCGGCCCGCAAACCGCCATGATCCTAAAAGTTCATCAGAGCAATTTCTTCATGGGCGGTTTCGTTGAATCGCCCATGACTGAAGAGATCGCCGCGCTGGCCAGCCAGAAACGTATTCCCTTTGTCGAAGATCTCGGCAGTGGCGCCATGGTCAAGACGGAAAAGATTCCTGGAGTTGAACACGAACCGATGCCTTCGGAGGTCTTGCGTCGCGGCGTGGACTTGGTTTGTTTCAGCGGTGACAAACTTCTCGGCGGTCCTCAAGCGGGAATCATCGCCGGGAAGAAAAGCTTGGTGGCAGCGCTCAAACGCGAGCCATTTTTCAGGGCCTTGCGATGTGACAAGCTAATCCTGACTGCGCTCCAAACGACGGTCGATCTTTACTTGAAGGGCTCCCCCGAAGCGTCGATTCCCGCGCTCGCCTTGCTGCAATTGTCGAGCGCCGACTTGCGCGCGAGAGCCGAGAAGCTCGTTGCGCAATTGAGGAACCTGCCGCTGAATGCCTCGCTGGGCCAAGGAAAGTCCGAAATCGGCGGCGGAACGTTGCCGCGTTCGTTGATTCCGTCCGTGACAATTGAGCTCGCGCCTACGGAGACTGACTTGCCGACTTTTGCCGCTCGACTGCGCACCGGGCGCCCGCCGGTTATCGGATACATTTCGGGAGGCCGCTTCAAGTTGGATATTCGAACGGTGTTTCCTCAGCAAGAGAAGGAGCTTGTTGACGCCCTTATCACTGCTTCGAATGGCGGTAAAGCATGAGCGTCCAACATTTCATTCTGGCGACGGCCGGACATGTGGATCACGGCAAGAGCGCTATTGTCAAGGCGCTCACGGGAACAGACCCAGATCGCTTGCCGGAGGAAAAAGCTCGCGGCATAACGATCGATCTCGGCTTTGCCCACCTTGAATTGAAGGCGCCTGACGACGCCTCGCGCGTCTTTCATGTTGGAATTGTCGACGTGCCCGGCCACGAAGATTTCGTGAAGAATATGGTCGCCGGCGTCGGGTCCATTGATTTGGCGTTGTTTATTGTCGCAGCGGACGACGGCTGGATGCCGCAGACGGAAGAGCATCTGCAAATCTTGACTTACCTTGGAATCCGGCGCGCTGTCGTTGCCCTGACCAAGATCGACTTGATCCCTGGAGAAGATGAGCGTTTGGCCGTAATCGCTCACATTCACGAGAAGCTCCGCGAAAGCCCGTTCGCCGAAGCTCCAATTGCCCCAACTTCCGTGATCACCGGCACAGGCCTGTCCGATTTGAAAACAGCGCTCGCGCGCGTTCTCATGGAAACCCCGCCGCCACGCGACATCGGCAAGCCACGGCTGCCGGTGGATCGCGTATTTATTTTGCGCGGCATCGGCACGGTCGTTACGGGAACGTTAAGTGGTGGAAACTTGCGGAGAGGCCAGGCCGTGGTGGTGCAGCCAGCCAGCCACGCAACCAAGATACGTTCCGTCCAATCACACAATCGGGATGTCGAAACAATCGTTCCAGGAACGCGGACGGCGCTTAACCTGCCGGATTTGGGAGGGCACGCCGAACAAGGTGGAACTGGTATCCAGCGCGGCCATGTCGTGACACTGCCAGAATTTGGCGGGGCATCTGACACTTTGGGCGTCGCATTGGAAAAGTCCGCGCGCTTGCAGGAAACCAAGAGTGGAGCAGCACGCCCGCTTAAGGATGGGACGATCGTTCGCGTTCACCATGGCAGCGGCAGTTTCAGCGCCCGAGTTGCTTTGCTGGACCACGAACCGGTAATGCCTGGGCAACGCGTTTTGGCTCAACTGCGCTGCGAATCGCCGGTCTTTGCCTTCGCCGGCGACCATTTCATTGTTCGCGATTGGTCCGAGCAGTGGACCTTGGCCGGCGGCGTCATTCTTGATCCCGACGCAACTCGCAGGCATTTCCGATCCCCCGCCCAACGGAGCTTATTGGAACAAAGAGCGCAGGCGCCGGAGAGCGCTTGTAGTTTTGTTCGTTCGCAACTGACACGGGATGGTGCAACCCGGCGCTCGCGATTGCTAATCAAATCTCGCTTCAGCACCGCCGAGATTGTCGAAAGCCTTTCCGGTTTGATCACAAAGGGAACGGCAGTTTCGATGGGCGATTGGATCATGGAGGCTGCTTGGTGGCAAACGTTGCGCAAGCGCGCGGGAGAAGCAATCGACGCTGAACATCGCCAGCGCCCGCAACTCGTCGGCCTGCCTTTAAGCGAATTGAGACGCGTCATCGAACCGTCTTTGCCTGTGCCCGAGTTGTTCGATGCGTTGGTTGGTGATCTGACTCAAAACGGCTTTGCGCAAGCAGCGACAGCGATCCGCCGGGCATCACACCGCCCCGCGTTGCCGCCGAATCTTCAGGCTGCCGGGACGAAGCTTCGTGCGGGCTTGTCCGCAAAACCATTTGAACCGCCGTCGCGCAAGGAACTTGCTCCCGACGCGATGGCGCAGCAAGCGTTGCGTTTTTTGCTGGAGACTGGAGAAGCCGTGGAAATCGGCGAAGAGGTTGTTCTGCTTACTGATGCCTATGGTCGCGCTACGGAAATCATCAGACAATTTCTGCGCAGTCGTGGCAGCGGCACGGTTAGCGAAATTCGCCAAGCCATCGGCGCCAGCCGCCGGATCGTCGTTCCCCTGCTCGAGCGTCTGGACCGTGAAGGTATGACGCGACGAGAAGGCGACAAGCGCGTGTTGCGTTAACGCAAGGGGGATATTAGTCAACTGCTTGGCGCTCGCCCCTGAAGCACATCGTCAAAGGTGACTGCCCTGACATCTTTTGCACGGGCCCGATGGTCGGCCGCTTCATGGAGAATCTCAACGAAACGCTCATCCGGTTTTCTCGCGCCAAAGCCAAGGCGCAAACGATCAAGTGCAACGGCAACCTCAAACAGCTTGCAGTGGTAAATCTTACTGGCACAAAGGTTACGAACCGCCCCGAAGCGTGACTTCACTGGTGGCATCTTCCCCCGCGTCGTCGTTGTCGGTAACCAGCTTCAAGGTGTTAACCGCGTCGCCGGTATAGACGGCCATGGTCGTGTCGAATTGGCTGCTGGCGGTGCTGATTTTCCACGTTCCTGTGGTCGGGGCTGTCCAGCGGTACCAGACGGACTTGCCGCCGCGATCGTCAGCGTGGTTTGGCTCGTTTGCCTCCTTGGTGGCGCCGACGTTACTTCCTGTAATGGTAGCCGCGGGGCCTGAGAGAACGGCTGCGTCAGCAAAATTGTTGTTCGACGGCCCCGCAGCGACGAGCGTAAACTGCGCGGCGCTGATCGCCAGGCCGTTCGGTGTTCGGACCGTGATGGGGCCGGTCGTCGCGCCCGTGGGCACGGTCACTGTGATTCGAGAGGAAGAGACGGCGGTGAAAGAAGTCGCGGCAGCCCCGGTGAAATTCACGGCCGTCGCACCGGTCAAGTTGACGCCTTCAATCGTGATGACGGTGCCCGCGTTACCGCTGCTTGGACTGAAGCTGTTAATGGCCGGAACATTCCCCGCCCCGATCCAGCTTAGATCAAGCTTGCCGCTGAGCCCGACGTACCCATCCACGGCAATGCGATAGATGGTTCCTGCTGTTGCCGGAAAGGTGACGGAACTGGTCGAGCCGACGCTTGCATCATCGTTGCTTACGACCAGCCGGAGCGTCGCCAGCGTGCTGCCGGTATAGACCGCCATCACCGTATCAAAGCTGCTGCCGTGCGTGTGGAACGTCCAGGTGCCGTCATTGGGCGCCGTCCAGACGAACCAGACGGATCGTCCGCCCGCTTCCTCGGCGTGGTCGGGTTCGCCGGGTTCCTTGGTGGCGGCTTCATTGGTGCCGGAGACTTTTCCGGTCGCGCCCGTGAGCACCTGAGCATTGGCGAATTGGTCGTTGTTTGGCCCAACAGCCAAAGTGAAACTCGCCGCGCTTGTGCCGGTGCCCACCGGCGTGGTCACACTGATGGGGCCGTTCCTTGCCCCGGCTGGAACTAAGGCGGTGATCTGTGACTGCGACAGGACCTCAAAACTGGCCGTGTTGACGCCGTTGAATTGAACTGAGGTTGCGCCCGTGAAATTCGCGCCATTGATGGTGATCGTGCTTCCCACGATGGCAGTGGCGGGCGTAAAACCACTGATGGTCGGGGGACTGGCGAGGATCTTCCAGTTGATCTTGATGACTCCTGATGCCGCATTTCCAGGCTGGCTGGCTTCTTCATTCGAGCCATCCACGGCGACGTAATAGGCCGTCGCGGCCGCCCCTTTGAAAGTTACGCTGCTGTTGGTGCTGCTGCCGGTGTCGTCGTTGCTCGCCAGCAGCGCCAAAGTCGCCAAGGTGTTCCCGGTGTAAACCGCCAATCGCGTGTCAAAACCGCTGCCGAAAGTATCGAACGACCAGGTGCCATCCCGGGGCGCGGTCCAGCGGTACCAGACCGATTTACCTCCGGCAAGGTCAGCATGTCTCGGTTCGCCCGTCTCCAGGGTCGCGCCGACATTGCTCCCAGTGGCGCTGCCTGAATCTCCGGTCAGAACTTGAGCGCCGGCGAAGTTATCGTTCGCTGGGGGCGCCAGCACGGAGAGACTCGTCGCGCTCGAGGCTGCGCCCGCTGGCGTTGTGACTGCAATGGGACCACTGACAGCTCCCGCAGGCACTGTGGCTGTGATCTGCGCGGCAGAATCGACCGTGAAGAGCCCTGCATTCACGGTGCCGAATCTGACGGCCGTAGCCCCACTGAAATGATCACCGCTGATGATAACCCCGCCTCCGACGGGAGCCGCACTGGGTGAAAACCGGCTGATCGAAGGCGGGGGAATGACGGTAAACGTCCCCGTGCTGGTCGCGGCGCCGCTGGGCGGGTCACGCTGATAGCACCAGTCGAAACTCCGGCGGGTGCCGTCACGGTGATTTGATTCGCGGAATTGACCGTGAAGGCGGTCGCATTCAGGTTGTTAAACCGAACCGCCGTCGCGGCGGTAAAGTTGGCCCCGAGAATCACGACGGTCGTGCCGGCAACTCCCGTCGTTGGAGTGAAGCTGCCGATCGTCGGCGCCAACGTCACTACGAAATTGATCGAACTGGCGTCATCACCTGCCGGAGTGGTGAGGCTGATGCGCCCGGTCGTTGCCCCCGCAGGAACGGTGGCTGTAATCTGCGTCGGCGAATTGACCTTAAAAACAGCGATGAGGCCGTTAAAACGGACCTCGGTTGCTCCGGTGAAATTGGCGCCGATGATAGTGACCGTTCCACCAACGGCGCTCCCGGTTGGCACAAAACTCGTGATGGCAGGAGCGGCCGAGACGGTGAAGTTGGCTGTGCTGGCAGCCGTTCCGCTGGCCGTCGTGACACTGATCGGGCCTGTGGCCGCGCCCGTGGGGACAGTGGCGGCGAGTTGAGTGGAGGATTTTTCAGTGAACGTGGCGCTGACTCCATTGAACTTTACAGACGCCGTTCCATTGAGCTTGGTTCCCGTGATGGTGACAATGGTTCCTACGGCGCCGTTGTTGGGTGAGAAGCTGGCGATGGCTGGCGGAGTGGGTCTGGCGGCCGGAATCAACTGGCCCATGCGGACGCGGAGTTCGAACGATTTCCACGTCCCGGTTTCGCCGGTTTCGGTGTCGCGGACCGTCAGTGTCCAATCACCGGCGGGATTCTCTCCCCAGAAAGCATTGCCCGTAAACCACCAATCGACGCCTTTCTCGGCTCGCTTGTCTTCGGCCGCTTTCTCTTTCAGCACTCTCGCAAACATGCGGCTGCGTGTGCCACCGGGCGAGGTTAAATACGCCTCCAATTGACCGCGCGCCTTGTGGTCGATTTGAAGATAGACTTCGACTTCTTCCAAAGGAGTCGTGGCTCGAATGGGGACGTGCGCTCCAACGTTGGTTAATGAAGTCGTCGGGAATGTATGGATCGAGCAGGTTGAGCAACTGGTTGGAACCGGTTACAGGCAGGCGCTTCATGACCCGGAGCCTACCCTTTTTAAAACGCTGCGTCCGGCTTTCGCTTCAACTTACATTTTTTCGCCCGATGGCCCTGGAGAATAGCCGGTTATGCCGAAACCTGTAACACCCTCTATAACGAAACTGGATGGCTTTTTGCACGCAAAATCTAGGACGCGTCTTTTCTGTTTCATAAGTCGAGCACGTTCGGCAATTTGGCGTGAATGAGCGCATGGAGTCGTTCGCGTCCGCCATGAGCGGATTTGAACCGGCTTTGAAAGGCCGGGATCCCGTTGCTTTTGCGGGCCGTCACCGTGCTGCCCAGAAATCGACCCTGGGAATCGGCCGCATTGACGATCTCTACTCCGGCATGACGCACTTTCTTGCCGTCGACGATGACGATCTGAT
>Ga0194128_10010358_pt1 | contig 11118 bp, 12 predicted proteins | sample TA2KigCa65mmetaG_FD_148650 | JGI IMG/M metagenome (GOLD analysis project Ga0194128, IMG submission 148650) | Freshwater microbial communities from Lake Tanganyika, Tanzania - TA2015037 Kigoma Deep Cast 65m | ecosystem: Environmental > Aquatic > Freshwater > Lake | place: Tanzania: Lake...
ACAACGCCAACATCTACTACCGCTTCATGAGCATCACCAACCTGATGTAAGCTAGCTAAGTTAGTAGAAGAGATACTCCCCGGCAAAACCGGGGAGTATTTTTTTGACCATGGCGCAGGGCTGCAGCGATGCAAGGCAGCGTGAATAAATAGAAAGAGCAGCTCCTAGAGAAAGACCTAAATGTCTGCACTAGAAAATCAGCCGACGAATCCAAACTACCTATCGCCGGTAGGATTTAGATTTCGTATAGAACGCCTGCCAAACGTAAACTACTTTTGTCAGACAGTGACTCTCCCAGCGGTATCGACTGGATTCGTCCAGGTGCAGACGCCTCTCGGTGACATACCTCAGACCGGCGATCGCTTAGAGTTTCAGCCACTCGAGATAGCATTTAAGGTAGACGAAGATCTTCGTAACTGGATAGAGATGTACGACTGGCTGCAGGCTCTCACACGGACTCCTAACTTCACCATAGCGAGGGAGTTCTCGGCCTCTCAGGCACCGCGTATCGGTAAGCTGGGATCGGCCGCATCCTTTAAGTCGGACGCGACTCTTCAGATTCTCACGAGCCACAAGAACGTCAATCTAAACATATTCTTTCGTGACTGCTTTCCAGTGTCGCTCGATGGGCTGTCGTTTGACAGCACGCAGGAATCAGTAAACTACCTCGAGTGCAGGGCGAGCTTCAGGTACCGAAGATTCGACATCGAACGCGTATAGACTATTGACAACTCCTAATTTTTTTATTATACTGATATAGTCGACAGCGGCGTTTGCGTCTGGAGCGATAGGTTATGAAAGTCGAACAGATACTCGAGATGTACACAAATGACTCAAAGATGAGTGATGATATTGAAACTGAGTCGCGACTAGTCTCAAATCTCCACAGTAAGTACTTAAGAATCCTAAGCGAGGAACGTTCCAAAAAGCGCGGCTTAGAGATCGAGCGCAAAAAGCTGGCAAGCATTCTGCGACAATACTACTCCGGCGGTGCAACCGCCGAGATGCTCGCCGCGTTAAATAAAGAGCAGTACAGGGGTCCCAAGGTTCTTCGTCAAGATATGGATGACGTCATCGAGCAGGACTCCGACATGATTGTAATCGACACTAAGATTCTAATGTATAGGGAACGTGAAGAAGTCTTGCTAGAAATTGTAAAGGGCATAAACAATAGGAGCTATCTGATTAGAAATACTATGGAGTGGCTGAAATTCATAGGCGGCAAGTGATACGAATAGAAAAGATAGACGAGAACTATGCTAGGTGCTTTTGCGACGACTCAGTCGCCATGGAGCTGCAAGAACACTTTACGTTCGAAGTTCCTAGCGCTAAGTTCAACCCACGCTTTAAGAGCGGGATGTGGGACGGCAAGATCCGCCTATTCAACCCACGTGATAGAAAGATATACACCGGTCTCGTCGATCGCGTTCGTGAGTTTGCTTCTGATAGAGACTACGCCGTAGAAGCACTCGGTCTAGAGACTGAGGCACTGTCACTGACAGAAGCTGAAAATTTTACTAAGACTCTCGATCTGCCGATAGAGCCCAGGGACTACCAGGTGAGAGCCCTAGCTCTAGCCATTCGGAATCGCCGCTGCGTTCTCGTGTCACCGACTGCCTCGGGAAAGTCTCTCATCGCGTATATGATCGCTCGATGGTACGAAGAAAAGACGCTCATAGTCGTACCTACGAAGTCTCTCGTCAATCAGATGATCGGTGACTTCGAGTCCTACGGATACAAGGGTCTAGTCCATGGCATCATGGGCGGGATCGAGAAGGACACCGAGGCCGACTTCATCGTCTCGACTTGGCAGTCGATATACGAGATGCCTAGAGAGTGGTTCGAGCAGTTTCGAGTAGTGATCGGAGACGAGGCTCACGGATTCAAGGCAAAGAGCCTCATCTCGATAATGACGAGCATGCCGCACGTATCTCATAGGATCGGTATGACCGGTACTCTAGATGGAGCTGAAGTCAATCAGTTCGTTCTAGAGGGTCTTTTTGGACGAGTCGAGAGAGTCACTGACACTGCGACTCTGATAGACCGAGGTGATATAGCCGCGGTTCGAATAAAGATACTGCTTCTCAAGCACCCAGTCGAAGAAGCTAAGCGCTTGGCGGGCTGCGAGTACAACGAGGAGATAGACTATCTCATATCATCTCAACCTAGGAATAGATTCATCACGAATCTAGCGACGTCGCTCAAGGGCAACGTCTTAATTCTATTCACGAGAGTCGAGGGTCACGGGCGAATTCTTCACAGCATGATGACTGAGATTGTTGGAGACAAGAGGTGCGTATTTGTCTCAGGAACCACCGACGTAGAAGATCGCGAGTACGTGCGCGCGCTTGCAGAAAAGACTAACGACACAATCATCGTTGCTAGCTACGGTACCTTTAGTACGGGGATAAATATAAGGAACCTACACAATGTGATATTTGCGAGTCCGTCGAAGAGTAGAGTGAGAACATTGCAGTCCATAGGTAGGGGACTGCGAAATGCAGAGGGTAAATCATGGTGCAAACTATTCGACATAGCCGACGAATTGTCCGTCGGAAGAAAGCGCAACTACACTCTGAACCACCTAGTGGAGAGAGTAAAAATGTACAGCGAGGAGAGGTTTCCATTCGAGACTCACGAGATCCTGCTAAGGAGCCGGTAGTCTTTCTTAAGCTGAGTAACGGCGCCGATTTGGTATGTCGCTTTCTCGACGAAGACGAGGATACAATCTACATTACTGAGATCTTTCAATTTATGTATGCGATCAACAGACCGCCGCATAGCGCCGGCGTGAGGATATCCACCTCAGTCTCGAGGTGGATTCCAATAGATGAAATGTTCTTTACTCCGATCTCGATCTCTAAGCATCATGTTCTAGCAATGACTATAGCTCCCAACAGCCTGGCTGAGCATTACGTTAAATTCGTGAGTGGAGCGTCTCAGAAAGTCGATGTCGACGATACTGATTCAGTATCAATCGATCAATTAGTAAAAAATGTTACCGTGCATTAGGTAGTATACTACCGTTGTGTCAGTGACAATTATATAGGGATTTTTTATTATGTCAATAAGAAAAAATTCAGTTAATTCCAACGAGACATCCTGGTCGAGTCATCGAAAAAGGAATGACTACGTCAGCAACGCCGAGCTTCTATCGGCTCTTCTAGAGCATGGGCGCAACGTTAAAGAAGCTACTGCGAGAAAAGCTGAAAAGCCTAGAGTACCAACCTACGTAGCTGAGTGCATCATTAAGATCGCTACTCGGTTAGCATATCGGCCTAATTTTAAGAACTATACATTCCGAGATGAGATGATCTCTGACGGTATCGAGAACGCTTTTACCGCGGTCAAAACCTTTGATCCAGCCAAATCTCAGAATCCATTCGCGTACTTTACTCAAATCATCTGGTGGGCGTTTGTCCGGCGCATTCATACCGAGAAGAAGTATCTGTATACTAAGTATGCGGCTTCTCGCCAAGCCGAGCTCCTCGACATGATGAGCGATTCTCAAGTCGGCGACGAAGAGCGTTACGGTGGAACTCTAGCATACGGAGAGTGGTCTCAGGAGCAGATGAATAAATTCATGGAAGATTTTGAGCAGAGGCTTAGAGATAAGAAGAAAGAAAGGATTGACAAACCTAAGAAGTCGGTATAGTATAATCGAATGGCAAAAATCGCACTTATAACCGATACACACTTTGGTTTCAAGAACGATAGTTTTCAATTCTTAGAGTACTTCGATAAGTTCTATGAGCGAGTATTCTTTCCTAAGTTGGTTAAAGCGGGAGTTGACGGCATCTGCCACCTCGGCGATATCGTCGATCGCCGAAAGTATATAAACTACGTCACGCTCAACAAGTTCCACTCGATGTTTCTTGAGCGAGCTCTCGCATACCCCATCACAGTCCTCGTAGGCAACCATGACGTACCGTACAGAAACACAAATGAAGTCAACGCGCTCAGCGAGCTTCTGCGTAGGTCGAAGGGTGTCCGAGTCGTCAGTGAGCCCACCGAGGCGGTCTTTGGCAGCTGCAGTGTTTTGCTAATGCCGTGGATCAACTCGGGCAACTACGGTAGCTGCATGTCTGCCATCAAAGAAACGAAGTCTCAAGTCCTCTTTGGACACCTCGAGATTAAAGGTTTCGAGATGCAACGCGGCCAACCGAGTCACGATGGATTCGATATGAAAGTGTTTGATAAATTCGACGTGGTCTGCTCTGGGCACTTTCATCGAAAGTCTGCTTCGGGAAACATTAGCTACCTCGGTGCTCCCTATGAGCTTACCTGGGCAGATCACGACGATGCTCGAGGCTTTCATTTTTTCGACACTGAGACGCGAGAGATCGAGTTCGTTAAGAACCCGTACTCGATCTATAAGAAGCTGTGGTACAACGACTCCAATAAGAAGCTCTCAGAAGTTATGGATATAGACACCGACTCGCTCAGAGAGACGCATGTCAAAATCATCGTGACAGAGAAGATCAATCCATACTGGTTCGAGAAGTATGTCGACTTAGTCAACGGGTCCGGAGCATACAGCGTGCAGGTGGTCGACGATCATAAGAACGCAGACTCCGACATAGACGACGAGGAGGTCGAGCGCGCCGAGGATACTATGACGGTCATCAGCGGGTATGTAAACGGCCTTGGTCTCGATGGGTCGTCTAAGTCGTCGCTGGAGAAGCTCATGCGCGACCTGTACGAGAAGGCCTCTAAGATGGAAGAAACGAGTGATTCGATTTAAGACCATTCGCTGGAAAAACTTTCTCTCTACTGGAAGCGCGTTTACTGAGATACAGTTGGATCGATCACCAAACACCATCATCGTCGGTGACAATGGTGCCGGTAAGTCGACCATTCTTGACGCCCTCTGCTTCGGTTTGTTTGGAAGGCCGTTTAGAAAGATCAAGAAGGACCAGCTTATAAACTCGATCAACGGTCGAGAAACTCTAGTCGAGGTCGACTTTACGTTTGGCGGGCGCGCCGCCAGAGTTGTGCGAGGTATCAAGCCGAGCAAGTTTGAGATATACGTGGACGGAGCTCTAGTGGACCAGGTGGCCGCGTCGAGAGACTATCAGGAATACTTTGAGCGCCACGTTCTCAAGATGAATATGAAGTCGTTCACTCAGGTCATCATCTTGGGCTCGTCGTCGTTCGTTCCATTCATGCAGCTACCGACTGGAGCTAGACGAGAGGTGATCGAGGACTTACTTGACATACAGGTATTTTCCGTCATGTCGTCGATGCTTAGGGACATGGTGCAAGCCAATGACTATCAGATACATCGAAACACTACTGATGTTTCGTCTCACGAGAAGATGATAGCTGCAGAGCGAGAGCGAGAGAAAGCGGAGCTCGAGGCGACGACTGCTCGCATCGCTGAGCTCAGGAGGCGCGAGACCGGACTCATCGAAAAGATCTCTGAGATAGATAGGGCCGTCACCGAGCTCGAGGCTGAGGCTACCAGGATCACGTCCGAGACGTCGACTTATGGAGCGATAGCGAAGAAGATGTCCGACATTGACGGACTTATCGGCGAGTTGGTGAAGAAGATCAAGCGGGTTGAGAAGAGGCGCAGCTTCTTTTCTGAGAATGACGGATGCCCGACGTGCGGTCAAGAGATCGGTCCCGAGCTCAAGGATAGAAATGTATCCGAGGCAGACGCTGAAATCGCTCAGGTTGAGAGCGGGGCTAAGAAACTTAATCAGAGGCGTGCAGCTCTCCTAGAGGAGATCAACGCGCTCGACGCCGTCAAGGCAGTCCTACCAAAGATAAACGGCGAGCTTAATACTCAGAGATCTAACCATGCAATCGCTAGGCGCGAGATAGACTTTGTCAAGGAGCAGATCGACCGTATCCGTGCCGAGACTAAGTCGTTTTCTAAAACAAAGCTCGATCAGCTGGCAGCCGAGCTCGAAGTCATAAGAACCGAACGAGAGGAACTTCTCAGAAAGCAGTCGATGTACGGCATAGCGACTATGATGCTTAAGGATGGCGGCATCAAGGCCAAGATCATTCGGCAGTATGTACCGATCATCAACCAACTCGTTAATAAGTATCTGGCCGCGATGGAGTTTTTCGTCAAGTTCGAGCTGAACGAGACGTTCGAGGAGCGCATCCTCTCTCGGCACCGCGACGACTTTACTTACGACTCTTTCTCTGAGGGCGAGAAGATGCGCATCGACCTCGCGCTGATGTTCACGTGGCGGGCAGTCGCTAGAGCTAAGAACAGCGTCAGCACCAACCTACTGATACTGGACGAAGTGTTTGACGCGTCGCTTGACGGGACCGGTTGCGATGAGTTCCTGAAGCTCATTCAGTCTCTAGAAAATACCAACGTATTCGTCATCAGCCACAAGGGCGATCTATTGTTCGATAAGTTTAGGTCGTCTATCAAGTTTGAGAAGTATGCCAACTATTCAAGGATCGCTGCATGACTAAGAGAGCTCTTATAACCGGCATCACTGGACAGGATGGATCGTACCTCGCTGAGAATCTACTCCGTGACGGGTACGAGGTCCACGGTATCATTCGTCGAAGCAGCTCGCTCAATACCGGCCGCATAGACCACATCTTCGACTCTCTCAACCTGCACTACGGGGATGTGACTGACTTTGCCGCGATCAACTCGCTGGTCGCCAAGATCGCACCTCACGAGCTATACAACTTGGCGGCTCAGTCGCACGTCAAGGTTAGCTTCGAGGCGCCGGTATACACTGCCTCGGTAGACGCCGTCGGGGCACTGAACGTTCTCGAAGCGGTGCGCCAGTCGTCTAGGAATACTGCCCTGTACCAAGCGTCTACGTCGGAGATGTTTGGATCTAGCGCGCCTCCACAGAGCGAGTGGACGCCTATGCTTCCTAGGAGTCCGTATGGAGCGGCTAAGCTATACGCGTACCATGTGTCGAGAAACTATCGAGACGCATATGACTTAAATGTGTCCAACGGCATCATGTTCAATCACGAGAGTCCGCGTCGGGGTGCGACTTTCTTGACTCGAAAGGTCACGCGAGCTATCGGCGAGATTATTGCTGGACGACAGGCGCACGTCGTTCTAGGCAATCTTGAGTCTAAGCGCGACTGGGGACATGCTCGAGACTACGTCGAGGCGATGCGCTTGATCGTAGGTAGCCGAGATGACTTTGTGGTTGCCACCGGAGAGCAGTACACGGTCAGAGAGTTTGTCGAGCTAGCTTTCAAGTTTGCTGAAATTCCGATCATCTGGCAAGGAGATACTGGCATCGACGCCGCGACTGGACAAACTCGTGTAGTGACAGATCGAAAGTATCTGAGGCCTACTGAGGTCGACTCTCTCAAGGGAGACGCCAGAAAGCTTCGTACTCTGACTTGCTGGAGACCTACGGTAAGCTTCGAGGAGCTGGTTAGAGAGATGGTCGAGCATGACATAGAGAGAGTGAGAAAGCTATGAGCTATACTCTAGCATCGGACAGCTGGGGCGCAGCCGAGCGCGCCGTTATAGTCGAGGTACTCAATTCCGGTCGGTACACGATGGGTGAGAGAGTCGCTGAGTTTGAGAGGCGGTTCGCCGAGTACGTCTGGTCTCGTAACGCAGTGATGGTCAACTCTGGATCGTCGGCCAACCTCGTGGCTCTGGCGGCGATGATGTATCGAGGTGCCTACGGCATCGCTCCAGGAAGCGAGGTCATCGTTCCCGCTGTTAGCTGGAGTACTACATATTCTCCAGTCCTGCAGCTCGGCCTAAAGCTCGTCTTGGTGGATGTAGATCTCGACACGCTGAACATAGACGCAGGCGCGCTCGCGAGTGCGATCACCGATAAGACGTCGGCAGTGATCGCAGTAAACCTTCTCGGTAGCGCCGAGGGAATAGCTCGAGTCAGGAACACGTGTAAGAAGCGTGGCATAGTCTTGATGGAGGACAACTGCGAGAGCTTAGGAGCAGTCTCCCAGTGCAACTTAGAGATTCGATACCGCCAAGCAGGTACGTTCGGCGCTTGCGGTACCTACTCATTCTTCTTTAGTCACCATCTCCAGACGATGGAGGGTGGTATGATCGTCACTGACGACGACGATTTAGCCGACTACATGAGAAGCATTCGCGCTCATGGCTGGGTCCGCGATCAGAGAGGAACGTCGCTATACACACTCACTGGTAATAAGTTTAAGGACAGCTTTAAGTTCGTTCTTCCCGGATACTGCATGAGGCCGCTAGAAATGTCTGGAGCGGTCGGGAGCGTGCAGCTCGAGAAGCTACCTGCATTCCTCGCTAATAGAAGAACCAACGCGATCCACTTTCTACGAGAGATCGACGACCTTCGCGGATCGGTCAGGACTCAGCTGTGCAACGTTCTCGACAGCTCTTGGTTTGGGTTCTCAATGATCTTTAAGGATAGCTTGCGCGGAAGAAGGGACGAGATTGTCAATGCCCTCTCTGCTGCCGGCGTCGAGTCTCGGCCGATCGTTACTGGAAACTTTGCTAACCAACCAGTGATGAAGTACTACGAGCAGGCCGGCGGTCGCATTCACGGGTCTCTAAGAAACGCTCAGGAGATCGACGAGCACGGCCTGTTCATCGGAAACGATCATCGCGACCTAAAGAAAGATATAACCAGGGCGATATCTGTCATTAGGAGTATGTCATGAAGTTTGTGTTCGGCGGAACAGGCATGCTGGGCCGAGCTTTAGTCAGAGAACTTATGCACGATGTCATGGTAGATGCATTTAAAACGCGTAGAAAATCGCACCAAGAAACTTCATCGTCTAGCACAGTCATCGCGATTAGTAGTAAAGACGTGGACTTGACTGACCAGGCTAGAGTCAGGGAGTTCTTTCGTAGTCGAGCAAAGATAGGTCCCAGCGACGAAGTCTATCACTGCGCGGGGTTAGTCGGCGGCATCGGTGCGAATCGGTCTCGCCAGATGGATTTCCTCGTGCAGAACTCTCAGATGGCCCTGAACGTGATCTCGACCGCAGTAGACTTCGGAGTAGAGAGGCTGTACTACGTATCGTCGTCGTGCGTCTACCCGAGGCAGAGCGCGGGTTCGGCTCCAATGATAGAAGATGAGATCGGACGCGGCGCCTTTGAGCCGACTAACGAGGGCTATGCCATCGCAAAGTTTCTCGGCGGAAAGCTCTGCGAGTATGCGACCGAGAAGAATCCCGGAGCTAGATACTTGACTGTAGTACCATGCAACCTCTACGGAGACGGCGACAACTTTACCGAGGGTGGCCACGTCCTAGCCTCGATCGTGAGGCGAGTAGTAGACGCTAGAAGGTTTGGATCTAAGAGTGTGACTCTCTGGGGTGACGGGACTCCACGTCGAGAGTTCCTACACGTTCGAGACGCAGCCGCGGCCATCAACCACGTGGCATCTAAATGGTCCAGCGATAGACTATCGACGATCAATGTTGGATCGGACGAGGACTATACCATACGCGAGATCGCCGAACTCGTCGCTAGAGTCGCGGAGTGGGACGGTAAGTTTGAGTTCGACGACAGTATGCCAAACGGTACTCCAAAGAAGCTGATGGATAGTTCAGCGATCAGATCGACGGGATGGAAGCCGACTATAGATCTGGAACGGGGAGTACGAATGCTAGTAAACGAGTATGAGAGAGTCGCGAAGTGATTAGAGAGCTACTGAATAAGTTCGATCCACGCTTGTCAACTAAGTGCGACGAGTGGCAGTTTAATGACTCAAGCGGAGAACTCGCAGCGGCAGAGGAACTCTTTCACGACCTCAGAGACACTATGTGCCACAATCGTGGGATAGGTCTGTCGGCGCCTCAGGTCGGAATAATGTCGCGGGCATTTGTTCTGGGCAATCCAGAGGATCCGTCGTCTGTGGTAGCATTCTTTAACCCGAGAGTAGTTGACATTCTCGGGGAAGATGTGTATATTGAAGAGGGTTGCCTGACATACCCAGGCATGTTTATTCGTGTAAAGCGGCCACGAGCAGTTCGAGTACGTGCGACTGACTGGCGAGGAGAGACTGAGACGTTTCAGTTCGAGGGAATAACCGCTAGAGTGTTTCTCCACGAGTTGGATCATCTAGACGGCGTGACTTTCGTAAAGAGGGCGAGCCCCATCTATTTGGAAAAAGCTCGCCAACAGATGAAGAAGTTAAACAGACAGAGGAGGCGTAACGCGTCATGAGTAAGAACTGGCCAAAGGACATTCATGGAATGCACGACCACTATAAGGTCGGCGAGGCCGTCGCACCATTCGATAAGGATAAGCTGCGCGCCCTCCTCGAGTTTCGAGTCAAGTTCCTAGAGGAGGAACTGAGCGAGGTTAAGCAGGCTACCGACGCCGAAGACGTGGTGGATGGGCTGATCGACCTATGCGTCGTCGCCATCGGCACGCTCGATCTAATGGGTGTCGATCCATACAAGGCTTGGAACGCGGTCCACCGCGCCAACATGAAGAAGGAGGTCGGAGTCAAGGAGAGCCGACCAAACCCACTCGGACTTCCAGACTTGGTCAAGCCGAAGGGTTGGAGGTCTCCGAGTCACAAGAAGAATCTTGGTCGGCTTGGTGAGTTCATGAGTGAGAAGAAATAAGATTGACATTGCGTGAGACGCGTGGTACTATCTTAGATACAATATCACAGGAGATACCATGTATTTCAGAGACATTGGTCATTTCATGCTGTGCGGGCACAAACTGTTCATACCGGAAGTGATCGGCGAGAGCAATCCTAGAAAGAAGAGCATCTTGGAGCAGGGTCTGATCGGAGAGAGGATCTTCGACGTCTACGCTGAGATATGCGGTCTCACGTGGCGTAAGACGCCTGACTGGTTTGACAAAGAGAAGGACGGCTTACTCGATGGACTGCGAACTGAGATCAAGACGACAAAGAAGTTTATAAAATATGATACAGTTGCTCTAAATGAGACTCAGAATTGGAAAAAGTGGGACAAGGCAGATCGTCGCATATTTAATGTCTTTCGGAGCGAAGGGAACGAAGGCGGCAAGATCCAAATATACGAGTGCGTGGATTATAAGAACTATGTGACATATCCTGTCTCAAACCCTCCCGGTAGATACCGAGCGTATCAGTTGAAAGATATGACTCTGCTGTACGAATTTGACCATGAGGATCTCGCAGCCCACCTTCGCGGATTAAAGACTGGCGT
>Ga0194128_10010362_pt1 | contig 11114 bp, 8 predicted proteins | sample TA2KigCa65mmetaG_FD_148650 | JGI IMG/M metagenome (GOLD analysis project Ga0194128, IMG submission 148650) | Freshwater microbial communities from Lake Tanganyika, Tanzania - TA2015037 Kigoma Deep Cast 65m | ecosystem: Environmental > Aquatic > Freshwater > Lake | place: Tanzania: Lake...
AGCGAAACAGGATGAAATAGAGTTAGCCATGCAATTGACCGATTTGTTATCATCGAAGAGGGCTGTCGATTTTTCATCTTGGGTAAATGTGGGATGGGCACTACATAATATCGATAGTAGTTTATTGCCAACATTTATAAAATTTTCAAAGCGTGCTCCAAGTAAATACGTTAATGGATGTTGTGAAAAAATATGGCGATCTGCTCGTAATGAAGGATATATGATAGGTTCTCTTTTTAGATGGGCGAAGGAGGATAATCCAGAAAAATTTATTATATTAATGAAAGAGAGAATCAGGCAAAAGATTCGTGAAGTTAGCGAATGTACCCATAATGATATTGCCGGTCTTGTGGCAGAGTTATATAGACACAATTTCAAATGTACATCTATCAAGAAAAATGCATGGTATGAATTTCAAGATCATAGATGGGTATATGTTGAGAATGGTTATACTTTAGCCGAAAAGATAGCGACAGAATTTTCCAAAGAGTTTGTTAGTTATCAGAGTGAGGATTTTGGTGAAGTTAAAAATGGTGAAGTAGAAGGAAGAGATGATTTGGTAACTAAATGTCACAAGATTATAGGAATAATTGGAAAGTTAAAACATGAAGGATTTTTATCATCCGTAATGTCAGCGTGTGCGAAAAAGATGAAAGATAGTAAATTCGAATTCAATTTAGATAGTCGTTTATATCTTATTGGTTTTGAGAATGGTGTTTATGATTTAGAGAATGGATGTTTCAGAAAGGGTACACCGGATGATTATATAAGCAAAAGTACAGGATACGATTATGTTGAATTTGATGAAGATGATGAAACAATCAAAGAAGTAGATGAATTTTTTGATCAAGTACAGATGGATAAGGATATGAAAGAGTATATAATGAGATTATGTGCAAGTTTTTTGGATGGTACTACACGAGATCAAAAGTTCTTAATATGGACTGGTGTGGGTGCTAACGGTAAATCCGTAACAATTAAATTATTACAAAATTCATTTGGTGGATATTTTGGTACAATGCCAATTACAACACTAACACGAAAAAGAGATGGTGCAAATAATGCGAATCCGTTTTTAGCCGATAAAAGAGGAGTACGTATAGTTGTATTTCAAGAGCCAGAGTATGATGAGGTTGTACATGTAGGTCAGATGAAAGAATTAACTGGTGGTGATAGAATTACAACTCGTGCATTATACGGCGATCCATTTGATTTCATACCACAATTCAAGATGATATTAATTTGTAATAAACTTCCTCATGTTCCCGCGAGAGATCACGGTACATGGAGACGTATGAGAGTTGCACCATGGGAAACAGAATTTGTTCCACAACCAAAAAAACCAAATCAACGTAAACTTGATCCATCGATACAGTATAAACCGACCGAATGGAGAGAGGCGTTTATGTGGTTATTAATCAATAAATATTACAAGAAATACATAAGTGATAGTAAGGATAATGGTGATGGATTAAAGGAACCTGCCAAAGTTACTGCACATACTGAGAAATACAAGAGAGATAGTGATATATATTATGAATTTATAACATCGTGTGTTATTAGAGATGAAGCAGAAAGTGAGTCTGCAACATATTTATACAGTATGTTTAGAAATTGGTATGGCGAGGCTGGTTATTTGAAAGCGTCATGTCCACAGAAAAAAGATTTTCTATGTGAGATGGAGAATAAAGGATTCGCAGTTGATGATGAAACTGTGATGGGTCTTAAATTTAAAGCGACAATTGGAACCGGATAAACTTATTCCTCTCAGGAATTCTCCTTCGAATTACGAAGTAAGATAGGTTTATCTTATCTCTCTTTGAATGCGATATTCATTAAATTGTGGTTCTTTATGTGATTTGATATTAAATTCTAATTCATAACCGTATGTTTGTATTAATTTTCTATTATACAGAAAAGTAAAATTATCAATGATATACCCATCATAAAGGAACGGATTTTCATCTTCATCAAATATGCGTTCCATTTTATGTGTTAAATGACCCATTAGATTACATTTATTATCTGCAATCCAAATATAAAAATCTGCGATAGATGCATTTTTATATTTAGGTTTGAATGTTTTTTCATATATTTGATATAATTCATCTAGGTCTTCTCTTTTGAGGATGCTATCAGGTTTTAATGATTTGAGAGTATCTAAATTGTAGTATGAGAAGAAAGATCTTATTTCTATATTGGGTATATTTGAATCGGCATATTTTTTCTTTCCAGTTTTTAGATAATCGTAAATATCCATTGGATAATTACCTCCGATAGAGTAATCTTCCTCTGGATCGTATGTTATATCTTCTTTTGGTTTGTCAATAGGATTAAAAATACTAAATTCTCGTTGTTTTTTTATTACTACCATTGGAGTTTTTTGATTATTACATGTATGATAATTAGGATATATACCAGCATATTGTATACCAAAATAGTAACCGATACTGGAAACATATTTAATTAGATCATTATCTTTTATGATTCCTTCCTTATTGAGTGTATTATATTTTGTGTGAAAATTGATATGTATTTCTGGATTTCCATTATCTATTGCAATTTCGATAAAATAAAGTAAATATCCATTATATAATGAATATATGGAAAATCCTTCTTTCGTTGTCATAGCATAAAATTGTTTATATGCACCGGTACTATTATATCTTTCGACTATATTGATAAACTCTTTTCCTCCGATGATAGTTTTGAATTGTGATGTTTCAGAAGTAAAGTTATCAACGAAGTATTTTATTTTTGCTTCTAATGTTTCCGATTCTAAAGGTTGTAATTTGAGAAAATCTACTGTCGGAATTTCTGATTCATTGGGTCTTTTATCATATGATATATCCTCATTTTCAATCCATTCAAATTCGTATTTGGTTTTAATATCTGATGAAAAATCTTTATCTGTGTGATAGAATTTAACATTATCATCTTTTGATACTAATTTAAATTTGCTTTTGGGTGGGAAAATAATCTCTTCTTCTTCTGGAAAATGTGATAATAGTTCTAAACATAGTGCGACTCCGTGAATATTTGCTGGGATCTTAATTTTCATCAATATAAATCCAAACTTATAAATATCTGAACGATAAAATGGATCCCTAGTTGTACTCATAAAACCTTTTTCTTTGAATACATTTCCAATTTTAATATCTTTCAAAAAATAATCATCATCAATAAAGCGATATAATGTATAACTTTTATCAAATGGTGGAGCTGATTTTATTAAATTCCACATGGGTGTAATAATTTCTTCCAATACGCTATTTTTCGTATTATATTTGGTTAAATTACGTAGATATTGGTTCATAAAATAACTACCTTGAATTGTATAATATTGTACTAACCCTAATTTATCATTTTTAATTATATGTTGTTGGTGATCTGTTAATATTTTTGCATTTATATCATTTTTGCTAACTATATGACAAAGTTTATCTAGTGCTTCATTATCAATATATTGATCTTTGGGTATGTTAATATCGTTATTAAGTGCTAAATTAATAATTTCGGAACGTTCATAGTATGGTGTGATATGTGGGAAATATTTATTGAAGGAGGGGCGTTTACAAAAAATGATTTCTTTACCTGAGGAATATTTATAAAATGCTTGAACATAGGTGTCATATAATACATTTAGATCGAAATTATCTAAAAAACTTATCATAAGTGATAATTTTCTTAATTTGCGCATGAAGATTGGGTCATGTGCTAAATTTGGATTATTTTTTAATCTTTCATCTTTTTCTTGTTTTTTATCAATGATATATTTTTGTACTTTTTTATCTGGAAAACGATATGATTGATACGTTACTCTTTCAAATACATTAAATCTGCTTATAATATAGATATTTTCTGTATATATATCGAATAATGGAATAACATTATCGATTCTTGATATGGCTTTTTTAACTTTATCAATTGCATTTTCCTCCGAGAAAAACTTTTTGATTGTTTTATTTGTAATTGCATTGATATTATTGATATCATCAATGGTAGGTAATCTAGTTTCTAAGTAGTATAATGAAGAGATAACATCATCATCTTTAATATTTTGAATTATATTTTTTTTAATATTATACAAATAATTATGGCTCATATGTTGAATATATAAATTATGTATAGAAATAAGTAACAACTGTTAAATTGTTATTTATTTTAATAAAAGATAGAATATTTTACTTTCTTACATAGATGTTATATCCCAAAATAACCAATACGATTATACATATTACAATCATAACCATGTGATCATCATTATCATTATTATCACCGAATTTTTCAATGCATGGTACTCCTTGTCTTGAAGCATAAGAGTATCCATATCCCATATCTGGTTTGGTTGTATCGATGATAAAGTTGGTTGGTTTATAATCTGCGAATTTATGTTCAATTTGGCGTAACTCTTGTGATTTATTTATTGGTTCGATAATTGTAGTTTCCTTATTTACATACCATGGATTATCCGCTTCGACGAGAACGACTGTTTTACCTTTATATTTTCTCAATGAAAAATCGGTATTTTTGCTTGTGTCGGATTCTTCCATATGCCAATCTTGATTAATATTATCAGGGTAGCACGGTTTGAGAGATACATTTGAATCAGATGAAGTGATGCAACTATTTTCATCATATGATGATATATTATTATCGCGTGGTATCCATTTTTGTTTTTTATTACCTTCGCATTTTTCTAATTTGATATTATTATTTTCTTTAGTGAGACATTTGCCATTAATAATAAGTTCTCCTTGTGCATTATAGGATACTTCTTGATGCTGATCTTTATTTTTTGGTTTAATGGTAAGTTCATCATTTATTTCTGTCATATAATTTCCATCACTATTCATTAATTTGAACGGATTTAAACCGTTATAAAGTTTTCCAGTGGAAATACGTCGAAGACCAATATTAAAGTGTGTCAAAAGTCCATAATTTGAATTAGCATAATTTTTTGTATCTACATTATCTTCGAGAATCAAATCTTGTGGAAACATTCCGACGTGAAAGTGAGGTTTTTCAACACCTCGATTATATACGAGGCCTAATGATTTCATATTATGTCCAATTGGTTCCCATACGGTGCCTTTTCCATAGGTATCAATATAATTAAAATCTTCTGCGGGTTGTACGAACGATTTTTTTGCCAAAATTATTTTTTTGATTTGAAAGTTATTATTTTTAATATATATATGACCCAATGAAATATAATTTGATGCATCTAAATTTCTATTTTTAAGTATCTCATTAACTTTATTAACATTGATTTCCCATATTGACGATGTTTTATCACTATCTAATTTTCGTAGAAGTTGATGTATATTCTCGCTGTATATGAATAATATGGGAGTATCAGTTGATATATTCATAGATCCAAAAATATCTGTCACATTTATAAATAGTTCCGTATTCATCTTTATATTATGAAACGATATAAAATAGGATTAGAATTTTATATCGTTTGGTAATCATCGAAAATTACTTATAATTTTATTATTTCTTGACCTATTTTACTTTGTAACCTGTAGGGAAATTTCTGCAATTAAAAAGTTGAAATTTTGAATGCATGATATTCTCAATGTGATAAAATAGTTGCTTTCAGCATGCACGGTAAAACTAATGAATCTCCAAACTCATCCCCTAAAACGACGACTAATTATTTCGACACTCCATTAGATCCATTACGTCCCCACGGCGTAAATAATCCCACACCAAAAGAGCTCAATGATGCTTCGATTTTTTTGAAAAACAACACATTTCGCTCTCCTCATTGCGGTTATCCAACTTCCGTAGCACCGATGTATGGGTGCTACGGAAGTCCATATGGTAGCCCATATGGAGGGAATTGTTATGGGTGTAATAGTAGCGGGGGAGGTGAGCGCGGATTCAGGGGTTCGGGTATGGCACCAAATTAATGGGTGTCAAATTTAAACACTGGATGCAAAAGTGCTTGTGATGCGCCCAAACGGTTTTCCGGATTTAATTCCAAAAGTTTGGAAATTAAATCAACAAGCAAGATCATTTGATCTGACCATTTTTCTTTATCATCTCCGAAGATTTTTCGGATGAACGATAAGTGTACTATTTGTTTATAACCTCGTAAACGTTGGCCATCTGGAGTAAATATGAAATCTTTATATGGAGATAAGTTAATCATATGTTTTGGGATCATGCCGAACATTTGTACAATCATATAAATATGATGACGATCTTTATTTGAATCTACATCACATGGATTAAATAGTATTTTTCCGGTTAATAATTCATAAACTGTACAACCGATCGACCACATATCGCATTTTTCGTTATATTTCAATCCTAATAAAATTTCTGGGGACCTGTAATATCTCGTTTGAATTTGTCTTGTACGTTTTGTATTCGGTTCAATACAAGTACCCATATCCGTTAATTTAATTTTTGGTCGATCAATAACTATTTTAAATGTATCTGTATTTTCTACATAATTATCTTCATTTGAATCATCAGAATGACTCGATAGCGATATTCGATCATCATCTGAGTCTGAATATAAATGAATGGATTTAGTATCATCACTATTACTAGTACTATCACTAGTTTTATTATCGATATCTTGATTATCAATAGGTGTTTCAGACATTATTTTTTTGATTCTTTCCATCATAATATTTTTGTATCCTCCTTTTTTCTTTTTGGGTTTATCTATATTTATTTTGCTTATGAGATTTTTAATATCATCTGACATTCCTTCGATCAAAATATTTTCTGGTTTGATATCAGTATGAATATATCCGTTTTTATGTAATGCTTCAGTAGCTTCTAACAAACTTTTTGTAATTTGAATTATCCATTTGAGTGGTAGGCCATTATAATAATCATCTGATTTTATTAAATCATATGTTGAACATGCCATTAAGTTCATAACTAAACATTTATGTGTTTCTATATATGTCTCATCATTTTCACTATCATCATTGTCATAATCAAATGTTCGGATAGATGTCATAAGTGAATTGCAATTAAATTTACTTATATCATCATAAATTCTTGTTTCCTTTTCACCAATATCATAATCTGGTCTATTATGAATTTTAATTGCGTAGTATTTTTTATCATGACAATCAAAAGCCAGCCAAACAGATGAAAATGACCCGTAACCTAATTTTTTAATGGCTACATATCTATCATCTAATAGTTTAGCGGTCCAGTCTATATAACAATCATCACCGTATCCTCCAGATTCAGTCATTGTACTTTATCAATATTAAAATATCTTTAGATCAATTTTACTTCGTAAAAACGCAATGTTTATTCACTAGATATTCTTTTTTTAAGATCTTTTATTAGTTTTTTCATTGCGGTTATAGTTATATCTCTATCTTCTAACATTTTCTCATATTTTTCTTTATCTTTACGTCTAATTTCTTTTAATGCTTTGATAGTTCTATCTTTATCGTCGATAATAGTATTAAATTCGTCTTTTATTTCCTTTATATTCATATGCTTAAAAAAAGTGGTATCTTTTGTTTGAACTGACCATTTTGTTGTACCATTAGATAAAATAACATAGTCTGGAAGATTTTTAATCATCAATGTGCCTCCTATTCTAAACTTACTTTCACCGTCAATGATTGAAATATATCTAATATGTGTACCAATCGAAACATTAGTAAGATCACTAATTTTTTCATAGTCAATAAGCATATTTGCTATTTCTTTTTTACTTAATCGATCGGTAAATGTTTCTTCTGGTCTAACATAATCTTCTTTATTAATCGGTCTTTTACTCATAACACTATAAAATAATCAACAATTTATTTCTTTATCTTTTGATTATACATATCTAAAATTTTATCTTTATTAGATGCGTTACCCTTTTCTATCATAAACAAATAATAATTACCGGGTTTAATTTTCCAATAAGTTTCTGAATGTTTATTTAATAATCCAATCCTCTTAATAATATCATTATCATCTTTGTCAAATTTCATAATGATACCAGGAATAGTCATTTTAGATAAATTGAGATGGACAGCTCTAACGATCATACCGAGTTCTAATTGTTCTGTTCGAATATAGTCATAATTTCTAAGAATTTTATATTTAGTTGTAATTTTTTTAATAATATTATCAGATGTGTCGTATTCAGGTAAACTATTAATATAACTTTCAATTTCTTTTTGTCTCGATGTCATTACTATAAATTATAAATATTTAATTCTTTTTTATATCACTGGTATAAATATGGATGGAGGATAACATACATAATACTTCATGGACCGTTATTACTGAAATAGAATTAAATACAACTATGTTAAAATGTAATAATCCAAAGGTGGCCTTTACAATTAAACAGGTCAATGATACTGTTGATATTGATGATATTTTTTCTTTAGATATAGAAACATTATCAGAGTATGAGTTAGTAAAAAAAGAGACTTTAGTAACTGTATTTATTAAAAATTATCTAAAATCTTGTTGTTCTAAGTCTGTTATATTCAATCCTGATATGATTCTTTTGAAACTTATATGGTTATCAAAAGTTTCTGGAAAATTATCAACGCAGGGAAGCGTAAGACATAAAAAAAAAGAAAAAGGTATAGCTCGTAATTCCTATAACTTTTGTCCAAAAGGTTCCGAATGTAAATATAAATATTCTAAAAAGAAAATTAAAGGCGAATGTTTTTCTCAACATTTTGTTCATCATTTAGTAAAATCTGATATTGATGAATTAATAGATCATATAACTGAAAATGGTGTGAATACTGATATAACAGAATCATTAAAATCGATCAATACGATAAATTATGTTATTGTGCATATGAATGACGAGTTAATGGAAGCAAATAGAATTAATTATGCAACACGATAAGTAGGTTCTGTATTATCATTATATCGTTCGTCATCAGTATCAATATTACAATCTATATCATCATTTTCATCGTCTGATATAAGAGGGATATCCTCGGTAAACATGTTTTTATGTTTATGATCCATAGAATTGAGTGTTTCCATAATTTCTTCTTTTGTCATAACATTTGTATCTTCGAATGAAATAGATTCTAAGAATTTATTTACTAATGTAACATATTTATCACTAACTTTATACTCATCATCTGGTGGGAAACATGCATTATATAATTCACAAAATATATTATAATTATCTTCATCAGATAATAGATTTTCTTTATCCATGAATTTCATGACTGGATATTTTGCTTTGAATAAAGCCGGAATATAAGATTCCGTAAAATCTTTATCTTCATCAAATCGTGTTTTAAGTTTGCCATAAACAGAAATATCCGATTCAAATATTCTCACAGCCTCTTCTTCTTTTTCTTTTTCCTGTCTTTCTAACATTTTCTCATAGCGTAAATTGCATTCAAAATTTGCCAAATTGTCGGCGTCTTGACTTATTGTTTGTTGTATCTCTTTAACATTTTCCATTAATTTATGTTTTGCTTCCTCTAACATTTTAATTTTTTCTTCAATCATCTGTGCTTCCTCAGACGTTATCTCATTTTCATTTGTATTGGATACATTAATGACTTCTTGTGTATTTTCATTTTCATGAGAAGTTTCGATGATCATTTGTGTTTTACCAATAATTGTTTCATTATTAGGAACACATGAATTTATTTGGGTAAGTTTGTCGACATTATTTAATATATCTGAGAATGTTTGTTTTGGATTATTTATTTTTGCTTTTTGAGGGGGCTGGTTTTTGGTAGGAATGGTTGTAATAATATCGCTAATAGCATTCCATAATGAGATAACATTATTATCGGATACAAGTGTGGAAAGTATAATTGGATTTTCTGATGTAACTGTCTTACAAACAATACTATCGCCAATAAAATGGAACGTGCAACGTGAAATTTTTCTATTACCTGATCCACGTAATCCGCATATATTGATATCATCGAATATTAATCCTTTTCTGAGAAGACCATTTTGTTCTAAAAATCTAAGACGGCCAAAAATAATTGATAAGAATTCATGAAATGCTTCATTACATGATAAGTCAGATGTTACGATATTTCCTTCCGAAACTGTATAAGTGAGTAATTCGTAATTCATTAGTTTAATAACACGAATGAATGGATTTTATCCTTAAATATTTTCTTTCAAAAAATTGATTTACTCTCAAATAATACATAAGCAGTAGTTAATATATAGTATTATATACAATGTATTCTGGTTATACGTTTGAGTTTATGAAACAGAGAACTGATCCTGCATATACTCAATTATATAATGAAGTACAATCAATTCGGGAGTCTGTCGAAGGATTAAAAAAGGATATGAAAATGTTTTTTGATATTATCGAAATAATGCGCAAGGAAGGTGATTATAGAAGTAAAATTTCTGAACTCGATAGTGGATCGCAAAAATTATTATCAAAAAAAATCGATATGGTTGAACAAACTGTAGACGAAAACGAAACTGTTACACAAAGATTAACCGAGAGAGTTTACAATTTAGAAAATAAATTAAACAATATTATTGATAATTTGGGCGATAGCAGTGATGATGATATTGGTGATGAGGATGATGATATTGGTGATGAGGATGATGATATTGGTGACGAGGATGATGATGGCGAACCAGTTAATGTTAATGAAAATGATGACGAAGACGAGTATGAAGATGAAGAAGAGGAACCAGAACCGGCACCTCCAATAAAAAAACGACCGACATCACGAGTACAAAATAATAGTAATATAAAACCAAAACATTGTATTGAATGTGGTGTTGATATGACGAATGAAATTGATAATGATTTGAATGATGCGATGATTAAAATGGTATCAAATATGTTTATGTCAAAATTAAATGAAAATACTCCAGAAAATCGTACCAATATAGAAGATTCGGATGATGATTATGATGAAAATGAATCAATATATGTTAATGAAAATGATGATAAAACGAATATTCAAACTGATTTTCGAGTTGAAACGATTGATGATCTTATTAAATTAGGAGAGAAATATTCAGCGATGCAAATAAAAAATGATAAAAAGTCCAATAAAAAAAAAGCCAAAAAACAAAATAAACCGATACAAACTATGCCTAAACAAAAATTTTTATTCTTTCAAGGACCTTTTCAAACACAAGGATTGCCA
>Ga0194128_10010364_pt1 | contig 11112 bp, 16 predicted proteins | sample TA2KigCa65mmetaG_FD_148650 | JGI IMG/M metagenome (GOLD analysis project Ga0194128, IMG submission 148650) | Freshwater microbial communities from Lake Tanganyika, Tanzania - TA2015037 Kigoma Deep Cast 65m | ecosystem: Environmental > Aquatic > Freshwater > Lake | place: Tanzania: Lake...
AATAGTGTATAAATATATTAAAATATGAGTTTAATTCCAGAAAAAATTTTTAATAGTGAATCCGAAGGCGACTCCGCTTTATTAGAAGTATTTTTAACAGATGGAGAAGTCCAAGAGTCGGATGATTTGATCTGGAAAGATATTTTACGTGAAGGTGAATGGGCATATCGTCCTGGCCCTGGGCAAAAGGCTGTTCCTGTCCCTCTAAAGATTGTGCCTGGTAAAGCCAATGTTAAAGAAAAAGAAATTGGGATGGAAGATATTTTAGAAGCCTTTGAAGATGGGGCTATTGATCATGTTACAGTTCCAACTTCACATGATGATAAGCCACATGAAAATGCCGGATATGTAAGAGACTTAAAAATTGTTGAGCGCGACGGGAAAACGTTTCTTCGCGCCGGAATTGAGTTTACTGAACTTGATATTAAGGGTAGAGTAACTAGAAAATCAATAGCTGGCGTTTCTGCTGGAATAGTTTTTGATTATGTCAAAAAGGATTCTGGAAAACGTTATAAGATGGCCCTAGGACACGTTGCCTTAACAAATAAACCGTGGATAAACGGTATGGTGCCATTCTCTGAAGATTTTTCTGATGAACAAATTGCTTCAGTTTCATTTGCTGATATTGTTTGGGATCAAGAACAGTCTTTTAATTGGATAAGAAATCAAATTTCAAATTCAATAAGGCCATATGTTGAACCCGATATGGAATGTTATGTAAATGATGTTTCTAATGATCAAGCTTTAGTAACAAAGTTTGATTCTAGTGGAAATGAATTTAATTATGTAGTACCATTTAAAATTAACAATGGTAGTGTTGCCATTGAAGATAAAGACAACTGGATTGAAGCAAAAAGAGAATGGGTAAAAACCTCAGAAACTTTAAACCAAAAAAGCTTCGCGGAGATTTTCCGCAAAGAGAAAGAGGAAACTCTTTCTGAGAGCGCCCGAAAAGGCGCAGATCAAAATAAACCCAACGAAGGAGAAATGGGTATGAGCAAAGAAGTAGAAGAAAAGAAAGACAGCACAAAAGAACCGGGCGCTACTCCTTCACCTGATCCTGCTCCGGCTACTGAACTGTCTGAAAAGGAAAGAAATAAGATCAAAGAAGAACTTTCTGTTGAATTCTCTGAGAAGTTAAAGAAAGAAGCAGAGGAAAAGAAAGAACTTCAGGAAAAAGTACATAAGATGACTGTTGAATCACGGGTTGCTGAACTTGAAGATGATTTCAAGGATCATCCTGGGATTCTAAAAGAAGTTCGCAATCTTATGTTAGCTGATGTTGCTGGCGAGAAGGTCTTATCTCTAAGCGAACAAGCTGAAGGTGAAAGTGAAGCCAAAGAGGTCGAGCTTTCTTTAACTGAAGCTATTGAAAGAATAATTTCTGTTCTTCCCAAGAAGGACGGCAAAATTAATTTTGGCGAGCAAACTAATGAGACAGAGAATCACAATGAGCCTAAGAGCGAAGTTGATGAAACTAAATCTGTTGAAGAAAGAGCCGCTGAATTTGCCCAGGATCTTGGCTTAACAGATTATCCAGTACCGGAAAAAAAGGATGGTGATGCTTAATGGCTGGTCCAGTTAGCAGAACCGCTAAATCAATTGATAAAGAAGTCCTTAAGTTCCCTGCTGGACTTGATGCTATTGAATCAGTTGTGATTCTAGCTTCAGGTGTAAGTGCATTACCATCAGCAGTTGCAGGTTTCGCAGGTAAGATTGGGCTCCAAGCGGGTACTATTCTTACTAAGATTCCTGGCGATTCAAAGAAGCGGTATAGACAATTCACTGGTGCCCCTGGAGAAGTTATTGAGGGTGTCTTAGGTGATAATAAGTTCTTCTATTCAGCTAATGATGAATCAGATACGGGTGCTGATATGTTATTCCATAATTGCGTATTTGATGCTTCAAAGATCGTTGATTACGCAGCTAGGGAAGTTGCACTTAAGGCCGCACTAACTACCTGTCTCTTTGACGAGACTGATCTATAAGGTCGGGTGAGATAATAAATGTCTGTACATTTTGATGTTTTTGATCAGGCGGCACTCACCGATGTAATTCGCAGACCTTTAGAAGCTCGTGTTGAAAGAGAGCCTACTATTGGTGAAAGAATTGCGCCATTAGTTCCGGTTCAAGCACGAGAAGTAAAGGTGCAAGTACGCGACGTTCACGCATTTGGTAAGGGTCAGTATCGCGCTCCCGGTGCGACACCGCCCCTATTTGAGCCTTCAATGGAACTCCGAGAGGAAGTCATTGAGCTAGCTCTACTAGATGAAATGCATCGAATTAAGGATGAAGATTGGTTAGCATTATCATCCCCCGATGACAATATTCGTCGTAAAGCAGGGTTGAGTGTTGTTGAGCGCGGGAATATTCTCGCAATCAGAAATCGTAGATTGACTGAAGATTTACGTTGGCAAGCATTTTTCGGTGAAGCGACTGTAACATACCAAAACGGCTCACAGTATGTAATTGACTATGGGCTACCTACTGATCATAGCGTAAGCGCATCAGTTGATTGGGATACTTATGGTACTTCAGATCCGATTGCCGATCTAAAAGCTTGGCAGCTATTAACTGCCAACAAGATTGGGTGGTATGCCACACAAATCCATATGTCATCTAACACTTGGGAACATCTATTAGAATCAGAAAGTCTCATTGAGAAACTAACTGGTAATGATAGGGGTCTATATATCCCAACCAGAGAAGATGTATTAACTCTTCTTCGTGAAGGTACGGAGATTGTCGTTACTGATGCTGGCTACCGTGATGAAGGTGTTGGTACACATCGCGGTCTAAATCAGTTAACTAAGTACCTACCTGACGGTAAGGTTCTATTAACAACTCCATACACAATTGAAGGTGAGAGAATCGCTGATATGCCTGACGGACAGGTAATTGTATCTACCGGATACAACCAAGCTGCACCCCGTCAAGGTGAACAAGCGGAAACTCTATTGGAGCATATGTCAAAGACATACTTCATTAGATACGCTTCAGCTAGGGTTCCAAGAATTCATCATCCTGGTGCTTTCGTTGTTGCTGACGTTTACACACCATAATCATGGCTAGTTCTTATAAGATAAAAAAGGATGGTACAACTTTACTGAAACTTGTTTCAGTAAAAGAGTCACGCCGAAATAAAGGTGTTGAAGTTCCTACTTATAAGGCAAAAGTCTATCTTGAAAATGATGTTGTAGCTGAAGGTGATTTAGCGCCTATTCATATTCAACAATATGATGATAATTATGGCGATATCCGTGAAAAAATTGAACGCATTGGCGGACAAAAAGCGGAGAAAAAATCAGAACCAGCAAAGAAGCAACAACCTAAGAAAAAGGAATTAGCGAGTTCTAAGAAAGAAGATAAAATTGAAAAAGAGGCGGCTGGCGTTAAATAGCGTCAGTCGCCTCTATTTTTGGAGACTTAAATGGCAAATTTCGTTTTTAATATAGCCAAAGGCAGAATTGTAGAATATTATAATAGGGCTGAAAATAATGACCCAACAGATTGTGCGTTAATCTTAGTTCCGCTATCACAGTCAGGTTCAGAGGCGCAAGGTCAAGATTTAGATACTCTTGCGGCTGTAGAAGCCGACTCTAACTTTGCAGAACGAACAACTGGTGGATGGGTCAGAAAAACTTTAGAGTCAGTACAATTAGCTAGTTTACCGAGTCCGAATGATACAGATAACAGATATGATATTCAGGTTCCTTCTGTTACTTGGACTGCACCATCAGCGGGAAATAACACTACTGGCTTATTAGTCTGTTATGATGATAATACTGGTTCTGGAACTGACGCTAACATTATTCCATTAACACATCATGATTTTGCTGTTACTACTGACGGTAATGATGTTGTGTTAAATGTTGGTGATTTTTTCAGAGCAAGCTAAGGTGGCCTTGAAATGGCTGTCACGGCCCATGCAAATGGAACACAAGCTGCAACTGTTACAACTGAACACTTTTTAACTTCGCCAAACGTTGCAGGTACTTTTACGCTGCACGTAGATACTGTAAATATGGTTGCAGGAGATACGCTAGAATTGCGTGTCTATCAGATGGTACTCACGGGCGGGACTCAGCGAGTCGCCTACTACGCGATCTACGCCGGGGCCCAACCTACTGACGATGTAATTAAAATTAGTGTTCCAATTAGCAATGAATTAACAGATACTAATTCATTACGTTTCTCGCTAAAACAAACCACGGGAACGAGTCGCAACTTCCCCTGGAAAGTCCTGAAGTACGCATGAGCGACTTTCCCAACCTGATAACACCGGGTGGGAATCGCGGGCTACTCTCTCCCGCTGGTAACACCCCGCTCGGACGGTACATGAACCTGAGCGGTGCGGGTTACTCGGTGACGGCGACCACTTGGACAGCCAACCGCGCCGTCTATCAGCCGATTCTCATAGAGGCTCCGATTGCCCTCACGATGATCGCGGTCAGGGTGCAGACGCAGGCGGGCAACTACGACTCGGGTATCTACAACATGGAGAACACGCGGCTGGTCAGCCTCGGTTCGACCGCCGTTCCCGCCGCAGGATGGGCGCAGATGAACATTGTGGACACGGCGCTTGTTCCGGGCTGGTACAAGCTGGCCTTCGCTTGTGACTCCTCCACCGCCGCTTTTAAAGGTACGGCTATCGCTGCCGGGATCATGCGAGTTTGTGGAGTACAAGAACAGACAAGTGGCGCATATGCTCTTCCGGCAACAGCTACACCTATTGCCTACGCCACCGCCGTCGCACCACAGATCGTACTCGGCTTCAGGTCGGTTGGCCCGTAATGGATTTCCCCGGACAGGGCTACCCGCCTCCCTTCCTCAGCACCTACTCGGAGTGGTCGTGCTTTCAGGAGTTGAAGGGGGCTACAGGAGCATCTATTGCCGCTGCTTCAACAACTTGGAATACAGCTAATCAGGCGCGTTATTACCCGATTCATATTCCTTGGTGGTATCCGGTACGCCGTGTATTTTGGGTGAATGGCTCAACCACGACAACTACAAACAACGACTTCGGCATCTATACGTCTGATCTGACGCGCATATATTCAACTGGATCTACGGCGCAATCAGGAGCATCAGTCCCTCAATTTGTAACTCCGACCGCGTTCTGGCTACCAGCAGGGGACTACTTCTTCGGGATGAATATTAGTAGTGCCTCGACTAACCGTTGCTTTGGTGCTGCCAGCACTGCCGATAATCAGCGAGCGTCAGGAATCTTCCAGCAGGCGGTAGGTGCCGTCACCCTCCCCGCCACCGCCTCCCCAGCCGTCGCCTCGGTCGTCGGCGTTAATCTTTGCGGGATTACTTGGACAGCTTCAGGATTTTAAATGCCAGCGCCTAATACAAGACATATTGAGCCGTTACTACCTAGCGGCAAACAAATTTCTGCTGCAACTGAGACTGATTCTGCGCAAGCATTATCAATCACTAAAACTATTTATAAAACATTAACTGCCGCTACAGAAACAGATTCTGCACAAACCTTAAATATAGATAAATATCTCTCTCTTTCTATAGCAACTGAGACTGATTCTGCTCAAACGCTTTCATTTACTAAGACTATTTATAAAACTCTTACTGAATCATTAGAAACAGATTCAGCACGAACCTTAGATATAGATAAACTTAAGGCGTTAACTCCCGCTACTGAAACAGATTCTGCTATAACATTAACTCTTGGTGGGCCACAAGATATAGATATAGTTCCCGCTACTGAAACAGACTCTGCTCAAAGTATTGATATAGATAAACAAATTTCTGTTGTTTCAGCTACAGAAACAGATTCTGCACAAACAGTATCATTTACAAAAACTATATATAAGTCATTAACACATGCCGCAGAAACAGATTCTTCACATACGTTAGATATTGATAAGAGTAAAACAATTACGGCAGCAACAGAATCAGATTCTGCCATATCTCTTTCAATTACGAAAACAATTTATAAGACGCTTGTTGCTTGCACAACTTCTGATTCATCTATAACGCTAAATATAGATAAAATAATACCTATTGTTTCTGCTACTGAAACTGATTTATCTAATTCATTAAATATAGATAAAACAATAAATATTAGTGCAGCTAGTGATATTAATTCTGCAATAAGTTTAGATGCAGATAAGCATAATAATCTAACAGCTGTCACCGAAACAGATTCTGCACAAACTCTGTCAATTACGAAAACAATTTATAAATCAATTGTTCCAGCAACAGAAACAGATTCAGCTACAACTCTTTATCTACAAAGACATTCAATAACACCAGCAACTGAGTCAGATACCGCCATAGATTTATCTTGGGCAATATCTGGATATAACCTTGGAGCAACTACAGAAACAGATTCAGCACAATCATTAAACGTAGATAAAGCAAATACGTTATCTGTTGCTTCAGAAACAGACTCCGCGCAGACTCTAGACATAGATAAAGCAAAAACTCTTTCTTCTGCCTCAGAAACAGATTCTGCTCAGACACTATCGTTTACCAAAACTATATATAAGACATTAGTTGTTGTTATTGAAACAAATTCAGCGCAAACTCTGAATATAGATAAATCTAAATCATTAGTTGCTTCAACAGAAACTGATTTAGCTATTGCATTAACAGTAACAAATACAAAATCCATAAGTCCAGCAATTGAAACAAGTTCTGCTATGCCTATAGTTAAACATAAAGTTAAGACTATTATTGCTGGAACAGAACTTGATATATCTAGAAACTTATCTTATGGTAAGAATTTAAACATTACTTCTGCAATTGAGAATAATTCTGCGCAAATACTTGATCTTGATAAGTATATTAATATTGGTCACGCGTCAGAAATAGATACAAGTGTCGCAATTACCATATTTGGTCAACAATTTGTCATTCTTGTTCCGGCAGAAGAAAGAGATAGAGCAATCCCGCTCATTAAGCCAAAATTCCCTAGATATGAAGGTAGATCACCTAATGTTCAAACAGATGGAAGTGGGAAAACATTATTGAATGATCGAAAAGATAGTGAAGTTTTAAGTTCTGCGGGGAAAAATACTGATATACTTCTAAAAAGAAAGAAATATGATTTGCCAACGCGAGGTTAAATAAATGCCAGAAGATTATGTAATTGTTTATGTAGGCGCTGATGCGCAACCATTAACTGATCAAATAAAAATTGGCGGCAAACCTCTCGATTTAGGATCATCTGATGTTTACTTTAAAATGCGTGAAGCAGAAACTGATGTGTTAAAAGTTAATGCTTCTGCTACAGTAGATGACTCTACTCTTGGAAAGATAAGTTATAATTGGATAGATACTGATATAGATACTCAAGGCCAATATTATGCTTGGTGGCATATTGATACTGGTTCTGGCGAAATTAACACAAATGAATTTTTAGTAATTGTTGCTGAACATGCGCCAGGGTTAAGAACTAGAACTGGCGCTATTTATGAGCAAGCTAAAGGGATAATACCTATTACTTGGAATGGCCTTGAAGATTCTCCTGAATATGGCGATGCATTATTGCAGCGTAGAGTTGAAGTAGTAAAAGAAATAGTTTTAGGCTCTGGTGTCACACCAGCACAAGAATCTTCATTAAATATTGTTGTTCAACAGCATTTAGCTAAGCAAGTCGTATTGCAGATTATTCCTGCGGGCGTAGATTATTGGCTCAGTAAGCCAATACAAATATCTACTGCTCCAACACAAGAACTTATCTCTTATCAAGATAGGGTTAAAAGCTTGTGGGAAATATATGAAATGCTTCTTAAGCAAGTCGCAGAAGAACAAGATATAATTGATGAATTGTTAGATACGCCACAAACTAGATCTAACGTTGCTACTCCAGAATTCTCTCCCGCTGTTACAGATGGGTTTAAAACACCAGTTGCTTCGGACTTTTACGATTACGCTTTCCCAGAAACTTATAGTCCTTGGGAATCATAGATGGCTAGTGAAAAGACAGAAAGAGGCGTGGGCCTTGAATTAATTCAATGGCAAACAACAATGATTCTTGTTGAAAATATTAATGCTGAATTAGATTCAATTGAATCTATTTGGGAAGAGAGGGATGAAGAATGGAACTTATTAACGGGCCAAGAACCCTCTTCTGTTATTTTAGAACATATATCGCCAGAACATATTTATAAGGGGCATAGACCATCATTAATTTTAGAATCTTGCCCTAAAGAAAGATATCCAAATATATCTGTAATGGCTTATATGGCTAGACCAATAACAGGTGTAGTTGATCAAGCGACTAATTTTGAAATTATGCTTGATGTTGAAAGCTTTGTAAAAGGTGATACCGAAGGGGAAGTTGACGCTAGAACTCATAGAACAATGGAGGCGCTCCATCAAGTATTAGTTAAAAATGAAGATTTAAATGGGTTATCTTTTGGATGGTCAAATGACCCCAATGTAACAATAACGGATATTTTTACTAGAAAATCTACTGATAATAATGATAATTGGTTTTTCCAAGGAATAAGATTGAGATATAATCTTACTAGACACGCTAGATTACCTAGTTTTTAACTGATATAATAAAAGGAGTTTTATGGAAAGCAAAAATTACATATATGAGAAATTTGATGCAGAAGAAGTCTCTCCTGGGTATGAAGAGGCAAAATTAGCTTCTGTAAAATTTGAAAAAGGGGTTGTTAAAGAAGAAGTTGTTGACGACCCCAAAAAATCACGAAAAAATAAGGGGGTGAATTAACAGAATATGGCAGATTTTTATCGTACAGACCTAGATAATATTTGGGCCTTCGTTCAAGGGCCAGCGCGCTTATTGATTCAATCAGAAGATTCAACATTCCCAACACAGATTGGTGATGTTGTTACTCCTTCCGGTGGTTCTCAATATGACGCTGTTGGTGATTGGGAAGATTTAGGAGCAACTAAGACAGGTGTTCAAATCTCAGTAAACCACGCCGAAGAAACCTTCGATGTTGATCAAATTAAGGGTGATATTGAATCACGCCCCGTGAATTGGGAGTGTTCAGTTCAAACAGCCTTAGCTGAAAATACATTGGAGCATTTCCAAGTTGCTTGGGAAGGTTCAGCTATTGCAACAAACACGGGCCCAACTCCTGATGAACGTAGTATGGGTTATGGGCAGGCTGATAACTATACTCGTCGTCAGCTAGCCGTTCTCTACAAGAATGAAGATGACAGAATTAGAGCGCATGTTTTCCGTAGAGTACAGTTAATGCCTATTGAGTCTCAGATTACGTACAATAAAACTGGCGAACAGATTTCAATTCCGATCCAGTTTAAGGGATTAGCAGATACTTCAATTGCCGATGTGAAGAAGAGATTCTTCATGACGTTTGAGCAATTAGCAAGCTAAATTCTGTTAATTTATGGGCTAGCAAAAGCGGTCATATATGGCTTTATAAAGCCCTCTACATTTTATATAATGTAGGGGGTTTTTTATTATGCTTGAATATGAATGGTCATACGGAAAATTTAAAGCAGAAGTAGAAATTCTGCTTAATATCCCAGGAAAATTTAAAGCAGAAGTAGAAATTCTGCTTAAAGAATTTATGGATGATATAGCTGATTTTACTGAAGAACAATTTAGAGATAACGTCCCTATTGGTGCTTCTCCTGAAGGTGGGCGAACTCAGGAACATATTAGTGGTAATGTGGAAAAGACCAAATATGGTTTTGCCTTATCTGTAGGTGTTGAGCCAATTTCCACACTAAAACCGGGAGAAGATCCCCAATATCCAATATATGTTCATGGTGGTACTGGACATTTTAATCCATTTGAACCTCACGATATTTTGCCTGCTAATGGAAATATTATGCAATATATAACATATTCATCGGGGCCATTTTTTGGCCCAGGTGATGTGATTAAAACAAGGTTTACAAAGGGTCAGGAAGCGCAACCCTATCTTGACAGAATTTCAAGAGAAGTTAATGCATATATAAGGGTTAAAAAAAGAGAGTTATCTGCTAAAATAGTAAATATTATTAAAAGATAGTGTCCGAAAAACAAAGGAGGACAATTGGCTAATCAAACGAAGTCAAAACCAGCAGCAAAGGCTCAGCCTAAAGTTGAAGAGCAAGAAACTGAACTAAATGACATTATTGATCTTTTTGATGTTTCTAGCGCAGTAGATCGCACTTTAAAACACCCAGATACAGATGAAGAAAAAAGTTTTATTCAACATGAAATGAGTTTCATGACAAAACTTAAGTTCTTTAGGCTTTTATCTGGGACTATTAGAATTGCAGCCGAAGCAGACAACCCGCAGGGCGGTGTTTCTTCTTTTCTAGATGAAACTCTTGGCGGATTATCTGGCGATTTTGATAATCCGAATGAGTTCATTACTACAATTCTAAAATTAGTTGAATTAGTACCAGATTTCGCTGAAGAGACTTATCTCTATGCATTAAATGTCAAGCGAAATGATTATGGTTGGGCAACTGAAGCATTAGAATGCCTTGATGATGATGAAGGAATTGATATTTTAGAAGTTTTTGTGGCTCAAAATGGGCCTTCGATTAAAGATTTTTTCACAAAGCGCCTACCGAAAGTGGGCAAGACAGTAGGCGCGTTGATGACGATAGAGGATACGGAACAGGAGTCAGAAGATACAACCTCATAGAAACAATTGAGGCGTTTACTTCAGAACACAATGAATCAATTGACGAAATATTGTGGGAATGGCCCGCAAGTAAATTTGAAAAATTCTATGAAGCGTATGCAAAAAGAAAGGTAGCCGATGAATTAAGCCATAGAAGAGCATTAGAAACGGCTGCTCTATGGGGTAATACTAATTTAGATACTGAAGAAAATGAAAACGCTAGACAGACACTAATGCAAAGTATAGATACATCTTATTCAACAGCGATCAAAATGGTATATGGCGAAGAAGTTGATCTACCTGAGAAAGAAGTTGATTGGGATGATCCTTGGTGGGCTGCTGCAAAGCGAGGTATGGAGAAAAGAAAACTCCCTGACACAACACTATAAAAATGGCCGCTGAAGAGACACATATAATTAATATAGTTGCTCGCTTGCGAGATTCAGTAAGCAAGCAAACCAATAAGATGGTTGATAGTCTTGATGCTGTTAATTCAAGAATTAATGCATTAAATAGAAAC
>Ga0194128_10010370_pt1 | contig 11107 bp, 10 predicted proteins | sample TA2KigCa65mmetaG_FD_148650 | JGI IMG/M metagenome (GOLD analysis project Ga0194128, IMG submission 148650) | Freshwater microbial communities from Lake Tanganyika, Tanzania - TA2015037 Kigoma Deep Cast 65m | ecosystem: Environmental > Aquatic > Freshwater > Lake | place: Tanzania: Lake...
CCGATCGTCGCGCTCTCAGGGCCGAGCTTCGCGCTCGAGGTCGCGTTACACCTGCCCACCGCGCTCGTCGCGGCCTGTGAGGATCTTGAGGTCGCGGCCCTCGTGCAGAAGGCGATCAGCACCTCGGGGTTCCGGGTCTACACGCAGCGTGACGTGATCGGTGTCGAGCTCGGCGGCGCGCTCAAGAATGTCATGGCGGTCGCGACCGGGATCGCCGATGGGTTGGAGCTGGGCAACAATGCCCGCGCCGCGCTGATCACCCGCGGGCTCGCCGAGATGACCCGCCTCGGCGTGCACCTCGGGGCCGATGCCGCGACCTTCGCCGGTCTCGCGGGGCTAGGAGATCTTGTCCTCACCTGCACGGGCGCACTCTCGCGCAACCGAGCGGTCGGACTCGAGATCGGACGCGGGGCCTCGCTCGGCGATGTGCTGCAGGGTCGGGAGACCGTCGCCGAAGGTGTGGTGACGACGGAGAGCGCCAAGGCGCTCGCCGACCGCGAGGGGGTCGAGATGCCCATCGTCAACGCGGTGCACCGCGTCCTCTTCGAGCGTCAGCCGCCGCGCTGGGCGCTCGTCGAGCTGATGACGCGCGACCTCAAGGCGGAGCGAGCATAGCGATGGCGACCGACGATCCCATCCGGGAGTTCTACTCCATCGGTGACGTCTGTGAGCTCACCGACCTCAAGCCGCATGTCTTGCGGTATTGGGAGAGTCAGTTCCGTTTCTTGAGTCCGGCCAAGAATCGGGCCGGGAACCGCGTCTACACGCGGCGCGAGCTCGAGTTCGTCATGCTCGTCAAGCATCTGCTCTACACCGAGAAGTACACGATCGAGGGAGCCAAGCAGCAGCTCGACCAACGCCGGAAGGATGGCGGTGTGAAGGCGGCGGCGCGTCAGGGGCTCGACGCGCAGACCGTGCTGCTCCTCGAACAGGATCTCCTCGGGATCCTGCAGGCCCTCGAGTCCAACACCCCGACCTCCGACTGATGCGCATCCTCTGTTCGAACGACGATGGGATCCTCGCGAAGGGCCTCTCCGTATTGGAACGTGCCGCGGCCCCACTCGGGGAGGTGTGGACGGTCGCCCCGGACCGCGAACAGAGCGCCACGAGCCATTCGCTCACGCTGCATCATCCGTTGCGCCCCGTGCAGCTCGGTGAGCGTCGCTGGCAGATCGACGGCACCCCCACCGATTGTGTGATGCTCGCGATCGAGGCGTTGATGCCCGAACGCCCCGACTTCGTGTTGAGCGGGATCAATCATGGGCCGAACATGGGGGAGGATGTCCTCTACTCCGGGACCGTCGCCGCGGCGATGGAGGGGCTCGCGCTCGGCGTGCCGAGCATCGCCGTCTCGTTCGCGGGGCGGGTGCTGCACGGGGCCGATGACCTGCTCGATGATCAGGTCGAGGTCCTCGCGAAGATCCTCAGGCATCTCACGAGTCTGCCGGATCTCCCGCCGGACACCTTGCTCAATGTGAATCTCCCGCGCTGTGCACCGTCGGAGGTGAAAGGGGTGCGCCTCACGCGGCTCGGCCAGCGCGTCTTCTCCGATTCGCTGACGAAGATGAAGGATCCCTGGGGTCGCCAGATCTATTGGATCGGGGGTGGCACGGTGGAGTGGAGCGGGAGCGACGATGCCGACTTCCAGGCGGTGCGTGACGGCTTCGTCTCCATCACCCCGCTGCATCTCGACCTGACGCACCGCGTGCGACTCGAGGACACGGAGCGATGGTGGCGGCCGCTGTAGCGCGCCAGTTCGGCGGGGCGCGGCGACGCCTTATCGAGGAGCTCGAGTCCAAGGGGATCGGCGACATCGCCGTGCTCAAGGCCTTTGATGACGTCCCGCGACATCACTTCGTACCATCCGGTCTCGCGCATCGTGCGTATGAGGACGCGTCGCTCCCGATCGGCCATGGCCAGACGATCAGTCAGCCCTCGGTCCACGCACGGTTCCTCTCGCTGCTGCGGCTCTCCGGTCGCGAGCGCGTCCTCGAGATCGGCACGGGGTCTGGCTTCCAAGCGGCGCTCCTGACGCGGCTCGCGTCCGCGGTCTTCTCGATCGAGCGGATCCCGGCGCTCGCCGAGGCGGCGCGGGAGTCCCTTCGCGCCTGCGGGATCGATCAGGTGATCCAGCGCGTCGGAGACGGGACGCTCGGGTGGCCGGAGATGGGGCCCTACGATGCGATCCTCGTCGGAGCGGCGTCGCCGGAGATCCCGCTCCCGCTGACGGAACAGCTGGCAGTCGGTGGGCAGCTCTTGGTCCCAGTGGGCGACCGGAACGGACAGGCGCTGGTGCGGGTCATCCGCTCGCCCGATGGCCTGCGAGAGGAACGACTCGACCCCATGCGCTTCGTTCCGCTGATCGGCGCGCACGGCTTCGAGGCGTGAACGTTCTGGCCCTGGCTCGTGTATACCGTAGGGAACCTTGCAGGAGCATACGAATGACCGGTCGGATCCGGTGGCGGTGGGGGTTGGCGATCGTGGCGGGGGCGATGCTCCTCGCGCGCGCGCCGGCCGTCGCACAGTCGGGAGGCGGGGAAGGATTCCTCTTCCGTGAATCGGGGGCGTCCGTGACCCTGTTCGGCGGCTGGAATGTGCCGATGGCGGGCGGGGATCTCTTTCGCTACGCCACCTCGGATTTCACGCTCGCGCGTGCGGACTTCCGCGCCCCGACCCTGGGGTTTGATCTCGGATTCGCCGTGGGGCCGCGCACCGAGCTCGTGGTCGGGTTGATGCCGGCCTCGGCCCGCGTCGCCTCCGAGTATCGCGATTGGGTCGATGCCGATGATCGTCCGATCGAACAGACGACGGCCTTCCTGCGTGCGCCACTGACGGCGACGGTGCGCTACTACCTCGCCGATCGGGGGCGCGCCATCGGCTCGACGGCGTGGATCCCCGCGAAGGTGGTGCCGTTCGTCGGGGCTGGCGCCGGTCTGACGCGCTATCGCTTCGAACAGGTCGGCGACTTCGTCGACTTCCGAACCGATCCACCGGATGTCCTGCCCGATCGACTCACCAGTACTGGGTGGGCGCCCGTCGTCCAGGCGAGCGGCGGGGTGCAGCTCAATCTCTCGACCCGGTTCCTCCTCACCACGGAGGTGCGGTACCTTCGTGGGAGTGTCGATGCGAGTCGCCCGGAGCGCGACTTCGTCGGCTATCGACTCGATCTCTCTGGGCTGACGACCCTCGTCGGCTTCACCCTGCGGCTCTGATCCGGAGCGTGATCATGCGTCGTCTCTCGTTGGTTCTGCTCGGCGGCCTCACGCTGATGGCCGCCCCCCTCCGCGCGCAGCGGGAGGCGGGGCGCGCGCTCGCCTTCGTCGGATGTTGGGAGGATGCCGAGGCCGGTACCGCCGGAATGACCTGCGTGCTCCCGCAGGAGGGGCCGGCCCTCACCCTCATCACCGTGCCATTGACCGGCACGCGGACGGAATCGGTGGTGCGCCTCGACGGGACCAAGGTCGAGATCACCGCCGACGGGTGCACCGGGTGGGAGCGTGCGCGGGTCTCGCGCGATGGCGAACGGATCGTGATGGACTCGGAGATCGCTTGCAACGGCCTGCCGCGTCAGCAGCGCGCTGGGGCCTTCGTCATCTCCGAGACCGGCGATTGGTTGCAGGTGCAGGGCGGGGGGGTCGCCTCGATCGCTACGACCCAGGCGCGCCGCCTGCGTCCGGTGGTCGGGCTCCAGGTGATCCCGTCGGACCTGCGTCCGCGCATCGCACCCTTCCTCGCCGAGGCGGAGGCGATGCGGTCGACGATCGCGGGGCGTCGCGTCTCCGCGGAGGACCTGATCGAGCTGGATGATCTCGGCACAGCCGACCCGATCATCGACCTCATCGTCGCCGCATCGTATCCCGAGTCGTTCGCGATCGTCGGGGGTGGGCGTGATCTCCAGACGCGGCGTTCGGAGCTCGGCGTCGCGACGGGTGGTGGCGGCGGCGGAGGTGGGAGCGGGATCCCACGGTATTCGATGCTCCCGCCGACGGCGGCGGATTGGGCGCTCTGGAACTCCTGCATGATGATGTGGGGGATTCGCGATCCCTGGGCCTGCGGTGGTCGGGCGCCGTTCGCCTACTACGGGCTCTATGCTCCGGTCTACAATGGGTTCGGCTTCGGGTATTGGGGCTCGCCCTTCGGTGGCGGCTTCTGGCCTGGTTATGTCGGTGGGCCCGTCGTGGTGCAGCCGATCGGGCCTGGGGGCGGGGTCGGTGGTCGGACGCCGGAGTCTGGCGGTCGGGTGGTGAAGGGGGGTGGGTATAGCTCTCCCTCTGGAGGCGGCTCGAGCGGAGCGCGCCCGCGCAGTGGCGACTCCGGCGGATCATCGGTTCGCTCGGGGAGCTCTGGTGGTGGGAGCTCATCGTCCGGTTCCTCGGGGGCCTCGAGCGGCGGTTCGTCGTCTGGGAGCTCGTCGTCTGGCGGGGGTCGCACCGCGAAGCCGCGCGACCCCTGAGTCGCCGGAGACCCTCGCGTTAAGTTTGGAGCAGGCGGCTCGGCGCTCGGGTGCCAGGGCCGCCTTCTCTTGCCCCCGTAGCTCAGGTGGATAGAGCGACGGTTTCCTAAACCGCAGGTCGGCAGTTCGAATCTGCCCGGGGGCACTCGGCGGCGGGTCGTGTCGCTTCTATGGTCGACCTGCCTCCGCTAGCTTTCCGCGATTCCCGGTCCTGCTCGTCGGCACCGGGCTCCGTTCCGTGAACTCTTCAGCCATCACCGCAATGCCCGCACCTGGTACTCCCGCGCAGCCCAACGTCGCGATCGAGCCCGAGACCCTCGGGGAGACCTTCCTGCTGTATCGTCGCCAACTGACCATCGGGGCGGTGGTCATCGCCGCCGCGGTCGGCGGGGTCTGGCTCTGGCAGCGGTCGGTCCAGATCAAGGAGGAGAAGGGGTCGGTGGCGTATCAGGCCGGGGAGATGGCCTACGTCTCCGGGAACAAGCCGCTGGCGCTGACCGAGCTCGAGAAGGTCACCACCCGGTATGCCGGGACGGTGGCCGGCGGGCAGGCGGCGATGCTCAGCGCCCAGATCCTCTTCGATGAGGGGAAGCATGCTGAGGGGATCGCGCTGCTGCAGAAGGCGCTTGGGTCGGCGAATGGCGACCTGAAGCCTGGGATCCAGGCCCTGCTGGGGGCTGGCTTCGAGGCGACGGGGAAGTCGGCCGAGGCGGCGGAGGCGTATGGGAAGGCGGCCGAGGGGGCTCGGTTGGAGGGTGAGCGCCAGGGGTACCGGATGGATGCGGCCCGGGCCAAGGTGGCGGCTGGGGATACCCAGGGGGCGACGGAGCTGTACCGCACGTTGGCCAGCCAGGAGGATTCGCCGTTTTCGGGTGAGGCCCGAGTCCGTCTTGGCGAGCTGCTCGGCAAGCAGTGAGGTGTGAATAAGCACCACCGCCGTAGCGGTTTGTATAATTGAGTCGAACTGAATAATCCCAAGTGATTCCATTACTTGGGCTTATCTTTTTTCAACAGCTCGTACAGTGATTTTAGTACTGTGATGTAGGAAGGGCGGTGCTGTCGAGACGATGTCGCGATACCTTGCCCGTGTCCGTGGATTGTGTGTACTACCAATAATATGTATTATGTAAGGTTGTAAGCTGGAAAGGTGTGGAAATTATCGAGTTTACCCCGAACCCACGCCTAAGTCGACCAAGGTCCCCATGAAGACGATCCGCCCCTCCCCGGAGATCGATGGGACCTCCCCCTGAGGGGTCTGCCGGTATCGGATTGTGAGGGTTCGACCTGACCGGGTCCGGAACCGGGTCTCATCACCGGTCACCCCCCAGGCCCTGAGGACCGCCGCGCAGGTCGTCGCTCCACTCGCACAGGCCAGCGTCTCCCCCTCGACCCCTCGCTCGAAGGTCCGCATCGCCCAGCCGGCTGGGGTCTGCGCCACCCAGTTCACGTTGGTCCCGCGCTCGAAGCTCGGTTCGTGCCTGAGCACGGGCCCGCGGGCCGCCACGTCGACCGCGTCCAGATCGTCGACCTCGACCACCAGGTGTGGGACCGTGGGAAACCCGAACCCCATCCGGCGCTCACCGGGGGCCAACGGGATCCCGACGGAGTGCTCCAGCCGGTCGAAGGGGTTGAGGTCGACCTCCGGCTGCCCATCGGGCCGGAGCCACCCGCGGAGCTCCCCCGCATCGCTCTCGAAGGTGAACCCCGCGGGATCCGCGATCCCGAGGTGGGTCGCGAGCCGTACCGTGCAGAGGGTGGCGTTCCCGCAGAGATTCGCCTGCGTGCCATCGGCATTGAAGTAGCGGATCCGGAACGGGTGCACGGGGTCCGGGCGCAGCACCACCACCCCATCGGCCCCGACGCCAAACCGCCGATCACAGGCCGCGGCGATGGCCGCGGGGTCCATGGCGACCGCCTCAAGCGCGGCATCGGTACGTGCGTCGACGAAGACGAAGTCGTTGCCGGACCCCGTCAGTTTGGTGAACGGGAGGGGCCGGGTCAGGATCGGCGCGCCTGACTCGGCGCTCACAACCGCCCCGTCAGCGCCCACCACCGGAGCCGCCAGACCATCGTGATCGCCTCACGGACGATGTGGCCGCTCATCTTGCTCTCCCCCTCGGTCCGATCCGCGAAGACGATCGGGATCTCGACCGGACGGAACCCCTTCTGCATCGCACGGAACGACATCTCGATCTGGAAGGCGTACCCGTTGGACCGCACCGCATCGAGGTCGATCGCGGCAAGCACCCGCCGGTGAAAGCACTTGAACCCCCCGGTGGCGTCCCAGAGCTGCATCCCGGTGACGAGCCGCGCATAGATGTTCGCCCCATAACTCAGGAGCAGACGCGTCATCGGCCAGTTCACCACCGTGACCTTGCCGTCGAGATAGCGCGAGCCGAGCACGAAGTCGGCGCGCTCCGCCGCCCGGAGGAATTCGGGGAGATGAGCCGGGTCATGACTGAAGTCGGCATCCATCTCGAAGATCAGCTCGTAGTCGCGCGCCAAGGCCCAGCGGAACCCATCCCGATAGGCGGTGCCGAGTCCGAGCTTCCCTGCCCTGCGCAGGAGATGCACGCGCGGCTGACGCGCGGCGATCTCCGCGATCAGGTCCCCGGTGCCATCGGGCGAGTTGTCGTCGACGAAGAGCATCTCGAGGCGCGGGTCCTGTGCGAGGACGCGCTCGACCAACATCGGGACGTTCGCCCGTTCGTTGTACGTCGGGGTGATGACGAGCGCGCGGTCAGTCACGGGCCGCCTCTCGCGTGCGCCCGATCAATCCAAGGCCGAACCAGAGGGTCGCCAATAGGAGGGCGATGATCGTCACGCGCGCGCCGAGGTGGAAGGGAGCCGAGTCGAAGGTCACCTCTATGCTACGCGCGCCAGCCGGAAGCGCCACAGTCATCAATGACAGGTTGCCCCGCTCCACCGCCGCCGCCCGGCCATCCACCGTCGCGGCCCACCCGGGGTAATAGTTCTCGGAGACCACGAGCGCCGAGCCCGCCGGTGCCGGGGCATCCAAGGTGAGGCGCGCAAAGCCAGGCGCGAACGAGTCGACCGCCGCGCGAATCGGCAGCGGCGCTGGGATCGCGGTCAGCGGCTGCGCGGCCGTCGTCGATGCGGGATCGAGCAGCGCCACGCTCCGATACGGGAAGTTCGGGGCGCGCACCGCCTCCGCCACCTCCGCATCGGGATACTTCGCGACGGTGGGCACCACCCAGGCATACGCGTGGTCACCGGGGAGCTGATGCAGGTAGACCGTGCTCCCCGCCGCTGACTGCACCGGTCCCACGACTCGGGTGGCCCCGGTGATCGGCAGCGAATCGAGCGTGGTATAGAAGTACTTCACGTTCAGGAGGCCCCAGAACGCTGGGTTCGCGATCTGGTCCCATCCGCGCGTCTTTCCTCCCAGCTGCTGATAGCGACCGAGCTCATTGCCATGATAGCCGAGGGCGACGCGGACCCCATGATGCATGAGGCCATCCCCTTCGAGATTCGGATCGTGATACGCGCCCGGCACGCCGATGGCGGCCCCGGCAGTGATCACACGCACCGGCTCACGCTCCCGCTGGATATGACGGATCGCCTCGTCGGTGGCATAGGTCTGCGCCGCCGGCGGCGAGAACGTCCAATAGAGGCGCTCGACACTCCAGAGATCCGCGACTGTGACGACCACTAGGAGGGCCCCCGCCAGACTGGCAGTGAGCCGCCGGCGATGCACGAGGATGGCCAGCACGCAGGTCGCCACGAGGGAGGCGAACGACCGCCAGGCGCCCGACGTGATCGCGGCCGCATTGGCGCGGATATTCTCCTCGAGCTGCGGGATCTGTGAGACCGAGAGGGCAAGCGACTCGAAGAATCCGGCATAGGCGAGGACGACGCCGGCAAGCCCCAACTCCGCCGCCCACGCCACCACCTTTGGACTCACCTCACCGCGGAGGAGTCGCTCCGTGCCGAAGGCGGCAAGCACGCTCACCGCGAAGGTCGTCACGAAGAAGATCGTGCTCGGCGCGCGGAAGAACTTCGAGCCCGGGACGATCGCGTACACCAGATGATAGAACGGGGTGTTCCCGCCCAAGGCCCAGAGGAGCGAGGTGATCCCCGTGCCGACCCAGAACCAAGTGAGGGCACGACGCTCCGGACGCTTCCTTGCCGCCAGACCGAGCACCATGAGGAAGAGGACCCCTGCCCCGATGTACTCGGAGTGCAGATGGATCCCGTTACGTCCCCAGTAGCGATCGAGGATCCCACTGAACTGCGGGAGGTAGGTGTTGATCAGCTCCTCGATCGGCATCGAGAAGCTCGTCGCGTACTCGTAGTCACGTCCACCGGTGCGCGGCGACCAATCCACATACTCCTGCACCGGAAGGTACTGGATCGCACCGATCGCCCCGCCGAGGACGACCGCGCCCAGCGCGATGGCCAAGCGGCGAATCGCGACCCCACGCGGGGGCGCACTGACCCGACCATCTCCGACGAAGGCGAGCAACAGCGCCCACGCGCCGGCGGTGAGGAGGAGATACTGGAGGAGTTGCGGATGCGGTGAGAGGACGCCGAGCCCCGCGACGATGGCGAGCAACAGCGCCCACGCGCCGGCGGTGAGGAGGAGATACTGGAGGAGTTGCGGATGCGGTGAGAGGACGCCGAGCCCCGCGACGATGGCGAGGCCCCCCCACGCCCATCGCTTCGCGTCCCGGATCCCGTGCGTCAGCACGATCAGCGTGACGGGTAGCAGCGCTGAGACAAAGAGCTTTCCGTCGTGTCCCGGTGAGACGAGCGAGGCCACCTGCCCACCCATCATGTACGCGATTCCGCCCAGCAACGCCGCATGGAACCCCACGCCGATCACGCGGAGGAACCCATAGCCCGCAAAGCCCGCGAGCATGAGATGGAGGATCATCCCCCATGTCATCGCCACATCGGTCGGCAGGACCAGCCGCAGAAGGAAGGTCGGATAGAAGATGTCGCCGTGCATCGCGGCGACGTACGGCATCCCACCGAAGAGGTACGGGTTCCAGAGCGGGAACCCCTCGCCGGCGCGCAGCGAGGCTGCGGCGAACTCACGGAAGGGGTAGCCGGCGATGTACTGATCGCTCACCGGCGAGACGAGGAATCCCCCAGCCAGCGCCGGATACGCGAGGGTCAACGCGGCGAGCACGCAGGCGAGCAATGCCCACGCGGTGGCGTAGGGCGGAGCGGACGGGGGCTCGAGCGAGGTACGAACCGAGGAAGTCATGCCAAGTGGCGAGAGGGATCAGACGAACGACGACGTGGCGAGAACGCGAGGAGGACCGCCCCAGGGAGGATCTCGAGCACGGTGAGCCAGAGCCGCGAGGCGACCACCAACCACGTGGCCTCGGACGGGGTGGCGATCCCCGCTCGGGTGAGCAGGAGCGCCATCACCCCTTCCCGCACCCCGATCCCTCCCGGCGCGATGAACGCGAGGAATCCCGCGAGGTACGACAGGGTGAAAACTGCGACTGAATCGGCGGCATCTCCAGTCGCATGCCGGAGCAGACCGATCCCCAGCACATGGAAGGCGAAGCCGAAGAGAAGCCAGGCGACCCCGGACCCGAGCGCCGCCACCCAGATGGCTCGGGTCGGCAACCGGGGGAGGGTGAACGGTCGGCCAAGGACGCGCGACGCGCCGATTGCAACCAGCGGGAGGAGCCGAGGCGCTATCAGGGCGAGCACCACCGCCAGGGTGAGGATCGGTGTGAGCGGGGTCCCGGGTGGTACGAGCGAGACGAATAGATCACGGCCGGTGAGCCCCACCACGGCGAACCCGATGATCAGATGCACCAGCGAGACCACCAACGCGCTCCCGACCGCCGCCACCGACGAGATGCCGGCCTCCTGAGCCATCACCCCCATCGCCCCGATCTGCCAGACCTTGCCGGGGAGATAGCGCCCGAGGTTCGAGATGAACCAGATGCGAGCGGCCTCGCCGAAGCGGAGCTGCTCCCCCCAGGCACCCACCGTGAGCCGCCAGGTCTGGATCAGGACGAGATAACTCACCCCCACCAGCACCGAGGAGAGCGCCACGAGTGACCAGCGCGTCGAGAGCTCGGCGCGGAGGGCCTGCACCGCGTCCCACTGTCCGATCAGGGAGCGACCACCGAACCAGAGCACGGCGATGAGGAAGACCCTCGTGAGGAAGGTCCAAAGCGATCGAGGAGCTGGTGAGGCATCGGTCGCATCTGGGGCGACCGCATCGCGCGACTCAGCCATGAGTGGCGACCTCACGGTAGAGCGCCACGTATCGCTCGGCCACCGCCTGCGGAGCGAATCGTTCGCGCATGATACGCACGGCCGCATCGCGGCGCGTGGGATCTGGTTTGGCCGAGAGCACGGAGTCGATCGCGCTGGCGAGTTGGACGATGTCGCCCGGCTCGACCAAGACCCCTCCCCACGAGGGATCGATCACGTCGGAGAGGCCACCGGATCGATAGCCGATGACCGGTGCGCCACAGAGTTGGGCTTCCACTGCGACCAACCCCAACCCCTCCCCGCGCGAGGGGATCACGACCGCGGCTGCCCCGCGGAAGGCCGTGGCGAGCTGCTCTGGCGTCCCCCGACCGAGCCACTCGATGCTTGGGGCGATCCCAAGTCGCGCAGCGCGCGCTTCGAGAGCCGCTCGGTCCTCTCCTTCCCCGA
>Ga0194128_10010374_pt1 | contig 11105 bp, 11 predicted proteins | sample TA2KigCa65mmetaG_FD_148650 | JGI IMG/M metagenome (GOLD analysis project Ga0194128, IMG submission 148650) | Freshwater microbial communities from Lake Tanganyika, Tanzania - TA2015037 Kigoma Deep Cast 65m | ecosystem: Environmental > Aquatic > Freshwater > Lake | place: Tanzania: Lake...
GTCGAAGCCGCAAGCCAAGGCACCGTGCACCCGATGCTGAGTCTTGCAGCACGCACTGAGGCGCGAGGTGGCTCGGCTTGAGCCAAAATGGCTACGGACTGGATCATCGAAACGAATCATCGAAACTGCTAGTGAAAGAGTTCCGCAAACGAATCATCGAAACTGCTAGCTAGTTTGAGTCCAAGATTGCTCCAACGCTTGGCGGAACTGTGTTAACTGAAGGCCAACTGAGATGTGCCAACTGAAGGCCCCAGCAGAATCTCAGGAGATCCTGCGTGGCTCTTTGACAAAGCCTACCGCAACGCCCAACATCTCAGCTTCAAATTCAAGGAGAGGCCGCAACTCAGGGCAGGACTCGAGCCACATACGGCAAGCCTCACGTTGCCCAAAGTCATCACCCAACTGCGTACGGATGCTCATGTGGTCGCAACGGCTGTTGCAAGTGCAGCCTTCTTGCAGCCACAAAATAAGAAAACCTAACGGGGCCTTCTGTGCGGACCGATTGAGCCGACACTCTGGCATCGTGGCCGTCCTGTGGTCTTTGCCACCCAGCTGGGAGGCTTCAAATGGAAAGCTGACTCTACCCAGTGTCTATGAACACTCAAGGACCAACTGCGACCGGTTGGCTTTCGCAGTTCAAGTACTGGCACTTGCCCAGATAGGGCCAACCAAGTGCCGTGCCATTGCTGACACTACGAAAACCAAACGACACGGAAGCGGCCGCCGGTCCTCATGCTTGTTTCGATGCCTTTACACTTCGGGAGCAAGTGCAAAACCAGAAACTCTGTGAGGCAGATTCCATCTCTGACGCATCTCCGGCCGTCGAGGGCGCCCATGTGCGTTTGACCTTTCACAGCCGTTGAAGCACCTAGTGGAAGCATCAGAAAACGAATGCAAAGCAAAGGCGATGATCTTGTTGTAAGTCTGCGATAAGCAGCACTTGAGCTGCCAATGCTGTGCGAGAGCAACTCTGAGTCCTGCGAAACAGCAATTCTTACGTGCGGGCCGCCGGCCGACGATGCATGCGAACGTCGAGGAGATCCCGACCCGTGCGTTCCTCGCTGCCCATACTTGCATAATTTCTAGAACGTGCACTCTTACAAACACAAAAGAGTACCCAAGGAAAAGCCTCCGTACGCGAGCGGTCAATCACATGGAAATTTCAAGTGTGGACCCCCCCAAAAAATACTTTCGCTTGCAACGGGCATGGAAACCAAAGGGCACAGTGTGTCCAAATTTTAAAAAAACCAATGAAGTCCCTGAAAACAACCGTCGCGGTTCGGTGCGAGCTGCAAGGCCCCAAGATGCGGCTCCACCGCCGCATGTCGCAAAAACTGTGGTGGGTAGGTGTTGTTGCGCGAAAACTGTGTTCGAAAATCCAGACCATTGACAAACAAGCCCGCCCCATTGGTACTTTGCTACTCTGTCCGTGCAACGAGTGTTCGTTCCAGCGAGAGGCAAGCTAGCAACTAGCAGTTTCACTTGAATGAATTATTGCGGCCAACCTCAACTACAGAAGGCCCGCACAATGCAGCAAGAAATCACAGTCCTTGAAGCCCTTCGTCCAAGAGACTGTGCCCATGTTCAACACACGCCATGCTGCGGCTGGCCTAGAAAAGAGGTCCGGGAAACTTGTGCAGGGGGCTTTGGCTGGCATCAGACTCCACACCTTGCTGGCGAAACAATGGCCGATAACAGCCTCTGTGCAACTGGCCCGCTAGATTTTATTGCTGAGGGCGGCACAAGTATACGCAACGAAGCCAACTAAACTAATTCCGACGGACTGGCCCGAATCACGTCCCGTCGAACGTCATCGTGACAGAGCTCCTTCTGAAAGAGGGAGCGCATGGTCACGACAACCTCTGTCGCGAAAAAGCCGCAACCTCTTGTGCTATGGCAAACTGATTGACCTTCGCAGACCCAGAAGGTTCTGCCGTCCAAACCCCTTTCAGAGAGCTTGAACGCTTTGCAAGCTGGCGACGAAACTCAATAGATTGCGTAAGGCTCGCCAGTCACAGGATCATCCCGCACGCCAGGCTCAGGTGCTCGCTCAGCGCGACGGAACTTGGAGGTCGCTGGCACTAGTTCGTTTACTTCACGTCGAGCTCCCAGCCGATCGGGTGCACTCGGCCAGAACTCTTTGTGTTTACACCCGCCAAGACCGCAATGGTTAAGCTTCGATGGATCTACCCACTTCAAAAAAGACCAGAGCGTTGCCAGAGGTCGTCCTTGCCCAAGCTGTTGCATGTTCCCTTTGGGTTTGGGGTTGCACGTACGGTTCTTCTCGATACCGCAGAAACCGCACACCGCGCGAAGGTCTTCTGCCCCAGTTGCGTTGGTCGACAACCGAATGTAACTTTCGTGGTGAGGCGGCGGAAGATACAACCGCCACCATCCGTCCGGGCCAGCCCGTGCCTCTCTAACGCGAACTTCAACGGGTACATCAGGTGGGGCTTCAGGCGGATCAATCGCCGGTGCGGGAATAGCCCTCGGGAGTGGATCGCCTCCGCTCGAGGATGCCGCGCCAGGCTCTCCAGGCGTCGATGCTTCACCCCCTAAAATGTCCATTGTGCGGAGGTCCTCTTCCAGCACGTCCTCCTCGTCGACGTCTGGCACCTGATTCGCTCCCGGAACAACGTGCCAACCTCGTCTTCTAGATTCTAGGACCTAGGACCTTTGCTCTGTAAGAGGCGTTTTCACGGTGACTTTGACTCTGACGTGGGAACAAAACGAGAGCCCGGCCACACCCTTCATGTCGCGAAACGTCCCCCAGATCTCGGGTGCACTTGCTTTTTAGCCGATCAGTCGTCCGGCTTGTTCGTCCTGCCAACTCGGGTGACGGAATTGTCCACAACCGAGGCGAGAGGTCCAAACGCCGCGGTGGAAGCCGATGCTTGGCATGCCCCTGAATGCCGAACACCATCGGTCGCCAAATTTAATCACCAGACACTGGGTGCAAGGGCATCACTCGATATCCTGTGCACATCCAGAATTCATTGTCGTCTTGGTTTATGCCCGGGACAAATTGGCAAAAAACATGAAGAAAAATAGAGAACCCAATACATCAACGCCTATTTTGGGTGGACTTGTGAAACCGCTCAAGTTGCTCTGTGATTCAAGGGTGGGCTGTGTGAAAAAGGGAGCCTGCACGCTGCCCAAAACGCTTGGCTGCTCGGACGGCTTTCCCCGAACACAAATTCAAAGCCGCCACCAAGCTCGCGGTCGGGAGCGGATTTACTTCGCCAGCTCGCCCCTTGTGGGGGCCACTTCCTCCCGACCAATGTCAAGACTGTCTCGGGAGAACAAGAAAACCACGCCCGAAATACGACGGTGCTGATGGTGCCAAGGCTGCTGAACGGAACGGCATCCCTTGGGACACGGGGGTCTGCGAATCGTACCCTCCTGCGGATGACAGTGCTCGATGCAACGACAAAACAAAGGGAATGTCTGCGTTAGTTCTCACAAATGCCAAAAATCCTAGTAACTAGTTTTGCTTCAAGCGCCTCGATGATCGGCCAGGGCTGCTGGAAATTTGAAATTCATGGGGACAACAACCACCCAACCCAACCCATGGTCGTTGCGTATACCAACAGAAGGGGAGCTTGTCAATTGATTCCTTGTGTTTGGTGCGACTGCTCGCTCGGAGCAGCGACAAGAAAATGTTTGAGCTGTACCCAGCAAGTCACGGTGGACGAATCGACATTATTTTTGAGGGCAAGCCCCCGATCTGCCAAAACTGGACCCATGCGACACATTGACGGCCTTACTTGGCCGGTCTCCAGGAAACATGTCTGCCAGACTCAATGGAAAGACCAACTTGGCAAAACTTTCTGCTCCAAACGACCGGGGAGCAAAAAGATCCAGACGGCTGGCAAGCTAAGCCGTTGCCGCGACGAGCAATGCTTCACTCAAAATTTAGAACCGTTTAGGGCGGTCGCCTCGGACCGAAAACCAAATCACGTGTGTACACGCGAGATGGCATCAAAATGGAAGCGTTGCCTGATTGAAAGAGTGCTGACGTTGGGCATTTTCCAAAGTCTGGTCTACGTCTGACCGCAAACAACAGGCCGGCAGACACGGAAGTCGCAGAAGCAGTTCAGCGTTGGAAAAATGAGAGGTTCAACCGTGCGGACGTGCTTGTGAAGAAGTACCTCGCTCTGCGTCGCCACACACGGTGCTAAGCACTGCTCAATGTCGGCTGGACGCTAGGGAGGAGACCCCGAAACTATCCCGCAAGCCAATCTTGAGGCAAAGAGTGACTTCAAGGTTGCGAGCGGTGCCCCTGAAAATCACGCACCTGAGAATCACGGCAACAATTGAACTACCCGTCTGCGATGCCAACTGAGAAAGTTCCGTCTTCTGACTAGACTGTGTTGGGACATTGCGAGACTTTCGATGGATTGAGGGAGAGTGGTCAAGCCCGCGGAACTGTGCGGACAAAGAAAACGGTTGGCAACAAGCAGTGCCAAAATATGGCCGCCGGGTAATCCAAATTTGAGAAATTCAAACGTGGCGACCAGGGAAGCGAAAAAAACTTGGGGTAAGGTCCAATCAGGTCCTGGGTAGTGTCGTTCAAACATCGTGGGCTCCAGTTCTCTCGGGCGGCGGTGTCAAGTGTGCTCTGTCGGACGAAGGTGTCATGTCTGTTCGTGGAACGGAGCACCACATCCTCACCCAAGATGCTGGTAAGCAAGCAGTGCACACCCAAATCATCGTAGATCGGCCTGTCCTCCCACCAATCGACATCGCTGCCAGAGCCACAACTGCTGAGGCAGTCGCCATCAAGGTCATCGCCCTCATCTCCAAGCTCCTCGCGGCCGTCCTCTAACGCAAGAGGAGCCGCTGGTGCTGGAAGAGCCGGCGTCGGCCTTGTTGTCCTATCAGGTCTAGAGGCACGGCCTGGGGTCCAAATACGATACCGCCGAGATACTGCAAGGCGGTCAGCCCACAGAACGCACGGTGCGAAATCATGTCGCGGCTGTGCGGAGCTGTCCAACTGAAGGACCTCCAGCGACCATGCCCGGGATAAGTCGAAAGTAGCAAACCAGCGGATATCCAAATCAATGCACTCTTTCAAATTTCGCGAAGCCGGCTGTAGTGCCACAGAGTCCTTCAAGGCAGCTCTCACCGCTTCTGACCCAACCACTGCTTCTAATTTCATCAGCGACGCCTCCCACGTCGTCATGTTGGGATACGAAACGTGAAAATACACGGGTGCAACACCTGGGCTTACCTTTTGAAGCGAAAGAGATCTTTAAAAACAAGAACATCTCAAGATCACGCAAGCGGAGGCCTGAGGATCGGATGTTCTATCAAGGGCCATGCTAAAACAATCTGAAATGACCGCCTTGTCTGGAACGTAAGCACGACCCGATTTGGATTATCCTCTGAGCACTACCGTTGTCCACTGAACCTTTTCTTGTCTACGGCTTCATCCCCCTCGCGAAGCCTCACCATGGTCACTCCTCCCCCGCCCGCCCCTCCCCCTTCCACCCTCCCTTTACACCCACTATTTCTTTTGCTTGGCTGCCCCGTCATTGTTCTGATTCCTTCCCTCTTCCATGACTTCCGTTATTCTCCCTCCATCTGCAAACTTCGTGCCGGGCTGATCGGTGCCATACCAGTGCTGTCGCCATTTGATTCCGCACGTGCGTCGCGCTTGTCTGTTCTTCAACCTCCTGATGAACGAGAGCTAAGTTGGGAGCTGTGCCATCGCTTCGAAACCTATCCTCATCCAAGAACATTCGACAATGCCCGCCGCCCGACTCTACCGTGCAACTCTTTCGCAATCAAGGTCCCGGGTACTCTCTCGCATTCTAAATTCTAGAGCCGTTTGCTCATAGTGCTTTGTGCCCTCCATGTCCCTCTGGAGTCCTGAAACAAGGCACTCTGATGTAGTAGCTTCGCTCCGACTTCCTGTGCCTATTCCACCGCAGATTCAAAAATGTCGGACGGCAAGAGCTATTCTATCGTTGTCTGCCGTTCTTTCATCGAACAGAACATTCATACCACAGATGCCACGCATCCAAATCCAAATCCGCAAATCGTCCCCCGCAATAACCCAACCTTGTCCAAGAAGACCGCCGGTGAAACCAGGTCGCCTCTACCGCCTGCAGGTACAGTATGACAAGGTGAAACAGCTCGTTCTCCTGTTTGAACGTTGCCGGCGCTCCAAGACAACGACCGTTTCTAATAGTATTCCTTGATCCGTCCCTGTTTCCTTAGGCAACCTGTCTCTTGGGCTTGTCGTGCAAGTCCATTAGACCGGACTCCCGGCATGCCGAAGAGTACAAGTTATAAGCCTGCCACAAAAATCCAGACTTTCAAAATCAACGACAGAAAAAAAGAGACGAGCAGGCAATTTTCCACACATTCGATAGTGATGGCCGATACAGCCGCTACGGTCACGTCCAACGCACAAGCAACGAATGAAATTCTTAAGCTGCGAGCACAGAGGTGCCAAAGGCTGAGTAAAAGTCACCAAAGAAAATGACCGTTCCTAGGAGTTGGACAGTGCGAAATTTGAGAAGACGACCATGGGAGTGGGGTGCTGACCACCCACAAGCGGGCTAGAAGTCCGTGGCCTGTTTTGTGCCACGTGCCGCATGTCTTCGACGCTATGAAATCCGGGGCCCTCTCCCAACCCCAACCATTCTACCACCCTTCCCCGCACGGTTCGCCAATTTGACGGTTGGAATGTCTTCCGCCCAATTTGAACCCGACTCCGGAGGAAAAACCACAAGGGCAATCGCTTCGAACGCCCGTCCAGAGAAGGCGGAAGATACGAACAAGAGGAGCCGAAGGAAAAAAGTCCAGACTTGCGGAGAATTCAGATCTTTACCGTGACACGTTTTGATAAACAAGCTGCTTGCAAGGTGGGGTCTTCAACTCTGCCCACTACAAACCCTTTCTGGATTGGCGACAAACCCCCTAACTAAAACCACTGTGACGTAAAGATCTCAATCGCTTCTTCCAACGGTGACAACTGCGAGAATTGCAGCTCCGACTTTCATGACGGGCTGAAGTGGTGCGTCCTTCTTGAACAATGAACGGAGGCGCTTGCGCCAAGATGTCGTGAACGTTTGTAGGAGCTTCTGCTTGCAAAGGCAGAACCCCGCCTTCCAACAAGCTGTCAAAGTAACGGGAGGTGTCTCCAGTTTTTTTTGGTCTTTGAGACAGATTGTCTTGTGAAAGGCATCCCACTCCCCTATTAATTTCGCCACCAAGTTAGGCTTTGCTGAACCCAAGGCGTGGTTAACCATCGCGCTCAGCGGGGGTCGCAAATCCCTCCACTCGAGCGATCCGCAAGGCCGCGGCAAAAAGCCTTCTCCAACCGACCCTTGAAATCGGCCGGCCGTCCCCGGAAACTGGGCGGGCTTCTCGTCTCGCCAAGACTGGATGGCCAAAGCGTCTGATCTCTGCTCCGCTTGCTTGGCCTCTACAGTTCGTTGGCGGTTCGCCGAAGCCTCCAAGATCTGCTTTTCCAACTGATCGTGCGTTAGCAGACCGCGAACGGCAAGCGCAGACGAGCTGGCACCCGTCGAACCGCTTCCGCCAACGCCAAAAGCGGCTGCAACATCAATCGGGGGAACGCAATCTGGTGGTGAAGAACCAAAAACCCTCCTTGCACCAAATCGCCCGGCTTGCGAAGCCAGGCGTCCAAGGTAAGCGAGACGCTCATACTCTGCACCCCGTTCGGTCAAGATTGCTTTGTACTGCTGGTGAAGCGTCTCAAAATTTGTCTCGCCCAGCTTCATTTGTTCGGAAAAGAAAGCGCGTTGAGCTCCCCCGCGAGGTCTTCTCCGTGCAGGCTGGTCTTCCGACGGCACTACCTCCCCTTGCCGTTTCCGCCCTTGCGGCTGCTTCTCCGTTCCGGGGCGATCTTCGTGCCGACGCGCCCTGGCCAACACGAAATCAGCAGAGATCCCAGAGATCCCAGCCGAATTCGTCTGTGACTTTCCTCGAAGCACTCTCCTTATCCACGCGTGAAGACATTCGATCCGCGATATGTCAAGGCGTGCAGCAATGCCTAAAACTGCAAGAAAAGCTAAGCACTGCGGACTTGTCAAATCCTTTTCCTCCGGGAACAACAGCAAGAACCGCCGAGTGAACGGATCCAGTAGACATTTCTTGGAACGGGAGATCTGCGAGATCTCTGCGGCCGCCGCTTCGGGGTCGTCTCCGAGTAGAGTCCAAAGTTTATAAGGAAACTTTTCGTGCAAACAATCGAGCAACAGAAAAACTCCACCCGCGGCCCTTGAAACCATTCCAAAGGCCAAGGAGGCCCACTTTCCGAGTCGCTCATCCGCCTTCAGCAAATGCCAGGGTGCCGAATCGTGGAGCAGACCGCTTACGCTTTTCCAGAAAGCTTGTGTCAAACCCCCTTCCGCAGCAATGACCAAACGAAGCTGCCTTTGCTTGCCGGCCGCGACGAGGGCCGATTGGCGGTGGTCCCAAGCCTCGCCTGTGATGCGGAGAAGAACCTGCATTAGTTCGACTTGCGGCCTCAAGGACACCAACATGAGGCACATCTCTGTGTGCGGGTCTGCACAGGCGAATTTCAAGGCGTTACCGCGCTGTGTCTTGTTGAATTTCGAAAAAAAAACTGACGGCTCGGCGGCCCCCGACAGTTCGGGACGTATAAACTCCACGACTTGCAGCGCCGCTTCATCCGCCAAAGTCCAAGCCTCCCCGGTCACGGGTGCCTCCGCGTGGTCCAACCATCGGCGAATCACCCTCGGCAATAAACGGTTGGCATGAACTCAGCAGCACAAACTCTCGCATCACCCGGTCGCTGCTAACCCAACGACCCCGCGGAAAAATCCCTATCGGGGAAGGGACCAAGGCAGCAACAACTTGACTAGCCCAGTTGTCGACATCTTCGTTTCCCTGGGACGTATACCAGTCGACATCGCTGCCCCTCCAATCGCCGGCGAGCAAGTGGTTGAGAACAAGCTGACGTTGGATGCCGGTGTCTGCCTCCTCTTGGGTGACCAAAGTCCATTCGAAGACCTGTTTTCGGAAAGCCACCTCGGGGGAATCAGGGCCGGGAGGTGTGCCGTCCACAATGACACGCACTGAACTCTTCAGCTCATCCCGCAGAGCTTCTCGGAAGGACTCCAAGGCCCCGGACTGTCGAAGGGCCAAGGCAACACTGATGCACCCAGAAATAACGCTCTGTGCAATGTCGTACGCTTTCCCTTGTACGGTGCTGACCATATGGACATGACAGGGGATACGAAGTCGCATCGTTCCGCATCGAAGGTAGCTCAGTGCGTTTTCCGCCCGAAGGTTCGGCGCCGCGCGGTCGCAGTTTGAAAGATCCACAATAGGAAAAAGTGCCAAAATATCACTCCAGTACGGTATCGACCCGTATAAAGAGGAGAGGTACTCGAAAAGGGTCTCGCCCGCAGCCGTATCGACAGTCCGCAGTGGCACCGGCAGCTCGACGCAAAATGCAAAAAACTGCGAGTCTGATTCAACGACCAACGTAACGATCAACTCGCCCTGAACGATTTTGCACAATTGCTTCACCATCGGTTTCGCTCTGGGCCGCGATGCCTTGGCTTTTCGCAGGCCGCGAAACTTCCCGGGGCGCTTGCTGCGACAACTTGCCGGGAGGGGCGTTTCGTCGTAGGCCACTCCCACAATGGCCAAGACGGCCTTCATGGAAGGCCGTGATTCCCGCAGTTGCTGACAGATACGACCTGCTACGCCTGCAAAGTGCAGGCGACTCACGTGGTACGTCAAGGCAGCTCGGGCGGAGATCTTATTTTTCAGTCTGGTTGGATCCTCCCCCAACTGGGCTGCCTCTGCCGACGCGGGCACGCTTCGCCGGGGATGACTGCCCAAAACCAGATCTGTTATGGCCACCAACTGCCTGGACGGCTCGCCGGTCGGTGCTACGGCCAGAACTTTGACAATAGCGGCAGGGATCGGCTCTGACGTCGGTGCCCTCACGACGCTCGAGTACGCCGGGACGATGGCCGTCTCTTGCCCAAGAAGGTCTTCTTCTCGGACTTTTCGCGGTCTGCCACGTCCCCGTTTCGGCACGACCCCTGCTTGCTGCAACAACCTCTGTTGAAGCTTCGCCGACTTGGGCTTAGCTCGGGCTGCCCTTGCACTGCCCGCAACTTCGAGGGAGGCGCTCGCAAGCAAAGAATCCTCCTTAGGGGGATATTTTGTGTCCTGCAACGCTCAGAGTCGCGGTGGATTAAACATATCATGAACGAAAAGAACATGAACAAACAGATACAAACGCACACTACAAAACGTCTTTGTGCAAGCAAGAGGTTTCTGAAATTACCACCCCCGTCATTACGACAAAGTGCCATGTGCAACAAGAACCAAGGAATGTACCTGCACAACAAAAACAAGCTCCGCGACAAACCTATTGCACAATCGAACCTTGCAAACACCGTGCACCGTCATAAGTTCATAGACGGAAAAATTTTCCCCTTTGCAACCTCGACTGCGTTGCAGTCGGAATCAGAGTCGAGTGTCCACGCGTTGGCTTCAACTGCCCCGCGAGCCGGCAATGGTTCCGAGCTGCAGTCGCTACTCGACGACAAGGACCACATTCCCAGCAGCAACGAGACAATGCCGAAACAAAGCACTTGCGAGCAGCAAAAAATCTACGGACGAGGGAGAATCGCGATGCAAGCTCAGTGAATGTCTGGGACATTGCATGCATGCCTCTACTTCAGTTCCCTAAAGCTTCGGTCGATGTGGACAGACGTACTGGCCACTCATTGCCCCACTGGCTTTCTTAGTGTGGCAGCTGCTTTACGACCTGTCCAATCTCGCAACGTGCTATCCGATTTTCAGTCCATCATGATGGACAATCACGATTCCAAATGAGCTCCAAACTCGCGAACATCAACTGAAAAAATCGTGGCGGTCGCCCGAGACCACGAAGACAAGCAGACAAAAATCATGCTCGATATCCAAACCGAAAGAATTTCACGATTTTGATCTGGTGTTGCAAACGAACAGAACCTCGGCCACTAGTGCACACACCTTAGAGAGCGGGTATTTTGGTTCGAAACACATGAGTCCGACTCTTCTGATCACGGAAGCTGTGGACCGTTCGGCGGGAGGGGTGA
>Ga0194128_10010379_pt1 | contig 11099 bp, 8 predicted proteins | sample TA2KigCa65mmetaG_FD_148650 | JGI IMG/M metagenome (GOLD analysis project Ga0194128, IMG submission 148650) | Freshwater microbial communities from Lake Tanganyika, Tanzania - TA2015037 Kigoma Deep Cast 65m | ecosystem: Environmental > Aquatic > Freshwater > Lake | place: Tanzania: Lake...
GCGCCCTTCGCGCTCGCCGCGGGGCGCGGCCGCCGCGAGCAGCGCGAGCGAAAGCGCACCGATCGCCGCGAGCGCGAGCAGCCCACGCCACGCTGCTCCGGCCTGCGCGTCGAGTCCCATTCCCAGCGCGAGCGAGGGCGCAGCGAGCGCGAGTGTCCCCAACCCGTGCTGCGAGCGCGACGACGCACCGCGCGCGTGCGGCACGAGCGCGAACGCGAGGTGCACGGTGAACGCCCAGCCGAGCAGCGAGAGACTCGCGAGGCTCGCGCGCGCGTCCGCTCGGTACGCGGCGAGCGCGGGCAACACGGCGAGCGCATGGGCGAGGATCGGTCGAGCGAGCTTCACGGCAGGGCGCGATCGCAACCTGCGGCGGCGATCCGCGCAAGCACCGACTCGCAGAAGTCCTGCGCGGCCCCCCGTAGGGCTCCCGCGCCGCGCTCCAGCTCTTCCCGCGCCGCGCGCTACTTCCTCTTCACCGACTTCGGCAGGCCGCCGCGCGGCAGGACTTCGGGCATGTCCCAGCGCACATCGACCATCTCCCAGTCGATCGGCGGATCGCCGCTCTCCGCGAGGCGCAGCGCGCGAGCGAGCGAAACGCACTTGTGCTGGACGGGCAGCTCGCCCGGTGAGTCGAGGTTCGGACTGCGGCCAAACAGGATGCGCCGCGCGCCTTCGAGCAGCAGCACGGTACCCGGCTCCTCGACGCCGGTGGCGCGCGCGCTGCGCGCGTCGATCACGACCCGTCCGAGGCGAATCCAATCGTCCGCCGCGAGCTCGCGAGCGAGCGCCGTCGCCACGGCGAGACCGTCGCGCGCCGCAGCGGAGTCGAGCACATTGCCCTCCCACGCCGCGTCGCGCGCGTCGCCCTCGAGCACCACGAGCGGCAGGAACTTCCCCTCGCGGCCCGGCGGCGTGCTCCACGCGCCCGGCAGCACGATGCCCTCGAGCGACACCGCCAAGAACACCTCGCCCGAGCGCACACAGGCCACCGGCTGGCGCAGTTCGACATCCACGCGCAGGCCATCGGGCCACAGCACGCGCGACTCGCCGACCGCGGCGACGATCGGGAGTGCGAGCAGCGCATCTTCGACCTGCCGCACATCACCGGGGCGCTCGGGATGCAGCGGCGGGAGCTGCGCGAGCGTGCGGGAGACGAGCGCTTCCCAGCGCGGGTCGTTCCAGCCCGGCCCAAAGTCGACGCGCGCCGCGGAGGGATCGACCGATGTGAAGCTCGCGGCCTCGGCGTCGCGCACGAGCACGCGGAAGAACCACAGGATCGCGAGCACCGACAGCACGAGCCCGAGCGCACCGAGCCGCGCAGACGCGAGCGCCTCCTTCGAGGAGCGCGCCTCTTGGGCGGTCGGCGCGGACAGCGTTGCGGCAGACGCCTCGACCTTGGCTTCCACGGGCGTGCGACCTAGGCGCGGGTGGGGAGCCGCCCGCGACGCGCGCGAGCTGCTCGCCGTCCGCGCGCGATGCTCAATTGCGCGAAACGGCGACCGGTGCGTGCTCGACGCCGCTCGTCGCCGGTCCGGCACCCTTGCGCGACAGCTCCTCGATGAACACATCGATCACCGTCTGGATCTCGAGCGCTTCATCGCGCGAGAGCGTGATCGCCTTGGCGGAGGACTGCGCGTGCAGCTCGTGGCTCAGCAGGCGCGAGACGATCTTGAGACCGGCGAGCGAGCGCTGGACCTGAGCGAGGTTCTTGGCGGGGTTGGTCGATTCCATGTCGAGTGGCTCCGGTGGCGAGAAACGGGCTGGGCGGCGGGAGAAGGAAGCGCGCGGCGCACGCGCGGCTGGTTCGCGAGGTCGAAATGCGGAGCTTGGTATCCGCGTCGACGAAGCGTTAGATACCCCGACGAGCGCGCCGCCTCAAGCATGCGCACGCGAATCCTGCGCACGATGTCGAACCAACCCGACGACGGCCCTCCGCTTTGCTGGCACGGCTACACGCTGAGCGCCTTCCAGTCGCGGGCCGTGGCGGCGATCCGGGCGGGAAAGAACGTGCTCGTCGGCGCCCCGACCGGAGCGGGCAAGACGCTCGTCGCCGAGTACGCCATCGAGGAGGCGGTGGCGCGCAAGCGCCGCTGCATCTACACCTCGCCGATCAAGGCCCTCTCCAACCAGAAGTTCCGCGACTTCAAGGCGCAGGCACTCGATGTCGGGCTGCTCACGGGCGATGTGACCCTCAATCCGCGCTCGCAGGTGCTCATCATGACCACCGAGATCCTGCGCAACGCGATCTTCGAGAACCCGCGCGAGCTCGACGATGTCGAGTTCGCGGTCTTCGACGAGGTGCACTACCTCGACGACCTCCTGCGCGGCTCGGTGTGGGAGGAATCCTTGATCTTCGCCCCGCCGAACATGCGCTTCATCTGCCTCTCGGCGACCGTCCCGAACATCTTCGAGCTCGGCAAGTGGCTGGCCGAGATCCGCCCCCATCCGATCGAGGTGGTCGAGTCCAAGGTCCGGCCGGTGCCCCTGCACCACCGCGTCTGGTCGCTGGCCGGAGAGCTGGGCGAGGTCGACGATGTCGAGCGCCTGAGGAGCAACGCCTGCGCGGCCGGGGCGGGCGACGGCCGGGGTCGGCGCAGCGCTCGGCGGGGACGCCGGAGGGGCCCCGACGAGCGGCGCGGCGGGCCCCGGCCGCGCTTCGAGGACCCGGCGCTGGCGACCGAGCGCCTGCTCGATCTGGTGCAGGACCGCGGCGAGCTGCCCGCGCTCGTGTTCGCCTTCAGCCGCAAGGACTGCGAGCGCCTCGCGCGGCGCAACGCCCGACGCGACCTGCTCTCTGCCGCCGAGCGCGAAGGGATGCTCGCGCTCCAAAAAGAGCTGCTGGCGAGCTTCGCGCTGGACGAGCGCGAGCTGCACGGCGAGCTGCTCAGCATGGGTCGGCGCGGCATCGGCTTTCACCACGCCGGCGTGCTCCCGATCCACAAGGAACTCGTCGAGCGCATGTTCACCTCGGGGCTGCTCAAGCTGCTGTTCACCACCGAGACCTTCGCGCTGGGCATCAACATGCCGGCGCGCACGGTGGTGTTCCATTCGCTCTCCAAGTTCGACGGCGTCGAGGTGAACTGGCTGCGCTGCCGCGAGTACCTGCAGATGGCCGGGCGCGCGGGGCGCCAAGGCATCGACGACGAGGGACTCGTGTACTCGGTGCTCGACGCCAAGGCGCTCGAGGAGGCGCCGGTCGAGCACATCCTGGGCGGCGGCCCCGAGGCGGTGATGAGCCGCTTCCAGCTCTCCTACTCCAGCCTCCTGCACCTCGTGCCGAGCCTCGGCCTCGAGCGCGTCCACGAGGCTTGGGAAAAGAGCTTCAACCGCTTCCAGCACCGCTCCGGCAGCCCTTCGGCGCAGGAGAAGAACCGCCGCCGCCAGAGCGCGCTGGTCGATGCCCACCTGCGCGTGCTCGCAGAGCTCGGGTACCTCGAAAACGGGGAGCAGCTGACGGCGCGCGGCAAGATCGCGCGCGTGATCAATGGCTTCGAGCTGCAGGCCGCGGAGCTCTTGTTCCAAGGCACGCTCGAGACCCTCGGCGCCGAGGCGCTCGCGGTGGTCTTCGTGGCCCTGATCCACGAGGAGCGGCGCCGCGGCGGCGGCCCGTGGCTGGCGCAGTCGATGTACGGGAGCCTGCGCAAGCAGGTCGCCGATGTGATCGGCCGGGTGGTGCGCATCGAGGCTCACCACGGCGTGCCGACGACCGTCAAGGAGCCCGATTTCGGCCTGACGCCCGCGGTGATCGCGTGGTGTGGCGGAGCGAGCATCGAGGCGCTCGCCGAGCGCACGGAGACGAGCCCCGGCGATGTGTGCCGCACCCTGCGCATGGCGATCCAGCTGATGCGCGAGGTGCGCCGCGCCATCGACCCCGATTGGGATGTCTTCGAGCGCCTCGGGGCGGCCATCGAGCTCGTCAACCGCGACGAGGTCGACGCGCGCCGCCAGCTCGAGCTCGGTTGAGCGGCGATTTTTTTGTCCCGCGACGGTTGCAAGCGGGCGCAGCGTTCCTAGAGTCTTCGCCCCAGAGGATCTGACCCAAGGCCTCGCCCGCTGCGCGATCGGTCCGCATCAGGTACGGTATTCCGCTCGTTTTCCGCCCCGAACAGAGTTTTAGACCAGCTCCCGATGGCCTTGATTCCCGCTCTCTTCGTCGCCGCGCTCCTGTGCACCGACCCGCGCTCCACCGCATCGACCGTCGACGCCGCCGCCCCGGCCAAGGCCAAAGCCGCGACCTCCGCCAGCACGGTCGAGTTCACCGCCGACGACAAGCGCAAGCTGGCGGCGTCCTTCTGGGCCCCCAAGGATCCGAAGGGCGCCGCGCCGGCCGCCGTGCTGGTCCACGACGCGGGCTCGAGCCGCTCGGAACTCGCCGAGCTCGGCGAACGCCTGTGGAAGCAGGGCTTTGCCGTCGTCGCCGTCGACCTGCGCGGCCACGGCGAGAGCCTCGGCACCGACAAGGGCTGGAACAAGCTGCCCGAGGAAGAGCGCTCCCGCGCGTGGACCCTTGCCCTGCGCGATGTGAAGGCCGCCGCCGACTGGATGAGAGAGCAGCCCGGCGTGCACGGCTCGAACCTGTCGCTGCTCGGCGACCGCGCCGGCGCGACGCTCGTCGCGCGCTACGCCCAGCGCGATGACGATGTGCGCTGCCTCGTGCTGCTCGAGCCCAAGGAAGAGACCCTCGGCTTCCCGCTGGCCAAGGACATCGCGGCGCTGGGCGGGCTTCCGACCTGCATCGTGGCCTCCAAGGAGACCTCCGCCACGGCCCAGTCGATCGCCGACACGGGCGCCGCCGCCAACGACGGGCACAGGTATGTCGAGGTGTTGATAGCCAAGGGTGCGGCCGTCGGAACCACTGCGGACAAGACCTGCGTGGTCAACATCGCCAAGTACATGAGCACGCAGGCGAACCCCCAGAAGTCGGGCGAAAAGCAGTAGCCGCGCCGCGCTACGACGCCGGCCCCAATCCTGCAGCCCACTCCGTCCTCAAGTGGGCGCAGCGGCCCCGCCGAGTAGGATGTCTCTCCCACTCTGGGCCTTGCCGTGGTGAGAAAGCTCCTGCGATCGCTGCTGCCGCCATCCGCCCGCGCCCGCGTGCGGCGCTGGCTCGACGTGCTCGACACGGAGTGGCACTTCCGCTTCCAGCGCTCGGCGATCCGCGCGCGCCTCGAGAGCCTGCGCCGCATCCCGCGCGGCCTGCATGTCGAGGGCACCAACATCTGCAACGCGCGCTGCGTCTTCTGCGCCTATCCGCAGATGGAGCGCCGCAAGCAGACCATGGAGATGGCGGACTTCGAGCGCGTGGTCGCGCAGTACCTCGACATGGGCGGTCACCATGTGTCGCTGACGCCGATCGTCGGCGACCCGTTCGTCGACAAGCACCTGTTCGAGCGCCTCGACCACCTGATGGCGCAGGAGCGCGTCGCGGGCATCAGCTTCTACACCAACGCGATCCTGATGACGCCGGAGAAGTCCGAGCGCCTGCTCGCGTACGCGTCGAAGCTGCATGTGCACGTCTCGTGGGGCGGCTTCGACCGCGAGACATGGAACACGATCATGGGCGTCGAGAAGTTCGAGGCCGCGCGCGACGGCGTGCTCGCGCTCCTCGAGCTCAAGCAACGCACCGGCTCGAAGCTGCGCTTCACGCTCGCGCTGCGCTGTCCCGATTCCAACTGCAAGGGCGAGCTGTTCGAGCGCCTCGACGCGTTCCGGCGCCAAGGTCTCGTCGAGATCTCGCCCATGGTCGACTATGACTCGTGGGCCGGAAAGATCGCGCCCGCCGCGCTCGAGGCGGTCGGCCTTCCGCCGCGCGAGATGCCCTACAAGCGCGGTGCCTGCGAGCTCTTGTTCACCAAGCCCGTGGTGCTCGCCGACGGCCGCGTCAACGCCTGCGCGTGTCGCGATGTCGAGGCGGAGCTGATCGTCGGCAACGTGAACGAGGAGCCGCTGGGCAAGATCTGGGCCGGCGAGCGCACAAGCGCGCTGATCGAGCGCCACGAGCGCGGCGACTATCCCGAGGTGTGCCAGCGCTGCACCTACTTCGTCAGCGTCTACAACTCGCGCCGCTCGCGCACCTTCGCCAGCGACGGCAAGCTCGAGGGCAATTGGGCCGAGGACTAGCCCTAATTCCCCAGCCACGACTGCACCCGCGACCCTGCGCTGGCGGCGCGAACCTTTTTCGGCGCGCGGGGCACGATCTCTCGCGCTTGGTTGCAGGTGAAACCCGCCAACCCCTAGCCTAGCGGCCTTGCTCGCGGCTCGGCGCGTCCCGAGCGGGCCGCCGATCGAGGGCCGACGCTCCGCCGACCGAAGTCCCAGCCCCCACGAGCCTCCGCGAGCCCCGACCCATGACGACCTTTCAGCTGACCCACCTCGAGGAGCTCGAGGCCGAGGCCATCGCGATCATCCGCGAGGTGGTGGCCCAGTTCGAGAAGCCCGTGATGCTGTTCTCGATCGGCAAGGACTCGATCGCGATGCTGCGCCTCGCCGAGAAGGCCTTCGCGCCCGGCAAGCTGCCGTTCCCGCTCCTGCATGTGAACACCACCTTCAAGTTCAAGGAGATGATCAGCTTCCGCGACGAGTTCGTGAGGAGCCGCGGGCACCAGCTGATCGAGTGGATCAACCAGGACGGCGTGAAGGCGGGCATCACGCCCTTCAACGCCGGCACACAGCGCTACACGCATGTGATGAAGACCGAGGCGCTCAAGCAGGCGCTCTCGCACTACGGCTTCGACGCGGCCTTCGGCGGCGCGCGCCGCGACGAGGAGAAGAGCCGCGCCAAGGAGCGCGTGTTCAGCTTCCGCGACCGCTTCCACCAGTGGGATCCGAAGAACCAGCGGCCCGAGCTGTGGAGCCTGTACAACGGGCAGGTCGCCAAGGGCGAGTCGATCCGCGTCTTCCCGCTCTCGAACTGGACCGAGCTCGATGTCTGGCTCTACATCTACCGCGAGCAGATCCCCGTGATCCCGCTGTACTTCGCCAAGCGCCGTCCGGTGCTCGACCGCAACGGCACATGGATCATGCGCGACGACGAGCGCATGCCGCTCGAACCGGGCGAGCAGCCCCAGATGCGCTCGGTGCGCTTCCGCACTCTGGGTTGCTACCCGCTGACGGGCGCGGTCGAGTCGCAGGCCACCAACCTGCGAGAAGTGCTCGAGGAGATGCTGCGCTCGCGCACCAGCGAACGCCAAGGTCGCGTGATCGACTACGACGAGGCGGGTTCGATGGAGCAGAAGAAGAAGGAGGGCTACTTCTGATGCTGCACACAGAAGAGCTCGACCGCGTCGGCATCGACGGCTGGCTCGAGAGCTACCAGCGCAAGGAGCTGCTGCGCATCCTGACCTGCGGCTCCGTGGACGACGGCAAGTCGACCCTGATCGGGCGGCTCCTGCACGACTCCGCGGGCGTGTTCGAGGACCAGCTCAAGGCGCTCAAGAAGGACACGACGCGCTACGGCACGACGGGCGAGGAGATCGACTTCGCGCTGTTGATGGACGGCCTGCAGGCCGAACGCGAGCAGGGCATCACGATCGATGTCGCCTACCGCTACTTCAGCACGCCACGGCGCAAGTTCATCGTCGCCGACACGCCCGGCCACGAGCAGTACACGCGCAACATGGCGACCGGCGCCTCGACCGCCGACCTCTCGATCATCCTGATCGACGCGCGCAAGGGCGTGCTCGCGCAGACGCGCCGTCACGCCTTCATCTGCTCGCTGCTCGGCATCAAGCATGTGGTCATCGCGGTCAACAAGATGGACTTGGTCGAGTACTCGCAGGCGACCTTCGAGCAGATCCGGCGCGACTGCGCCGAGTTCCTCGCCCGCGTCTCGATCCCCGATGTGCACTTCATCCCGATGAGCGCGCGCCGCGGCGAAAATGTCGTCGGCCGCTCGACCACCATGCCGTGGTACCAAGGCGCGCCGCTGCTCGACTACCTCGAGACCGTGCACATCGCCGGCGACCGCAACTCGATCGACCTGCGCCTGCCGGTGCAGCTCGTGCTGCGCCCCAACCTCGACTTCCGCGGCTTCGCGGGCACGCTCGCCTCGGGCGTGCTGCGCCGCGGCGACGAGATCGTTGCGCTCCCCTCGGGCCGCCACGCCTTCGTCAAGCAGGTGTTCGTCTCCGGTGCCGAGCGCGAAGAGGCCGGGCCCGGCATGGCCGTCACGATCACGCTCGACCGTGAGATCGACATCAGCCGCGGCGATCTCATCGCACGCCCCAACAACGCGCCTCCGCTCGAGCACGCGGTCGAGGCGATGGTGGTGTGGATGAGCGAGGACGCCCTCGCTGCTGGCCGTTCGTACCTGATCAAGCAGAGCACGCTGATGGCGCCCGTCGCCGTCACGGACCTGCGCTACCGGATGAGCGTCAACACGCTCAAGAGCGAAGAAGCCGCTCAGCTCTCGCTCAACGAGATCGGCCGCATCCGGCTCGAGTGCGCCAAGCCGCTCTCCGCGGACCCCTACGCGCGCAACCGCCACACCGGCGCGTTCATCCTGATCGATCGCATGAGCAACGCGACGGTCGGCGCTGGCATGATCCTCGACCGCACCCCGGCCGAGCAGGCCATCGACCGCGAGCGCCGCTCGCGCGACGCGGGCACGAACCTCACGCCGCACTCGGGCACCGTCAGCCCCGAGCAGCGCGCCGCGCGCATCGGTCAGCGGCCGTTCACGCTGTGGCTCACGGGCCTGCCGCGCTCCGGCAAGAGCTCGCTCGCCCATGCACTCGAGCACGCGCTGTTCGAGCGCGGCGTGCAGTCGGTCGTGCTCGACGGCGAGTCGCTGCGCAAGGGCCTCTCGTCCGACCTCGGCTTCTCGGCGCGCGACCGCGTCGAGCATGTGCGCCGCGCCGGCGAGCTCGCGAAGCTCCTCAACGACCACGGCCAAGTGGTGATCGCGGCCTTCGTGTCCCCCACCGCCGAGCAGCGCGAACGCGCGCGCGCTTCCGTCGGCGCCGAGCGCTTCCTCGAGGTCTTCTGCGACGCGCCGCTCGCCACCTGCGAGAGCCGCGACACCACCGGCTTCTACGCGCGCGCCCGCAAGGGCGAGATCCCGAATGTCACCGGCGTCGACACGCCCTACGAACCGCCCCGCGCACCGACGCTGCGGCTCGACACCGCCGCGACCTCGATCGAGGCCAACATCGCGCGCCTGCTCGAGCTGCTCTCGGCCCGCATGCTGCTGCGCTGACGGCGCGCTGACCGCAAGCGAGGGGCGCCGCATCGTGATCGATGCGGCGCCCCTCGCCCATGTCAATCGCTCCCAAGCCGCGCGAGCTCGGCTTCGGCGGCGATCGAGCCGAAGGCGTGCCACGACGGTCCGCGCGTGCACTCCTCGAACAGGCTGCGCGCGCGATCGCGGTCGAGGGAGAGCAGCGCGAAGTGGCCCGCGCCGAACAGGAACGTGGCGAAGTCGCTCGCGTCGGGACCGGCGGAACGGGCGCGCACGGCGAGCGCGTCGATGTCGGCGCCATCGCGATGAGCGAGGCACAGCGCGTGGTACGAGTCGTATTCGACGATCTGCATGTCGGCACGGATCGCGGCGGCCGCGGCGCGCGCGTCGTTCTCGCGTCCGAGCCGACGCAGCGTGTTGCACAGCCACCATGTCGCCGAGCAGCGGTTGTCATCGTTCTTCGAGAGCTCGAGACAGCGCCGCCATGCGGGCTCCGCGCGCGCGAAGTCGCCTTGCAGGAAGCGCGCGAGGCCCAGGTGGTAGTAGATGTTGGACTGCAGCGTCTCGAGCAGGATTCCGGCTGCGTTGGGCTGGCCGTCGGGCTCGACGCTGTCGGGCTTGCCGCGCTCCAGCTCCGCGGCGCGCTCGAGGTCGCGCGCGGCGAGCTCGAACTCGCGCACGGTGATCAGCCGATGTCCGCGATGACGCAGGAAGCGCGCGTCGTGCGGAAAGCGCTCGACACCCAGCGTGAATGCATCGATCGCCTCGCGAAAGCGACCGAGGTATCCGAGCCGCCGTCCGACCCAGATCAGCGCGTCAGGATCGTCGGGCCGCGCTTCGAGCTCGCGCTCCGCCGCCTCGAGTTGGCCCTGTCGCGTCGCCTGAGCGAGCGGAGCGAGCGGCGGCGGGTACAGCGCCGCACCGAGGAGGGACACGGCCTGCGCGCCACTGGGAACGGAGCGCAGTGAGAGAACATCGCCGCTTGCGGACGCGCGCGAGGCCTGCTCCGACTTCACGGCGCTGGACGCGGTCGAGTGGCACGCAGGTGCAAGGACGAGCGAGGCGAGTGCAACGAGCGAACGCAGCATGAGGGATCTCCTTGCGTGCAGTTTGACTTCGATGGGCCGCGCGTGCATCGTCTGGGCGGCGTGAATCCGGCCGATCCCTGCCCCGCGCCCGCCAACGGTTGGACCGGCGGCCAATACAGCGTGCTGCGCGCGCTCTTCGGACTCGCGCTCGCCGTGAGATTCGCGCGCCAAGTCGGCGGTGCCGAGCCGCTCGAAGCGGCGCTGCACTGCGCGGGACTCGCCTTCAGCCTCGCGTTCGCCGTCGGCTGGAAGGAGCGCTCGAGCGCCTTCCTGCTGGCGCCGACCTTGATTGCCGCGGGCTTCCTGGGCGGCGAGCATGGCCCTGGGCAGGTGCACTGGCTCGCGCTCGCGGTGCTGCTGCATCTCGCGCTTCCGCCGGCGCCTTTTCTTTCGTTCGACGCGCGCGGCCGCGTCGATCCGCGCGGGGGTTGGGCCCTGCCGAACTTCGTGCGCGCACTCGCGCTCGCGGCCTGCGCCGGATCGCTCGCGACATGGTGGCTGTTCCGCAGCGAGCCGCTGCTCGCGCCGCTCTTCTACGCCGCGCTCGCCTGCGATCCGGGCTGGCTCCCCGGCCTGCGCGCGAGCGGCACCCAGCGCAACTTCCCCGAGCGTGTCTTCTACGACGGCACCTGCGGCCTGTGCCAGCGCAGCGTGCGCTTCGTGCTCTCAGAGGATCGCTCGACCGAGCCGCTCGCGTTCGCGCCGCTCGGCGGCGAGTGTTTCGCGCGCGAGTTCCCCGACGCCGAGGCGCTCGGGCTGCCCGACAGCGTGCTCGTGCGCACGGCCGACGGTCGCACGCTGGTGCGCTCGCGCGCGGCGCGGCACATCGGCGC
>Ga0194128_10010388_pt1 | contig 11091 bp, 1 predicted proteins | sample TA2KigCa65mmetaG_FD_148650 | JGI IMG/M metagenome (GOLD analysis project Ga0194128, IMG submission 148650) | Freshwater microbial communities from Lake Tanganyika, Tanzania - TA2015037 Kigoma Deep Cast 65m | ecosystem: Environmental > Aquatic > Freshwater > Lake | place: Tanzania: Lake...
AGTTTCAGACGTTCAAAGATTTGAGCGTTACTTTTAAGAAGCACCCAGTTACCGATGATCTTGTCACGGTAAAGGATAAAGCTGCCATAACGCAGTCTATAGTCAATCTGCTTCTTACTAACAAGGGCGAAAGATTATTCCAACCCCTTATTGGATCTGGAATTTATCAATCATTATTTGAACCATTAGATTATGCAACTGCTGGTTTAATTCAAACTGAAGTTACTCTTGTCATTGAAAGATATGAACCAAGAATTCAAATTGAAAGTGTTATGGTTGAACCAGATTTTGATCAAAATGGTTATTCAGTTGAGATAATGTATGTTATACGCGGTAGAGAAGACACACCAATAGGAATCGAATTCTTTCTAGAGCGTACTCGATAATGCCATACACTCAATTAGCTAATCTAGATTTTAATGACATTAAACTTGCTCTGAAAGATTACCTCAGAGGTCAGGCAGAGTTTACTGATTATGATTTTGAAGGATCAACCTTAGCGAATTTAATCGACGTACTTGCTTATAATACGTATTACACGGCGTTTAACACCAACATGGTAGTCAATGAACTATTCATTGATTCTGCCACTTTGAGAGACAATGTGGTGGCGCTGGCAAAGCAATTAGGATATAGACCAAAAAGTGTAACATCGCCAACTGCTTATATTACGTTTACTGTTGCTTATGCTAATCCTACGACGGATACACAACTTATTCTAAAAAAAGGAACTGGTTTTGTAGCAACGTTTGATAATTTCTTATATCAATATCTTGTTACAGAAGATGCCAAAGCATCTGTAGTCAATAATTCTGCTACATTCTCGAATGTATTACTAAGAGAAGGAAATCTACTTACAAATACATTTACGGTCAACACAGCGTTAAAGTCACAGAGATTTGTTTTAGATAACGCAAACATTGATACTAATACAATTAATGTTAAAGTTTTCCCGACAGGAAGTGGATTTTCCGAACCATATCTTATTTCTGATAATATTATTGGAGTGGATGGATCATCTAAAATATTCTTCCTTAATGAAATTGAAGATCAGAGATATGAATTAATTTTTGGTGATGGTATATTAGGAAAAAAATTACCAAACGGTGCTGTAGTAGAAGTATCTTATGTTGTAACTTCTGGACCTGATTCAAATGGGGTTAAAACATTTGTCTTCTCAGGCGTGATAGAAAATCAAGATGGTGCATCACTTGGTCAAAATACAATCACTGTTAATTCTACAATACCATCTTCTGGTGGAGAAGAAATTGAATCGATTAAAAGGATTAAATTTAATGCTCCAAAAACTTATGGGACACAAGATCGTGCTGTAACCTCCCAAGATTACTCTGCTCTTATTCGTAACATTTATCCAGCTACAAGTGATGTGATTATTTTTGGTGGTGAAGATCAAGTTCCACCAGAGTATGGAAAAGTATTCATTGTACTAAAACCAAAAGATGCAGCATATCTAACAGCTCTCACAAAAAAAGAAATCCTTGCACAACTTAAGAAGTATTCAGTTGCATCAGTTCAACCAGTTATTGTAGATCCATCAATTCTCTATATCGAATTGACTAGTAAGATATTTTATGATGGCACAAAAACTGCAGATACACCATCGCAAGTTAAAGATAAAATTATCACTGGATTACAATCTTATATCTCAGATTCTGATATTGAAAAATTTAATGGAAAATTTAGATATAGTAAAATTGTTGGCGTTATAGATGAAGTTGACAAATCTGTAAATTCTAATATTACATCAATTATGATGAGAAAGGATTTTTATCCACAACTCAATTCTACTTCATACTATGAAATTTGTTATCAAAATGCTTTTGATAAAGATTGTGAAGAACCAACTCTGTCTACAACTGGTTTTAGAGTAACTGAATATCCAACATTTGATGTCTACTTAGAAGATAGGGATGGTAAAATTATCCTATATAGACTAGATGCTCTAACTGGTGAAAAAGTTCTTCTGGACAAGGAAGTTGGTGATATTGATTATACCAAAGGCGAACTAAAAATATATAATTTGACAATTATCAAAGGTAGTTTCTTCGATAATAGAATTTCGGTAAGAGTAAAACCACTATCTAATGATGTTCAGGCATTCCGCGAGGTATACCTTGATATTGATATTCCAAATTCATCCTTTAGTGCGTATAAAGAGTAAGTAAATGGCAGTCAAGACCAAAAGAATTTCTACTCTTATTGAGACACAGCTTCCTGAGTTCATTGCTAATGAATATGAACTTTTTAGTAAGTTTATATCAAAATACTACGAAGCTCAAGAAGTTCAGGGTGGACCACTTGATATCATTAGTAATGTCCAAAAATATTTGGACATTGATTATTATGAGAAGTCTTTACTACAGAAAAACACAAGATTAGTATCTTCTATTACATCAACTTCTACAACGATTGAATTGGAAGATGGATCTGGATTTCCAAAAGATAATGGATATATTCAAATTTTAGATGAAATTATTTTTTATGAAGAACGAAACGGAAATACTCTAACAAATTGTTCTAGAGGAGTACATGGTAATGTTAGTCTAGGTGATCTTTATGAAAAGTCTGCTTTCAAAGGAACAACAGCAGCTTCTCATTCATCTGGTGATTTAGTTTTAAATATTAGCAATTTATTTCTATACGCTATTATTAGAAACTTTGAAACTCAATATCTTGGATCATTTCCAGAAAAGTATCTTCGTGGAGATGTAGACAAGAGAACCCTTATTAAAAATATTCAAAAATTTTATAAGTCAAAAGGAACTAATAGCTCTATTGGTTTTATTTTTAATACAATTGTTACACAAGATCAATCTAATAAACCAACTGTTTATAACCCAAAAGATTTTACTTATAAAGCATCAGAATCTGATTGGATTTCAATCTATGCTCTAAAGGTAAAAGTTATATCTGGTGATCCAAAAACTTTAGTAGGCAAAACAATTGTCCAATCTGAAACTGAAGATTATGGATATGCATCAACAATAGTTGATACTGTATTTCCAGATGGAACATCTGATGGTGAGCAAATTTGGAATATTGTTCTTGCTCCAGAAACAGTTAATGGATTATTTTCAGTATCTACAAAAACTAGATTGGAGCAACCTTTACCATCTACCTATGGAGCAGGAAAGAGAATAAATGTGTTCTCTACATTAGGATGGAAATCGACTGGAGATATATTAATTAATAACGAAGTTATTTCTTTCAAAGATAAAAATATAACTCAGTTTGAAATTAAATCTAGAGGAACAACACCAGTAACTCATGACCAAGGTTCTTTTGTATATAAACCAGTATTACTTTCTGGTGGTGGAGTAAAATTACTAACTCTAGGAATAGTCTATAATTTACTTCCATCTGATTTATCTCCACATGCTGCAGTTGGGGATCAAATTCAAATTTCACAACCAGGATTTCAAACACCAGATCCAAAGATTGTTTTAACAAATTCTAATCAACCAAGATGGATTTTAAATCAAGGAAATCCTGTTAATAGTCCAACAGCACTAAATGTATCTACAAAATTAGATCAGGTATCAACAAATGTATCTGCTATTTTTGGAGACGATCAGTATTACTATATTACAAGTTCTGGTTATCCAGATTATAAAATTTTAGATGGTTCTGGATTAATTTCAGAAACTGTAGAAGATCAGAAAATTTTAAGAATTTTAAGAAAAGTAGCATTAAAAACAACCGAAGTTTATCAAACTCCAAAAAGAGATGTTGGTATATTGTTAAATGGTGCGCTAATCTATGGATTTAGAGATGATGAAAGTATTCGTTTCGGTTTACTTGAAGAAATAAAAGTAGATACTCAAGGAACAGGATATACAAAACCTCCCTTTGTTCTTTTAGATGGAGTTCCCAACCAAGCTAGATCAGTATTATCTGGTCAAGTTGTAGAAAAAATTATTGTAGATACACAGACAGTTTTTCCAAGAACCCCAGAAATTACAATTACGTCTGGAAGGAACGCTGTTGTAACAGCAGTTGTTACAAAAGGAAAAGTAACAAGTTTAGTTATTAATAATCCTGGAGAGTTTTATTCTTCTCCTCCAATAGTTAGAATTAGAGATAATGCTGGTAGAGGTAGATTTGCAGATTATACTGCTACTGTAAATACGGATGGTAAAATTACTGGATTTACAAAAAATGATGAAGGAAATTTTTATGATCAAAATACAGTAATTGTTGATATCATACCAGTTGGTCAAGGAGCAACTGGTATTCCACTTCTAAAAGAGTGGAATAAAAATAGATTTACTAAGTATTCTTCAAAATTAGATACTGAATATGGATATCTATTTAAAAATTATAATAATATTTTAGAATATGGATATGCACATTTGGCAAATCCAAAAGCATTGAGAGTATTACTAAATGATAATATTAATACTGCTGGATCCGAACCCACAACTAAAACACACTCCCCAATAATTGGATTTGCGTATGACGGCAATCCAATATATGGACCATTTGCGTATCAAAATCCATTAAATCCTTCGTCTCCTATTATTAGGATGACTTCTAGCTATAGTTTAAATAATAGTCGCCAACAAGGACCATCAATTACACAATATCCAATTGGTACTTTTACAAATGATTATGTCTATAACCATAATAGTGGATCACTAGATCAAAATAATGGAAGATTTTGTGTAACTCCAGATTATCCAGAAGGAACGTATGCTTATTTCTTAACAATCAATAGTAATCAAGTTCCACAATTTCCATATTTTGTGGGCGAAAATTTTTACTCCCTCCCAATTGATAGTAATTATAATTCAGATATTAATCAGAATGATGTTCCAAAAAATTCAAAAAGACTTTTTATCCCAGGGATGCCACAAAATGGTGATGGAGTTATCGCTCAAATTGCAGAAACAAAATCTGGATTTGTTGATGCAATTTCTGTATTAAATTCATCTGATAATTTTTCTGTAAACTCATCTGTATATTTTGATAATAGGGGAACCGAGGGACAAGATGCTGAGGCACTTGTTGATTCTGTTAAGGGTAAAACAGTAAATTATATACAAAGTAAAGAAAATAAAGTTGTTCAGTTAACAACTATTCAAACTGCATACTTATTTGCTAATGATACATTAAGACAACCAGCTACTGGTGCCCTTGGACAAATTGTTGGTACTGTAGCTAATGATAATCTTATTGTTCTGAGAAATGTTGTCGGAACTTTTAATAGCACAGGTACATTTTCTGCTGATATCAAAACATTCTCTTTATTAATTGATCAAGATAGTTCTTATACACAAGGAGCAATTTTAAGTTTAACTGATGGTATTAATCCACCAATTGCAACAGCAGAAGTCTTGGAAGGAACAACAAGACAAAATATTGTAAAAATTAAAGTATTAACTGGAACTTGGATTGTTAACAATGATTATTTCCTCCAGTCAAATGATTTGTTTAATACATCTGGATCGAGAATTGTTACTTTAACATCATTAAGCGATAATTTGGAACCATTTGATGTAAATCAAAATGTTGCACTTGTAGAAACTAGTAGTCCACATGGTCTTGGTATTGATGATGAAGTATTCATTGACATTTATCCTAATGATGTAACAAAAACAAAAACTTATTATCTAAGAAAAAGATTATATCAAACAGTAAAATTTGCTCCACCAACATATAAAACAACTATTGATTATAGTGGTATTGGTAGATTTCAAATTTTAAATGGTGGGGCTTTCTATACACCAGGAACATATACAAATGTTTCTCTTACTGGAGGATCTGGATCTAACGCAAAAGCATCAATTGTTGTTTCTTCTGCTGGTGTTGTTTCATCTATTACTTTACAGGATGGTGGATCTGGATACAAAAAAGCAGATTACTTAGGCGTATCTGATGAAAGTCTTAGTAGAGCAAGTACTGCTACATCTGGAAGTTCTAGACTTATCCTCTATATTGATCATGTTGGTTTTGCTGCTGGATCTACGGCATTATATGTTGATGATCCAATTGGAGTTTCAAATGGAGATTTCCTAAAGATAGGAAAAGAAGTAGTACAAGTATCTTCTATAAACTCCACATTAAAAAAGATTACCGTAACTAGAGCAAAAAAAGGAACATCGGATACTGATCATTTTGATGGTCAAGAAGTTTCTTTATATGAAGGATCTTATAATTTTACAAATAATTTTCAAATATCAACCAGTTCATATACTGGGTACGTCAAATCATATAATAAAGAAACACACGAGGCATTAATCGTTTTTGATTATGCTACACAAAAAACAAATGCTGAAACTCTTCAAATAAGCACAAGATTTTTTGATGCAAGCACACCAAAAAAATTAACTTCACTTGTATCAGCTGATGAAGTAGAATTTAAATTTGAATTCTCTACAGATAATATTAATTTTGATGTTAATCCAATTTTACCGATACAAGAATATTACAAATATAAATTTGATACATCACATTCATCACTAACTGGAACATTTTTTGATTTAAGTCCAAGTAGAAACTATAATGTTATTACAGAAGAAAAGCAAACTAGTGTTATCTCACCAGGAAATGCTGGTTCGTTTACTGATGTAAAATTTGGATTTGGAGCAAGAATATCGCAAAATACTCTTACTAATAAAACTGGAAGTCAATTTGCTAATTATTATTATTTTGATAGGAACGGAATAGTAAATTCCGACAATAAGTATCTAGAGATTATTCAAGATCCTCTTCAGGGAACTAAAAAACTTACTTATGTTACGCCAAATAGATTTGTATATAATTTAACAAGAGTTCCATTATGGGATGGATCTGGAATAATTTCATATACAACATCTGGAGAATTTGCAATAGGAAAAATTAATTCGTTTAAAATAATTAATTTAGGATTAAACTATAAAAAAGTTCCTATTATTCTAGGTTGTGATCCAAATAAAGAATATAAGGCAGAAGCAAAAATTAATTTTGATACTAATATCAATAAAATTGAGAGTGTAACAGTAACCAAAAAAGGATCAAATTATCAAAATCCAAAAATTGTTATAACAAAAGGTGATGGTGTTAATGCTGAATTTAATATTGTCATTCGGAATGGAGAAATATTTTCTATTACAGTGGTAAATCCTGGGAGAGGATATACATTTGCTCCAGAAATTGAAATTGTAGAATCTGATGTTGAAGCTTATGTTGATAGTTCAAGTATTGGCATACCACAAAGTGTTACTATTATAAGAAATGGCGGTTCTTTCCATCTAGACAAATCTGTATCTTCAACATTTTCTTCTAAGTATGTCTTCTCATTAAAAAGTTTTTCAGGTCAATATCAAAAAGGAGAAATCGTTACTCAAGTAATTAATAATATTGAAGTTGCTAGAGGTATAGTATCTGAGTGGAGATCTGGATCAAACTTACTAAAAGTTGAAAATATAACTGGAATTTTTAGAAAAGGATATCAAATTAAAGCAGCGGCATCGAATGCAGTTGGAGTAATTTCTTCAGTTTTTGTTACTGGATTTAAAAATGAGATTACCAGTTTTTATGACAATCTTGGATATTATAAATCAGATAGAGGAAGACTTGGTGTAGCAAATCAAAAATTAACAGACAGTGAATTTTATCAAGATTATTCATATGTAATTCAATCAAAAACTCCAATTGAACAATGGAGAGAATTGATTAAATCAACTACTCATCCATCTGGGTTTAAACTATTTGGTCAAGTTGATATTGAAACATCAGCTCAATCAATAATGCCTCAGCAGGCACACAAGAATTCTCATGCGTCTATTATTCAACTTTGGGATCCAAATAAAAATAAAATTACAGTTGAAAATACAAGAAGAACAGTTACTCAAATTGTTCAGAAAGTAGAAAACCAACGTGCTCGTAAAGGTGTAGGATCTGCTGCTCCATCTGAATTTAATTTTAGTGAGTATAGAGCATTTGAAGTTATATTATCAGTGCCATTTGATGGATACTATGATACGGATGGTAGATTACAAGGAAATAAAGTATTCCAATTAAGAAATAGAAATACAAATCTACCATTTACTCCTTTAACTGCTAAAAATTTAATTATAACTTTGGATGGTGTGTTACAAGAACCAGGAGTAGCATATACAGTTCAAAATGATACTATTGTATTTTCAAAACCACCTTTAGGAGATGGATCTGCATTAACGGGTAATGCCTTAAATAATGTTACTACTTATAAGGGAGTTACATTCTATGGTAAGTACTTTGCTTTCAAAGATAATCAATATAATAACAGATATTTAAGAAAAATTAGAAATATCTTCCAAAGAAATGGTAGATGGTTAGATGCTGCCAATCAACTGGAGCGTAATAGAAAATTTATTATCCAAGAGACGGTTGGATATGGAAAAGTAAAACATCCTACACTAGATTGGAGCACAAAACTAGGTGATTATCAAAGAGATATTGGTTATATCTTAGATGCTTATGAGCATGATCTTAGATTTGGTGGAAATGTAAAAACAGTTGATTATGTCAAGAGTTTCTTACAAGATACAGAATATGATTATATTACAAAAAATAAAGTCAAGTCTTCTGATATTTTTAAATATGCTACAAAATTAGCAGGACTAGCTATAAGAAATTGGGATATTGTAGAGAACGGAGTTAATTATATTCAGGGCACTAATAAAATTCTTGTTCAAAATACAGATAGACTTGCAATTGGAATGTATGTTAGTTCTGGTAAAGCATTTCCGTTGAATACAAGGATTATTTCTATTGATAGTAAGTTTGAAATAACTGTTTCAAATCTAGCACAATCAAACTCAGGTTCTGGTATTGGTGGAGCTCCAGCTGGACCAACATATCTAAATGGTACAACAGGAAATCAAAATGTTAATTTACAATCAAATACTGGTGTTGTTATACCACCAAATCAATATTCAGTAGTTCCAGGATTTAATCTTTCAGTTCCACCATCATTCTCCTCATCTGATCAAGCAACATTTTATTTGAGTGCAATCAATACTGGAACATTTTATGATGCGTCAAATCTCATTTTAAAAAATAAAGGATTCTTACAAGAACAAATTAGTGGATATATCTATGATGCTTATAATTTACCAGCTACAGGTAGAACAAAGTGTCAGAGAGATCTTGGAATTTTAATTGATGCTGTTGTTTATCATCTAAGATTTGGTGGAAATGAAAAGATTGTAGATTTTGGTCAATCATATTATAATTTCTATAAGTATCCATACGGAGAAGAACTAACTCATATCAATACAAATCCAGTAGAGACAGCAGCTGCTTTAGATGCTTGGAACTCTTTGAAAGATTATATGATCTTAGCAATGAGAAATCAACTTTCTAGTGCTAATATTCTCGATCCATCATATGGAAATTCTCCACCATATTCAGATCCTTCTGTTCTTCCTGATTCTATAAATCCAACTTGTCAAGAAGTTGCATCTAGTATTAATACTATGATTAGTATTGTAAAAGATATACTTGCAAAAGGAGCTGGAATTATTGAAAAAACTAAGATCAATACAAATAAATCTGGATATTGGACAGATACTGCTACCTATTCAAATTATAATATAATAGATGATCCATTAATACCAGCTCAAGAATGCAATGATGTTATTTCGTCGGTAGATTCTCTATATGGTAATCTAAAAGATATTCTTGATAAAAAATCAGTCACTAGGACTTTACCAGATTATATTAATGGCGAAAATAAAGTATTTGAATTGTATTGGGAGAATGGTGATAATGTAATTACTGATGAAGATGAAGATCTATTCCTGACTATAAACGCTGTTCTTCAAAGACCAAAATATACTGAGACATATCCATTATTTGATTCTTATTATATTGATAGGACTGTCATACCAAATAAATTAGTATTTGATGTTGCTCCAATTTGGGATCAAGATTTTGGCGCAAAAACTATTGGAGAACCAACAGCTGTAGAAAAAGTATCTGGTGTTGGAGTAGGAAATTATAAGAGATTGACAATTGATTTTAATCTTGTTGATAACGTCAGATCTGGTCCATTCTTAATATTAGATGTGGAAGATTATACAGTTCAAAATATTGAAGAACCAGATTTCTTATATGTATTTTTAGATGGTGTACTACAAAGGAAAGGTTATTCATATACTGTTTCTGGACCAAATATTTTCTTCAATGTTCCAATACTAAAAGAAATGAAAATTGATATGAGATATTTGTATGGTAGAGATATAGGACAAGTATTAAATATTTTTGATTTTTCTCCAGATTCTTACTATTCCAAATCAAGAGTTAGTTTGACAGTTACTAGTGGATTAGACAATTTACTATTAAGATCTTGGATGGGCGATAAAATTGGTAGTGCTATTCAAGCATATCAAATGAATGCAAATGGAACTTATAATATAATTGGTGAAATTGAAAATCTTTATAGTCCAAATAGTAATACTTTAGAATTTGATGTTTTTGGTCATACTTATCAAATAGACAATACAAAAAATATTATTTTTGCTGTTAGAAGTTTTTATTCTAAAAATACAAGTATTGCAATTTCAAATTCTGTTGTTACCTTTGAAAAAGATGATGACGGAAGACTTATTCTATCAACTCTAGATCAACTTTGGTCTGGAACATCTATAGGTAAAACATATAGAAAACCTTTTGTAAGTTTATCAAATAATGATCTTGTAAAAATTGAAGGACAAGATACATTTAGAAAAATTAAAAAACTTCCTGGTCTAACAACTAGTAAAGAACATCGAAATAATAATCAAGTTTCAAATTCTATGTTTGGAACAGTTGATATTGAAACATATAATGGCATTAGTAGAGGAGAAGGACTTAGTGTTGTAGCAACTATTCAAAATGGAAAAGTTGTATCTCTTACATGGAATCAGAGAAGTTATAATCCAATAACACAACCAACTGCATATCAATATGAAACTCCACCAGTATTACATTTCATTCCAGTCAACGGAAATGGTGGTGGTGCTAGAGCAAATGTTCTTGTTAGTAAGGGACAAGTTATAAGTGTTGATTTGCTGGATGGAGGTTCGGGATATACAGAAGCTCCAAAAGTTGTTGTAGCAAGAA
>Ga0194128_10010396_pt1 | contig 11083 bp, 9 predicted proteins | sample TA2KigCa65mmetaG_FD_148650 | JGI IMG/M metagenome (GOLD analysis project Ga0194128, IMG submission 148650) | Freshwater microbial communities from Lake Tanganyika, Tanzania - TA2015037 Kigoma Deep Cast 65m | ecosystem: Environmental > Aquatic > Freshwater > Lake | place: Tanzania: Lake...
CAGGCCGCTGATTCACGTCTCAACGTCGAGCTCGAGACCGAGGGCATGACGCTGAACATCGGCCCGCAGCACCCGGCCACGCACGGCACGCTGCGCATCATCGCGCGCCTCGATGGCGAGCAAGTGGTGTGGGCCGAGCCGTCGTGCGGCTACATGCATCGCGGCTACGAGAAGCTCGCCGAGGTGCGCACGTACCCGCAGGTCACGACACTCGTCAACCGCATCGACTGGTTGGGCAGTTTTGCCAATGAAGTGCCGTTCATTCTTGCTGCAGAAAAGTTGATGGATGTCGAAGCACCGGCCCGCGCCCAGCACATCCGCACGATTCTCTTCGAGTTGTCGCGCATCGCGAACGTGTCGCTCTTCTTGGGCGACCTCGGCGTGCAGATGGGCGCCATCACGCCGGTGTTCTTTGCGTTCCGCGACCGCGAGTACGTGCTCAACCTCATCGAAGGTGCGACGGGCGGTCGCTTCCATCCGAACTTCGACCGCATCGGTGGTCTGAAGGACGACCTGCCGAAGGGTTGGATCGCCGAGACAAAGGCCGTGATGAAGAAGCTGCGCACGTTCTGCGACCAGATCGAAGAACTGCTCTTCGGCAATGAAATCTTTCAGTCGCGTACCCGCGGTATCGGTGTGATTCCGCGTGACATCGCCCTGCAATACGGCCTGTCGGGCGCCAACCTGCGGGCCAGTGGCGTCGACTGGGATTTGCGCCGCGATCATCCCTTGCCGATGGCGTGGAACAAGGTCGACTGGAAGGTCTGGACGCATCCCGACGGCGACAGTTTCGCGCGCTGCTGGGTGCGACTGCAGGAAACTCGTGAGGCGACCAAGATCGTCGATCAATTGATTGACACCATCCCGAGTGGCCCGATCATGGCGAAGGTACCCAAGATCATCAAGGTGCCCGAGGGCGAGGCGTGGGTGTCGACGGAGAATCCGCTCGGTGAGATGGGCTACTACGTCGTGTCGCGCGGCGAACTCGGGCCGTTCCGCGTGAAGATTCGCTCGGCGAGCTTCAACAACATCTCCGTCGCGCCGTGGGTGTTGCGCGGCGTGTACGTGCCCGACATCGTGACGATTCTTGCGTCGCTGTACTTCATCCTCGGGGACATCGACCGGTGATCAACGTGCTCGCCGTCGAGATTCCGTACTGGGGTCAATCGGTGCTGCGCGTGCTCGGCGGCACGGTCGCCGTGCTCCTGCCGGCGGGCACCATCGTCTATGTCTTTTTGTTCAAGATGATGTCGTTCATGCAGAGTCGTCTCGGCCCGATGGAGGCCGGTCCGTACGGTTCGCTGCAGTTGGTCGCCGAAGTCGGCAAGTGGCTGCAGAAAGAAGACATCATCCCCGAGCGCGCCGATGCGCGCATCTTCAAGATGGCGCCGATCGTGGTGCTCACCAGCACGTTCCTGCTCGTCGCCGTGGTGCCCTTCGGCCCCGATGCGTGGTTCACCAACTTTGAAGCGGGCATCTTCTACGCGTTGGCGGTGTCGTCGCTCTCGGTGCTCGGCATCTTGATGGCCGGGTGGGCGAGTGCCAACAAGTATTCCTTGCTCGGCGGGTTGCGTGCCGCTGGCCAGCTGATTGCCTACGAGTTGCCGATGGTGCTCGCCGTCATCGGCGTGATCATCCAGGCCGAGACGATGAACCTGCAGCAGATCGTGATTGCGCAGAACGCCGGTTCGATCTTCGGGTTCGATGGTCTCGGTAATCCGTACATCATCACGCAGTTCGTCGGCTTCATCGTCTTCATGGTTGCGATTCAGGCCGAACTCACGCAGGCGCCGTTCGACATGCCGATTGCCGAGAGCGAACTCGTGTCGGGCTACATGACCGAATACTCGGGCTTCCGCTTCCTCATCTTCTTCATCGGTGAGTTCGCCACCGCTGGTGTGTTCTCGTTGATTGCGTCGGTGCTATTCCTTGGCGGCTGGGGTGTGCCGTTCGCTTGGTTCGGCTGGACCGGCATCGACTCGGTGGCGAATTGGATGAACATCGTCGGCCCCGTCATCATGATCACCAAGATGATGCTCGTCTCCTTCCTCATCATGTGGGTGCGCTTCAGTTACCCCCGCTTCCGCGAGGATCAATTGCAGAAGTTCGCGTGGAAGGTGCTCATCCCCGTGTCGCTGGCGAACATCGCCGTGACCTCGATCTGCAAGGTGGTGATGTAGATGGCGAAAGTTCCCGGTTTGGTGAAGGGTCTCGGTGTCACGCTCGGCACGCTGTTCGATACCGTCACCAAGGGCGCCAACACCGTGCAGTATCCGCACGAAAAGGAGTCACCGCCCACCCGCGCCCGCGGCGTGATTGCGCTGCACGAAGGCAACTGCACCTCGTGCATGTTGTGCGCGCGCTCGTGCCCCGACTGGTGCATCTACATAGAAGGACACAAGGAGCTCGCCCCGCCGCGCCGCGAAGGCGGCAAGCCACGTCAGGTGAACAAACTCGACCGCTTCGACATCGACTACGCGTTGTGCATGTACTGCGGCATTTGCGTGGAGGTGTGCCCATTCGACGCGCTGTTCTGGAGCCCGGAGTACGAGTACTCCGAACCACGCATCGCCGAACTGTTGCACGACAAGGCCAAACTCGGCGAATGGATGGAGACCGTGCCGGAAGCCCCCGAACTCGAATCTGGTGCGGAAACCAAGAAGAAGTAGCCAGTGATTGCCGCTGAACTGCTCGTCGCCCAGAACGTCGGCTTTGCAATCATCGCGCTGCTGATGATCGTTGCCGCGCTGCGAGTGGTCACCACCAACAACGTGGTGCACGCCGCGCTGTGGTTGGTGACGGTGCTCGCCGGCGCCGCGGCGCAATACGTGTTGCTCGCTGCCGAATTCGTGGCCGTCACGCAGGTGCTCGTGTACATCGGTGCAGTGATGGTGCTCTTCCTCTTTGGCACGATGCTCACCCGTGCGCGCATCGGTGCCGAGCACGACTTGAACAACCCGTATTGGCGATTGGGGATACCCGTTGCCGGGTTGCTCTTTGCCGCGATGGCGATTGCTCTCGTGTCATCGTTCGGTGACGAGCAATTGCCGAGCGATGCTCGCGTCGTGCCCGTTGCCGAGATCTCCGACCAGATCTTCGGACCGTACTTGCTGCCGTTCTGGGCGTTGTCGTTCGTGTTGCTGGCGGCGATCATCGGGGCCATCGTGTTGGCCCGCAAGGACTAGGGCACATGTTGACGAGCCAGTTCCTGCTGCTTGGCGCGATTCTGTTCTGCATCGGCGTGTACGGCGTGATCGCCCGCAAGAACGCCGTGCTGGTGCTGATGTCGATCGAGCTCATCCTCAACTCGGTGAACATCAACCTGTTGGCGTTCGCCTTGCGCAACGGCTCGGCCGACGGCCATACGTTCGCGCTGTACATCATCGCCGTGGCCGCCGCCGAGGTCGGGGTGGGTCTCGCGATGGTGCTGCTCATCTATCGCAACCGCCGCAGCATCGGCCTCGACGAACTCAGTGAGATGCGGGGCTGATCATGTTCGCGGCATCCGAAACCCTCGCACCACTCTCCGGCGGTTGGTTCCTCGACAACGCGTGGCTCGCGCCCGTGGTGCCGACCATCGGGTTCGCGCTCATCGTGTTGTTCGGCAAACGCCTACCGAAGAAGGGAAGCGAGCTCGGCGTGCTGTCGCTGCTCGCCAGCCTCGTCGTGGCAAGTGGTGCCGCATGGCAGTGGATTCAGCGCGTCAACTCGGCGGCCGAAGAACAGTTCGTCGCACCGGTCGTGCGCACATGGTCGTGGTGGCAGGCCGGCGGTGTGGAGTTCACCATCGGTCAGCACGTGGACGGGCTTGGCGTCGTGGTGCTCTTTGTCGTTGCGTTCATCTCCACGCTCGTGCAGGTCTATTCGCTCGAGTATCTGCGGGGTGACCGCCGATATACGCACTTCTTCGCCTCACTCACGCTGTTCTCGGCCGGCATGTTGGCGATGGTGATCGCCGAGGACATGATCCCGTTCCTCCTGGGGTGGGAAATCATGGGCCTCTGCTCGTTCATACTCATCGGTCACTGGTGGGAAGACGGTGCCAACAGTCGCGCCGCACTGAAGGCCTTCTTCACGGTGCGCACCGGCGACATCGGCCTGCTCGTCGGTATCGCAATCCTCTTCTTTGCCGCGAACGATTGGACCACCGAGAATCTGGGGCTCTCCGGCTTCTCGATTCGCGGAATTTCCGCCTGGGCCCTCTCTGGCGACCCTAATTCCACCGTGATTCTCATGGCGGCGATCGCGCTCTTCATCGCCAGCATCGGCAAGAGCGGTCAATTCCCGTTGCACACATGGTTGCCCGACGCGATGGCCGGCCCGACACCGGTCAGTTCGCTGTTGCATTCCTCGACGATGGTCGTTGCGGGCGTGTTTCTCGTGGCGCGGCTGTATCCGGTGTTCTTCGCGGGGCTCGACATTCTTGGGCCGTCGTCAAACGTGATCATGGCGATTGCCGCGATCACCATCGTGATTGCCGCCGCGCTCGCCTTCGTGCAGACCGACATCAAGCGCGTGCTGGCGTACAGCACGGTGAGCCAGCTCGGCTACATGATGCTCGGGCTCGGCGCGGGCGCATGGCTGCCGGCCGTCTTCCACATCTTCACCCACGCGTTCTTCAAGGCGTGCCTGTTCTTGTGTGCGGGGTCGGTCGGCCACAGCGCATCGCACCACTCATTCGACATGAAACGGGACATGGGCGGCCTGCGCAAGCACATGCCGATCACGTTCGCTGCCTGGGTCGTCTCGACGCTCGCCCTGTGCGGAGTGTTCCCGTTCTCCGGATTCTTCTCGAAGGATGAAATCATCGACAACGTCGGCGGCAACGGTTACACGTTCTTCATGATCGTGGGGCTTGGCGGTGCATTCCTCACGGCGGCGTACATGACGCGGGCGACGTATCTCATGTTCTTTGGGGAGCCGCGCGGTGCGGCGGCAGGCGAGCACGGTCACGACACACATGGGCATGCGCATGACGCTCATGCCAATCATCCCGACCACTCCGGCCCACACGAGTCAGGTGTGCTCATCACCGCACCGATCGCCGTCCTTGCGGTGCTCGCCATCTTCGCGGGGCTCTTCAACGCGACACCGTTCGGCGAGTCGTGGGAATACCTGAAGAAATGGGTCGAGCCGCGCGCCGCAGTCGTGGTCGAAGCACACGCTGGCGGACCAGGTGAATCGCTGATCATCGCAGTGCCGAACGCCGAAGAGGGCCACTCCAAGTCGCCGTGCGGTAAGGAAACCCCGCAAGACGGCATCTGCTACGCACCGCAACTCAACCACGCCAAGTTCAAGTGGTCTAAAGCGTTCTTGTCGTTGGCAATCGTGTTCGCCGGCATCGCCGTCAGTTGGCTGCTGAGTGCCGCGTTCTATGGTCGTCGCGACCCGCGCCTCGTCGGTCTTACGCAACGCAACGGGCTGGCACGCGCCGGGTATCGACTGCTCGCCAACAAGTACTACCTCGACGATTTCTACGAGCGTGGCATCGTGAGCAGCGTGTCGGGGCCGGTTGCGCGTGGCGCCTATTGGTTCAACCAGAACGTGCTGGATGGCATCCTGCATGGTGTGGCACGCGGGGCCAAGGCAATCGCCCACGTGGTGTATCGCGACATCGACCAACGTCTCGTCGACGGCACGGTCAATGCATCAGCCGATGCCACCAAGACGGCTGGCGCGACGGTGCAACCAATCCAATCAGGTCGAGTCGGTCACTACGGTGCGTTGCTGTTTGCAACGGCCGCGGTGGCCGCGCTCGTCTTTGTCATCCTCAATACCTGAAGAGAAAACGGGAGATAACACCATGCAGATGATCCGCGACGACAACTGGGTGCTCAGCGTCGGCACGTTCTTGCCGATGCTGGGCGTGCTCATCTTGTTCGTGACACCGAAGGCCAACGAAGCCGCCATCAAGATGGTGGCGTTGCTCACGTCCATCGCCACCGTGCTCGTCGGCGCGTTCACACTGGTGAGTTTCAACTTCGACAAGGCCGGCTCGATGCAGTTCGTCGCCGAGACGAGTTGGATTCCGGTCATCAAGAGCACCTACTTCATCGGTGTCGACGGCATCAGCCTGCCGCTCTACCTACTGAGCATGGTGATCACACTGCTCGTCGTCATCTACAGCCTCGACCACATTCCGTCGCCGGGTAATCCGAAGGCGTTCTTCGTGTTGATGCTCATCCTGCAAACGGGCATGGCCGGCACGTTCATCGCCCAAGACTTGATTCTCTTCTTCGTGTTCTTCGAGCTCGTGCTCTTGCCGATGTACTTCATGATCGGTGTGTGGGGCGGCGAGCAGCGCCAGTACGCGTCGATCAAGTTCTTCCTCTTCACGCTGTTCGGTTCGGCGCTGATGCTGGTCGCATTTCTCGCGATGTTCTTCAAGACGGGGGCGGAGAGCTTTGCGATTCCGTACCTCGTGGAGAACGGTGCGGGCATCGCCAAGAACGTGCAGGTGTGGATCTTTGCCGGCATGTTCGTCGGCTTTGCGGTGAAGGTGCCGATGTTCCCGTTCCACACCTGGTTGCCTGATGCGCATACAGAAGCGCCGACACAAGGCTCGGTGATTCTGGCGGCGATATTGCTGAAGCTCGGCACCTACGGCTTCGTGCGCATCGCCATCCCGATGCTTCCTGATGCGGCAATCGAGTGGGCGCCGTGGATTGGTGGTCTCGCGGTCGTCGGCATCATCTACGGTGCGCTCGGCTGTTTGGCGCAAACCGACATGAAGCGGCTCATTGCGTTTTCATCGGTTGCGCACATGGGCTTCGTGATGCTCGGCATATCTACGCTCACGTCGTTCGGCGTGAATGCCGCAGTGTTCGGCATGGTCGCCCACGGGTTGATCACCGGCATGTTGTTCTTCGTCGCCGGCAGCGTCAAGGAGCGATACCACACGCTGGAAATCAGCAATTTGAGCGGCATGCTCACACAAGCGCCGCGCCTCGGCTGGATTCTCGGTCTGTGTTCGATGGCCTCGCTCGGTCTGCCCGGCTTGGCAGGTTTCTGGGGCGAGTTCCCGGCGATCCTCTCGGCCTACAACCCGGCCGATGGTCTCAACCTCACGGTGTATCGCACCTACATGGTGATCGCCGCGCTCGGTACGGTGCTCGCGGCGGCGTACTTGTTGTGGCTGTACCAACGCACCGCGTTCGGCACCCCGAAGGGTCATGACCACCACGATGTTCATGATGTGAACACCTACGAGTGGGTTGCGTGGTTGCCGCTCTTGGTCGCCATCATCGCCTTCGGCGTTGCGCCGAACCTGTTGTTCTCGATCATCGACCCGGCCGTGCAGGGCACCTTGCGCGCGTTCGGAGGCTGACACGTGACGTTCTTTGCCACGTCTGCAGCCGCTTGGATGGCGCCGACGATTGACTATCACGCGCTTGCGCCCGAAATCGTGCTCGCGCTCGGTCTCATGGTGGTGTTGCTGGTCGACCTCTTCACGCAAGAGCGCAGCAAGTGGCTGCTCTCGGTGCTGACGGGGTTTTCGTTTCTCGGTGCGGTGTTGCCGGTGCTCACGTTGGCGCTCCACGAAGACTCCGTACGGTCGATGTTCGAGGGTCGCTACGTGGTCGACGAATTCAGTCTGGTGATGAAGGGGCTCTTCCTCATTGCCGGCTATGTGGTCGTGCTCTTGTCGTCGTCCCACGTTGAAGAGGGCGACTACTGGCGCGGTGAGTACTGGTTCCTCCTCCTGACGAGCCTGCTCGGCATGGTGATGATGGCGTCGTCGCGCGACCTTGTGTCGGTGTTCGTGGCGCTCGAGTTCCTCGCGATTCCGGCGTACATGTTGGCGGCGTGGCGCAAACGCGACCCGAAGAGCAACGAGGCAGGCGTCAAGTACTTCTTGCTCGGAGTCTTTGCCTCGGCCGTGATGCTGTACGGCATGTCGTTGCTCTACGGCATCGCGAACTCAACGTTGCTCGTCGATATTGCCGAGTCGGTCACGCTTGACGGCGACTTTGCCGCGGTGCAGGCGCTTGCGGTGGTGTTCGTCGTGGTCGGGTTTGCGTTCAAGGTGTCAGCGGTGCCGTTCCACACCTGGGCACCCGACACCTACGAGGGTGCACCGACACCAGTCACCGCGTTCTTGTCGGTGGCGAGCAAGGCGGCCGGGTTCATCGCGCTCCTCGTCTTGGTGTTGACTGCATTCCCCGCGGCTCGCGACGTGTGGCAACCGTTCGTCTGGGTGTTGTCGGCGTTGACGATGACGGTCGGCAATGTGTTGGCCCTGCGTCAGACCAATCTCGTGCGGATGATTGCGTATTCGTCGGTGAGCCAGGGTGGCTTCGTCTTGATGCCGCTCGCCGTCGCTGGCGGTGCGGCGGGGGAGGCCGCGTTGCGCGCCGTCGTTGTCTACCTCGTCGTGTACGCGGCGACGAACCTCGGGATGTTCGGGGTGGTCCTCGCCGTGTCACGCAAGACGCGCAGTGGTGAAATCTCGTCGCTCGGCGGATTGTTCTCCTATGCGCCGGCCCTCGGTGTGTTGCTCACGATCTTCCTCGCGTCGTTGGCGGGCATTCCGCCGCTCGGTGGTTGGATCGGTAAGTTCGCCGCCTTCCAGGCGCTGCTGACCGACGCCACACCGTGGGCGTATGTGCTGGCCGTCATCGGTGCGGTCAACTCGGTGATCGCCTTGGGCTATTACGGCAACGTGATGCGCGAAGTATGGATGCGCCCGGTGCCGCACGGCGACACGACCCCGATCGTCACACCGTCGTCACTGCAGATTGCGCTCGGCATCACCGCAGTGGCCACGCTGGTGCTCGGCATCCTGCCGGGTGTGGTGTTGCACTTGGGTGACGTGGCTCGGCTCGTTGGTGCTTTCGGCGGCTGACGACGTTCGGCGGGCAATCGCCGCCGCTGGTGGGGCGATTCGCTTCGATGAGTTCGTTGCGATTGCGCTGTATGGCGAGCACGGGTTCTACACGGGCCCGACGACAAGTGATCACTCGACTGAGTCGTCGCGCACTGGTGAAGCGGTACTCGCTGGTCGTACTGGTCAGGCCGGGCGACGCGGCGACTTTCTCACATCCCCCGAGGTGGGCCCACTCTTTGGCGCAGTGATTGCCCGCGCGCTTGACACATGGTGGGAAGAACTTGGTCGGCCAGACCCGTTCGTCGTGGTTGATGCTGGTGCGGGGCCCGGCACCTTGGCACGCGGCGTGGTTGCTGCGCAGCCGCGCTGCGTGCGTGCTCTTGCGTATCGGGCCGTGGAACTCTCGGCGGCGCAACGAGCCATGCACCCGCCCACAGTTGCGTCTTCGGCGACCATGCCAGATCATCGGTTCACCGGTGTCGTCATCGCCAACGAGTTGCTCGACAACCTTCCATTCCGACTCTTCGTTCAGGACGGGGGATGGCAAGAGGCGTATGTCGCGCACGACAACGCTAGGTTCGTCGAACGACTCGTGACGCCCGCTGAGTTGCCGGCCTGTCTGCCGATGGCTGCAACTCACGGTGCACGAGCCGCGGTGAATGATTCCGCTCGGGTGTGGGTGGAGAGTGCTTCGGCGCTGCTCGAACGCGGTCGCTTGGTGATGTTCGACTACTGCACTACATCTGCCGCGATGGCGCAACGGCCGTGGCGCGAGTGGTTGCGCACCTACGCCGGGCACGCGAGAGGAGTCCACTATCTGTCGGCAGTGGGCGAGCAAGACATCACGGTTGAGGTTGCAATCGATCAACTGCCGCCGCCATCGCACGTCACCACGCAGGCGGAGTTCCTGCGTACCCACGGCATCGAAGCGCTCGTTGACGAGGGTCGCGCCGCATGGCAGCGCTCGGCACCAACCCCCGACCTCGCGGCGATGACGATGCGCAGTCGAGTCAGCGAAGCAGAAGCCTTGCTCGACCCGGATGGCCTCGGTGCGTTCAGCGTTGCCGAGTGGCGCCGCTGAGCATCACGTCGCGCTCGTCGGGCTTGCTGGTCATCCACGCTGAGCCGATGACGATGCACATTCCGACCACGGAGATCGCGGCGATGTGCTCGTTGCGAAACACGGCGCCGAGCACCAAGCCGACGATGGGCGTGAAATAGGTCGGGATCATCGCCCGTGTAATGCCGGTGCGCTCGAGCAGCGTGCCGAAGGCGACGAAGGCGATGCCGGTGCCAACGACACCGAGCACTATGACTGCACCAACCGCCGACATCGTGAACTCGGACTCGCCAAATCGTGCCGCGGCAAATGGCAGCGTCCATAGCACTGCCGTGAACTGCACTCGCATCAACAAGCGAGCGGGAGAAAACTGTGCCTGCAGCGGGCGTGCGATGTTGGTACCGAGTGCGTAGCAGGTGACTGCCGCCAGCAGATACAGAATGCCGCGTGTATCAGCGACCGACGCACCGCTCTCAGACTCCGCACGAATCGCCGGCAACGCAATCACGACGATGCCGACGAACCCCAACGAGATGGCGGCGACTCGCTGCCCACTCGGGACCCGCCGCACCCACAACGCCGTCACGAGCGCCATCACGACGGGCAATCCACCGTTGATCATTCCCGCGACACCGCTCGTCACCGACTGCTCGGCGAGCGGGAACAACCAGAAGGGCACGGCCATCCACACCAAACCAAGCAGGGCGATTCTTGGCCAGTGTTGCCGCGGCACCGGTTGGCATGCACCAGGGAAGAAGGCGAGCGCGACTGCACCCGCAAGGGCCCGACCAAACGGCACCGTAGTCGGGTGCAAATCGTCGATTGCTACGGCAATCAGTAGAAACGACGAGCCCCAGGTGAGCGAGAGTACGGCCGCAAGAGCCCACTCTGCGGGGCCAAACCGTGTGATCGCCAGTTGCTCCCGTGTCACGACTCACTATTCTCGCTGATGAGCCACGGCAAGGGAGAATTCAACGTGACCGCCAAGCCGACATCCCAATCGGACGCCATCAACGCTCTCAGCTATGAGGGACGCTTGTTCGCGCCGTCAGCAGACTTCGTGGGGGCCACTCACGTACGCGATCGCTCGTTGCACGTAGAGGGGCAACAGAACTTCGAGGCCTACTGGGCTCGTCACGCCCGCGAACTCGTGTCGTGGAGCCGCGACTGGGCGACGACGAGCGAGTGGAAGCTTC
>Ga0194128_10010397_pt1 | contig 11082 bp, 11 predicted proteins | sample TA2KigCa65mmetaG_FD_148650 | JGI IMG/M metagenome (GOLD analysis project Ga0194128, IMG submission 148650) | Freshwater microbial communities from Lake Tanganyika, Tanzania - TA2015037 Kigoma Deep Cast 65m | ecosystem: Environmental > Aquatic > Freshwater > Lake | place: Tanzania: Lake...
TCACCAAGCAGATCCGCATTGGCTATGGTGTCTGCATTCTCCCCTATCATCATCCTGTCCGGGTGGCTGAGCGCGTGGCGTTGCTCGACCAGCTCACCGATGGCCGTATCGAGCTGGGCACAGGTCGCTCGAATGCTTACGAACAGACCGGCCTGGGCATCGACCCTCGGGACACGCGCAGTCTGTGGGAAGAGTCTATCCGTATGCTTCCCAAAATCTGGACGTCGGATGAGTTCGAGTGGAAAGGCCAGCACTGGAACGTGCCGAAGCGGCGCGTCTTGCCCAAGCCTTTCCAGAAACCCCATCCGAATATGTATCTGGCGTGTACCTCTCCAGATAGCTTCCGGCTGGCTGCGCAGCGCGGTATCGGGGTGTTATCGTCGACCTCCTACGCCGTCAACGTGCTCGCTGACCTCGTGAAGATTTACCGTGAAGCCCTGCAGACAGCGGAACCCGTGGGTGAGTTCATCACCAATTTCTGGGGCAACAACGTGCACGCCTTCTGCGATGACGATGACCAGTATGCCAAAGACCTCGCCGCGCAGTCGATGAAGACCTTCTTCGGTCCTGACAAGCCCTACATTCAAGGGCGTATCAATGCCTATGAAGAGCTCCTGGAAGCCTGGGGCGGCGTCCCCGACCACCTGCAGGCGGACTTTGGCCGCTGGCTGCGGCAATCGGATGAGGAGCATAAGAAACTGGCGCGCGATGTCGGCGTCTCGCTGGATTCTGGTCCTGGGGCGGCTCGCGCAGCGTTTGCGCAATTGGATAGCAAGACCCTGGCGGATCGTGGTGTCATTATTGCCGGGAACCCGGCCTCCTGTATCAAAACCTGCCAGATGTATGAAGACATCGGCGTGGATCAGGTCATGCTGATTATGCAGACCGAGACCATCGCGCATGACAAGGCCATGCGCTCGATTGAGAAGTTCGGGAAAGAAGTCATCCCAGCGTTCCAGGGGGCAAAAGCGGCGAAAGCGGCCGTCTAGCCTAGGCGTGCGCATCCGTGACGCGATGACGCGGATGCGCTACCGCCACAGATCGCGATAGGCCCTCGGTAAAAAGATCACGCCAAACATCCCATTCGCCAGCATAAACGTCAAGTGCGACACCAGACTATACGCGAGCAGGTCTGCAGCCGGAGCATAGGCACTGAAGAAGAAAATCCACGCCGCTTGCGACGTCCCCAGATGGGCTACGGTAATGGGCAACGCTCCCACGAGAAACACAACCGGGAGAAAGGCCACCAGGCGGGAGAGGGGAATCGCTATCCCAAACAAACTCAACGCCTGACTGTGCACGAGCAAGGCGAGGAGAAAGATGGAGCCTTTTAGCCCCAGCACGATGACGCCCTGGGAGAGACGCACACGTCTGAACGTGGACAGCAGCGCACTCGCACTCACACGTTGTCCTAACCTGCCAAGCTTCCCCCGTGCGAGCAACAGCACCAGGCCCCACAACAGCCCCAGCACGAGAGGAAACGCCAGGAGGACCCGAGGGGCCTCGCCTGGGAATGCCAGGCACCCAGCCGTAGCAAACATGATCAGATTGGTGGTTTCCAGCAAAATCATCAGAGCGACCGTGCTGGAAATCTGCGCCAGGGGCGTGTGGAAGCGCCGATACATGTACAACGCTAGCGCTCCCTGCGCCAGCTGGGTGTTGATAATCGAGACCAGGTAGGTGACCGCACGCACAGGGAGAAGTTCACGGTAGCGCAGGGGCCCATGAAACCAGCGGATCACCCGGCTCAGCACAAACGTATCCAGCGCGAAGAAACACAGCGAAAACGTCCCCATCAGCGCCAGAAATGGCAGCCATTGGGCTTTGTCCAGCGCTTGCCAGAAGGCCCCGAAGGGAATGCGCCAGAAAATCAGGCCGAAGATCACCACGGTCAGGACCACGGGGAGAGCGCGAACCCAGGGGGAGGGGCGTCGGGCAACGTCGTCTGGTGTTACTGTGTCGGGCAGAGCAGGCTCGGGCATGGTGTCCTCAGTCAGGCGTGGCAAGCGCCTGGTCAAGCATGGCCGGTACGGATGTCAACGTCATGGAGAGCGCGGTGCATGCTTCCCGCGCCTCGGCCAGGTGCTCATGGAATAACACATCAAAGAGCGAGCGGTTCCAGCCGAGTCCTGGCGTCAGGATTTCCGCCAGATAGGCACTGAGCCAGGCCAGGCTCATGGGGATAGGGAGTACGCGCCGCCGCTGCCCCTGGCGGGCACACACCTGGTGACAGAGCGCCGCATAGGTCAGCGTTTCCGGTCCCACCAGGGTCAAGACACGCAGGGGCCTGGGGGGCGTGGTGAGCGCCCAGGCCAGCGCTGCGACAACATCGGCCTGCGCAATGGGCTGGATACGCACAGCGCCGCCGCCCACCAGCGCTAGGAATGGACTGTTAGCCATACGGCAGAGCTGCACGATCGAGGGACTACCGCGTCCGAGGATCATCGGTACCCGGAAAATGGCACCTGCCAGGCCGGCCTGCTGGATGATCGTTTCGGCCAGCCCTTTGGATTGGAGATATTGATTGGCAGAAGCCGAGTCAGCCCCAGGGAAACTCAGATACGCCCACGTCTGCACTCCGGCGCTAAGGGCAGCGTCGATCAGCGCCCGGGTGGTGTCAACATTGGCCTGTTGCAACGTTTCGCCACGGCGCGGTATCAAGGCCCCCGCCAGATGGACGACCCCGCCAGCCCCTGCCATGGCCTCACGGAGCGTGTGCGGTTGTCGATAATCGACCACCCGGACGTCTACACCAGACGCGTGTAGCGCCTGGGCACTCGCGGCACTACGCACCAGGGCACGCAGCCGCACCTCACCGACAGGGGTTCCCGTCCGGAGCGCCTGCATCAGGGCGGTTCCCACGGCACCGTTGGCGCCAGTGATCACGATTTGCATGCGGACATCACCTCACATCGAGGTCCCGTGCCTAGCAGCCAGACCTATCCGGTACGCAGCCTTAACTGACTTCCCAGATCCACCCATCCGTCAAACTTTCTATCAGGGCGTCTTTGACGTCCTGGAGATCAGCAGTTGACGGTTTGAGATGCACTTCTGCCACTGTCGACCCAATGTGAATGCTGCGGTATTGCACACCAACCTGCAGCATACCAGCCTCCAGTTCCCTGACATGGAGATGAAAGGTCCGCGAGGAGGCGAGCTCCGTAGCTGGCTGTTTTAACATATCGATTGTGGTAATTTTGGGGAGCAAAAAGTCACGGATTTCCCCACGCAATTTCATGCTCGTGGTGGTAAAGGTCGTAGCAGGTTGATGGCTCTGGCTCCTGGGCATTGTCACACTCCATCATGGATACTCACTACGTAGCGTGTCAGTCATTTTCTTGCGGCACGCACTGCGGCGCTGGACGCCGGATGACGTGTACGTATGTACGACATCTGACGTTCCCTTGCAAGCCTGTTGCATGCGGCAGGACGCTCGTTGCCAGTCTATGGTAGAATCCTCGCCATTGGATGCGGCCCTGGCCCATGAGACCTTGCCACGAAGGAGCTGAGAGCATGGAGAAACCCGCTGACGTGACCTATCCGATTGAAGCCTTGTTGCAGCAACGCTGGAGCCCGCGGGCCTTTTCTGAGCGCCCAGTAGAACCGGAGAAACTCCGACGTCTGTTGGAAGCAGCGCGCTGGGCGGCGTCCTGTACCAATCAACAGCCCTGGTCATTCCTGGTCGCCACGCGGGAACAGGCCACGGAGTATGCGCGGTTGCTGAGCTGTCTACGTGAAAACAACCAGCAATGGGCCGGCTGCGCACCCGTCTTGATGGTCTCGGTCGCCCAGATGACTTTCGACGCCAATGGGCAGCCGAATCGTTATGCTTTCCACGACGTTGGCCTGGCCGTCGCCAATCTAGTGATCGAAGCCACCGCTCTCGGGTTGTATGTGCACCAGATGGCGGGTTTCTACCCGGACAAGGTGCGTGAATTGTATAACATCCCAGAGGGTTTTGAGCCAGTAGCAGGCATTGTGCTCGGGTACCCAGGCGAGCTCGCCACGCTGTCCGCAGAACTGCAACAACGCGAAGTCGCACCGCGCGTGCGCAAGCCACTGGAAAGCTTCGTATTTCAGGGCACCTGGGGGGCGACAGCGCCCCTCGTACAGCCGGCCGAAGGCACGGCCTTACCCCTGCGGTAGCAACACCTGTAGCGGATTGTCACGGGCTGTTTCCATAATCGCCACATTGCGCAAGCCGTCCTCCAGCGTGGCGCCCGGTGGGCGTTGGTGCTGCACGGCCTGCACGAAGTCCGCAACTTCTCCTACAAACGAGTTGTTGGGTTCGTAAGCGATCACCTGGCCCTTGCAGGTGATCGGTCCTCCTGCCCGCGAACCAAACACTTCTTCCCCAATAATCGCCCCTTCGTCGCCGTGTAACTCCAGGCGATTGCGCCCGCGAAACACAGCGGCAACGGCCAACTCCGCGAGTAAACGGCCGGGATAGTCGAGCACCAGGGTCGTGATCTCATCGTTGACGCTCCGGTACACCGGGCTGGCCAGACCGCCCCCCACACTGGTCGGTTCCCCAAAAAACCAGCGCCAGATGTCGATCGCATGCGTCCCGACCGCACTCAGCGCCCAATAGTGCGATTGCTCCCGGTGTGCCCGCCATCCCCGAGGGTCTTGCTCCTGCGAGGTCAGGAAGGCACGGGCGTAGCGCACAGGCCCAATCTCTCCGGCCTCGAGCAGCGCTTTAATGCACTGAATGCTCTTGTTGTAACGATTGTTATAGCCCATGGCAAAGGTGATGCCGCTGGCCTGAATGGCCGCTGCCATCCGCTGACACCCAGCGTACGTGGTCGTCATGGGCTTTTCGCAGAGGACATGCTTGCCAGCCCGGGCTGCCGCAATCACCTGTGCTTCGTGCAAGGCATCGGGCGTGGCGACAATCACTGCCTCGACCGCAGGGTCGCCTAACAGGTCCTCCAGGCGATCATACGCTGTCGGGATGGCATGTTGCTGCGCAAAGGCCGCACCGCGCGCCTGGTCACGACTCAAGACCGCCACCAGGCACGCGCCATCCACGGCCTGCACAGCCGGGACAAACGCCCGTGCAGCAATACTCCCTGTCCCTAACAGCGCAATACCGAGCGTCATTGTGGTATTCTCCTTCCAGGTTCAGCGTTGTGTGAAGCACGGCACACCGATGGTCACCGTGCTTCAATAGTAACACAGGCAGCCGGTACGCACTCGCCAAGAGGAGGCACGGACCATGCAATGGTGTCGCTTCCAGATCGGACAGCATGTCAGTTATGGGATTCTCGAAGACGATCGCGTTGTCGAAGTGACTGGGAGTCCGTTGGCAGAACATACGATCACCAGCACCAGTTATCCGCGAGCCCAGGTACAACTCCTGCCACCAATCATCCCGCCCATGCTCTATGCGGCGGGTCCCAACTACCGGGGCCACGTCGAAGGCATGGCACGACGGCGTGGGGCCACACCACAGTATCCTGCCAGGCCAGAGCCCAATTTTCGCTCTGTGCATGCCCTGATTGGCACAGAGGAGAACATTGTCATACCCAAGGACTGTTCTGGAGCAGTGCAGCCGGAAGGCCAGCTGGCGGTGGTCATCGGGAAGCAAGCGCGCCGTGTATCACGGGAAAATGCCCTGGAGTATGTTTTCGGCTATAGCATCGGGAATGACATCAGCCAGCGTGTCTGGCAGGGCGCCGACCGGACAATGTTTCGTGGCAAGAATTGTGACACGTTCAAGCCCTTTGGGCCGTGCATTGTGACGGGTCTCGACCCCACCAAGCTGCGTATTACCGTGCGCCATAATGGTACGGTCTGGGAAGATTTTTCGTCAGCCGATCAAATCTGGGACACCGCGACTTGGATTCAAGAGCTCAGCCGCTATACCACACTGCATCCTGGAGACGTGCTCTGGCTAGGCACAGAGGGCGCGGACGGTGATATGGTCCCGGGCGATGTGATTGAAGTCGAGATTAGCGGGATTGGTATCCTGAAAAACTATATCGTGGCTGAAGCCTGAACCTGCACACAGCGCTTCTCAGCTCACCGTGTCACGTTCGTCTCGGAGGCGTGCGGAGCGTAAGAGCACCGCCTCCAGAGGCAAGGCCATGCGGAAAGGCGCTGGCAGCGGACTGTCCTCGGCCAGAAGCGCCGGCGAGGCGTTATTGACCGGCAAGGTCGAGGGGGCACTCGTGGCCGGTGCCTGGGCGTGGCGATACGTTTCATAGGCGGCCAGCACGGCTGGCACATACGCCTGCGTCTCGGCAAAGGGGGGGAATGCCACCATATTTTTTGACATTCCCTTCGCCAGCGTTATAAGCGGCCAGCGCTTTCGAGATATCCCCATGAAACTGCCCCAGCAGTCCCCGCAGATATTTCGCGGCCCCGTCCAGACTCTGGGCCGGGTCAAAAGGATCCTGCACCCCTAGATATCTGGCGGTCGAGGGGATCAACTGGGTTAAACCCTGTGCCCCTGCCGGAGAGACCGCTTTGGGATTCCCAGCGGACTCCACGTGGACCACGGCGGCGAGCAGACCCGCGTCAATGCTGTGCCGTCTGGCCGCCTGTTCAATCAGCGGGCGAAAGCTTTCGACACGCGCCTGGGTCTTGCTACGCCCTGCCGTGTTGGCAGCACCTGTGGGTGAAGTCGAAGGCTCGCCTCGTGTGCTCGCTGCCAGGAGCGGCACGCCAGGGATCCGTGTCGTCTGCTCAAGGGCCATGGTTGTGTCCTCCGCACCAGGGCTTTGACATTGCATACGCTCTTGTTGCAAGCTTCATGCAAAAGATGTACCAGGCAACTTGCTGACCGTAGATGTGGACAACGCTGGCTCATACAGCATCAAACCCCGGTCAAAGCGTGGAGGAGTTGTCAGCCTGTGTCAAGAAGGCGACACCCCGGCGACTGCCACGCGGCATTGCTGTTGCCAAGCTCAGCAGCAGCGCTATAATGCTCCCCATGACGGGAGGGCGCGCCCAATAGCTCGCACGACAGGGGTGCGCAGCGCACACCGACGGACGACAGTTGCTGACAGGAGCAGATTATGGGTTGGCTCGATCCCGATGAACTGCGTCAGGTATTACCCGCCGAAACCTCGGCATTTCCGGCCCCCATTCCAACGCAATCAGTCTCCAGTGATGAATTTATGCCAGCCCCGCAGACGCCTCAACAGCGGGAGTTTGAGGCACGGGTCAAGCAGTATGGCACCACGCTGGCGCGGCGCTATGGCCTGAGTCGGCGGGCCTTTTTCAAGACAGCCGCTGGCATGGCCGCTGCCTTTGTGGCTATGAACGATACTTACGGACCGCTCTATACGGTCAGCCAGGCGGAAGCCGCCACCCCCGAACTGGCGGAGGAACGCGCCAAAGCCCTGGCGAAACAATTTGTCATGGACATGCACACGCACTTCCTGCGCGATGACACCCGCCTGGAAAATTTTGTCCGCGCCCGCGAGGCTGTGGGCAAAGCCGGTTGGAATCCAGCACTGGTGGGCAAGCCCCAAACCCTGGAAGCTCTCAAGTTTGCCAATTACGTCAAAGAAGTGTTTTTCGATAGCGATACAAAAGTGGCGTGCCTCAGCGGAGCGCCGTCCGACGTGCCCGCTGACTGGTTTCTGACCAATGAAATGAAAGCTGCTGCCCGCGCCAGGGTGAATCAGGAAGCCGGCACGCGCCGCATGCTGTCGCACGCGATTTTCACCCCTGGGCAGCCCGGCTGGCTGGAGCAGGTGGACCAGGCCATAGCCGAGCTCAAGCCGGACTCTTTTAAGGGCTACACCATCGGCGATAACACCAACAAACACCTGAGCAAATACCCGTGGCGGATGGACGACGAGCAGGTGGTCTATCCGTTCTACGAGCGCTGTCTCAAGGCCGGCCTGGTCAACATCTGCGTGCACAAGGGGTTATTTCCGCCCTCGGTCGAGGAGCGCTTTCCCCACCTCCTGGCGCATTCCGATGTGCGGGATGTTGGCAAAGCGGCACAAGACTGGCCACAGCTCAACTTTATGATCTATCACTCGGGCTATCGCTTTGGCGGCAGCGCTCCGGACGCCGCCTGGGCACAATTCGAGAAGACGGGCCGGGTGGAATGGGTGAGTGACCTGGCGGAGATTCCTGCACGCTATGGGGTCACCAACGTCTACGGGGATCTCGGGCAAATTTTCGCCCAGTCCACGGTGGCCAACCCACGCCTCTGTGCTGCCATGATGGGGATTCTCATCCGCGGCCTCGGTGCCGACCATGTGTGCTGGGGCACGGATGCTATCTGGACCGGCTCCCCGCAGTGGCAAATCGAGGCCCTGCGCCGCCTGGAAATTCCCGAAGACCTGCAAAAGCAGCATGGCTTCCAGCCCCTGGGCGAGGCCGATGGGCCGGTGAAAACCGCCATTTTCGGTGGCAACAACGCCCGGCTATACAAATATCCCGTGCAACAGAAGGCGGAACTGGCGCAGGACCGCTTTGCCACGCTGCGTGCGAGCTATGAGCAAGCGGGGCCAGATCGTAGCAATCGCACCTATGGCTATATTCGTCCCCGCCTGGGATAAGACCTGTACGTCTGGCCTATGATCAGGGGACATTGGAAATCATGACACCATCCTTTGAACACGAGCGCCTCAATTGGCTGCTGGCCGACATCGTCCAGGCGATAGCTTTCGGCACAAACTTACCGATTGAACATGCAGGCTCCACGGACTTTCAGCGCGCCGATGTGGAGCGTGGCTTTCAGCCCGACTCCTGTTTCTATCTCGGTGACCATGTCGCTGTGATCCATGGCCAGCAACGGCTCGATATGTCGATCGATCCACCGCCGGATCTCGTCGTCGAAGTGGACGTGACGAACCGCTCGCTGTACACACTCCCACTCTATGCCGCCATCGGCGTGCCAGAGGTCTGGCGCTTCGACAGTGCGCACATCATACTCTACCGCCTGGGTGGTGCAACGTACCAGGAGGTCCCCAGCATCACGGTGCTCGCCGGGGTGAGTGCTGCTGATCTCCTCCGTTTTGTGCAACTGGCGTACGAGATGCCACGCAAAGCCTGGTTCTTCCATATGATGCAGTGGGCGGAAAGCCTCTAAAGCTCGTGGGGAGATGAGCCCCTGGTCGACCTAGAGACTGTTGCCTTCGCCGCCTTCCCCCAGATCGCCGATACGCTGTCGAATCCAGTCCAAGCAGGGACGATCCTCTAGCCAGTCGCCAGCGGCTGTGCACATTCCGCTCTCGCGCACGGCCTTGCGTTCGGCGTGAGACAGCCGTTGGGCGTGCACACCAGTCAACACAGCGCGGTCCAGACAAGCGCCAACGAAGCGACACCGAGCGAGCTGGGCCTGGCGCAGATCAGCGCCAGTGAGATTGCTTCCCGAGAGATCAGCCTCGCGCAATTCTGCGGCGACGAGCGTCACGTCGTGCAAGTCCTCACCTCCCAGGGACACGCGGCGCAAGTCTGCCTGCACGGGCACCCATCCATCAGCCTGGTAGGCCCATCGGCTGAGCCCTACGAGTAGGCGTAGGGCATTGGCAGCGGGTATGGCCGTTGAGTATGGTGGATACATGGCGATGCGCATCTTCCGGATCACTATCGTACGTATGTGGAGATGCACGAGTCTCAGGGGCTCGGGATAAGTATTATTTCCTGCTGGGCAGTCACCACGCCAGCTCCTAACGAAAAGCGAGGCAATCTTCGGCCTGTGGTGAACGCGTGTGGAAGTGCATCCGGCCCGGCTGCGAACTCCCCCCAGCCACTGGCTCAACCACCGTTTGCAGGACGTCTGGCTCACGCAGAAGTCCGCCCACGGCAAGCGGGCTCGCTTTACGACAGCACCTCACGGAAAGAGCGAATAGCGTCGATATGTGCCTTGGGCGAGGTAAAGCCGGCACGCATGGTGTCGACGGCGATGTGCGTGGCGCCCAGGTCGCGCCAGGCCTCGACACGGCGATGCCATTCGTCTTTGCCGAGTCCCTGGATGCTGATCCAGGGATCGATGCCGAATTGCTTGCGGTCACGTCCGGCGGCCTCCAGATAGCCGTGGATTTGCTCGAGCGAGGCTTTCATGCGGTCATCGGGTGGCCTGCCAGCCGGCATCCAGCCATCCCCTAGGCGGGCCACACGCTGAAAGACAGGATCACTCCAGCCACCAAACCAGATAGGGATGGGCCGCTGGATGGGCAGGGGATTAATGCCTGCATTATCAATAGTGTGCCGGGCCGTGTTGTGAGTCACCAGCGGCTCAGTCCACAGCTTGCGCAGTACGGCGATTTGCTCCTCGACCCGGCGCCCACGGGTATGAAAATCCTCGTTGAGCGCATCGTACTCGACGTAGTTCCAGCCCAGGCCAATGCCGAGGCGTAGGCGACCACCGCTGAGCACATCCACCTCGGCCGTCTGCTTGGCTACCAGAGCAGTTTGCCGTTGCGGTAAGATGAGAATGCCCGTAACCAGCTCCAGGCGCGTGGTAATGGCGGCCAAAAAGCCAAAGAACACCATGGGTTCGTGAAACGGATCCTGGTAGGTATATGGTCCGGTGAGCTGTGGCTGCCGGTTCGGGTGGGCCCCGAGGACGTGGTCATAGACGAGCAGGTAGTCGTAGCCCAGTCCTTCTGCAGTTTGGGCATAATCGCGGATGGCCTGCACGTCATTGCCGAATTCGATTTGTGGAAAGACCACACCATATTGCATGCTGTGTGCTCCTTAATAAAGTAGCGGTAACGTTGGGGCGATCATACTGGCTACAGGAGCAGCGTGTCAATGCTGCGCTCCCACGTGCTTGCCAGTGGCAGGTGCTGTAGCGGGTCACTGTCCATGCACGACAGCATCTCGCGGACACCTGGACAACAGTCTCACGCACACCGAACCTCTATGCGCCTGTATTAACGACGATTCCGGGAGTCTTCCCTAAACCTTGTATGCACCATGAGCACAAAAACTGTCCGCGCATTGCTGACGCACAGTAGCAATGACCCTCTACACAGGGCATAGCTGCTGGAGCTGTTTACCGAGCGGGATATTGGGACGGAGATTGTGCGGTAGAGCCTTATGCTTCCGGCTTGTGTAGCGCGTGCACATTGAACACTGGCACGGGTTGCAGAAAACCCTTGAGCGAGA
>Ga0194128_10010406_pt1 | contig 11075 bp, 9 predicted proteins | sample TA2KigCa65mmetaG_FD_148650 | JGI IMG/M metagenome (GOLD analysis project Ga0194128, IMG submission 148650) | Freshwater microbial communities from Lake Tanganyika, Tanzania - TA2015037 Kigoma Deep Cast 65m | ecosystem: Environmental > Aquatic > Freshwater > Lake | place: Tanzania: Lake...
GCTGCGTCGCATGTCCGTCTCCTCTCGAAGAACGGACTCTACCCAAAACTGAGGGCACCCCCGGGGGCAACGTCAGACCATCCATTCCCGCGCCAGCTCCGGAGTCAACGCGCCGAACGGACCCTTCGCACGCCGCCTGCGCATGCGGCGTGGATACGTTGCGCCCACAGCACTCCGACCTCCCCACCGCCCTATACTCGTGCGCGGCGCGCCGCGCGCGTCCCCAATCTGCGTGGAGACCCCGTGACGCTCATCACTGACCTGCATGCCCGCGAAGTGCTCGATTCGCGGGGCAACCCGACGGTTGAAGTGGAGGTGTTTCTCGAAGGAGGAGCCTCCGGCCGGGCCATCGTCCCGTCCGGTGCGTCCACCGGCGAGCATGAAGCCCTGGAATTGCGTGATGGCAACGGCACGCGCTACCGCGGCAAGGGCGTTACCAAGGCGGTCCAGCATGTCAACACCGTGATCGCCGACGAGATCGAGGGCCTCGATGCGTTGGACCAGGCGGGGCTCGACAGTGTCTTGATCGCCGCCGACGGCACCCCCAATAAGGCCAAACTTGGCGCCAATGCGATCCTGGGCGTATCGCTCGCGGTCGCCCGCGCGGCGGCCGACGCCGTGGGCCTGCCGCTCTATAGGTACGTGGGGGGCGTCTACGCGACAACCCTGCCCGTCCCGATGCTGAACATCCTCAACGGCGGCCGGCACGCCGCGGGTAGCACCGACTTCCAGGAGTTCATGGTCATGCCCGTGGGCATGGAGACGTTTGCCGAAGCGCTGCGCGCGGGGACGGAGATCTACTACGCGCTGCACAACGTGCTGGCCGAACAGGGACACCGCACGACGGTGGGCGACGAGGGTGGCTTTGCGCCCACGCTGCCGTCCAACGACGCCGCCTGCGACCTCATCCTGCGGGCCGTCGAGGTGGCTGGCTACCGGCCGGGGGAAGACGTGTTTCTAGCGCTCGATCCCGCGGCCTCCGAATTCGTCCAGCGCGACGGGCGCTACCACCTGGCACGCGAAGGCCGGACGCTCGACCGATTCGAGCTCGTCGACCTGTGGGCCAGTTGGGTCGATCGATTCCCAATCATCTCCATTGAGGATGGGCTCTCCGAGGACGACTGGGAAGGCTGGGTGGCGCTGCGCGCCAAGATTGGCGAACGCGTGCAGCTCGTGGGCGACGACCTCCTGGTTACGAACGCGGTGCGTCTCCGACGCGCCATCGCCGAGCGCGCGGCCAATTCGATCCTTATCAAGGTGAACCAGATCGGCACTCTCACGGAAACGCTGGCGGCGATCGAGCTGGCCAGGCGCGCGGCTTTCACGGCCGTGATTTCGCACCGGTCCGGTGAGTCCGAGGACACCACGATCGCCGATCTGGCCGTCGCCACCAACGCCGGCCAGATCAAATCCGGCGCGCCTTGCCGCACCGATCGCGTCGCGAAGTACAACCAACTCTTGCGCATCGAAGAGGAGCTCGGTGCCGCTGGACGGTTCGCCGGACGGCGGGCCTTTCCCAACATCGCCCGGATCGGAGCGTGAATCCGGAGGAGCTGCGCGGCCTCCTGCGCGCCGTGGCCGACGGCCAGCTCAGTCCGGATGACGCGGTGCGACGGCTCCGCTACCAGCCGTTTGACGATCTCGGGTTCGCAAAAGTCGATACGCAGCGGCCCCTGCGCACGGGCTATCCCGAAATCATCTTCTGCGGCCACAAGACGCCTGACCAGGTTGCCGCGATCGCGCAGCGGATCGCCGCGGGCGGCAGCCCGGTCCTTGCCACGAAGGCGTCGCCCGTGGTCTACGCCGCCGTGCGTGCGGTCCTCCCCAGCGCCGCCTATCACCCAACGCCCCAGATGATCACCGTGGCGGCGGCATCGCCGCTGCCCGTGCGCGGGCACGTAACCGTCGTGGCCGCCGGGACTTCGGATCTGCCGGTGAGCGAGGAGGCCGCCATCACCGCCACCATGCTGGGAACCCACGTGACGCGCGTCGCGGACGTTGGCGTGGCCGGATTGCACAGGCTCATGGCGCATCGGCCGGCGCTCGACGCCGCCGACGCTATTGTGGTGGTCGCCGGCATGGAAGGCGCCCTCCCAAGCGTCGTGGGCGGACTGGTCGACCGACCGATCATTGCCGTCCCCACCAGCGTCGGCTACGGCGCCTCGTTCCATGGCCTGGCCGCGCTGCTCGGGATGCTCAACGCGTGCGCGCCGGGTATTTCAGTGGTGAATATCGACAACGGCTTCGGCGGCGGCTATCAGGCCGCGCTTATCGCGCGGCGCGCACAGGCGCCCACGCCATGAAGATCGCGCACTTCGACTGCCCGGCCGGCGCCAGCGGCAACATGATCCTGGGCGCCCTCATCGATGCCGGCCTCGATGTCGCCTGGCTTGAATCCGAGCTGCGCAAACTGGCGCTGCCCGCGTGGCAGCTCGTACGACAGCGGGTCGTGCGACAGGGGATCTCCGCGCTGCACGTGGACTTCGACGTGCAGGCCGCGAGCGAAGCGCCCCGCGGGCTGACGCAAATCCAGTCCCTCATCGCGTCGGCGGGGCTCTCTCCGCGCGTCCGCGCGCACGCGCTCGCGATGTTTGCGCGGCTGGGCGGCGTGGAGGCGGCGGTCCACGGCGTGCCGGTCGAGCAGGTGCACTTCCACGAGATTGGCGCGGTCGACGCCATTCTCGATGTGGTGGGCGCGGCGCTGGCGTTCGACGCGCTGGAGTTCGAGAAGGTCAACGTGTCGCGCATCAATGTGGGCGGCGGCGTCGTACGGGCGGCGCACGGCGTTCTGCCCGTGCCGGCCCCGGCCACCGTTCGTTTGCTCGAAGGTTCCGCCGCGACGCTCTATAGCTCCACGGACGTCGGTGAGTTGCTCACGCCCACAGGCGCGCTGGTCCTGACCGAATTCGCCACGTCCTACGGGCCCGCACCTGCCCTGCAGCTGCGCCGCCATGGCTACGGGGCGGGCGCCAGGGATCTGGACTTCCCGAATGTCCTGCGCGTCCTGGTCGGGGCCGCGGCGGAGGGTCCGACCACCGACACCGCCGTGGTGTTCGAGACCAACATCGATGACATGAATCCGCAGATCTATCCCCACGTTACCGAACGCCTCTTCGCCGTCGGCGCCCTGGACGTGACGACCACGGCTCTGGGTATGAAGAAAGGACGCCCGGGCGTCCTGCTCAGCGCGATCGCGCCGCCCGAGCGGGTGGAGGCGGTCATCGACGTGCTCCTGGCCGAAACAACCACGCTGGGGGTGCGGATGTACGACGTGCGCCGCGCCAAGCTCGAACGGCGCAGCTACACCGTCGATACGCCCTACGGCGCCATTGGCGTCAAGGCGTCGTACGTGGGGCGGCGTAGGCGCGACGTTGCTCCCGAGGCCGAGGATTGTCGCCGCGCCGCGCTCGCGCACCGAACGCCGTTTCGCAGCGTGTACGATGCCGCCCGGGCGGCAGGCCTCCTCAACGTGCCGGAGACCGTCCCGCCGCCCGCAGACGAAGGAGCAACGTCATGACCGCGCGCCCCGTTCAACCGCCGCTGCCGGCCGCGCAGGGTGAGGTGGTCCACGTCCGCGAGGCGGCGCTCGGGTCAGTGCGGGCCGAAACCGTCGAGGCGCAACGCGCCACGATCCGGCAGGCCAGCGCGGACGCGATCACCGCCGGCCTCTCAGCCCTCGTCGTTAGCCGGGCCGGTGAGCTCACCGCGGAGAAGAGCGCGTTGGGGGTGAGCCTGGCCGCGCGATCGACCGTCCGCACCAGCGCCGTCGCCCTCATGGTGGCGGGCAACGCCCAGCTCGAGAACGTCGCGGCCACGTGGGTCATTGGCGGGAACGTGCGGGCGAGTCGAGTGCTCAGCCTGGCGATCATCGGCGGGAATGTGGATGGCGATGTGCGGGCGCTGTTTGGCACGCGGGCAGCACTTGCCTTTGGACTCGCACTTGGCCTGTCGGGACTCATCGCGCGGCTGCTGCTGCGCTTGATGAAGTAGGCGTCGCTCCGGGGCCTGGCCGACGGCGGGACGGCTTTCGCTGGCGGAGGCGCCCACGGCCGCACGCCCGTCACGTCCGACCACGCCAACGCCGAACTCCGGTTGGGTCCAGGAATCCATCTGCAGTCGGCGGTCCCCGCACCCGACCGCGACGGCGGGCAGGGCCAAGCCCCGCCGCGCGGAGGCGCTGGCGGCTGACGCACTCCCACGTCGCCTGACGTCCAATACATTCCGGGGTTTCGCAAGCGGCGGTCGTGATTCTCAGCAGCGGGATTTCGATTCGCTGGCTGGGCCCCTGCCGGGAACGGACGACCCGCTTGAAGCGTGTGCAGCTTCGGACCCCGAGCGATGTGCCGGGTGCCGTGATGGGCACAGCCAGCGGGGCCTGAGGGGACGAGCTGGGCTCAGCTTGCACTTCCGCCACAAGCTGCGTGAGGCAGATGGATGGCAGAAGAGACATTGCCGCACTCCTGAGAGGACCAATGGCCTTGACATAACCCATGCCATGAGCTGTTGCAATGCTGTGTATGACGCTAATAGGCTTCGTATGCATGCCGCCCGAACGCGCTGTCGGCACCGCCCTGGTGTCGCCCCGAGTCCGCTGCCGCCTGGAACGCCCATAGGCGAAGGATGAAGCGCTTTACCGGGCGTCTCCAGAAACGGCGGCTCTTTGTGTTGTGGCCCCTTCGGGACGAGCGCCGTTGCTCCTCACCCGATGCGGGCCAGGCCGCCCAAGTCGAAGGTAGCTCCGTCGGCTGGCGATAGTCGGCACAGGGGCGCTGAAGATCCCGGTCATCGACGAATCGTCAGGCCAGCCCAAGTCCGGCGTTTCGTGCCAGGGGTGTAGCAGGCATCCTCCCACGCGGTCCCAATCCGCTCAGCGGGAGGCACCGGATCGCTCGCGCCCTGCCCGACGAGAGCGGCGGCCTCGAGACCGAGGTCATAGGTTCATTGCGGCCATACAGCCGGAACAACGTTCAAATCAGTGCTCGATCAAGGGCGGGCGTCGATCGAGATCCAAATGCACCAGCGGAATGCCACGCACGTCACAACGTGCGGAAGGCGCTCGACCTCAACGAGTATATCATGCACACGGCCCTCGCAAACTGAATCTCCTGCGGTGCGTGACGGTCAATCGTGACCGTTAGATACGGACTGTCACGCACGCGGCGGATTGGGATCAGACGGCGCTCATTGGTACACGACAGTGGTACCGCTCGTGCATTCCAACTCCTAGGCAAGATGTCACCTGGATATGCCAGCCGTGCTGGCATCTGCCGTCAGAGAGATCACGAGTAAATGCACGCTATGGGCGCGCGAAACCCGTGGCTTCACTGCGAGGGCGACGGATAGAAAGGATGGCGTAGTCAGTGTTTGAGAGCGTGATTGTCCAGCAGGGTTTTCCGGCTCAATATCGCGCCTTAGCGGTCCGGATTGGCGCTATATGGGGAGCGGTGGACATGGAGGCGAATTCGGCCTCTTGCAAGCAGACTTCCGGCCGCGGCGACCGACCGATCAGACGCACGAGATCGCTGGGGAGATGGATAGGTTGGGGCGCTTGGGGGTTGGGGGCGGTTGGGGCTCGGGCCTGGAGGCCGGGGTGGCGGTGGCCGAGGGGGTGGGATCAGACGCATGGGGGTGCACGCTAGGCGTCAGGCGAGATCGCGATGCGTAGAGGGTTATGCAGGAGGGATTTGTAGCTATGGGATAATGAGATCGATGAAGGCTCTTGGTATCGCTTAGTCCACTGAAAATGAGCCGTCTATATATAGAAGCGATGATATCCACGCCAGATACGGGCTGTCTCAACCGGGTTGTCAGTTCGCGATTCTGAAATGACGCTACGAGAGGCATCAGCTAGCCCTAGATGGCTATGTGATCGTCTGAGATAATGATATAGCATTGTTCATTCGCTCACGTTCAGCGCGGACCAGGGCGTGATGGCCGGCACCTGGAAGCTCGATCCGAGGCGCGTTCCCAAGCTGGCTAGGGCGTGCCAATCGGGTTTGGATAGTGCAGCGCGCAGCCAGAGGTTTCGGCCTGGATTGCGCCGATGTGCCAGCGGCCCAGGCATGCGATGACGAGCTGGCGGCGCAGGGCGCCGCCGAACGCGATGTTCGTGGGTGAGGCCAGGACGACATGCGAGGGGTCGTCCAGGTAGATCCGAATGCGGCCGCCGGGCTCGAGGCGATAGATGCGGCTCGGCGCGTACAGGGAAATAAAGAGATGGCCAGCTTCATCGAACTGCACGCCGTCGGGCACGTCGCCCGGCAAGGTAGCCACCACCTCGCGGCGCCCGGATGTCCCGTCGCCGTTGATGCGTAGGCGCGATACTCCGGGCAGCGTCGACTCGACCACGTAGAGCCAATCGCCGTCGGGAGACACGGCCATGCCATTGGGAAAGCGCGTAGCTAGATCTGAGAAGATCTCGGTGACTCCATCTGGCTGGATGCGGTAGATCGCGCCGTCGTCTCGTTCCCACACGCCCGAGTCGGATACGTACAGAATGCCGGTGGGGTGGAACACCGGATAGTTGGGGGTCCGCAACGGGCGTTCTGCGGTGCCGCGGCTCACGACCGCTGAGGAACCGTCCGGCCGAAGCACTGTCACTGCCCGGCGCTTCGAGTCGCAAACGTAAATGCCCCCGGCCCCGTCAAGCGCCAGGCCTAAGGCGAAGCCTCCCGTAGAGCCGATCTGCTCAAACGTCCGAGCCTCGAGATCAATGCGGTAGATCTGCCCTGCTTCGCCTCCGGCGTACGCAAAGCCATCCGGACCCCAGGTGATACCCTCCGGGTGGTCCAGGCCGTCGCACACGATGGCAACCTCATCTAGTGATCGAAGCGCCATTTGAACATCACCTACCGCGTCGTCAGTGCAGCTCAGTATCGTACATTACGTTGTCGTCGCGTGCCCTCCGACGGGCCTAAGGGCGCGTCGAATTCGATGAAGCAGATATCTTGAGGCTCGGGAGCCCCTCCAAGTGAGCATATGTCAGCCCGGCCCAACATATGATTCCCATGGTCATAACCTATGTGCTGATGATCGTTGGGAAGAGCGACTCGAAGCTGGGTCTGCGTGCGGATCGAGGCGCGGTGGGGAGTGAGAGCCTCGTCCTCGGGCGGCGACTGCCCGCTGTCCGGTAGAGGCGGCCATTCTTGAGGCTGATCTCTTTTATATCAAGGAGACATCTACCCTATCTTAGAATGCCCAGGGATTGTGTAAAATCTGTCTCGGGATGCTGAGATACAGGAATATCGCTGGTATGATAGCGTCTCTTGGCTGCTAGGCTGACGCCCGACTGCTGTGGGTTTGGCTGCGATGCGGGTCTGTGCGGGAAGTCAGGACGTGCGCGACCACGGCATTGCACTCTCAGGTTGGGTCGTAGGGCGCACTGGCGTATGTCGCATTTAGGGTCGGAGCGCGTGACCTATTGTCGAATCATATCGTAGGCTGTCGCGAGGCGCAGCTCATGCGTGTGCCGTGAAGGGAAGTGGCGGCGTGACGCGCGGAGGTTACAGGCCATCGGTGGCAGCGGTGGAGAGTCCGTTGCCGGGAGTTGCGGCGGGGCTCGGATGTCCAAGGGATGTGCTTGTGCAACTGGTGCTAGTGCCGTCTATGATCGGATGGATTGCGCTGGGGCTGGCAGCAGTTGCGACTGGGTGATGGGTGGTGCTTGGATACCACCTGCGTGGTGGTGCGCCTTGGACGATTCGTTGAGGGACGATGGGCAATGAGGCTGTGGTTGATGGGTTTTGTGCTCTCATTTGTTTGGGGTCGTTGGACGGAGCGGACTGGGGTGGAGTGGTGCATGGGCAATATGTCGATGTCAACTTAGAGTGGCAGACGAGAACTAGGATGGCGGGCGTTGCCCACCCGAGCCAGGCGTTGACGATGAGGATCCAGCCCGACAGGCGGCGGAGCTGTGGGCGGTCGGTGGCGAGATGGAGAAAGCGAGTCGTGGTGGCGGGAAGCCGCAGCACGGCGGACGTTGCGATGGAGAACGCCACGAGGCGGTCTGGCGCGTGCCCGGTGGCGGCGGAGATGATGAGTACAAGACCGGTCGTGACGCTCAGAATGGCTGCGAGGCCTGAGACGAAGCCGGCCGACCTGGCGCCGAGGCCCCACACGGCATTTGTACCCTCGGCAAGAAAATCGACGCCGGCCGCTAGGAAGTACGCCATACTGCAATGGGAATCGCGGTCGAAGCCACCGTGGCAACGAGTTCGATCGCGAGTAGGAGCAGGCCAGCCGCAAATGCAATGAGCCCAGCGCTGCGCGCTTCGGCGTATCCGATGGCGCTCCAGCCAAGGGCGAAGGTAGCCACCGACCCGAGCACCAAGCCACGGACGTCCATCGGATGTTGCTCCGCTCGGGATCCGACCGCAGTCTACGTCATGGTGCCGATCGGTGATCGCGTTCGTCCACGCGCAGCGTCTAAGGAATGCGGTTTGCATGCAAAACAGACATGCCAACGGTTGGCAAGGGGCGAAGCAAGCCGATACGCGTCGCCGGATCGCATGGACATGCCCGGCCGCGCGTCCCTTTACGCCCTGGAGCCCGGCGATGGTGTCGAGAGTTCAAGGGTCGTCGAGGCGGCGCTTTCGCGCAGAGCGGAAACGATCACCTTCAAGTGCTGGCCGCTCTTCGGATGGTCGTACTCCAGCGTGCCGCCGCGCGCGGTCAACTCTGTCCGCGTCGATTCGACCCAGCCCTGGGCCGTCATCTCGTCGAGGTAGAAGTTGAGCACGTGCCCGGCCGGAACTTCGCTGAAGTAGACGACCCGATCGAGGCGCCCGGTCGCGGTGAACTCCTGAAACCGCTCGGAGCGTCCCGAGCGCATCTCCGGCAGCGCGGGAAGTCCGGTCGCGAGGTTGTCGGCAGGCTTCGCGGGAGTCGTGGCGGCCGGCTGCGCGGCCGACGCGGATGTGGGCGCCGCTGCCTCGTCGGGTCCGCAGGCGACTGCGGGCGAAGCCGCCGCACCGAAGGCGAGGGCGGCCAGCACGAGGCGCCGCCGCCCGAGCCTAGGAACGATCTTTTCAGTCATGCTGGCCTACTCCCGAGCGCGGATACGGTGCCATACTCGCGGCGCTGGCGACCACCGGCGCATCCTTGACAAAAAGGTTACAGGACCGACAGCCCGAGCGCCGCACGCTCACGGTTGGCGCGACCACGTTGGAATGGGGCGCGCGGACCTACGTCATGGGTATCTTGAACGCAACGCCGGATTCGTTCAGCGGGGACGGGGTTGGGTTCAACGCCGATGTGCTCGTGCGGCGGCTCGATCAGATTCTTGCGGAAGGGCCCGACATCCTCGATGTAGGTGGCGAATCCACCCGCCCGGGTGGGCCCGCGGTCGAGGTTGAAGAGGAGCTGCGCCGCGTCCTGCCCGTTCTGTCTGCTGTGCGCGCGCGCTCGACGCTGCCCGTTTCGATTGACACCCGTAGGGCTGAGGTCGCGCGCGCCGCCCTCGCGCATGGCGCGGACCTCATCAACGACGTGAGCGGGCTCGCATTCGACCCCGCGATGCTTGGAGTGGTGGCGCAGGCGGGAGTGCCGGTCGTCCTCACCCATAGCCGACGGGGCGAGGTCGTCCATACCCCGCGTGGGACCCATGATGCCGGCGTGGCCTACGGCGATCTCGTGGCCGAGATCGCCGCGGAGGTCGGAGGGCTGGTCGCCCGAGCGGTGGCCCAAGGCGTGGCGCGGGATCGCATCATCTGGGACCCGGGCTTCGGTTTTGGCAAATCGCCATCCCAGAACATCGAACTGCTGCGACGGCTGGCGGAATTTCGACCGGTCGGCCTGCCGATGCTCGTGGGCCTCTCGCGTAAGTCATTCATCGGGCGCATCCTTGCGGCGCCCGTGACCGAGCGCTTAGAGGGCTCGCTGGCGGCCGCCGTGCTCGCGGTCGCCAAGGGCGCGGATATCGTCCGCGCGCACGACGTCGGCGCCACGCGCCGCGCGCTGGCGGTCGCGGACGCCATCGTGCGCGCCCGCGCCGACGACTAGGTGCGCGTGGCGCGAAGGGCCGGGCATGCGTACCCTGATAGCTTGGCGTGCGGGAGCCTGCTGGTCGGCCTATCCAGCCTGCCTGCAAGGAGTTCACGTTGGAAACGGTCTTACGCGGGCGCGACGGACGCGAGCTCATTATTGGACCGAACCAGCCCTTCACGCCCATCGGGGAGCGGCTGAACCCCACGAACAAGCCCAGACTGCAGCGCGCCTACGACAGCGGCGACTGGGGGTTCGTGCGTCGCGAGGCCGTCCGACAAGTCAAGGCGGGCGCGGCCGTGATCGACGTGAACACCGGCGACCCCAGCCACGAGATCGAGGCGCGCAAGATGCGCGATGCGGTCCGCGCCGTGCAAGAGGCGGTCGACGTCCCGATCTCCATCGACAGTTACACCGTGGACGCGCTGGTGGCGGGCCTGGAGGCGGTCCAGGGCCGCCCGCTCATCAATTCCGTCCCTTTCGAGCGGGAGTACATGGATGAGCTCTTCCCCGCGATCAAGGCGCATGACGCCGTGCTGATCGGCATGTGCACCAAGGGTGGTGCAGCGATGCCGCAGACGGCCGAAGAGCGGGTGGCCAACGCCCGCGCCCTAATCGCGGAGGCCGCCCGCCACGGCATCCCGCCCGCCGATATCCTGGTCGACCCTGTGTGCCTGCCCATTGGGGCGAACGACATCTATGGGCCGGGTTTGCTTGGCGCGATTCGCACGCTGCGCCGCGAAGACGATCTGAACATGAGCATCGGCTTGAGCAACCTCTCCTTTGGCTTGCCCTACCGGCGCGTTCTGAACGCCGCAGGCCTATTGAGCGCCATCGCCTGCGGGCTCACGGCGGCCATCGTCGACATGACGCATCGCGAGATTCGCCATGCCGTCCTGGCCGCGAATCTCCTGCGCGGCAAGGACGAGTACTCGGGCGCCTGGATCTCGAACTATCGGGCCGAAGAGGCGGCGGATGCGGCGAAGAAGGGCAAGGCTGCCGAGGCGGAGTAGCCGCGCCGCCACGCAGGGACGCGTTCGGCGGGCCGCCTGGCGACGCGGATCCGCGCGGGCGCGCGCCCGCCTAGCGGTCGG
>Ga0194128_10010407_pt1 | contig 11074 bp, 8 predicted proteins | sample TA2KigCa65mmetaG_FD_148650 | JGI IMG/M metagenome (GOLD analysis project Ga0194128, IMG submission 148650) | Freshwater microbial communities from Lake Tanganyika, Tanzania - TA2015037 Kigoma Deep Cast 65m | ecosystem: Environmental > Aquatic > Freshwater > Lake | place: Tanzania: Lake...
TTCCGTTTGATCGCGACCGCCCGGTCGCGGGTCTCGGCCGGCGCTTGGCAGAGACGACCCATCTCTTGGTCTCGGTTTCGCCCGATGAGGACGACGATCCGGTGCTGGCGGTGCATGGGCCCGCGATCGCCAAGGCGCGCACGCTGCGTTGGATCGGCTACCTTTCGACCACCGGCGTCTACGGCGATTCGGGTGGCGCCTGGGTCGATGAGGCGACGCCGCTCCGGCCCGGCAACGCGCGGAGCGTCCGGCGCGCCGATGCCGAAGCGGCGTGGCTCGCGCTGGGTCGCGACTCCGGCCTCGCGGTACATGTCTTTCGTCTGGCCGGAATCTACGGTCCGGGGCGGAGCGCAGTCGATCAGGTACGCGCCGGCACCGCGCGTCGGATCGACAAGCCGGGGCATGCGTTCTCGCGCATCCACGTGGCGGACATCGCCCTTGCCCTCGCCGCCTCGATGGCGCGGCCGAACCCGGGCGCGATTTACAACGTCTGCGACGACGATCCCGCCCCGCAGGAAGCGGTCGTCGCCCACGCCTGCGCGTTGCTCGGCGTCGCGCCGCCGCCGCTCGTCGCGTTCGCAGAGGCCGACCTTTCGCCGATGGCGCGGAGCTTCTACGTCGACAACCGCCGCGTCCGCAACGACCGCCTCAAGCGCGAGCTTGGCATCCGGCTGCGGTACCCGAGCTACCGCGACGGGCTGGCCGCGATCGCCGCCGCACGCTCGACCTGATCGCAAAGCTCGAGCACGGTCCGGCACAGAAGCGCGATGTCGGCATCGCGCGACAGGCGATGATCGCCGTCCTTGACGAGCTCGATCCGAACGTCGGCGCCGGCGAGCGCCGCCGCCACGTCGAGCGCGAGCGGCCACGGGACGTCGGGATCGCGCATCCCATGCAGCAGCCGGACCGGACAGTCGATCGCGATCGGGCGGTCGAGCAGGCAATGCCGGCGCCCGTCTTCGATCAGCCGGTAGGTGATCGGGGTCGGCACGGGGTCGTAGGCTGACGGTTCGCGGATCGCGCCGTCGCGGGCGAGTTGGGCGCGCGTCGCCGGATCGAAGCGCGCCCACATCAGCCGCTCGGTGAAGTCGGGCGCAGCGGCGACCCCGACTAGCCCGGCGATCCGCGCCGGCCGTGCCAGCGCCGCCAGCAGCATGATCCATCCGCCCATGCTCGACCCGACGATCACGAGCGGGCCGACGGTCACGGCGTCGATCACCGCGAGCGCATCATCGCGCCAGGCTCCGATGGTGCCGTCCGTGAAACGGCCCGCCGAAGCGCCGTGCCCGGTGTAATCGAATCGGGTATAAGTTCGCCCAGCCTCGGCGCAGGCGCGCTCGAGTGCGGTCGCCTTGGTGCCGGTCATGTCGGAGCGGAAACCGCCGCAGAAGAGAACTCCCGGGGTTCGCCCGGCGCGGGTGCGGTAGGCAAGGGCGGCACCGTCGCGGCGGGCGAGCCGCCCCGGCGGGTCGACAATCGGCGGAACCGTCACGATATGTTAAGCCTGCGTTTCTATTGAGTTTGTCGGTGAGCGCACGTCACTCTAACACCCAAGACCCGGCGCCCCAACGCGGCGCCCCCGTCGTCATGCAGGTCGTGCCCGCGCTCGAAATGGGCGGCGTCGAACGCGGCACCGTCGAGATCGCGCAGGCGCTCGCCAAGGCCGGTTGGGGCGCGCTGGTGGTCTCATCCGGCGGCCCGATGGTCTACGAGCTCGACCGCGCCGGCGCCAAACACATCGTGCTGCCGGTCAACAGCAAGAACCCGCTCGTCATGGTGCGCATGATCAAGCGCCTCGCCGAGCTGATCGACGAACACGGTGTCAGCCTCGTCCATGCCCGCTCGCGCGCGCCGGCGTGGGTCGCCCAAGCCGCCGCCAAGCGCCGGCGCAAGCCGTTCGTTACCACCTTCCACGGCACCTACGACGTCGGCACGCCGTTCAAGTACTGGTACGGCAAGGTGATGACGCACGGCGTCCGCGTCATCGCGATCTCGAATTTCATCGCCGGACATATCAAGAAGATCTATCGCGGCGTCGATCCCGAGCGGATCGTCGTCATCCCGCGCGGGGTCGATACCCAGCGCTTCGATCCCGAACGCGTCGCTGCGCACCGCATGATCGAGCTTTCGACCCACTGGCGCCTCACCGACGGCATGCCGGTGGTGATGCTGCCGGGGCGGCTCACGCGCTGGAAAGGCCAGCTCGTTCTGCTCGATGCGATCGCCAAGCTCGGCCGCATGGACGTTCAGTGCGTGCTGGTCGGCTCCGATCAGGGCCGCTACCACTATCGCCGCGACCTCGAAGCGGCGATCCGCGACAAGGGGCTCGTCGGCAGCGTCCGCATCGTCGACGACTGCAAGGACATGCCCGCCGCCCTCATGCTGGCCGACGTCGTGGTCTCGACCTCGACCGATCCCGAGGCGTTCGGCCGGATCGCGGCCGAGGCCCAGGCGATGGGCCGGCCGGTGATCGCGACCGATCATGGCGGCTCGCGCGAGACAATCGAACGCGACAAGACCGGCTGGCTGGTGCCGCCCAACGACTCGGGCGCGCTCGCGGCCGCGATCCAGGACGCGCTCGCGCTCACCGCCGCCGAGCGCAACGTGCTGGCGCGGTTGGGGCGCGATCGCATCGTCCAAAACTTCACCGTCGAGCGCATGCAGACCGCGACGCTCGAGCTTTACCGCGCGATCCTCGCCGATTGGCCGGCGCCGCCCTCGGCCGCGGCTTGACACCCGCGTTCGCGCTTCTTTATGTCGGGGCACGGTCGCCGCGGGCGGCTTTGGTTTTCGTGACGCATTCATGGTTGCACTGACCCTCCCCGACGGCAGCGTCCGCACCTTCGAGCGTGCGGTGAGCGGCGCCGAGCTCGCGGCGGCGATCGGGCCTGGCCTCGCCAAGGCCGCGCTCGCGGTCAAGGTCGACGGCGAGCTTCGCGACCTCGCCCGCGCGATCGGGCGCGACGCCAAGGTCGAGGTCGTGACCGCCAAGTCGGCCGAAGCGCTGGCGCTCATTCGCCACGACGCCGCCCACGTCCTGGCGCAGGCGGTGCAGGAGCTTTATCCCGGCACCCAGATCACCTTCGGTCCAGCGACCGAGGACGGCTTCTATTACGATTTCGTCCGGCCCGAGCCGTTCACGCCCGACGATTTCCCCAAGATCGAACAACGCATGCGCGAGATCGTCGATCGCAATCTGCCGCTCATGCGCGAAGAGTGGTCGCCGAGCGACGCGGTCGAGCATTTCGAGGCCGCGGGCGAGACCTACAAGGCCGAGTGGGTGCGCGAGATCGGCGCCCGCGGCGAGGCGATTTCGATCTACCGCCAGGGCGAGTGGCTCGACCTCTGTGTCGGTCCGCATTTGCCCGCGACCGGCAAGCTGCCCAAGGCGTTCAAGCTGATGAAGGTCGCCGGCGCCTACTGGCGGGGCGATGCCAAGAACGCCCAGCTCCAGCGCATCTACGGCACCGCGTGGGCGACCGAAGCCGACCTCAAGGCCTATCTCACCCGGCTCGAAGAGGCCGAAAAGCGCGACCACCGCCGCATCGGCCGCGAAATGGGCCTGTTCCACGTCCAGGAAGAAGCGGTCGGCTCGGTGTTCTGGCATCCGAAGGGCTGGGGCCTCTGGCGCACGCTCGAGAATTTCGTGCGCGGGCGCTTGCGCGCGGCCGGCTATGTCGAGGTGCGGACACCGCAGTTGGTCGACCGCAAGCTATGGGAGGCCTCCGGCCACTGGGAAAAGTTCGAGCAGGGCATGTTCCTGGCGGCACCGCGCTCGGCCGGCGCCCGCGCCGAGGAAGGCGAACGCGTCTACGCGATCAAACCGATGAACTGCCCGTGCCACGTGCAGATCTTCAATCAGGGCTTGGTCAGCTACCGCCAGCTCCCGATCCGCATGGCCGAGTTCGGCTCGTGCCACCGCTACGAGCCCTCCGGTGCCATGCACGGCCTGATGCGCGTGCGTGCCTTCACCCAGGACGACGCGCACATCTTTTGCACCGAGGACCAGATCGTGCCCGAGGCCGTGGCGTTCTGCGCGCTCTTGCGCGGCGTCTATCGCGCGCTCGGATTCGACGAATTTATCGTCAAATTCGCCGACCGGCCGGCGGTGCGGGCAGGCACGGACGAAACCTGGGACAAGGCCGAAGCCGCGCTTCGAGACGCGGCCAAGGCAGCAGGGCTCGACCTCATCCACAATCCCGGCGAGGGCGCGTTCTACGGGCCCAAACTCGAGTTCGTCCTGCGCGATTCGATCGGGCGCGACTGGCAATGCGGCACGCTCCAGATCGATTTCGTCATGCCCGAGCGGCTCGACGCCGCCTATGTCGGCGAGGACAACCAGAAGCACCGGCCGGCGATGCTGCACCGGGCGATGCTGGGGTCGTTCGAGCGTTTCATCGGCATCCTGATCGAGCACTATGCCGGCCATTTCCCGTTGTGGCTGGCGCCGGTCCAAGTCGCGGTCGCGACCATCACCCAGGACGGCGATGATTACGCCGCCGAGGTCGGGCAGGCGTTGGCCGACGCCGGCCTGCGCGTCGTCCTCGACACCGCCAACGAGAAGATCGGCTACAAGGTGCGCGAGCATTCGCTCGCCAAGGTCCCGGTCATCCTCGCCATCGGCAAACGCGAGGCCGAGCTTCGCACCGTCTCGGTGCGGCGGTTGGGCTCGAATGCGCAGGAGACGCTTGCGCTTCAAGACGCGCTCGCTAGACTGGTCGCTGAGGCCGAAATTCCCGGTCCGTGACGCCTTCGCTTGCCAGCGATTTCCCAGGAAAATCGGTCTGTTCGACTCAACCGTTGCCGGCTCCGGGGTCGCGGCTCCGCCGGCGTCAATGTAAGGAGGTACTTATCGCACGTCGTCCGTTTCAGGGGCCCCCGCCACAAACCGACAAAGGCCCCCGCGTCAATCGCATGATCGAGTCGGCGCAAGTCCGGCTCGTCAACCACAATGGCGATATGTTGGGCGTGGTATCGCGTAACGAAGCGATCCGACTGGCCGAAGAGGTCGGTCTCGACCTGGTCGAAGTCTCTCCCAACGCCGTTCCCCCCGTTTGCAAGATCATCGACTACGGCAAGTTCAAGTACGAGGCCCAGAAGAAGGCCAACATCGCCCGCAAGAAGCAAAAGACGGTCGACATCAAGGAGATCAAGATGCGGCCGGGGATCGACACCCACGACTACGAGACCAAGATGCGTTCGGCGCGCCGGTTCCTGGACGAGGGCGACAAGGTCAAGGTCACGGTCCGCTTCCGCGGCCGCGAGATGATGCACGCCGATCGCGGCATGATCGTGCTCGAACGCATCCAGACCGATCTCGGCGAGGTCGCCAAGGTCGAGCAGATCCCGAAGATGGAAGGCCGCATGATGACGATGATCGTCGCGCCCCGTTAGCGCGGCGATTACGGCAATAATGCGATATAGGCCAAGCTTGCCTTGGCCGGGCGCAGTCGTTATAACCCTCGCCGGCTGCCCGCGGGGCGGCCTTCAGGGGCCGTCTCGGCGGCCTTTCTTATTTGTATTCAGGGCGCTATGCCGAAGCTCAAGACCAAAAGCAGCGTCAAGAAGCGGTTCCGATTGACCGCGACCGGAAAGATTCGCACCTCCCAGGCCGGCAAGCAGCACGGCATGATCAAGCGCACCAAGAAGCAAATCCGCAATCAGCGCGGCACCGCCATCATGTTCGCGGGCGACGTGCGGCGCGTCAAAAAGTTCATGCCCTACGGCTAGGGAGCACGCCATGGCACGAGTCAAACGCGGCGTTACCGGGCACGCCCGCCACAAGAAGGTGCTCAAGCGGGCCAAGGGCTATTACGGCCGCGCCCATTCCGCGATCAAGACCGCGCGCCAGTTCGTCGAGCGCGGCCTCAAATACGCCTATCGCGACCGCCGCCAGCGCAAGCGTGAGTTCCGGGCGCTGTGGATCCAGCGAATCAACGCCGCGGCGCGCGAAGACGGGCTCACTTACGGCCGATTTATCAGCGGCCTCAAGGCGGCTGGGGTCCTGCTCGATCGCAAGATCCTCGCCGATCTCGCCGTGCGCGAGCCTGAGGCCTTCCGAACCTTGGTCGAGCAGGCGAAACAAGCTCTGGCCAAGGCCGCGTAGGCGGCCCGCGCATATCGGATCGAAAGGGGCCGCGATCGGGGCCCCTTTTTCGTGCCGGGCGGGCCCTCTAGGGAGTCGGCGATGGCGAACGGTGTGGACGGCGATCTCGTAGGTCTCGAAACCGAACTGATGGCGGCGGTAGCGGCCGCGGCCGATCTCGATGGGCTCGAAGAGGCGCGGGTCGCGGCGCTCGGCCGCAAGGGCAAGCTCACCGCCCTGATGCGGGGCCTGGGCGAGCTCGGCGCCGACGCCCGCAAAGCGCGCGCCACCGCGCTCAATCTCCTGAAGGACCGGCTCGGCGCGGCGCTCGATGCCAAGAAAGAAACCTTGGGCGCGGCCGCGATCGAGGCTCGGCTCGCGCGCGAGCGGATCGACGTGACGCTTCCGGTCCGGCCCGAGAGCGCCGGACGCATCCACCCGGTGAGCCACGTCGTCGATGAGATCACCGCGATCTTCGCCGACATGGGCTTCGCCATCGCCGAAGGTCCCGACATCGAGGACGACTTCCACAATTTCGAGGCACTCAACATCCCGGCCGAGCATCCGGCGCGGCAAATGATGGATACGTTCTACTTGCGCGACGACGCGAGCGGCGGGCGCAAAGTGCTCCGCACCCACACCTCGCCGGTCCAGATCCGCCACATGCAGGCGCACCAGCCGCCCTACCGGATCATTGCGCCCGGCCGGGTCTACCGCTGCGATTCCGACATGACGCACTCGCCGATGTTCCATCAGGTCGAGGGCCTGGCGATCGACCGCGCGATCCACATGGGGCATCTGAAAGGGTGCCTGTTCGAATTCGCGCGCAGCTACTTCGAGGTCGACCGGCTTCGCGTCCGCTTCCGCCCGAGCCACTTCCCGTTCACCGAGCCCTCGGCCGAGATGGACATCGGCTGCGCCTGGAAGGACGGCGAGCTTCGTATCGGCGAGGGCGACGATTGGCTCGAAATCCTTGGTTGCGGCATGGTCCATCCCAAGGTGCTGACCGCCGCGGGCGTCGATCCGACCCAATGGCAGGGCTTCGCCTTCGGCATGGGGATCGATCGCATCGCCATGCTGAAATACGGCATTCCCGATCTGCGCGCGTTCTTCGAGAGCGATCTCCGCTGGCTCCGCCACTACGGCTTCAGCGCGCTCGATCAGCCCTCGCTCGCCGAAGGACTCGCGCTATGAAGCTCACCCTGGGCTGGCTCAAGGAGCATTTGGACACCCAGGCCGACGCGCGCGCGGTCGCCGACCAGTTGACCGCGATCGGGCTCGAGGTCGAAGCGGTCGAGGACAAGGGCGCGGCGCTGTCGGCGTTCACGGTCGCCTACGTCGTCGAGGCCAAGCCGCATCCCAACGCCGATAAGCTCCGTGTCTGTGTCGTCGATACCGGCACCGAGAAGCTTCAGGTCGTGTGCGGCGCGCCCAATGCCAAGACCGGCATGAAAGGCGTGTTCGCGCCGGTCGGGACCACCGTTCCCGGCACCGGCGTCAAGTTGACGCAAGCCAAGATCCGCGGCGAGCTTTCGAACGGCATGCTGGTCTCGGAGCGCGAGATGGGTTTGTCGGACGAGCATGCGGGCATCATCGAGCTTCCGGCCGACGCGCCGGTCGGCAAGCCGTTTGCGAGCGTCTTGGGCCTCGACGATCCGGTGATCGACGTCGCGATCACCCCGAACCGCCAGGACTGCCTCGGCGTCCGCGGAATCGCCCGCGACTTGGCGGCGGCCGGCCTCGGTACGCTCAAACCGTTCGCCGTTCCCGCGATAGCCGGCGCGTTCGCAAGCCCGATCGGGGTCGAGCTCGTCTTCGAACCGACCGCGGCCAACGCCTGCCCGCTGTTCGTCGGCCGCTACGTCAAGGGCGTCAAGAACGGGCCGAGCCCGGCCTGGATGCAGGCGCGGTTGAAGGCGATCGGGCTGCGACCGATTTCGGCGCTGGTCGATATGACCAACTACGTGACGTTCGACTTGGGCCGGCCGCTCCACGTGTTCGATGCCGACAAGATCAAGGGCGGCATTCATGTCCGTCTGTCGCGCGCCGGCGAGCGCATGGCGGCGCTGAACGGCAAGGAATACGAGGTCGAGGCCGGCGTGACTTTGATCGCCGACGACGCCGGTGCGGTCGGTTTCGGCGGCGTGATCGGCGGCGAAGCCTCGGGCTGCACCGAAGCGACCCGCAACGTCTTCATCGAATCGGCTCTGTTCGATCCGATCCGAACCGCTCGCACCGGGCGGCGCTACCAGATCGAGTCGGACGCGCGCTATCGCTTCGAGCGCGGCGTCGATCCGGCGTTCGTCCACGCCGGCGCCGACGTCGCGGCCATGTGGGTACAGAAGCTCTGCGGCGGCGAAGCGAGCCAGCCGGTGGTTGCCGGGCAAGCGCCGGAATGGCGGCGCCAGGTGAGCCTCCGGCCGGCGCGAGTGCGCGACCTCGGCGGAATCGCGGTCGACGAAACCGAAAGCGCGCGCATCCTGACCGCGCTCGGGTTCGACGTGGCGAAGCAAGGCGATCGGCTCGAAGCGACGGTGCCGTCATGGCGGCGCGATATCGAAGGCGAAGCCGACCTGGTCGAGGAAGTGACCCGGATCAAGGGGTTCGATGCGATTCCCTCGGTGCCGGTGCCGCGCAACGTCACGGTGACGAAGCCGGTCCTGACCGAGGCCCAGCGTCGCGCCCGTACGGTCCGGCGCGCGCTCGCGGCGCGCGGCTTGACCGAGGTCGTCACCTACTCGTTCACGCGCCGGGCCGAGGCTCAACTGTTCGGCGGCGGCAGCGATCCGCTCATGCTCGCCAATCCGATCAGCGCCGATCTGGACTGCATGCGGCCGACGCCGCTCGCGAATCTGGTGACCGCCGCCGTGCGCAACCACGCCCGTGGCGCCGATGCGGTCGCACTCTACGAAGTCGGGCCGGCTTACGCCGATGACACCCCGGCCGGGCAGTCGACGATCGCCGCCGGCATTCGCTCCGGCGACGCGCTCGCCCGGCACTGGCACGGCGCCGCCCGCGGGTTCGACGCGTTCGACGCCAAGGCCGATGCGCAAGCCGCGCTCGCCGCCGCCGGCGTCCCGGTCGCCGGCTTGCAGAGCGTTCCCGAGGCGCCGACCTGGTATCACCCCGGCCGCGCGGGCGTGCTGCGTTTAGGGCCGAAGACGCTCGCCCGCTTCGGCGAGCTCCACCCCGGCCTCTTGGCCAAGCTCGACCTCAAGGGCCCGGCGGTCGCGTTCGAGCTCCTGCTCGATCAGGTCCCGACCGCGCGCGCCAAGGCCGGTCGCACCCGGGCGCGGCTCGTGGTCTCGGACTTGCCGGCGGTCGAGCGCGACTTCGCTTTCGTGCTCGATCAGGGCGTCACCGCCGAGGCGATCGTCCGCGCCGTCAAGAGCGCCGAGAAGACGCTGATCGCCGACGTCCACGTGTTCGACGTCTATAGCGGCCAAGGCATCGCCGAGGGCAAGAAGTCGGTCGCGTTCGCGGTTTGCCTGCAGCCGACCGAGAAGACGCTGACCGATCCCGAGATCGACGCCATCGGTCAGAAGATCGTCGCTGCCGTGGTCAAGGCGACCGGCGGCACGCTCCGCACGTGACCGCCCCGCCCGCCCAGTCGGTGTAGAGTCGCGGCCGATGACCGACACCGCTCTGATTCGCAATTTCTCGATCGTCGCCCACATCGACCACGGCAAGTCGACGCTGGCCGACCGGCTGATCGAGACCTGCGGCGGCTTGACCGAGCGCGAGATGCGCGAGCAGGTGCTCGATTCGATGGACATCGAGCGCGAGCGCGGTATCACCATCAAGGCGCAGACCGTGCGCCTTACCTACCGGGCCAAGGACGGCAAGACCTATTGCCTCAACCTGATGGATACGCCCGGCCACGTCGATTTCTCCTACGAGGTGAGCCGGAGCCTCGCGGCGTGCGAGGGCTCGATCCTGGTGGTCGATGCCAGCCAGGGCGTCGAGGCGCAGACCCTCGCCAACGTCTATCAGGCGATCGACGCCGGCCACGAGATCGTGATCGCGCTCAACAAGATCGACTTACCGGCGGCCGAGCCCGAGCGGGTGGCGCAGCAGATCGAGGACGTGATCGGACTCGATGCCGCCGACGCGCTCCGGATCTCGGCCAAAACCGGAATCGGCATCGGCGACCTCTTGGAGGCGATCGTCGCCCGCGTCCCCGCGCCCCAAGGCGATGCGCAAGCGCCGCTCAAAGCGCTCCTGGTCGACTCGTGGTACGACGCCTATCTGGGCGTCATGATCCTGGTGCGCTTGAAGGACGGTGTCCTCAAGAAAGGCATGAAGATCCGCCTGATGGCGACCGGCGCCACCCACGTCGTCGACCGCGTCGGCGTGTTCACGCCCAAACCCACGGTGGTCGACGAGCTCGGGCCCGGCGAGGTCGGGTTCCTGAACGCCTCGATCCGCGAGGTCGCCGAAGCCAAGGTCGGCGACACCATCACCGACGAGCGCAACCAGACCGCGCAGGCGCTGCCCGGCTTCAAGCCGAGCATCCCGGTCGTGTTCTGCGGCCTGTTCCCGGCCGAGACCGAAGACTTCGAGCGCCTGCGCGAGGGCTTGGCCAAGCTGCACCTGAACGACGCCAGCTTCCACTACGAGCCCGAATCCTCGGCCGCGTTGGGCATCGGCTTCCGCTGCGGCTTCCTGGGCCTGCTCCATCTCGAGATCGTGCAGGAGCGGCTGTCGCGCGAGTTCGATCTCGACCTGGTCGCGACCGCGCCTTCGGTCGTCTATCGGCTGAAGCTCAGCGACGGCTCCGAGATCGAACTCCACAACCCGGCCGACATGCCCGACGTCTCGCGGATCGTCGAGATGGCCGAGCCGTGGATCAAGGCGACGATCCTGGTGCCGGACGAGCATTTGGGCTCGGTCCTCAAGCTTTGCGAGGAGCGGCGCGGCACTCAGATCGACCTCACCTACGTCGGCAGCCGCGCCATGGTGGTCTACCGGCTGCCGTTGAACGAGGTG
>Ga0194128_10010408_pt1 | contig 11074 bp, 8 predicted proteins | sample TA2KigCa65mmetaG_FD_148650 | JGI IMG/M metagenome (GOLD analysis project Ga0194128, IMG submission 148650) | Freshwater microbial communities from Lake Tanganyika, Tanzania - TA2015037 Kigoma Deep Cast 65m | ecosystem: Environmental > Aquatic > Freshwater > Lake | place: Tanzania: Lake...
TTGATATATCATCATCTGAGATAAACTATATATGCGAAAAAAATATGTTGATAATGCTATTCAGAGGTGTAATATTATACTTTGGTTCAAATAAAATTGCAAATTTAACCTATCTAATTATGAATTGTAGTAGTTTTGTAATTCATTCTTATGATTTGATGGAAGTTTATATTGAATATTCATGTTACAAATCAATCAATGAGCAGTTAAAATTTTTAAATGAAATTCACTCGGAAAATCCAAACGAATATGAAATACAACAAAATTATCTACATTATGATTTACAAATTAGGTATTATAATAAAGAATATAAATTTAGCCCATTAACCATAAATATTATTAAAGGCAATAATGGGGTAGGATGTACACAATTTATTAAAACTTTATTAGGATATAATTTTGATGAACATATGACTATTAATTTTTTTGATCGTGTGACACATTATCAAAATAAAATTCCAACGTATTACAGACATTTGTTGAGAAAATATATTGCGTATCTCCCACAGAATAACGCAATGATTAAAGGTGATGGAAAAATGAATATGTTATACGGTTCACCATTAACAAATGAATCTATTAATAAAATATTAATAGATCTAAATATTGCATATTGGTTTAATGAACTTTGTGATAAAGATGTATCAAAAATGTCAAGTAGTGAATTAAAAAAAATAGGAATCATAAATACATTATTATTAAATAGAAGAATTATTATTATGGATGATCCGACTGCACATCTTGATGATAATTCTGTAAATACACTTATTAAAATACTCCGACAATTAAAAATGGATAGAACGCTTATTATTATGACTAACGATCTGAGATTATGTGCTATCGGAGATAGCGTTAAAAAGTTTGATTTTATGAATTACTAATTAACCTAAACTTTATTTATTATTATTGAGGAAGATATGACTTCCATTTTCGATACGCTTCTCATAGAAAATAGTACAAAATTAGTTCAAGAAGATGATATGGGCAATATTGAATATAAATTAACTCTGGAAACAAAAACTAAAAACGGTATTGAAAAACTTATTTCTCAATTAATTTGGCGAATGAGAGAAGGTAAACGGTTACACAATAGATATGAGGCACATTATATTCTCGGTGTATACGATGATGGTATATTTGGCGGTCAATCTGTAGAAGCACTAACAAAAACAATTGAGGTGTTTCGCGATATTGTAAACAAAGCCGGAGGAGAAATTGCTTTTGGTAAACGCTATACATTTAACATCAATTATATTGAATCTAATATTATTTATCTGATAGTAAGACGGGCTTTAGATAAGAGGAAAATAAATGAATATACTACATTAATTGTCGGTGATGGTGGAGTTGGAAAAACATCTCTAATAAGTAGATTAACATATGGACAAATTGATAATGGTAACGGTTTTTCGAGAAAACTTGTAATGAAACACCAACATGAAAAAAATAGTGGAGCATCTTCATCTTTAAAAAAGGATATTATTGGATTTAAAAATACAGAATTGATAAACTACTCGAGTGGATTAGAAGGATACTCATGGGAAGATATTCTAAAAGAATCAAATAGAATTGTTAGCATTTTTGACACTCCGGGTAATATACGTTATATTCGCACAACATTACATGCAATTACAAGCATAAAACCAGATGCTATTATTCTTATGATTGATTCTTGTGCAACTAAATTAAGCGATTTAAATAAATTCTTTCTCGAATTTTTCAAAAGTGAAAATACTTCTATTCTTGTTGTATTATCAAAATCAGATATTGTAAATAATACTATTATAAATATTGACCTTATTAATGAAATAAAAACCTATCCAATTGATGATATAATTAGCATCTCCAATATTACCGATCAGGGAATAGATAACGTTCTTAACTACTTACAAAGATTAAGAAAAAGACCAATGATGAGAAAAATAAATTTTGTGTTTACAGTATATGATCTATTTGCAATTCCTGATAGAGGTAATATTATCGCTGGATATGCTGATTCTGGAAAAATATTACTTGGACAAACGGTTTATGTACATAATGATAATGAAACATTTCCGGCAAAAATAATGTCGGTTTGTAAAAAACAGATAGATTGCAAGAGTATTAATCAGGGAGAGAGTGGTACATTACAACTTTCATGTTCAGATAGTATTGATAAACATGCGCTTATTACTGATGATAAATATGAACCAATACGATTACCAATAATGAAAATCAAAATAGTTTACGGTAAAGAGTTTATTAAAAATGGATCGATATATTTGTTAATTATGAAAAATAACACATATAGTGTAAAAATTACAGAAAGTATAAATGATCTAATAACTATCGAAACACACAATCGACTTTCAATGCTTATTCATATCGGATCAAAAATTATACTTAAATCTGATAAGGCAGAATTGATGTTTGGAGTTAATTAAACTTGTTTCAATCGGCAAAATACACAATAAAATAATTGCACCGACATTAATATTAAACTTATATGATGCAATGATACGCACAATTTAGCTATTTTACTTTTTGCTGTATAATCACCATAACCTGTCGAACTATGAGTTGTTGTTGTGAAATATATTACATCAACAAGTTCCATTTTATTATTTCGAATTCGAATTATACAAAGAATAATATATCGTGAAGAATACCACCAAAACAATTAGATGATTGGTTAATAGACTCAAGATATTTTCATCATAATTGAAAAACATATATATTTATATTATAATTAAAAAGTTGTTTTCATTAAATAATTTTAAATAAAAAAGTTGATTTATAAATCATATATATATCTCTATATCCATTTGATACATTTATTCTCCCGATGGGTATGAACGGTTTTCATCAAACGTTCTGTCGTGTTTCGCGACAAGTACAACTATCGCAATTTCGTGGTAAACGTAAACCTTTAGTATGTGATACACAATTATATTTAAATCGAAATTCACGTGGTACATATGGTTCGCTTGCTGATTCTGACACTCCGCCAAATATTAAAAAAATAGCCCTCGATAGTCTTATTAAATTGACAACTAAATTTCTAGATTGTGGTATTGCACTACCAATTCATGTGTTTGATGGTAAAACACCAGATCTCAAACGTAAATGCGTCGACAAACGATCGAAAGATAAATATATCGCTTCCGAACTTTGTGAAACTGCATCAGATAAATCAACTGATGAATATAGTCGCAATTTTAAACGCACATTTTATCTGACAAAAGATGTCATGGAAACATGTCGTCAATTTTTAAGAGCAACCGGAGTAACAGTTATTAAAGCGCATGGTGAAGCTGACTCTCAATTAGCAGCGTTATCGCGACATTATGATTTGGGCGTATTAACAGAGGACAGTGATATTCTTCTTTTTGGTGGTGTTAATATATATAAAGATTTTATGTTAAAAAATAATACATTGAATGAATATACTTTAATCGAATTATTGCAATTCTTGTTACAAAAAACTAATGTAATTCGAGAAAATAATAATCTTTCACCAATCGATGAAATTGGTAGAGAAAATTTGATAGATTTTGCAATTATTTCTGGTACGAGTTATGGTGATTCAATTAGTATTATTACTAATGGATCAGGTTCTCTACCTAAAAATATAATGAGAGAAAAATTGTTTGAAGCATATGTACTAAATGATATGAATATTATTAAAATGGTACAGTGGATGTATGATGAAAATAATAAAGGCAAACCGGAAAGTTATAAAATTCCACCAGATTTTATCGATCAATGGCATAATGAACGAAATAATTATCTCAATGAAAATGTTATTAATCCAGGTGATATTGATATTAGTCTCTCATCTCCAAATCCAGATAAAATTTTAGCATTATATGAACCAGAAAACGACTATGAAATACGTATGCTAAATAACTTGATAGAAAAATTACAACATAATTATAAAATTCATCAAACAATGATGGAAGCCAATCTCATTTGTATGTTGTCAGAATTTAAACAAAATCTTTTGAATAATTATCACAAATTTAGAATGATGAACGAATTTGATTTTAAATCTTATTCATTCAAAATGATTCATATGTTACGCACGGAACATAATATATATCAATCATCAATTAAAAAAGATCTGTTATCGTTAATTATGCGCATATATAAAAATATAAATAAAGTACCCAATGATAACATTGAATCGTTTATTATTGATATGATATTTGATCTCGAAGTAAAATACAAAATTTCACATATTAAAGATCATTCACGACCAATCAGTTTACCTTCTAGTCTAAGCAGTTATCAATTACGTTATGCGCAACATAAATTACGGCATATTTGTCGATCGGAACACACTTCTAAGTATTCCGACGAATTTACCCAAGCAATTCAAATACACAGTCCATAATATTATCATCTGGTATTGATTTTTGTTCTTTTGTATTTATATTTTTAATAGTTACTGTATTTGTATTTACTTCGTTTTCTCCAATAACGATCATCAATGAAATTTTATTATCAAATATGAAATCAAATTGATGTCTCATTTTTTGATTTGGAATATAAGATAATGCAACGGAAATATTATTTTTTCTTAATAATGATGCAAGTTTCATTTTCTTCATAAATCCCTCGACTCCTATTGATGCGATGTAAACGTTATATTTTATTTTATTTGATGAAAAATTTTTCTCTATTATTCTTGCTATTCTTTCAACACCGATTGACATTCCAATTGCAGGTACATCGCCTAAATTTGATAATTTACCATACATGTTATCATATCTTCCACCACCAGCAATCGATGAAGTTACATTAGAATCTGTTGAGAAACATTCGAATATAACACCTGTATAATAATCCATACCACGAGCGAGTAGTGGCGAAAATACATAATTTGTAAATCCAATATTTTCAAAATAATTCATAAGAAGTCTAATATACTCTATTTCATTCTTGTCTATTATATTAGTTGATTCTAAATAAGTCAACAGTTCTAAATTAGATATTGATAATATATCATTAATAACTGTTTTGAGTTTTTTAATTTGATCATCATTTATCCCTTTTTGTTGTAATTCTTTTTCTGCATCTTCTAATGTAATTTTATCTAGTTTATCCAATATTATGACTGTAGTTTTAATATTATCGTCCGATATACCAGAATGAGTAATTATGCTTTGAATTATTTTTCTCGTATTGAATCTGAGAATAAAGTTAGATTTACCCAATAATCTAGAAAGTATATCAACAGTTACATCCAATATTTCAATATCAAATACATTGCTACCCATATCATCGCCTAATATATCAAAATCACACTGATAAAACTCTCTCATTCTTCCTTTGTTTAATTGCGGTGTATCTTTTCTATAAACACGACTAATTTGAAATCTTCTAAATAGCTTCAATCCATGCATTGATGCATAACGCATAAATGGTACAGTTAAATCATAGCGAAGAAAATATTTATCATCATTATCATTTAATTTAAACACTAATTTATCAAATTCTCCACCATAAAGTTTATCAACATTATTCATATATTCAAAAACAGGTGTTTCTAACTCTTCTGCCCCTCTCATTAAAAAACACTGTTTGGCGATATCAAATATTTTTTGTCTTATTTCTAATGATGTACCAAATAAATCTTGCGTGCCTGCAGGAACATTATCCATCTTTATGATAATTTATTGACAATATAAATATTTATTAGATAGGAAAACATTCAATTTTTTTATTCATATTTTATTAAAAATATTAATAAAAAAATTATTGGGGGTAAACAATTTTTATTAAATAAAAATTAATGACTTAAACTTTTGATTTATATAATGACTATAATGGAAAGTAATATTGAATATATATATAAAGGTTTTAGAAATGTATTAACGGGCTGTTCGACATTATTGGATGCTACATATTTTTCGATGAAAATAATAGAAAAAAATCCAGAAACGGCAGACCTTGTTAGAAGCATGATTAATGGTAAGAATTACTATCATAGCATCAATATGTCAAAAATAAGACAAAATCTAATCGAGTTAGATAATTGTGTTTATCGTGATGAAGTAGAAGAGAAAATTGATAGATTTAGTAAAGAATCATATGATCCAGTTCAACAGAAAGCATTTACGCGAATTATTAGATTGAAACCAACAAGACCACTCAAAAAAAGAGAAGAACATATATATAAATTCAAAAAAGACGTAAAGCTTACATATATAACAAAATCATGTCCACATTGTAAAAGAGAATGCAAAGCTTTACCAGAAACTAATTATATTATTTGTGGTAAAGATGATATTAATAATGATGGATTTGATTGGTTAGAAGCTGATTGGTGTGGTAAAGAATGGTGTTTTAGTTGTGGTAAAATTTTATGTAGAGGTTGGATGTCTGATATGTTAGATATCGTAATAAATAAACCTCATGATAGTAAATGTTGTAAAGAACATGCTAAAAAAAATAATAATAAATATCCCGAAGATTATTGCCAATGTATTAATGAGCATGTCAAAAGAAATGATTGAGTTCAATATATACGCTTTTTTATATCATTATAAAAATATAAAGATGAGTTTTACTATCAATTTGAGAAACGAAGTAAATAGTTATGATTTTAAGCGTATTTCTCAAGAGTTTTGTGATACGTATTATAAAGGTATGTCATTAACAGGATTATCTAAATTATTATATTTATTTCATTCTCAATGTAAATGTACCTTTATCACGGATGAAGTAATTGGAGAACATAATATTTTAATTAAATTAGCTGAAAATAATGTAAGTAGAGTTCTTTATGATAAACTTACAGGTAATGTACATCCTGTGGATAATAATAAAATTATGATAAATATAACTGGAGTTTGGCAAGCAATGACTTTTCAAAATCAATACACAGAATTAAAAGGATTTAGTGAAACATTCGTATTAGAGATACAAAATCAAACAGCCTATGTAATAAATCATATGTTTAGGTGGATTTAATACCAACAATTAATATATTGTTCTTTTTAGCTTTATCATTGAAGAATTTTATCAAATCTTCTTTTTTAATTTTTTGATACGTTTCGTATAATATCTCTCTTACATTATACATATACGTTCCTTGATCTATTTGATCATAAAAATAAATAGATTTATCCAACATAGTTTCAAGAACGACAACGCATTCTAATGATAATCCTTTGATATAATTTTTAAATTCATCTTCGGGCAGTTCATTTAATATATTTACAAAGTTGGTAAGAAACTCTTCTGTTCGCATAATCAGATATTCTGGTGATTTTAATGATTGAACAATTAAAGTCATAAACATATTTTTAATGTACGGATCACCAATTGATAAAACTTTGCTCGTGACTATATATCCCAACTGCTCTTTTGTTCGAAGTTGATCAAAATAAGATGATGATAATATACAATTTAATAATGATGATAGACAATAATTATAATTCCAATTTTCTGTATTTCCGGTTCTTCCACGATATAATTCGATAACATAATTTAGTGCAGAATTTTTTTCAGATGGATTTTCTATTTCTTCTATTACTGTTTTTTTTCCAGTAATATGTCTAATATCTTTTCTTTCAAACATTGTTGGTTTATAATTTGTTTTTATTGGAAGGGTATTTACAATTTGTGTAATTTTATTTGCGAGGTCTTCTTTACAATTACCATAAACGTAAATATCAACACTTCCAGTCTCAAAAATTTCATTTATTTTATTAATGACGTATTCTTTCGTAATATTACCTAATATGGATAAACAAGATTTATAATCAAATACTTTTGTCATTAATACCTTTTTCGTTAATAAATCCGCTTTAATATGAGGAGCGACAAAAGCAATATTTGATAAATTACGAGTTAAATTATTAACGGTCGATGTATACGCAATATCACTAATATTATAAGATGTAATTGCATTAATAATCATTTCAATAATATCATTTATCTTATCCGAGAATCCGATTGCGCACATATTTAATATATCTTCATCAACAGATATTGACACTACATAACCGGCATTATTTGCCATTGATATGAATCTGTTAATCTCAATCATAACACTATCCATATATACCGCAAAACTAATATGATTAGCTACATTTTTGCAAATATTTGGCAATTGGACTTTGATATATACTACTACCTTTGGTAGATTAAAATCACTATCAAATTGATAAAATGTTCTAATATTATTTACATATTTTATAGGTCTAGGAGTTAAATCGGACGCACCTTTTAAAATTGTAAAATTGGTGGATAAATATGTGTTTAGAGGTGGCAATCTAGGTTCTATATTACATTGTCCAGTAAATGATACACCATTAATGACACTATAATCGACATTATAATATGGTTCAATTAAATTTGTCTTATTACTGAATAATCTTGATGATACCATTACTATGGAATTTTCTTTGACCATCAAGTTTAATACAGATTGTAAGTTATTTTTGATATCTTCATACGGTAAAGATAGCATATTTAACGCTAATACTTCATGTGGAAGAATATTGAACCCAGTTAATCGTTCAGGAATTAAAAGTACTAATGCTAATGAATCTATTTTTTCTGCATATTTAAATGTAATATTATTAATTGTTCTTCCTTCTTCATATAGTTCTTTTAATTTGGAAATACTATTTTTCATCATTGTGATATAATCATAAATAAAATTGACAACGGCTCCAATATTTAATAAACCATCATTTGATAATTTAGCTGTAACATTAAACATAACTCTATCGTGTATGGCAACAATTACTCCTGATGATAAACTATAAATCCAACCTTTCTGTGTTAAAGTTTCATAAATACTATTTTCACCTTCATGACCTAATATATTTGATAAAAACCATAATGGACTTTTCTTTGGATCAGAACTCGATGAAGGTAATTCCCATAAAATATTTACAACATCTTTATCCTTAATTGGAACATATTTGATAATTTTGTTTTTTTCTAAAAGATTACCAAACGATTTTGATATTGTATGTAGTTTTTTCGATATTTTGCCAAATATCTCATTTACAAATTGTTCTATTGTTTTTGGATCGATGTCGTTATATACAATTGTTAATATCATTCCATCACTGGAATAATATTTGTTATAAAACTCCTTAACTTTATGATGTATTCCATCGATTTTTAAAGTTTCTAATGATCCTGTACTAAAACGATGATATGGATGAGTTTTATGACATAGAACTTTTGTCATTTCAAATTCTCTCCATTGATCTGAATTAATATTTTTTTGATGTTCCGCATGTACCGCATTAATCTCTCTCATAACTGCATCTTCTTTTAATAATGGTGATATAAATACATTTGCGAATATGTCTAAAATTTCTATCAATTTATTATTTTCAATATTGAAATAATAACAGGTGTTATCATGTGATGTGAAAGCGTTTGTTACACCACCATTCATCGATACAAAACGCATAAATAAATCTTCATCTGGATATTTTGTGCTTCCCATGAACAACATATGTTCTAAGAAATGCGCTATTCCCTCGACAGTATCGTATAATGATCCAATATTAACATTTAAACTGCATGCTGACAATTTAGCTTTTGGATCTTTTATTATAAATACTCTCAGACCATTATTTAATACATACGTTTTATATTCTCGATCATCATTTATTGCTTTTATAATGGGTTGTGTCATTACTATAAAATTAATAAGCAAATTATAATATTATGGACAATACGATAGAAAAACCCCCAATTTACAATAAGGATGAATCATTGTCATCATATATCGATAAACTCCAAAAATTTATGTTAGGTTCCAAAAAAGATGGTATACGAGCAGTTTATAAATTCTGTGACAAATGGATGAGTTGTGCAGGAATACATTTGAAAAGTTTAGTCGATTTTAATTCAATTCCAATATTTAATTTGCCCAATAATGCAAAATCAAAAGAAATAATCGACCAATACGCTAATGAATGTGCTGAACAGTTGAAAATTAAATATACATTTAAAACAAAATCACAAATAGAAGTCATAGGATTTCTCAAAAGAGCATGCAAGAAAATTGACTATCAATTGAAAACAACAAAAATTAATAACATTGATTATTACACAATTAAAATGAATCAACATTAATATATCATTTCACTATAAATATACATTACTTATACTAAACTAATACACTAATACCTATTATCATATTAAAACTTATTACGATAATTATATTAGATTACTATAAACATAACATAATTTAACTATTAGTTTACATAAAACTTACACCTCAAAAAACTCATAAATAAATAAGTCAATATGCCAAAAAAATGAAAAATTAAAGTGTACACTTTTTTTGATAATTTTGATGATTCTTTAAATTTATCTCACGCGCGCGCACAAGAAACTTTGTGTCAACACAGAAATTTCTGTGTAAATTCTGTTAAATATTTAAGATTATTTTTGAATTTAAAATTTTTGGTGTACACTTATAATAATAATTTATTAACCTTTTGACTTTTCCTAATTGGGATTTTTTCATGGTGCGGAATTTTTGTTATAATTTTTTGATTTTTCTAAATTTTTCACCAAAAGTGAAAGTCAACAGGCGCCAATATTGAAAAAATACGATCGGTATGTAATTTTTAGGACAAGAGGCAACTTTTTTGTATACCAAAAATGACCCTAAAAATCTCTTTTATATGAAGTTAATATAATTATAGTTATTGTTTAATACAAACAAATACAATTTAACATTCAACTACACAATGTGTAGGAAGGTTCAAAAAAAGATAATAGAGGTTGCTAATATTTTGTTATATATTCCAAAATATTCCAAATTTGGATGAAAATGGAATATTTTACATACCAAATTACATACCGCAAAATTTACCATCAACTTTGCTATTAGAATGATATAAAATTAGTATGAGTTTGTTGTAAACAATGCTATAAATATGGTCGAAAAACAAAAATTGAACGAGAAGGTACCCTTCAAAGTGACAGCAAATGATGACTATATTAGTATCACTTTTGATATAAACTCTAAATTTCAGTTATATTTTTGTGGTTAAATGCGGGCATATGATACATTTTAAATATTTAATATAATAAATCAACAATA
>Ga0194128_10010414_pt1 | contig 11070 bp, 10 predicted proteins | sample TA2KigCa65mmetaG_FD_148650 | JGI IMG/M metagenome (GOLD analysis project Ga0194128, IMG submission 148650) | Freshwater microbial communities from Lake Tanganyika, Tanzania - TA2015037 Kigoma Deep Cast 65m | ecosystem: Environmental > Aquatic > Freshwater > Lake | place: Tanzania: Lake...
GCTAGCATTCGCATCAGCAAGCCAAAGGAACTGGTGCATGGAAGCAGCGTCCTCAGCGAGAATCCCCCCAACGTCCCCGGACGTCCGTACTCTCGCGCCCGGCTGTTGCCTCGCCGACACTCTCCGCCGTGAACATGAATTACTGCGTGTCACCCGCCCTTGCCCACCGAAAAGCGCGCCCGCCCGCAACAGATCATAGATCATAAATCAGAACTCATAAGTCTCTATGGACCTCTGGCAACGCAAACTCCTGGCCTTCCTCCACGACCCGCCGCACAAGCCATTTGGCGTCGCAGGTCACGAGGGCCAGCGCCTGACGCCGCTTACTTCGCTGGGGCTGACGCTGGACGAAATGCGACTGGAGTTCGATCGTTTGGACGATCACTGGGCCGCCGCCGCCGACCGGCTCATCTTTCCGCATCCAGCTACCTCTGGCGTGCGGACGGACTGGCGTGATTCCGGTTTGGAATTCCGCCATCCACTTGCCGGCACTGGCTGGAAGCCTTCTGTCCTTCCGACCACCGCCAACGTCGCGGAAGAAATGGTGAACGCCGCACTGCATGGCGTGGGCACCGACGCAGCGGATTGGTCGACCAAGTATCTCCGCCTCTGGCGGCTCTGGCCGGAAGTCTGCGCCCGCCGCAAGCTGGATGTGCTCGCTTACCTCGTGGCCGATACGCGCATTCCCGACCACACGCTCTGGCAGCACAACGCTTTGGTCAGCGCGTTCTCCAACTGCGAGAGCGAGTCCGACATTGCCTTTCTTCTGTTCCAGATTGGCCCGGTGCAGGACTTCATCAAGCAGGCTCGCAAGACCCAGGACTTGTGGGCCGGCAGCTTCTTGCTGAGTTACCTCATCGCGCAGGCCATGCTCGCGGTCGCTGACGAAATCGGGCCGGACGCCATCGTCTATCCGCAGCTCCGTTGTGTGCCCCTGGCCGACTGGCATTGGTGGAAGCGGGGAATACTTGGCGCCGGTGAGAAGCTCCGTGCCTCGCATGAGAACGAGTTGCTGACTCCCAATCTCCCCAACCGTTTCCTTGCGCTCATTCCCGCAGGCTGGCGAAGGGAGAGCGATGGGAAGTCACTGCCGGAAGTTGCCGAAGGGGCAGTCCGGGCCGCTTGGGACAAGATCGCCAAGTCGGTCCGCGACGAAATCCAGCAGCGTGTCGGCAAGGACTTCTCTTCGGAGGGCCGGCGCTGGGACATTTTCTGGGAAGAGCAGGTGAAACGCTTTCCTGTGGTGGATTACGTTGCCCATCGTTGGGCTGACACGGAGTCCGTTCTGCGACTTGCCGCCTCCGACACGCCGCCGCTACACGACAGTTGGACGAACCATCCGCTCCACCACGCCGAACTCTGGGCCAGAAATTTCATTCCTCCAGAACACAGGGACGCCCGCTGCTACAAACATCGAAGTTGGAAGGAAACGGGGCAATGGAAGTCTGAACTGATGGACGCCGCCGGACAACCTCTTGGCCGGAATCAGGACCCTGTCTTTGACAACCCTGGCCTTGCCTGGGCGCTGCATTACGCCGCCACGGACTGGAAGTTCGCCGCCGTGAAGAACGCTCGCGGCTTTGCTGCGTGGACTCCAACCGCTGGCAACGCACCGGCAAGCCACGCCGTCCCGAAGGATCCGCTGGATGGCCGCAACGAAGTGCTGGGCGGCCCGACCAATGGCGGCGACGACGAGAAGGATCCCAACAACCAGTTTTGGAAAGCAATGCGGGAAGCCAAGTGGGGCGTGATGAACAAGAACGAAGTGTTTAAGGGCAAGCAAAAATACGGCGCCATCTCGGTCATCAAACGGCTCTTCCCGCACGTCTGGTTCCAGCAAGAACTCGATTGCCAGCCTCCCCATTTCGACTCGGTCATTGACATCGCTCGCGCCATTGACCGCGAGGAAGACGATCCCAGTGCCGAGAAGGAGCCGAAGTATTACGCCATCATCGCCATGGACGGCGACGACATGGGCCAGTGGGTCAGTGGTGTGAAGGCTCCGGCGCTCATGAAACTGCTGGCTGGCGACGAAGCTGATGAGAAGTCTCCCAAGGGCTACTTCAAGAAGCACTGGAATGCCAGCGGAGCCGCCGACCTGCCAGCAGGCGCGGAGGTGAAGCGTGTTCTCACGCCTGGCTACCACGCCGCGTTGTCGGAGGCGCTGGGCAACTTCAGCCTCTATTGCGCCGGGCAAATTGTGGAAGGCAATCGCGGCCCAGACGGCAGGATGCATGGTGGCTTCGGCGGCCAAATTCTCTACGCGGGCGGCGACGACGTGCTTGCCATGGTGCCTGCAGAGAAAGCGCTCGACTGCGCGCAAGCCCTGCAATTGATCTTCCGCGGCGTAACGCCCGACGACCCGGAAGCTTTCGCTTCCACCGAAGTGAAGCGGGTGCTCAACGGACTCTTCGAGTTTCCCGCTCCAGGCTTCGTCAAGTGTCGCCACGCGACGGGCGAAGGCGAGCACCTTCGCCCCAACTGGCCGCTCATGGTCATGGGCCCGTGCGCCACTGCCTCGGTTGGAATCGCCATCGGCCACGTCCGCTCGCCCATGCAGGACACCATCCAGGCTGCACGCGACGCCGAGGCGGCCGCCAAGCAGGTGCCGGGTAAGAGTGCCTTCTGCCTGAGCGTCCTCAAGCGCTCCGGTGAGGCAGCGCAGTTTTCAGCCAGGTGGGCGAGCGGGGTGGTTGGAGTGTGGGCCGAACTCACCGCGGGTGTCTTCGACCAAAGCTCCCGGTTCGCCTACCGCTACCTTCAATTGATCCGTCCGCTGCTCGGTTCCGTCAGCCAAGGGAATGATGGCGGCTGGGAAAAGCTCTGGACTTCCGATTTGAAGAGCGCGGTCGAAGCCGAACTGCGCCATGTGCTCAGACAACAGGCGAAGCAATCAGCGGCCGACGCCGCAAGCAATGCCGGCAGGTGGATTGACGCGCTCGTCGGAGCAGACCTTCCCACACCTGCCCTTTCGCCCCGCCACTTCGTTCACTTCTGGATGGCCTGGGCGTTCCTCAACCGCGTGGACGACTAACCATGAACTCGATCCTGCTCGAACCCACCGACGTGTTGTTCTTTCGCGACTCAATTCCAATGGCCGCGGGCCAGGGACGCGGCCACGGTTGCCGACTCCCGTGGCCCAGTACCTTGCACGAGGCTTTTCGCAGCACGCTCCTCCTGGCCGACGGCGACTTGCGGTCCTCCAAAGCAGAGCAAGGCCGCGACCTTCGCGTTCGCTCCGGACGTGAGCGCCAGCGCGGGCTCGCCGCTCCGGTATCCGAGAACCGGCGGCAGCGTGGCCCAACCAGCGTCGCCAACACCGCGTATCAGTCGCTTCGCACGATGGGCCCACTGCCCTGGCTGGAACCAGACGCGCGAAAGCCTGACGATTCCGGAGGCCTGTTTCTACCCGTGCCGCTGGATGCTCAGGTGGATGATGATGGCCAAATTCACCCGCTTGAATTGCTGCGGCAGGAAAACGGGCACTCGTCGGTCGCACAGCTTCCTTGTCTGCCTGTCTCGCCGGTTCCGGCGACCAAGCGAAGCCGGCTCGGTTGGTGGAGCACGCGGCAATTTGCCAGCTACCTCGCCGGACACGATGTCGGTTTCACGCCGCTGCCTGATTCCGCCTTCTGGGAACCCGAGCATCGAATCGGTGTGGAAATCACGCCGCAGACCTTCGCCGCCGCGCAAGGGCAACTCTACGCCGGCACGTATCTCCGCCCGCGCAATGAATTTCGCCTGGCCGCCTGGGCAGGATTGGTTCGCCCGCGCGCCGACGAGGAAGCTCGCTTCAACCGGCTGATCACTCACTACCGATTCCTTCTCCTCGGAGGAGACCGACGCCTGGCTCGCATCACGCCGCACAAAGGCTTTACGCTGCCCGAACCGCCGGTTGCACCCAACGCCAGCCCCTGCTTGCTCAAATGGTCGCTGATCACCTCCGCCGTCTTCGCGCACGGCTGGTTGCCTGGCTGGTGCCAAGACACCTCGGCGCAGCAACGGCCTGCTGGCGAAGTCTGCCTCAAGCTCTCCGGACGCGCGCGCCTCGTGGCTGTCTGCCTCGGCAAGGCTGTCGCCTTTGCCGGCTGGGATGCCGTGGACGGCACGCCCAAGGAAACGCGCCTCGCCGTGCCCGCCGGCTCGGTCTATTACTTCCTTTGCGAGAATGGCAAGACCGCCGAAGCCTTGGCCCAGCGCCTTCACTGGCAGCCCCGCTCCGACTTCTTCGGTGAGAAAGGCTGCGGCTACGGCCTGGTCAGCTTCGATGCGCGGATGCATCAAAGTTCGGTCCTCGTCGAAGCCCTCGCCAAAGAAGTTTTCAGTTGAACATCACCAAGAAAACGAACTTCTCCTACTCAATCCCGTGAAAAGGATTTATTACTTTGACTCCGCCGTAGCTCTGACCGTGCGAGAGGTCCTCCGTGAAAAGAGTTGTGGCGCCCAACTCCTGGGCTGCGGCTGTGATCGCGGCATCGTAGTAGCGAACGCCGTAGCGCTCCGCGAGATTCACTGCTTTCTCGAAAAGCCCCAGCGTTTCATCCACGACCGGGCGCGACTTGAGAAGCTGAAGAATCGCGCGCGTGGTTTCCGGAGGAATGCCCAGTTTGGCTTTGCGCCTGGCGTTGTCGAAGAATTCCCCGAGGACCTGTACCGAAGTTCCGAACTCGGTCTCCGCGATCAGTCGCAGCGCAGCCCGCTTTTTCTCAGCCTCTTTCTCGACGTTGGCGGCGGCGTACAGAAAGACATTAGAATCGAGAAAAACGTCCGCCTTCATACGTCTTCTCGCGCGACGGCTTATACCCCAACTCCAGCTTGCATTCGCTCAATAACCGCACCAGCTCCTGGCGGTTCTTCTTCTCTTCTTCGACGGTCCAATCCGGATACACGACGGCGGCATGGCCCGAAGCCAGCGCTCGAAGATAGCCGCGCACCATCTCTTTCAGGCTGCGTTCATGCTTGGCCGCGGCGGCCCGCGCGGCGCGATACACATTCTCGTCGATACTTACGGTCACCGTCTTCATGCGACCACCGTAGCGGCGTGGCCAGGACGGGTCAAGTGATGCAACGCCCACAGTGCATCGATGAGTTGCCGGTGATGGCTGCTCTCCTAGCGCAGACTTGCACTTGTCGTTTCGCCGATTTGCAATCGGCAACGCCGTGCTCACCTTCAACCCACCGCCGCTCGGCAACCCAGCAGGATGCAATCCTGCGATACAGCAGATTCCAAATCTGCGCTACGGGCCGCCGACAACTTGTGGATGCACCGAACGTCCACGTCCCCGGACGTCCGCGCGTTGGCCAATGAACTCTTTAACCTGTAAAACCTGACCATGAACAACAACATGAAACGACATCTGCTGACCCTCTACACGCGCACGCCGCTGCACGTGGGCAGCGGCACATCCGTGGATGTGGTGGACCTGCCAATCATGCGCGAACGCATTACCGGCTTCCCCGTCATCCCCGCCAGCAGCCTCAAAGGCGTGCTGTTGCAAGCCGCGCGAGAGAAATGGGGCGACCCACGCGCCAAGTTTCCGCCGCCCGAAGCGCGCCTCCTCTTTGGCACCGCCGATGAGGACGAACTCGACGCCAGCGGCCAGCCCGTCAAAGACGCGGACGGCAAGGTGAAGAAACTCATCTATGCGGGCTGCGTCCAAATCATGGAGGCGAAGATTCTCGCCTTCCCGGTGCGTTCGCTTGCTGGCTGCTTTGCATGGCTGACCTGCCCGGCGGCGCTGGAGCGGTTCAAACGCGATAGTGCCAAGTCAGTTCCAATCCCGATCTTCAGACCGGAGGACAAAGACCGGGTGACGGCGGGCGCTGAACTGCTGGTTGGGAATCAGGTGGTTCTTGAGGAATACGCTCTGGCGCCACTTCCTGACCAAGCTGGGAAATCTGCCACCGACGTTGCGGGCAAGCTGAAAGAGGTCTGTTCCGATACTCTTTGGCAAAGCAAACTGGAGAGCCGCTTGGCGGTTGTTCCGGACGAGAACTTCCAGCACTTCGTCACCACCTGCACCGAGGTTGTCGCCCGCATCGCCATCAACCCCGAAACACGCACCGTGGCTGGAACCGCGCTCTTCAACCAGGAGAACATCCCTTGCGAGGCACTGTTCTACAGCGTCCTGACGGTTTTGCCGCCGCGCCGCGAGACCGGCGAGAAAGATCCAGCCAAAGCCCTCGATGCCGCCAACACCACACTTACTGACCTGCTGCCGGACGGAAAAGACCCACAGAAGCAACCGCCCATCCTCCAGATCGGCGGCGACGAAACCACCGGCCACGGCTTCTGCGAAACCAAACGAGAGGAACTGCCATGAAGAATCTCAACCAAATCCGCGCCCACAACTCGCTCCAACACAAGGATCGCATTGCGAATTCGCAGGGTGGCGGTGATGCCATCAGCGGGTTCCCCATGCTCGTCCTCACGGATGGGTTGCTGGCGGCGCTTGCCTTTGCCTTGGAGGAAAAGGAAGTGCGCCAGGACGACATGCCAGCAGCCAATGCTCCCAATGCCTACCTGTTCCGTCAGGTCGGCCAAGGCCGCGATCTGAAATATCTCAAACGCAAACACGACGGTGAATACACCGTGGCTCGCGCCATTGCCGATCACCTGCACACTCCGCTCAACCGGATCGCTCAGGCGCAGAATGCAGGGGATTTACTCGCCGAGTTGGCCCGCCAAGACGACGACGCCTTATTGCGCCGGGCCACAGCCGAGGCCCTCGCCTTCCTCAACTACCTGAAGCGCTTTGTCGCGTAACTATCATGTCTGCTTTTGCCACAAAGCTCACCGCCGCCCAGAATTCAAAGTGCTGGCACCTGGCGCTGGACAAGTTCCCATTCAACCTCAACCGGAGAGAGACACCGTCGCTCATGCGGTCTGAACGCAACAGAGAGCAAAACGTCAAGCCGGCACGGTTGGAGGAAATCCAAAAGCTCTACGCTTCTGCCAGACAGGAACTCGAAAAGGCAGTCGAGCGCCGCAAGCGGTTCCTCGCGCAGATTGCGCGTCAGCACGGTCCGCGCTTCCGCCGTGTACCGTTGGTGAATTGCGCCCGCCTGTTGCTTCATCTGGGCCGGGCGAGCGTGCTGGAAAATGTTGGGCTTTATTGCGAGCGCATTACCGGCCTACCGATTATCCCAGGAACCGCCGTCAAAGGCGTCGTCAACACGTGGGCTTGCTGGGAGGCAAACGCTTCGCGGGACGACTTCTCGGTGCGGCGCTCGATGCTGGGAGCCGACTTGGTTGCCGTGCTGGGCGCCAATCCGCCCCAAGATACGGGCGCCACCGATTCCTCCGGAGGCGTCACTTTTCTCGGCGCCTTTCCGCAGACCGTTCCAATGATCGAGCTGGATATCGTAACACCGCATCCTGACGAGGCCAGAGGCCGCATCACACCCAGCCCGTTTTTGGCAATCAAGCCGGATATATGCTGGGACTTTGCTCTTCTCGCTACTCCGCGTGTCAATCTGGACAAGGCGACCGGCCTCCTGGACATCGCTGCGCGATGGCTGACTGAATGCCTGACACAAATCGGTGTCGGGGCAAAGACAGCGTCTGGTTACGGCGGCTTCCAGGAACTGACCGATGCCGAGGACCAACGGGACAAGCAACGGTTCGATTCGTTGCTCGCGGACCTGGCAGCCAAGGCGGCAGAGGCCGCGATGACACCGGAAGAGCGCGTTTATCACGACTTCGTGAAATCTGTTTCAGACTGGGCCGCCATCGCTCGGGAGATTGGAAACAAGAGCGAAGCGGAGAAGGACCATATCCTGCGATTCTTCCGCAGTGAGCAGGGACAGACCATCATCAAGGCTTGGCCAAGGAACGACAAGGCCAAGGCTCGAATCGCAGCTCTCAAACAGGCAGGTCTATGAATGAACCGTCTACTCAACTGGAGTTCCTGACGCCGGCGTGGATCGGTGGTGCCTCGCCTTCCGCCGCAGCCGAAGTTCGAGTGGCAACCATTCGGGGCCATCTGCGCCAATGGCTGCGGATCTTGCATCCGAACGCAGCATACGACGACGCCATCTTTGGCCGCATCGCCGGTGAGGGGCGCAATGCGAGAGCTTCGTCGTCGTGCGTCGCGCTTCGCCTTGTCAAGGCGGTTGGCAGCAGCCAAGCGCTCGACCTCCCGGCTTACGAAAGGCTGAACAGGAATACTTCACGCGACGAGAATTATTTTCTGTGGTCGCTTGCCTCGAAGCCGCGCGGTGTTCTCCTTCCGGGAGCGAGTTCTGAGTTCACTTTGAGCGTGCGGTGGTTCCCTACTCCGGCCAGTCGGAACCAGACACTGCGGCCTATCTTTGCCAGCGCCCTTCGAGCATTCATCCTCCTCGGCTGCATGGGTACACGTGCTACCCGCGGCTATGGATCCGTTTGGGAAAAGGGAAAAGACCTTGCGGACGCAGCCCAACTTCGACAGGAGCTTTCCTTTCTTCCCGAATGCGTGAGTGTGCGCTTGCTTGACGGAGAGTTTGACGACGGTAGAACGGCTCTCGCTGCAGCAGCTCGCTGGATGCGTTCCTACCGCGTGGGGAGCCGAAACTTCGGGACCACCACCGACGAAGCGGTGATTGACCACGACGTGGCCGATCCGGATCGACCCGCAAGGCAAAATGCAGTGGTTTATCGTCAAGCGCTTGGACTGCCACTCGCGCAGCGCTTCCGGCGAGACAGGGAAACCCATGTGATCCAGTCGAAGTACCGCGAACATCCCAACGCTGCGGAAAACGAGCGCTACCCAAGCCCGATGCGCATCAAAGTCATCCGCATGGGAGGAAAGTTCCGGGTGTTGGTGGTATTGCTGCGACTGCCCGCGTTTCTGCTTCCTGAGGGTACCCGCATTTCACTGAACAATCGGCCACCTCGCATCGCGGAATTGAGCCATCAACTTCTGAACCGCATGATGCAGTCCGGAACACAGGTTCACTGATTCCATGCCCTCCCTCCGCATCCTCACACTCGGCACGGGGACCAAGGGCGAACACTCGAAGTTCACCCAAGGGTTGGTCAACGCCCCTCACCAAATTCGCCTGCGCCTGTTCTGGGTGGTGGCCGGCACCGCCGATGGCTTGGCAACTGAGCGTTTGACTGCCGTCAGGATCGCAGACTTGAGATGCCAAATTGGAATCTCAAGTTTAACCTTCCCGCCTCTCCTTTGCGGTGGAGGCGAGCGGCCATTGGCACTCCCTGGTCATCTTCGTGGACACGCACCATTGGCCGGCGGGCAAGCCGGCTTACCTCAACGGCCAATCCCGCGCCGTCTCGCTCGACCTCTACGAAGCGATGAAGCGTGACAAAGCCCTGAAGCCGTTCATCGGTTGAAGCTTCGCGAGCAGCCAATCGAAAATCCGAAATCGCAAATCATAAATCAAAAATGCCCTCCCACCATCTCCTCACCGTCGGCATCAGCCTGCTCACCAACTTCGCCAAAGCGCGCAACTTGTCCGTGGACGATGCGGCCAAGCAAAACAAGGCCATGGCGAGTTCCCTCCACGCCGACCCGCGCAAGGCCTGCGCCGAAATGAACTCGCTCGACAGCCGAACCGGCTTCCTTGGCGGCAAGGCGCCGGACCTGGCGGTCACGCTCGCCTTCACCGCCACGGAGAAGGGCAAGCTTTGCGCCGCGCTCATCGAGAAGGAACTCAAGCGTCGTAAAGTGGCCGTGCATCGGTTGCCCGTGCGCGGCGTGGACGCCCCGGCGCGCGATTTCACCCCGGAGTTCGCCGCGCGGGAGTGCGCCGCCGCGCTGGCGGATTTGCGTCAGCGCGTGACGGAGCACATCGCCCGGCTGCAGCGCGCCACGCCCCCGCCGGGTATCGAGTTGAACTGCACTGGCGGCTACAAGGCCGAGTGCGCCGTGCTCTACGAACTGGGCCGCGCCCTGCGGCTGCCGGTTTATTACTTGCACGAGACGTTTCAGGTGGCGGTCGAGTTGCCGTGAACTCTCTCCTGATCCTCACTGTCGGCACGGGCACGAAGGGCGATTATTCCAACCTTGCGCAGGGCCTGGTCAACACGCTTCACCAGCTCCGTCCACGCCTTTTCTGGCTCGTGCCCAGCGCCAGCCCGGATTCAATCGCCTTGGCCGAGATCGTCCGCGAGGGTGCGCCGGCTGGTTCTGCTTTCCAGCGATGGGCGGCGGACAAACCTTTCCGTCAAATTGGGCAGCATGACGACCTGTTCAACTGCCGGACCGCATTGCGCGAGGTCATTCACGCGGCGCGCCAGCAACTCAAACAAGGTGAGCGCCTCATCGTCAATCCCACCAGCGGCACCAAGCAGATGAGCGTCGCCGCCACGCTCGCCGCGCTGGACGAGGAGGTCGGCGACATCGTGTTCACCGTGGGAGAGCGGGCCGATGGCGTGGTCAAGACCGGCACCGAACGTATGGCGCCGTTCAGCACGCGCCAGTTCTTCCTCGAACGGGATTTGCGGCTCGCGGGCGAATTGTTTGCTGCGGGCGCTTTTTTCGGCGCCGCCAAAATCCTGAAGCCGTACTCAGAACCCGAAGCACTGCAGGCACGAGAGAAAGCGTTGTGCCTTCACGAGTGGCAGCGGATGAATTACGCCAAAGCCGCCAGCCACGCCGCGAAATTTTCCGAAGAGCTTCGCGGTCATCTGAAGAACCTTGCCGAGGCGGACGAGTTTAGCGTCAGCTCGCTCGGCGATCTGTTGGCGGGCGCCGACGAGTTGCTTCGCTGGGGCGACTATGAGGAGGCCCTCGCCCGATACTACCGGGGCGCGGAACAGACCGCCAAGGTCCGTCTCGCGGATGCTCACGGCATTCGTCCACCGTATCAACTCGAAGCACTTCTCAACTTCCTTCCGGGCGGCTCTGCGCTGGCAAAAGAAGTTCGAGCGCGCGCCCGGAATGGAATCGTGCAACTCGGAAACGACCTTGCGTGGCGTGTTCTGGAAGTCGCGCAAGATCCGCTGGCAGACGCCTACGCCTCGGATGCTCAATTACAGCGCAGTTTGCAGCGGCGCAACGAAAGCATGTACGGCCACGGAAAAGAACCGGTCGATCCGGCCGCCGTCCGCTCGGTCGCGGACGGATT
>Ga0194128_10010415_pt1 | contig 11068 bp, 11 predicted proteins | sample TA2KigCa65mmetaG_FD_148650 | JGI IMG/M metagenome (GOLD analysis project Ga0194128, IMG submission 148650) | Freshwater microbial communities from Lake Tanganyika, Tanzania - TA2015037 Kigoma Deep Cast 65m | ecosystem: Environmental > Aquatic > Freshwater > Lake | place: Tanzania: Lake...
CGTCGAGGCCAACATGATCCCTGGCTGGCCTCTCCTCTCTGCGGCATTGACCGCGAGGTCACTCTTGTGGGGCAGCGTATGCCACCACGTCGAGCGGGAGGCCAGCCGCTTCATCCGATCTACGCTCTGAGCGCGGGAGCGTCGTCCGCTGCGCATACTGCGGCGGCGGCGACGGCGCGTCAAGGCGCGGGCGCCAGCGCTATAATCCGCCGCACCCGGAAGGAGCACGCATGGATACCGGACTCCATGGCAAGGTCGCGATGGTCTCGGGCGCGAGCAAGGGCATCGGCCGCGCCGTCGCCGAGAAGCTGGCCGCCGAGGGCGCGAGCCTGTCGCTCTGCGCGCGCGGCGCCGACGCGCTCCACCGCGCGGCGAAGGAGATCGAAGGCAAGCATGGTGTGTCATGCCTGGCCGTCGCCGCCGATCTCTCGCGCGGCGAGGACATCCAGCGCTGGACCCGCGAGAGCGTCGCGCGGTTCGGCGGCGTCGACGTCCTGATCAACAACGCCGGCGCGGCGCAGGGCGGCAAGTTCACCGAGCTGCCCGACCAGGCCTGGCTCGACAGCTGGCAGCTCAAGCTCTTCGGCTACATCCGCGTCGCGCGCGAGGTCTTCCCGCACCTGGTCGCGCGCGGCGGCGGGCGTATCGTCAACGTCATCGGCATCGCCGGCGTGCAGCCGATGGAGAACTACATGATCGGCGGCGCCGCCAACGCCGCGCTGCTGAACTTCACGAAGGGGCTCGCGGACGAAGGCGCGCCGCACGGCATCCTCGTCACCGGTGTGAACCCGGGCGGGATCCGGACCGAGCGCTGGGACGGCATGCTGGCCAAGTGGAGCGCCGCGAAGAGCGTGACGCCGGAAGCCGCGGAGCGTCAGATCATGCAGGGCGTTCCACTCCGGCGGCCCGGCACGCCCGAGGAAGTCGCGAACCTCGTCGCCTTCCTCGCCTCCGAGCTGTCCACGTACATCACGGGCACGACGATCGCCATCGACGGCGGCATGACGCGCACGATCTTTTGACGGAGGACCGTTCCATGAAGCGACGACAGTTCCTCGCGGCGACGGTGGTGGGTGGCGCGGCGGCGGCGATGGGTGGCCCCGTCTTCCTGCGCCGGGCGTACGCGCAGAACCCGATCAAGATCGGGCTCCCGACGGTGCTCTCGGGCGGCAACGCGCAGTACGGCATCCAGGCCAAGCGCGCGTGCGAGCTGTTCGCGCAGGACATCAAGGGCAAGGGCATCCTCGGGCGCCCCGTCGAGTTCATCTACGAGGACACGGGCGCCGATCCCGCCACGGCCGTGCGCAAGGCGCAGAAGCTCGTCGAGAAGGACGGCGTGAAGTTCCTCACGGGCACCGTGCTGTCGTCGGAGGCGCTCGCCGTCTCCGCGAAGTGCCCGGAGTGGAAGGTGCTGCTGATGTCGACGATCAACGGCGCCGGCGCGCTGACCGCGAAGTCGTACAACCGGTACTTCTTCCGGATCAACACGAGCGGCCCGATGGGCGCGCGCGCGATCAGCCTCTACCTCGCGGAATCGCCGATGAAGCGCTTCTTCGCGCTCGGCAGCGACTACGCGTGGGGCCGCGACAGCGTGCAGTCGTTCTCGACGCAGATCACCGCCGCGAAGAAGGAAGTCGTCGGCAAGGACTACCCGCCCGTCGGCACCAAGGACTTCGCGAGCTACATCGGCAAGATCAAGCAGTCGAAGGCGGAGGGCTGCTATCTGGCGCTGCCCGGCCAGGACGCCACGATCTTCCTCAAGCAGGCGCACCAGTTCGGCGTCACCCGCGAGGTGAAGCCGATCATGGAGATCGTCGAGCTCGAGAACATGAAGGCCGTCGGCGACGCGATGGAAGGCACGATCGGGTCGAGCCGGTATCCCTTCACCGTCGACACGCCGAAGAACAAGGCGTTCGTGCAGCGGTTCTTCGAGATGCACAAGGTCTACCCCGACATGTTCGACGGCGAGACGTACGAGGGGCTCGAGTGGCTCGCGCAGGTCATCACGAAGGCGGGCGGCGACGACGTCGAGAAGGTCATCGAGGCGTGGGAAGACTCGAAGTACGACGGCCTCGAGGGCGAGTTCTTCATGCGCAAGTGCGACCACCAGGCCGTCCAGCCCGGCTTCGCCGTGCAGGCCGTGAAGGACCCAAAGTACCCGCACCTGATCCCGAAGATCCTCGCGACGTACCCCGGCGACAAGGTCACGCCGAAGTGCCGGACGGAGGACTTCGCGTAGCGGGGACGTGTCGCTCGCGATCGTCGTCGAGCAGCTCCTGAACGCGCTCGCACTGGCGGGACTCCTGTTCCTGGTCTCCGCGGGGCTGTCGCTCGTCTTCGGCATCCTGCGCGTCGTGAACTTCGCCCACGGCGTGTTCTACATGCTGGGGGCGTACTTCGGCTTCAGCGTCGTGGCGACGACCGGGTGGTTCTGGCCGTCGCTGCTGATCGTGCCGCCGGTCGTCGGCCTCGTCGGCGCCATGCTGGAGGCCTCGACGCTCCGGTTCATCTACCGGCGGCCGCCGATCTATCAGCTCCTGCTGACGTTCGGCATCGCGCTCATCCTCGAAGAGAGCGTGCGCGTGCTCTACGGCCCGACGGCCAAGGGCGTCGATCCGCCGCCCCTGCTCCAGGGCGCGATCGAGATCGCCGGCACGTTGTATCCGCGCTACCGGCTCTTCCTCGTGCTGCTCGGGCTCGCCGTCGGCGCGACGGTCTGGCTCCTGCTGACGCGCACGCGCACCGGGCTCGTGATCCGCGCCGTCGCGCAGAACAGCGAGATGGCGGACTGTCTCGGCGCCGACGTCGCGCGGGTGCGCACGCTCGTGTTCGGCGCGGCGTGCGCGCTGGCCGGGCTCGGCGGCGTCGCCGCGGCGCCGATGACGACGGCGTACCTCGGCATGGGCATCAGCGTGATCGTGGACGCGTTCGTCGTCGTGGTCATCGGCGGGCTCGGCAGCATTCCCGGCTCGATGGCCGGCAGCCTCATCGTCGGCGCCGCGCAGACGTGGGGCGCGTTCTACCTGCCGGAGACGGCGATGGTGATCATGTACGCCGTCATGGGCGCGATCCTGATCTTCCGGCCGTGGGGACTGTTCGGGGAGGAGGAGTGAGCCGCGGCCGGTGGCTCGGCGCCGCCGCGCTCGTCGCGCTGGCGATCGCGCCGTGGGCGCTGGCCCGGCACCAGCTCTCCATCCTCACCGATCTCCTGATCTTCGGGCTCTTCGCGCTGTCGCTCGACCTGCTCATGGGCTACACGGGCATGGTCTCGTTCGGCCACGCCGCGTACTTCGGGCTCGGCGCCTACGGCAGCGCCCTCGTGCTGATCCACTTCGGCCAGCCGATTCCGGTCGCGCTGCTCGCCGGTGCGGTGCTCGCCGGCGTCACCGCCATCCCCGTCGGGTGGTTCTCGACGCGCGCGAAGGACATCTACTTCGCGATGCTGACCCTCGCGTTCGCGCAGCTCCTCTACACCGTCGCCTACAAGTGGCGCGATCTCACCGGCGGCTCGGACGGGATCGCCGGCGTGCCGAAGACGACACTGTTCTGGGGTGGGCCGAGTCTCGCGTCCGGTCCCGCGTTCTACGCCGTCGTTGCCGTCGCCGTGGTCGTGTCGCTCTTCGTGTGCCGCGCCATCGTGGCCTCACCGTTCGGCCGCGCCCTTCAGGCGATCCGCGAGAACGAGCGCCGCTTCCTCGCGCTCGGCCGCGATCCGCGACCGTTCAAGCTCGCGGTGTTCGTGATCGCCGCGGTCTTCGCCGGACTCGCAGGCGCGCTGTTCGCGCCGTTCCGCGGCTTCGCGTCCCCCGAGGTCATGTTCTGGGTGCTGTCGGGCCAGGGCCTGATGATGGTGATCACCGGCGGCATCGGCACGCTCGTCGGCCCGATCGTGGGCGCGATGGTGTTCATCCTCATCCAGGAAATCCTGTCGAGCTACACCGAGCACTGGATGATCTTCACGGGCGCGATCTTCGTGCTGATGGTGATCTTCCTGCCCGGCGGTCTCGTCGGCACCGCCCGCCGCCTGGCCGCGCGCGCGTGATCCTCGAAACGCGAGAGCTGAGCCGCTCGTTCGGCGCGCTGCACGCCGTGAGCGACGTCGCGCTGGCCGTGGAGCCCGGCGAGCTGCGCGCGATCATCGGCCCGAACGGCGCCGGCAAGACGACGCTCTTCCACCTGATCTCCGGACTGCTGCCGCCGACGGCGGGCCGCGTCGTCTTCCGCGGCGAGGACGTCTCCGCGCTCGGCGCGCCGGCGCGCTGCCGGCGCGGACTCTCCCGCACGTTCCAGATCACGAGCATCTTTCCCGAGCTCTCCGTGCTCGAAAACGTCCGCATCGCCGTGCAGCTCAAGGCGGGCGGGAACTTCCGGCTGCTCGGCGGACGCGCGCAGCTCGAGTCGACCGAGCGCCGCGCGCGCGAGAGTCTCGACTTCCTCGGGCTCGCCGCGCGCGCCGACGATCTCGCCTCCACGCTGCCGCACGGCGATCAGCGTCTGCTCGAGATCGCGATGGCCGTCGCGCAGGAGCCGGAGCTGCTCCTGCTCGACGAGCCGACGCAGGGACTCTCGCCGGAAGACACGACCGCGACGGTCGCGGTGATCCGCCAGATCGCGCGCGCCCGGCACCTCACGATCCTGCTCGTCGAGCACGACATGGACGTCGTGTTCGACCTGGCCGACCGGATCAGCGTGCTGCACTTCGGGCGCGTCATCGCGGAGGGCACGCCGGCGGAGATCCGCGCGAACGCCGAAGTCCAGCAGGCCTACCTGGGCACGGTGGCATGAGCGCCGCCGAGCTCCTGTCGGTCGATCGCGTCGAGACGTTCTACGGCAAGAGCCACGTCCTGCGCGGCGTCACGTTCACGGTGCGCGCCGGCGAGACCACGGTGCTCCTCGGCCGGAACGGCGCGGGCAAGACGACGACGCTCCGGTCGATCATGGGACTCACGCCGCCGCGCGGCGGCGCCGTCCGGTTCAAGGGCGAGGACATCACGGGCGCGCCGCCCCATCGCGCGTTCCAGCTCGGCATCGGCTACGTGCCGGAAGGCCGGCAGATCTTCCCGCACCTCGACGTCGGCGAGAATTTGAGATTGGCGGAGCGCGCGACCGACGGCGGCCGCTGGACGCGCGAGCGGATCTTCGAGTACTTCCCGGTGCTGCGCGAGCGATGGAGGCAGCGTGGGCGCAGCCTCTCCGGCGGCGAGCAGCAGATGCTCGCGATCGCGCGCGCGCTCGCGGGCAATCCGGATCTGCTCATGCTCGACGAGCCGTCGCAGGGGCTGGCGCCGATGCTCGTGCGCGAGGTGCAGACGATCATGGCGCGCCTGCGCGGCGAGGGCGTGACCATCCTGCTGGTCGAGCAGAACGCGCGGATGGCGCTGGCCGTCAGCGACCAGGTCCTGGTGCTGAGCAAGGGCGCGATCGTCTTCGCCGGGCCGACGGCGGAGTTCCACCGTCACGAGGCCGAGCTGAAGGGCCGCTACCTGTCGGTCTGAGCCAGGAACTGCTGTCTAGGCTCGCGGTCTCCGCGCAGCGCGCACGGCGATGCCCGTGAGTCCCACGCCGAGGAGGATCAGCGCCGCAGGCGCCGGAACCGCGTGAGCGAACAACCAGTCTGCCTCGGCTTTCAGGAAGGCGCTGTTCCCCGCATCGTTATCGTGCCAGAACTCGTCGGGCCCGGAGACGATGATGGCGCCGCCGGCGACGTCGCGCTTCGCGACATAGCAACCCGTGGAACCCGCGAGGACGCTGTCGGCGCACCGTGCCACAGTAGACGCACAAGCGATCGCGCTCGCGAACCTCACGCTCAAGCCAAGGTCATTGCGCGGGGTTGAGGCGCGGGTACGGCGATCGTTTGACTTCGACGGGTCTTCTTCGGCAATGCTCCCTCCCACCGAGGAGCGCCCACGAGTGAAATCACCGCCAGGGCCGCGTGGGGATGCGGCCTGTTCGCTCACGCTGGCCGGCCTGAGCTAGGCGGTGAAGCGGTGCCGAGTATTGGAAGTAATCGAGGATTGCCGTGCTGCCGACACTTTAGTCCGCCAAGACTCGGATCATCGCTTCGGTCCGCGGGGGTCGATGGTGTCGGGGAGGCAGAGCAGTCCCGCTAGAGCCTGCCGATCGGCTTGGCCGCGTTCGACCATTCTCTCGAATGCCAGAGGAGCGGTGCCGTGAAATCCAGGGGTTGCCCGGTGACCCGGGGCGACACGCGCGGCGGGCCCGCCCCACCGTGGGGCGCGGCCGCCCCGGCTCAGGCGGTGCGGCTCTCCCGCAGGCGGGGATCGAGGGCGGAGCGGAGGCCGTCGCCCAGCATGTTGAGGCCGAGCACGGTGACGAAGATGGCCGCGCCCGGGAAGAGCGACAGCCAGGGCGCGCGCTCCATGTACTGGTACCCGGCGCGGAGCATCGAGCCCCAGCTCGCCTGGGGCGGCTCCACACCGAGGCCCAGGAAGCTCAGCGCGGCCTCGACGATGATCGCCTGCGCGACCATGAGCGACGACTGCACGATGATGGCGCCCACGACGTTCGGCCAGATGTGGCGCAGCATGATGCGCACGGGGCCGGCCCCGAGTCCGCGCGCCGCGGCCACGAAGTCGCGCTCGCGGACGGACAGCGCCTGGCCGCGCACCAGCCGGGCGAACGCCGGCGTGAAGACGACCCCGATGGCGATCATCGCGTTGACCAGCCCCTGCCCCAGCTTGAACGCGATCGCGAGCGCCAGCACCAGCGTGGGGAACGACCAGATGGCGTCGATGATGCGCATGAGCACGTCGTCGACCCACCCGCTGCGATAGCCCGCCACGAGGCCGATGGCGACGCCGGCGGTGACGGCGAAGCCGACGGAGACCAGCCCCGCCTGCACCGCCACCCGCGCGCCGTGGATGACGCGACTCAGGACGTCGCGGCCGAGATGATCGGTGCCCAGCCAGAACTCGCGTCCGGGCGGCGTGAGGATGCCGCCCTGCGGCGCGTTCGGGTCGTAGGGCGCCAGCACGCTCGGGGCCCCGGCCAGGACGAGGACCGCGAGCACGATGACGAGCCCGAAGCCGGCGCCGCGAACCCTCAGGAGCGTCGTGGGACGACTCGCGCGGCGCCGCTAGGCGTACCGGATCCGCGGATCCAGGTACGCGTAGAGCAGGTCGGTCAAGAGATTGAACGCGAGCACGGAGACCGCCATCACCAGCACGACGCCCTGGAGCATGGGAAAGTCGCGGAAGAAGATGGAGTCGGCGGCCAGCCGGCCCATGCCCGGCAGCGCGAAGATGGTCTCGACCACCACCGCGCCGCCCACCAGCCGGCCGACCTGCAACCCGACGATCGTCACGACCGGGATGAGCGCGTTCTTCACGGCGTGCGCGCGGACGACGCGCGGCTCCGACAGGCCCTTCGCGCGGGCCACCACCACGTACTCCTGGCGCAGCACCTCCAGCAGCGACGCGCGCACCTGCCGCATGGTCACCGCCGTCACCGTGGAGCCGAGCGCGATGGCGGGCATGATCATCGACTGCAGGCTGGGCCAGAGCCCCATGGCGAGCGGCACATAGCCCGACGACGGCAGCCAGTGGAGCGACACGGCGAACAGGTAGATGAGGAGGATGCCGAGCCAGAACTCCGGGATGGCCACGACGCCGATGGCGATCACGGTCCCCACGGTGTCGAGCACGGAGTTGGGCCGCGTGGCCGAGACGACGCCGACGGGCACCGCGACGAGCAGCGCGACCACGAGCGCCATCGCGGTGAGCTGGAGGGTGACGGGCAGGCGCGCGCGCACGCCCTCGACCACGGGCTCGCGGGTGCGCACCGAGCGCCCGAAGTCGCCGCGCACCGCGCGCCCGAGCCAGCTCGCGTACTGCACCGCGATGGGCCGGTCGAGCCCCAGCTCGGCGCGCATGGCCGCGTAGGCCTTCTTGTCCTGGCCCATCGCGTCGCCGAGGAAGGCCATGGCCGGATCCCCGGGCATCAGCATGGTGATCGAGAAGACCACCACGCTGACCAGGAAGATCACCGGGATGAAGTACGCCAACCGCCGCAGCAGGTACTTGCCCACGGGCGGTCCCGCCGTCTACCTCAGGTACGTCGTGCGGAACACCGGCGACTGGAAGTCGAACTCCTGGTTGAGGAGCTCCTTCCGGTACGCGGTGAGGAGTGGCACCCCGATGCCGGTGAACACGTGGGCCTGCTCCTGGACCACCTTGAAGGCGTTGCGGTACGCCGCGTGACGCTTGGCGCGGTCGGACGTGGAGCCGCCCTCGCGCATGAACCGGTCGACGTCCGCGTTGCACCACTGCGCCCAGTTGCCGGGGCTGCCGCACATGAAGGCGTTGTTGAGCGCCGACGGCTCGACCACGGACGACGCGAGGTTGCCGCGCCAGAAGCACGCCTGGAAGTTGCCGGCGCGCACCTGGTCGATCCACGCGAGACGCTCGAGGGTGACGAGCTTGGTCTTGATGCCGGCCGCCGTCCAGCTGTTCTGCATGAACTCGCCGATGGTCTGCTCGGGCTCGCGCGCGATGATCTTGAGCTCGATCGAGATCGTGCCGTCGGCGTAGCCGGCCTGCTGCAGGAGCTGCTTCACCTTGGCCCGGTCGTACGGGTACTTCGGCAGGTTGTCGTCGTGGCCGAGGATGCCCGGCCCCCACTGCGGCCAGTAGTACGGCACGCCGACCCCGTACCCGAGCACCTTGGCCATGGCCTCGCGGTCGACCGCGTAGTTGGCCGCCTGCCGCACGCGCACGTCGTCGAACGGCCTGGCCTTGCTGTTGTAGCCGCCGTAGAAGTAGATCTGCCCCGCCCACGGCATCCGGTGCAGGGTGAGATTCGCGTCACCCGTGACGGTGGACACGTCCTTCGTCGGGATCCACTCTACCAGGTGCGTCGTGCCGGCGCGCACGTCGTTCAGCGCCACCGTCGGATCCTGCACGTAGCGGAAGACGACGCCGTCCAGGTAGGGCAGCGCCTTCCCGTCGGCGCCCATCTCGTGATAGTCGGGGTTGCGCTCGCAGATCACCCGGTCGTCGGCGATCCACTGCTTGAACCGGAACGGCCCGGTGCCGACGGCGTTGCGCTGGCACCACTCCTCGCCGTTCTTGTCGAAGGCCGCCTTCGACATCATGCGCACCTTGTGACCCCACGCGAAGGCGTGCAGCCGCATGAAGCCCGGCGTCTCGGTCTTCAGCTTGACGCGCAGCGTGCTCTCGCCGTCGGCGATGACGTCCTCGAGGCAGGCCTGGAGCTGGGTCTTGTGCTGCTGGCCCTTCGGATGGTCGCGCTCGCGCAGGATGTTCCAGCGGGCGACGGAGGCGTCGAACTTCGACCCGTCGTGGAACTTGATGCCCCGCTTCAGCTTGAACACGATGGTGCGCGGGTCGGCCTGCTCCCACGACTCGGCGAGGTCGGGCACCACGTCGAACTTCCAGGTGGCCGGGTCGACGACCTGGAAGCGCACGAGCCCGTTGAAGAGCGCCTCCATGCCCGCCATCTCCGGCTCCGAGATGAGCGCGGGGTCGAGCGAGGCGTACGTCCAGTTCTTGGACGTGACCACGGTGCCCCCGCGCTTGATGGCGCGGGGCGCGCCCGGCGTCTGGGCGGCGACCGGCGCCGCGCCGGCGCCCAGCAGCGGGACCATGCTGGCGCCCGCGAGCCCGAGGAAGTGTCGGCGTGAGAGGGACGTGGTGGCGTCGTCGGCGGTGCTCATCGTCGCTTTCCCCCGTGGTGACGGCGTGCATCGCAGGCGCAGGCGCACGCGACGGCCAACCTCAACACATCGGCCATGCCAAGTCAACGCCGGTGTCGTGCACGTTGTCGGCATCGCGGCCGCGGGATAGAATTCCGGCCATGGCCAGCCCCGACCTGAAAGAGACCTATCGCCGCGATGGCTACGTCGTCGTTCCCGATCTCGTTCCGCCCGCCACCCTGAAGGAGCTCCGCGAGGTCATCGCCGGGCTGGTGGCCGCGGCGGCCGACGTCGACACGCACACCGCGGTCTACGACCTGGAGCCCAGCCACACGCGCGCCGAGCCCCGCGTGCGCCGCATCAAGCAGCCGCACAAGGTGCACGCCGCCTTCGACGCGCTCGTGCGCACGGCGCCCGTGCTGCAGGTCCTCACGTGCCTGCTCGGGCCGGATCTGCGGCTGCAGGGCTCGAAGCTGAACATGAAGGCGGCGCGGTTCGGCTCCCCGGTCGAGTGGCACCAGGACTGGGGGTTCTATCCGCACACGAACGACGACCTGCTGGCCGTCGGGGTGATGCTCGACGACATCGACCTGGACAACGGCCCCCTGCTCGTCCTGAAGGGCTCGCACCTCGGGCCGATCTGGAACCACCACGACACGGACGGGCGCTTCTGCGGCCTCATCCACCCCGCGGAGATCGGCCCGGCGCTCGACGCCGCGGTGCCGCTGACGGGCCCGGCGGGCAGCATGTCGTTCCACCACGTGCGCATGGTGCACGGCTCCGCGCTCAACACGTCGGATCGCGACCGCAACCTGCTGCTCTACGAGGTCGCCGCCGCCGACGCGTGGCCGCTGCTGGGCGTCGCCGACTTCGAGGATTTCAACCGCCGCATGCTGACCGGCAAGCCGAGCATCGAGCCGCGCCTCACGCCGGTGCCGGTCCGCCTCCCCCTGCCCCCGGCCACCCGCCAGGGCTCGATCTACGAGAACCAGCTCAGCTCCAGCCGCTCCTACTTCGAGCGGGCCGCCGCAAGGGCCTGACCGCGCGCATCGCGCACCTCCGCCCGCGCGGGCGGGATGTCGGCCCGCGATGGACATGCACATCTAGGTAGTCCGGGCCGTCGGGGTCGCGAGACGCTTCAGCCGGCCTGGCCCGACTCCCGACGCGGAGGGGAGCGTAGGCAACATAAAGGCCCTTGTGGGTATCCATTTAACCGGAGGACGCCAGCTGGAGCCGCCTCCACGGCCGATCCGCTGGAGGGCGGTCGAGGCTCGGCGGGTGTCCACGCGCTGGCGGCGGCTTGGGAGGCTTCTTCCGCGGCCGGCGCCTTACGATGAGGTCCGTGTAGCGGACTGGGTCGTGAGCGACGGCAAGCTCAAGCACGCGATAGAACAC
>Ga0194128_10010424_pt1 | contig 11065 bp, 7 predicted proteins | sample TA2KigCa65mmetaG_FD_148650 | JGI IMG/M metagenome (GOLD analysis project Ga0194128, IMG submission 148650) | Freshwater microbial communities from Lake Tanganyika, Tanzania - TA2015037 Kigoma Deep Cast 65m | ecosystem: Environmental > Aquatic > Freshwater > Lake | place: Tanzania: Lake...
CCGGAGCTGTACGAGGGTGCGCTGGCCATCCACCACGGCCGCTTCAAGAGCGCGGCGCTCAGTGAGACGGTGCGGCAGACCACGCGCATCGAGGAAATCATCCGCGAGTTTCCGGAGGTGACCCGGGTGGTGAGCCGCATCGGCCGTCCGGAAATTGCGACCGATCCGATGGGCCCGGACATGGTGGATACCTACGTTTTTTTGAAGCCGCGCGGCGAATGGCGCTCCGCCTCCTCGCGAGAGGAGCTGGTTGAGAAAATTGCGGCGGAGCTGAAGGCCGTGCCCGGGGTAAACTTTTCCTTTTCGCAGCCCATCAAGTTTCGCATGCTGGAGCTGATCGAGGGCGTTGGCATGCGATCCGATGTCGGGGTCAAGATTTACGGGGACGACCTGGAAACGCTGCGCCGGGTGGCCGGCGAGGTCGCCGAGATCCTGGAGAAAATCCCCGGCGCGGAGGACGTGCGCGCCCAGCAGACAAGCGGGCTCCCGGTCATGCAGGTGGCGGTGCGACGGGACGCCATCGCGCGGCACGGCATCAACGTCAGCGACGTGCAGGAAGTGATTGAGACTGCCATCGCCGGCACGCGTCCCACGGTCGTGCTCGAAGGGTTTCGCCGCTTTCCCCTGGTGGTGCGCTTTGCGAAGGAGGCGCGGAACAACGTTGACCTCATCGGTGACTTGCCGGTCAACACGCCCGACGGCGGGCAGCTTCCCCTGCGCCAGCTTGCCGACATCCGCATTGACGAGGGGCCGGCGCAGGTGAGCCGCGAGAACGGCCGCCGCTTGATCACGGTGGAGGCCAACGTGCGGGGACGCGACATTGCCAGTTTCGTGGAGGAGGCAGAGCGAAAGGTGGACGCGTCGGTGAAGCTGCCGCCCGGCTACGTGATGCACTGGAGCGGGATGTACGAACACCTGGAGAGCGGGCGCCAGCGCTTGATGGTGGTGGTGCCGGTGACCTTCCTGATCATTTTTCTGATGCTTTTCGCAACGTTCAATTCGGCGCGCGATGCGGCGTTGATTTTCACCGGGGTTCCGTTCGCGGTGACCGGTGGGATTGCAGCCCTCCTGATGCGCGGCATGACGTTTTCCATGAGCGCGGCGGTCGGATTCATCGCCGTTTCCGGAGTTGCCGTCCTCAACGGCGTGGTCATGCTGACCTTTATCAACCAGCTGCGCGATGGCGGCGTCCCGCTGCTCCAGGCCATCCTGGAAGGGTGCCGCACCCGCCTGCGTCCCGTGCTGATGACGGCCGCGGTGGCGGCAGTGGGATTTCTTCCCATGGCCATTTCCACCGGCACCGGCGCGGAGGTCCAGAAGCCCCTGGCCACCGTGGTCATCGGCGGCGTGGTCACGAGCACGCTATTGACGCTTCTGGTGCTGCCCGCGCTGTACTCATGGGTGGGCGATCACGAGGGTGGCGCGCATTCCGCTGACGGCGGGGCACAGGTCGACTGACCTTAAAGCGCCCGGAAGGTCGCCCTGAAGAGGGCGAGGGCTCAGGCAGGACTGTACTCCAATTTCAGCGTAGATTTTGGGAGTATGGTCCCAAGACTTTGCCAGCCGCTCTTGTCACGCAGTTTCTTCCTCTTCGGAGCGCGCGGGACTGGCAAGACCACGCTGCTGCGCAGTATCTTTGGCGACCGACGAGACGTGTTCTGGATCGATCTCCTGGACCCGCTGCAAGAAGATGCCTATGCCCTGGATCCGGGGAGGCTTGAGCGGCTGCAAGGCCATGAATGGATCGTGATCGACGAGGTTCAGAAGTTGCCGGTGCTTCTGGACCAGGTTCACCGGCTGATAGAATCGCGAGGCATCAAGTTCGCCCTCACCGGATCCAGCGCCCGCAAGCTCAAGGCCGGACAGGCCGACATGCTGGCCGGGCGTGCCTTTCTAAACGAGCTCCATCCACTGACTGCCCTGGAGCAGGGGGATCGCTTCTCGTTGGACGAGGCGATGCACTGGGGAACACTGCCGGGTCTTCTCTCCATGCACAGCGACCTGGAGCGGCAGGAGTACCTGCGAAGCTACACTCAGGTCTACCTCAAAGAGGAGGTCTGGTCCGAGCACCTGGTGCGGCGCCTGGATTCGTTTCGCAAGTTCCTGCCCGTCGCCGCGCAGAGCAACGGACAGATCGTGGTCGCTTCGAAGATTGCGCGCGACGTCGGCTGCGATCCAAAGACCGTCCTGAACTACTATGCGATCCTGGAGGATACGCTGCTCGGTTTCCTCCTCGAGCCCTATGACACTTCGATTCGAAAGGCCGTCAGCGGGAAGCCGAAGTTCTATTTCTTCGATCTGGGCGTGCAGCGTGCCCTGGCCCGACTTCTTCAGACGCCCCTGACCCCGGCCACCTCCCTTTACGGCGAGACGTTCGAGCACTTCGTCATACTCGAGGTCATGCGGCTCAACGCCTACCTGCGCAAGGACTTCCGTTTCTACTACCTGCGCACCAAAGACGACGTCGAGATCGACCTGATCGTCGACCGGCCGGGCCAGCCTCTGGCCCTCCTCGAAATCAAGTCGACCGACCGAATTCGCCCGGACAAGCTTCGTCGGTTTCTAGCCATCAGCCGTGACTTTCCGAATGCCGAGGCCTTCTGCTGGTCACAGGATCCGGCGACTCAGAAGATTGACCACGTGATCGCCCGGCCCTGGAGGGAGGGGCTGGAGAGGTTGTTTGACCAGGCTGAGGGTGAAACATCCGCACAACATCCGTAACATCCGGTTCACATCGTTTGCAAAATGTTTACATGCGGCGGCTTAACCGGCGGTTTATATTGAAGAGCAAGAGGACTCTTTCCGAGAGGGGACGCGGTTGCCATGTCGATTCCTGATTTGAGCGCACTGACCGGTGGAGCCGGGGCTTCCGAGGCGGGTGGAATGCTGGTTCCCGGGCTGGGCGGAGGCGGCGCGGCCGCATCTCGCGTGATGGGGCTCGATCCCGGCGGAATGCTGGGCACCATGATGGGCATTGAGAATTTCGCATTGAGCCAGGAAATGCTCGAGGACATGATTACCGACGGGAACCCGCAGGCCGGCGAGCTGATGAAAAGGCTGATGGAGCTGCAGGCCCTGCTGCAGCAACAGCTCGCGGCTGGCGATCAGGACGGTGCGAAAGACACTGTGGAAAAAATTCAGGATCTGCAGATGCAGATGGCGGGCATGGGCGGTCCCGGCGCCGGCGCTGCCTCCGGAGCTGGCGCTCCGGCGGGCGGTGGCGGCGGAGGCGGCTATGCGGGCGGCGGTGGAGGCGGCGGCGGCTCGGCCGTAAGCGGTAGTGGCGGCGGAGGCTCCACGGCAAGCAGTGGTGGCGGCGCGGACACCAGCGCCGACGTTCCGCAGGGGAGCCAGCTCCCCGGTTCGGCCGCCGAAGCCAAGAACTATATCGCCAACCTCCCCCAGGACGGCAACGACCCGCGGGGCGAGTGGACTGGCCTCGATGACGGCTTCTCCAAGCAGGCGGCCGGTTTTTTCAAAGACCTGCAAAAAATGGGCGTAAAATTCACCCTCACTTCGGGGTACGAGCAGTCCGGCCACTCTCCCGGCTCGGACCACTACAGCGGCAACGCCATGGATTTCGTAGTGCCGTCCTACAGCTCCGGTCTGGCCGGCAAGATCAACCAGGTGGCCAACAAGTACGGCATCAAGATGCTCGACGAGTACTCCAATCCCTCTGCTTACGCCACCGGGCCCCATTTCCACATCAGCGGCAACGGCCAGGTTCCCGCGAATCTGCAGGCCCGCAACACCCCGGAGCCGCAGCGACAGGCGGAGGCGCCGCGGCGCGCCGAGCCTCGGCCCTCAGAGTCGAGCCGCGAGGCGTAGAGGCAGGCCCCCGACCAGAAGCTGGCTTCGGCGTCGCACTCTTGACAAGTTTCTTAGTTCTAGTATTATCGAAGTATGACCAGGACGTCTGGGAGCGAGTCTGAGCCGGTTGCCCGCTACGCGGACATGATGGCGGCAATGGGCGCCGAGCCGCGGCTGCGCATCATGCGGCTGCTGATCGCTGCCCATCCGGACGGCCTGGTTGTCGGCGACATCCAGGCGGAGCTGTCCATCCCGGCTTCCACCCTGTCGCATCACCTCGATAAGCTCAAGCACGAAGGCCTGATCACCAGCGAGCGGGCCGGGACGTTTCTGCGATACCGCGCCGACACCGCGGCACTCCAGGCACTTCTCGGATTCCTGTACGCCGAGTGCTGCACGCGCAGCCAGGCGATCGACCCGGCGGCCATTGTTTCGTGCTGCGGGCTAGAACCGGAAAAGGAGAAACAGGCATGGACACCAGGGAAATCACGGACATCAAAGTAGCCAGCTGCTGTGGCGGCGAGAATTCCGCGAGCCGTCTTTTGGGGACCAACCCATCAGAGATCAAGGAGATCGTCCGTGAAAAGTACGGGCAGGCCGCGCGGAACGTCGCCCAGGGCGGTGGCGGCTGCGCGACGACGGGCTGCGGTGGAGCGGATAACCCGATCACGTCCGGCCTCTACGGGAGTGAACAGGTGAACGAGCTGCCGACCGAGGCAGTACTGGCCTCCCTCGGATGCGGCAATCCAACCGCGCTGGCCACCCTTGCGCCCGGTGAAACCGTTCTGGACCTCGGCTCGGGCGGCGGCATCGACGTGCTCCTTTCCGCGCGTCGCGTCGGTCCGACCGGACGCGCGTACGGGTTGGACATGACCGACGAGATGCTCGCCCTCGCACGTGAGAATCAACGGAAGTCCGGACTGGAAAACGTCACCTTCCTGAAAGGCGAGATCGAGAATATTCCCCTTCCGGACAACTCCGTCGACGTCATTGTTTCCAACTGCGTGATCAATCTCTCCAGTGACAAGGACCAGGTATTGCGAGAGGCATTCCGCGTGCTGCGGCCGGGCGGGCGGCTCGCCGTATCCGACGTGGTCATCCGCGGCGAGATGCCGTCCGCAATCCGGCGCACCGTGGAATTGTGGATCGGATGCGTGGCCGGCGCGCTCAGCGAAGAGCGCTACACGGAGAAACTGAGCGCCGCCGGTTTCGAGGACGTCGGTCTGGAGCCCACCCGCATCTATCGGGCCGAAGACGCGCGCGGTTTTCTCGAGGGTCAGGGCGTCGACGTGGACGCCCTGGCGCACGAAGTCGACGGCAAGTTCATGAGCGCGTTCGTGAGGGCGCGCAAGCCGTCCGCCCGCTGAGTGTCGTGGCGTCAGTAGAACGTGTAGTAGCTGACCGCCGCCAGCATCAGGCAGAGCAGCGGCCAGTAGGACAGCTTCGCCACCAGGTTGTTGCGCCAGGTCATCCAGCCCAGGTTGGGATAGGCCATGAGCAGGAAGCAGTTGCACACCACCACGACGATGACCGCGTAGCTGGCCGCGTAGAAGTATTCCAGATAAATGATCTGGTGGATATTGAAAATGTCGCGCAGCTTCAAGTGGGCCAGCAGGCTGGTGAAGAAGAGGCTCGCGATGGTGGCGTAGATGCCCCACGGCTTGTCGTCCCGGTTGAAGGACATCAGGTTTACGAACACCGTGCACAGCACCATTAACAGGGGAAACAGATTGGACAACAGCGGTCCCGGATAATCGCGGGTGAGCAGCACCGAATATTGCAGCTCAGGGAAACTGTGAATGGAGGCATAACTCGGGATGCCGAAATTCGTATTGTACGCGCGGCGCAGGCGGTTGAAGAACGAGCTGTCCACGGTGAAGCCGCCCACGCCGAAGGTGGCATCAAGGCCGGGGCGGGTCTGCGGATTGAACGACTCGTACGCCCGATAGTCCGGGACCAGCACGTTGTTACGGTCGAAATCCTGGTGCCAGAGGCGCACGTTCAGGCTCTGGCGGTCGAACGGATATTTCTGGTAATCGAACGACTGGCGCAGCGTCACCTGGAATTGCCAGCCCACCGTGGTGACGCTGCCGTCCTTGCGATCGTAGGCGCGGTCGTTCCACGACAGCGTGGTGTTTTTCACGTCGTCCGGAAACGTGACCCCGCGGCTGACGGAGGCCGGGATGCTGTCGGAATATTTCTGCCAGATGTATCCGCTGACGGTCGCTTGGTCGCTTTCCGGCATGCTCACCGACTCCAGAAAAATCCCGGTGGGAATAAAGACGGCCGGCCCCAATCGCTCCAGCTTGCTGAAGCGCTTGTGCACCTGCTCGAACTCCTGAATCCCATTGGAGCTGCGGTAGATGGCCTGCAAGCGGTGGGTCTGGTACACGTCGCTGTCTTGCAGGTTCAAGTGCCAGAGCCAGGCGATGAGGCTGACGCACGCGACGGCGATCGCACCCGAGCCTATCCAGAGCCCCTCTCCGTGGCCGCGCCAGGTGCCCGCCACCAGGAACACGAGCATGACAAAGCCCACGGCGGCCGTCAGCCCCATGCCCATGCGGGCCTGCCGGAAGGGAATCAGGCTGCCGAGGATCTCGTCTTCGTACAGGATGTAGATGGCAGACCACCCGTTGTAATGCACGGGCGCATAGGCCGCCCAGGTGATCTGCCCGGAGAGCGGATCGTGGTAGTGCGTCAGGCCGCGCTGCTGGCTCAACGCGCTGGCGGCGACCTGCGCCAGTCCGGTATCGCCGGACTCGTTGGCCACCGCAAGCAGCTTGCGCTTTTCCAGCACCCATGCGCGCCGCGGGTGTACCAGCAAGGTGCCGTCAGTGGCGACCAGCAGACCGTAGCCGATATGGCCCAGGAGGCTGGTGGACATGGCCAGCGACAGCTCGTCGGAATCCACGCTGACGCCGACTACGCCGATGGGAGCATTTCCACCGGGCGGACTCAGCGGCCGGCTGTAGGTGGAGAATTCCCTCGGCCGGTCGGGGCCCGGCAGCACCTCAAAGGAGGTCCAGAGCGGGCTTTTCAACGCGTTTCGATACCATGCGGAGGTGTACGTCGGCACGCCGTCCACGCTGTGCATCGGTCCCCATACGAGGCGGCCGTCATGCCGCATGCACCCGAGGGTGTACCCCTCTCGTGACATGACGCCGGGCGCGTAGGCAACGCGGATCATGCTGATGTGAGGGTGCGCGGACATGAACGAATTCAGCAGGAAGCGGATGTCTTCCGGCTTCAGCGCCGGCCTTGCCAGACCCGTGCCGAGCACTTCCGTGAGGTCCTGCCAGGCGCGCAGACGGTCCGCAAGGCGCGTCGCGGACGCCGCCACGTCGCTCGTGACCTGCTCGTGCGCCCGGTCGATGCGGCTTTGCTTTGCGCGTGCGTACAGCACGGCCTGGACCGCGAAAATGATCACGCAGCCGACCAGCACCAGGCTGAACAGTCGGCGCAGCATGATCTGGCGCTCTGGCGCAAACGCCTCCTCGGGGGGCGGCGGAGGCGCTGCTTGGAGGGCTTCGGAATTTTCGTTGTCAGTCCGCTCCTCGGAGGTGGACGGCTCAATCGGCTGGCTGGACATACGGCGTGCTCCCCAACGAGAATCCTGGGGTACAAAATTCAAGATCCCCAGCTTCGCATCCCCCCCGAGGCCAGGTTAACAGTCCGGCAACACCCGTTTACATCCCGGCAACAACTGCAACAAGCGTTTTACCTCGCGGGCTGGAAATCGGCGGCCCGATGCGGCAATATGAGATCAAATCGCTTGGGGTGGAACCAGTCGCGGCCTCCGACGTTGCCGGCCGAGATACCGCCCCGCCAGAGAGAGGGACCTGCTTCAATGGCGTTGATGATGCCCGGTATTTCCCCCCTTGGCATGATGGGCGGCTGCCCAATGTCCGGGATGCCCAACATGTTCCCTGGCTTTGACGGAATGGCCGCCAACCGCTGCTTCGGCGGCATGGACCCGATGGGCGGCATGGGCGGCATGAACCCCATGCAGTCCATGATGATGATGCAGCAGCAGCAGATGATGATGATGATGATCATGCAGATTCTGTTGCAGTTGCTGCTCGGGCGCCAGGGTGGTCAGGGTTTCCCCGGCATGGGCGGAATGCCCGGTATGGGCGGAATGCCCGGCATGGGCGGAATGCCCGGCATTGGCGGCTTTCCTGGCGGCGGTTTCGGCGGCGGCGGCTTCCCCGGCGTGGGCGGCGGCGGCGGCGCCCGCTGGGGCCAGCCGGGCGGCTACGCCAGCGGAGTGGGCGACAACACCGGTGGTCCGCAAATTCCCACCGGTCCGGTCCAACCCGGCGTGGACGGCTTGATGCAGCGCGCCAACTCGATGGTCGGCATGCACGAAGGACGTGACCGCGCGGCCATCCAGCAGGTCACCGGCCGCAGCGGCATCAACCCCGCCACAACCCCCTGGTGCGCCGCCTGGGCGATGAATCTGCTCGAGCAGCACGGGGTGATGAAACTCGACGGTCTTAGCAACCGCAACTACTGCCCGACTATCAAGTCGTGGAGCCAGGGCAAGAATACCTGGGCCGAGAACGGCCGCTACACGCCCAAGGCTGGCGACGCCATCCTCTTTGACTGGCAGGGGGACGGCACGCCTGACCACATCGGCATCGTGGAGCGCGTGGCCAACGGCCGGGTGTACACCATCGAGGGCAACTCCAGCGACTCGGTCAAGAAAAACTCCTACGCGGTGGGCGACCGGCGCGTGGACGGCTACGTCCGCTCTTAAGTAATGCTTGTGGCGTGCCAGACGACCTATTTTCCCGCTACGACCAATGGTCGGAGTCCCCTCGATTGGTCCAACCTGAACTTCAGTCTAAGTGGCGCGCGACACAAGTAGCGTCGCCTTACGGGACATCAACTGAGCCTGGCGTGTGCTGTTTTTACAGCTTCGGCATCCGATCCCGCGAGCGCCGCAGAATCGTGGCTACTCGCGCCAGCAGCGTCGGAATCTCGACCGGCTTGGTGATGAAGTCGTCGGCGCCGGCGTCGAGTCCCTGGATCTCGCTCTCCTGGTCATTAGCCGAAGTCAGCATGATGAGCGGAATCAGGCTGGTGGTGAGATGCCGTCGCAGCCGTCGGGTGAACTCGTAGCCGTCCATTTCCGGCATGCGCACGTCGCTGATGATCAGGTCCGGGCGATCGTGCCAGATCTTCTCCAGCGCCTCGCGCCCGTTGGGGGCCACCATCACCTCGTAGAACTCCCGTGTCAGCGCCCGCTTGACCACCTCGCGCACCACCGGGTCGTCGTCCACGACCAGGACTTTTTCCTTACGCTCTTTGTCGTCCCCGTCCTCGGACACTTCGGAGAGGGTGCGCCCGAAGCCGGGCGCGGGTCCGGCCCCGGCCGGAATCTGCACGTGGGCGGGCGTGGTCGGGCGCTCCGAGTCCACCGGCTGGGGCTCGACCGGCGGTTGCCCGTTGCCCGCCGCACGCTCCTCTTTGGGCCCGCTGTGCGAGACGACGGTTTGCGGCTCTTCGTCATCTTCCGAGGTGAACTCGCCGGGCGCCACGCGCATGACTTCTTCCAGCGTCGTGAGTCCCTGCCGGCACTTCTCCAGGCCGTCCTCGAGCAGCGTGGTCATGCCGTCCTTGCGCGCCTGGTTGTAGATGTCGGCTTCCGATGCGGCCGCGTAGATCATGACCTTGATCTTGTCGGTGACCGCCATGATCTCGAACACGCCCATGCGCCCGGAATAACCCTGGAAATCGCACTCCTCACAGCCCTTGCCGTGGAAGAATTGATCGGGAATCTTTCCGCCGCTCATCATTTTCAGGAAGTGCAGTGACGACTCTTCCGGCTGGAACGGCTCGCGGCAGTGCGGGCAGATTTTGCGCACCAGGCGCTGCGCCACCACGCCCAGCAGGGTGGACGCCAACAAAAAGCCGGCCACGCCCATGTAGAGCAGGCGGTTGATGGTGGAAGGCGCGTTGTTGGTGTGCAGCGTGCTGAGCACGAAGTGGCCGGTCATGGCGGCTTGCAGCGCGATCTCCGCGGTTTCCAGGTCGCGGATCTCGCCCAGCATCACCACGTTCGGCTCCTGTCGCAGAATCGCGCGCAGCGCGGCCGAGAAAGACAGGCCGGCGCGCTCGTTGATCTGCACCTGGTTGATGCCGCCTAACTGGAATTCAACCGGGTCCTCCACCGTCACGATATTCTCGGTGGGCAGGTTCATTTTGTTGAGCGCCGCATACAACGTCGAGGTCTTTCCCGAGCCGGTGGGCCCGGTGATGATGAGCATGCCCTGGGGATTCCGGATGAACGTGTTGAACAGCTCGAAGTCGCGGGGCACGAATCCCATGGACTCCAGGTCGATCATGACCTTTTTCTTGTCCAGGATGCGCATGCAGATCTTCTCGCCGAAGAACGAAGGCAGGCTATTCACGCGCAGGTCGATCTCGCGTCCACCCACCCGCACGTTGCTGCGGCCGTCCTGGGGGCGCCGCTTCTCGGAGATGTCCATGCCGGCCACCAGCTTCATGCGCGAAAGCACGGAATTCTGCAAAGGCTTGGGAAGGTGCGCGATCTCGCGGAGCAGGCCGTCGATGCGGTAGCGGATGCGCAGGCCGTCGTAAACCGGCTCGACGTGGATGTCGCTGGCCCGCATCTTCACCGCGTCCACCAGCAGGGCGCTCACCAGCTTCACGACCGGCGCGGCGTTGGCCTCGTCTTCCTTTTCTTCCTCTTCTTCCTTTTTCTGGATGAACTCGATGTCGTCCCCGAAGGGGATTTTCTCGAGAATATTGTTGACCGACTCGGCGCCCGTGTACAACTTGTCAATATTGGCGATGACGTCCGAGCGCGGCGCGATCATGCGCACGATGTCCAGGCCGGTCAGGTAGCGCACGAAGTCTTCCGCGACGATGTCCAGCGGATCGGCCATGGCCAGCGTAAGGACCTTGTCGGTGGCCTTGATGGGAAGCAGGCAATAATTGCTGCACACTTCCCCGTTGAGGATGCGGATGGCATCCATGTCGATCTTGTACGAGTTGAGATCGACCAGCTCCACTTTGTACAACCGGGCAAGGACGGCGGTCATTTGAAGCTCGGTGACCACGCTTTGCTCGACCAGCAGCTTCTCGAGGGGTCGCCCCTGGTTCTGGGGCCGCTTCAGCAGCTCGTCGACGATTTCTTGCTTGACGAGGTCTTCGCTGATCAGGGCGTCAAGAATTCGGTCTGGACTGGCCAAAGGATGCGCCTCTCGCGTCTGTTACGGGCTCCTTT
>Ga0194128_10010437_pt1 | contig 11052 bp, 10 predicted proteins | sample TA2KigCa65mmetaG_FD_148650 | JGI IMG/M metagenome (GOLD analysis project Ga0194128, IMG submission 148650) | Freshwater microbial communities from Lake Tanganyika, Tanzania - TA2015037 Kigoma Deep Cast 65m | ecosystem: Environmental > Aquatic > Freshwater > Lake | place: Tanzania: Lake...
AATCGCCCGAGCGCATGCCCGCTAAGTGATTCACAATGAACCGCTTACCTCGCGCTCCCGCACGAGGTAAGCGCTCTTCGCAGTAAACTCCCGCTAGACGGCATTACGGGCGACAACCCGGCAACGAATGCCACCACCTTGGATGAACAGAAACGAGCTTGGCTCGAATACGCAACCGCGAAGGGTTATCTCGGCGAATGACGCGCGAGGAGATCGAAGAGGTTTTTCCAGGCCTCTTCGGCTAGCCTTTCGAAATTACCAGCCCGCCCGAGGAAACCTACAACTCCGTTTCCTGGTCCGTCAACGACACCGCTACGTACTGTTGGCCAGCCCCGCCCGGGTTCTGGCCGGGAAAACGATGGCTTGCGGAAGTCCCGCAAGAAGAGACTCTGGAGGCGTTTCTCGCGTTATACAAGCGATTGCTCTTCGTTGAGTGCACCAGCGCGGACCCAGAACCTGGGTTCGACAAGATCGCAAGATATGCCGGCGCTGACGGTTTGGTCAGGCACGCCGCCAGAAGCTGGAAAGAAGACCAAAGGTGGAGCAGCAAACTCGGCGAAGAAAACGACATCTGCCACCTCACCCTCGATTCGCTCGAAGGAAAAGCGTACGGCAAAGTCGTTCGAATCATGAAGCGCCGCCGTGCCGCCTAACCCTTCCGCGCCGCCGCGGCCGATTCCCTTGGCCCGCCCGCCGGCCGGAGTTGCGCCTCTTCCAGCGCCTTCGCCTGCTGGTACGTGTACAGCATCCGGTGAATCACGGTCAGGTTCGAAAGAATCGCCAGCATCCACAACGCCGGAGCCATCCGGTCAAACAACGCGCCGATAATCAGCAGCACCACGCGTTCCGGCCGCTCGGCGAAACCGACCTTGCAGGTCGGAATCAGATTTTCCGCGCGCGAACGCGTGTAGCTCACCATCACCGAACCCGTCATTACAACCGCCGTCAGCACGACGTAGAAAAACCGGTCGATGTTGGCGTAGTAGACCAGCAAGCCCATCAGCAGTCCGAGATCCGAGTAACGATCAAGCACGGAATCGAAGAACGCTCCGAACCGCGTGACCTGATTCGTGTGCCGCGCCACACGCCCGTCGACCATGTCGAACAGCCCGGCGCCGATCACCACGAGTCCGCCATAGAGAAACTCGCCGCGGGCCAGCAACACCGCCGCGTAAACGTTGATCAGAAGGCCGATCAGCGTCAGCATGTTCGGATGAATGCGCGATAGCGCCAATCCCCGGACAATCAGCAGGATGATCGAGTTGCAGCCCGCCCCGATGGCGCGCGTGATGGTCATTTCGGAACTACTCCAGTACTTCGCCGTGAATTGTCGTTAGGCGGACGACTTCGAACTGCAGCGTTCCGCCCGGAACCTGGATCTTGACCTCGTCCCCAGCTTGCCTGTTAAGAAGACCCTTGCCGATCGGCGAACTCGTTGAAATCAGGCCGTTTTTCACGTCCGACTCCTCGCTGGCCACCAACCGGTAGGTCAACTCTTCTTCCTTGATCATATCGAAAACGATCACCGTCGACCCAAATCCAACGCGGTCCCGAGGGACCTTCGTCAGATCGATCATCGAAAGATCTTGCAGTCGCTTCCGCAACTGCCCCAGCCGCGCGTTGACCAAGCCCTGCCGCTCTTTGGCGGCGTGATACTCGGCGTTTTCGCTCAAATCCCCGAGCTCGCGCGCCCGCAGAATCTCCTTCGGGAGCTCGGTGCGAAACTCGTGCTCAAGAGCCGCAATTTCGTCTTGCAGCTTCTTTTTCAGTTCTTCCATGCGGCCTAGTGGCAGTATAGCAATTACCGCGTTCGGATCGACACCTCTCGAATGACCGGCCCCATCTCCACCCGGAAACGATTGATCTGCCCCGAAACCGGACCCATCCGCAACCGGATCCGCCAGTACCCCGCAAAGGTGGAATCCTGCGAAGTTACACTCACGAATTCTCCAGACCCCTCCAGCACCGTCACCTTTGGCGGTTCACTGGCCACCGTTGCGCCGATCGCGTCGGTCGCCAGAAGGTTCAGATCGACGGTCGATCCCGCGCTCGCTGAAGAGGGCGGCGATGGAAGAAGCGTCGCCGCGGCAGGCTGTCCGTTCGGTACACCGTACCAGTAGGCGAGCCGCTGCGGACGTTCGTCTTCCGGCGCGTCGACGCGGTGGAACACCAGAAATCCTTCGTATTCGCCGATCGCGAAGTCTCCGGTCAGGCGGATGCGGATATCGGTCCGATCGCCCGGGCCGAGCGAAAACTCCGCCGGCTCGACGGTCGCCTTCGCCGCATTTTTGCTGTCGATGGCGACGCGCCAAGTCCCGACGTTCGCGCTCGCGTTCTGAATTCGAATCAGCCGGTCCAAGTTCGCCCGCTGGCCGCCGAGACCGAAACTCACCGAGTACGGATCCATCGTCAACCGCGCCTGAATCGCCGCGCCCACGTCGAGCAGCCCCGATCCCGCATTCTGCACAGAAGCCGGGAACGGAGTCGTCGAATTCACCAACAAGGACCGATATTGATCCGGCCGCAGGCCCGGGCGATTGGACTTCACGACTGCATACGCGCCAGCCACCATCGGCGCCGCGAAACTGGTGCCGTCTATCAACGTGTAGCCGCTCGGGTCGTACAAGTCGCCGTTCCGGTTCGCCTTCTGCGCGGCCGTATAGACCTCCGCGCCGACAGCGACTAGGTCGGGCTTGATCGAGTCGTCCCCGCCCGGTCCGCGCGACGAAAACGACACGATCGTTTCATGTGGAATCGGAAAGGCGAGCCCGGCCGTGAACGTGAGTTCCACGGTCGAATCCGGCATCTCCACCAGCAGCGCTTTCACCGCCAAGCCGTTCCGATAGCTGATCGACACCGCCGGTAGCTGCGCGCTGCCGGTTCCCATTCGCACAGGATCCGGTTCGTTGGCGTGCGTATAGACGACCGCTCCGATCGCGCCCGCCGCCGTTGCGTTGTTCAGCTTGGTTTCGAACGTACAGGTGCCACGTAAGATCAGCGCGACGTTACCGGCCAGAGATCCGCCCGGCAAACCGTCGCAAGCCAAACCCGTCTTATCGACCCCGGCGATATCTTTCAATGGGCCGCGGACCGGCCCCGCCGGCGCCGGACCATCTCCTGGTACCGCCAAAATCGGTTCGCCGTCGTTCACGCGGATTCCGGAACCGAAAATGCGCCCGTTCCAGTTCGCTCCAACCGTCAAGCCTTGCGATCCCATCGCCGGCGAGGTATGCGTCAGCCTCGCCGGTCCGCTATTGCCCGACGACTTTACCACCGTAACGCCCAGCGACGCGGCACGATCAAGCGCCGTGATCGCAAAGTCGCGCTCCGGGCGAATCGCGGGAACGGAACCGAGGCTCATGTTAACGACATCCATACCGTCGGCCGCCGCGTCGTCGATCGCCTTTACCAACACGCTGGTATTCGATTCGTCGCCATTCGCGCCGCCAAAAACGCGGTATACGCCGAGGTATGCACCAGGCGCAACGCCTTGAATCTCGCCGAACGGCCCTTTATTTTTGACTCCCGCCGCGACCATCGCCACGCCCGTGCCGTGCCCCGATCGGTCCTCGCCCGATTCCGGATTGCCGAGCAGCGAATCGTAGGTCCGATAAACGATCACCTTGCCGCCCGCCAAGTCCCGCGTCTCCTGGCTCGTGCCTTTCGGATATCCCTCCGGCAGCGCGAATCCACCCGACGCAAACCCTGGGTGCTTCACGTCCAGACCCGAATCGATGATCCCGATCTTCGCTCCTACGCCGGCGGTTTCCGGCCCGCCGATCAACTCCCAAGCGCGCGTCGCGCCAATGATCGACGCCGCCCGGTCCATCTCATGCCGAATCGCGTAAACCGGCCATACCTTCTTCACGCCCGGCATCGCGGCCAATTCCGCCTCGGAGACATCGCCTTGCACGACAAGCGCATTCGCAACGACCTCGAGCGACTCCCGCACCGCCGCCCGCCCGGCGAACCGCGCCGCGACCACCGCGCGCACGCTGGCCTGTGCCTCGCGCGTCTTCACCCTCGACGGCTCTGCAAGTTCGACAATGTGCCAGTCGGGCAGAATCTGCGCGGCCGCAGCCAGCGCAAACCAAACCCCGAGGCTGAAAAACCTCATGTTCACCTACCGTACGGCGATCGCGGATGTTTTCGAGGCCACGCCCCCGGCGCGAATAATCAGCGGTTGCACGCCAGTCGGAGCATCGGCCGGAACCGAAACATTCAACTGGTACAACCCGACAAATCCAGGAGCAAGCCCGCAAAACTGCACCGCGGCCGCTCTCCCTCCTATCGTCACTTCCGGTTGAACCCTGCATGTCGCCAGAGGTTGCGATGGCGCGGGTTCGCCCGAAGGCGGCGTATTCGTAACCGGGCCGAGTCCATTCGCGTAAATCTGTGCAATTCCAGAACCTCGGCGCACGCCGTTGCCCGATGTTATCAATGCAAAATTCTCATCGAGCGCCGCCGCCATCAACCGTCCGGATCCCGGATCGTTGAATTCGAACGCCGCCGGAGAATGGTCGTTAAGCGGAACACGAACAAAGGCGCTGGAGTGATCGCCGTAGGAAACCTTCAAGTTCACCGACGATTCGCCGGCTAACTCCCATGGAATCTGCAAGTTGATCTGCCCGGCGCTGACAAAATGCAATCGCCCGGCCTGGCTTTTCCGCGCGCCGGGAACGTCGAGCCCAACGCTGATGTTGGCCAGCGACACCGGCAAATAGGTCGTCGAGTAACTCACAGTCGCGTCCGAAAGCGCCGCGCCGAAGATCGAAATGTAGGATCCCGGCGCCAACCCGTTACCCGCTTGCCCGCTCGCCGCGTTGACGACACCGCCATTTTGGATCACCGGCTGTTGAATCGCCCGCCCGATGAATTCCACAGTTTTTCCACCGGTCTCGGCGCTGAAAACCTGCTGACCGATCGATGCCCCTAGCCGCACTCGCCCGTCGGCGATCCCGACTACGTCCGTCTGCTCGGAACCTTCTAAGATTGACCCGCCGCCCGACACCACGCGGAACCGCACGGGGCTTTTGTCGACCGGCACGCCTTGTTTATCGATCGCCTTCAGGTTCAAGCGAGAGATCGGATTCCCCGCGACTCCGACGAAGCCGAGCCCGGTCAGGGGCAACAAGTTAAACACCGTCGAATCGCCAACGAAGTAGGCATACGGCACGCGGAGTTGCACGGCGCCGCCGTCGGCGACGACCGAGCCTTCGTACCAGTTGCTCGCGGTTGGTTTTGTCCCGGAAATCGTCAAGGTCACCGTTACCGTTTGGTTCGCATTCACAGTCGCGGTCGTGGGCGAGACCGCGACGGTAACGCCGTTCGCTTTGACCCGCTCCGCAACGGAGAAACGCAAATTCACCGCCGCGGTGCCGGTATTTACGAACCGGATCTGGGCGGTACGTGGGAACGACGCGGGTACGCCGAAGCTTACCGTCGCCGGTTCGGCCGCAACATTGGCGCGAACCGCGCGGGCGACATCCAACTGTCCCGCGCCGATGCCCGATTGATACGCCTTCACCCGATCTCCGTCGTAGTCGAAATCGTCGATATCCGGATCGGCTGTATTCACCACGGCCGATTTCACCTGCGCCGGAGTCAGCCGCGAATTCCGCTGTTTCACGAGCGCCGCCGTGCCCGCGACCAACGGCGCCGAAAAACTGGTGCCTTCGGCGCGCGTGTAGCCCGATGCGTCGTACATGTCGCCATTGGGATCATAGGTCTGGGTCGCCAACAATAGATCCGTGCCGACCGCGACTACTTCCGGCTTAATCGAATACGTCCCAATCGTCGGGCCTTGCGACGAGAAAATCGCCACTTCGACGGCCGGTCCATTGATCTCTGTCAGCGCGGGATCGAGCGTCACAACACCATTCGGGTTCGAATTCGCAAATTGGACCAGCGCCGCGCCGTTGTCCTTGCCTACGATCACCGCCGGAATGCCCGTGGTGCTCAAACCGCCAGGCGTAAAGATTCCGTTCCCGCTCTGCTGATAGACCACAACGCCGACCGCGCCCGCCTTTTGGGCATTGTTGACCTTGATCGAAATCGCGCAGTCGCCTCGTTGAATCAGTGCGATCCGTCCGGCGAGGGATCCCGCCGCGAGATTGCCACATGCGCGGCCGGTATTATCCAATTGCGCGACATCTCGCGCCGCCGCCTGGAGCGGCGAACCGGGGCGGGGTCCGTTGCCGAAGTAGGCGTTGATGCGGGGCAAATTGCCAGCTCGAACCGTTTGGTACAAGATGTGCCCGTTCACAGACGCACCGACTGTAATCGCCGACGGCGCCGTTCCCGGCGATCCAATCGTATTCAACGATGGGACCTCCAGCCCCAGCTCGCCTTCGTTGCCCGCGCTGACAACCACGACAAGTCCCCGCCGAATGGCGTTTTCAACGGCTTCGACTTGCAGATCACACGCCACGCCAGTGGTCTTCATACAAACCCGCCCCCGGTCCTCCGGACTCCACAACGCCGCCCCGCCGAGCGACATAGAGACGATATCCATGCCGTCCAGCAGCGCCGCCTCCAGTGCCGCGATAATCGTATCGTCGAAGGTGATGTCGTTTACGCCGGGAGATCCAAAGACCTTGTAATTCCCGAGATACGCCTTCGGTGCAACGCCCGACGTTCGCCCAAGAGGCGTATCGGCGATCGCACCGGCCGCGGCGGAAGCGGCCGCCGTTCCATGCCCCACGCGGTCGCGCGGTGAAAGATCGTCGGGCCGCGTGTCGCCGTCGAAGGCATAGACCAGACGATCGACATAACTGCGTGCAGCGATGACTTTCGAATTGGTGTAGTTACAGTCGTCGCCCGCGCACTTCGGATAACCCGCCGGCATCGTCAGCGACGCATCGCGCATCATCGGGTGATTGTGGTCGATCCCGGAATCGATAATGCCGATCTTCACGCCGGCGCCGGCGTTCGGCTGTCCATTGAACTGCGTCCAGGCCTGCGCCGTGCGAATTACATCGTGCGCTTTGTTCAGCTTCAGCCGGTAGCCGCGGATTTCCTGCACGTATTTCACGCCCGGGATTTCGCGCAGCGCCTTGGCCGTCTCATCGGAAGACTCAACAAACACGGCATTTACGAGCACCTCGGCCGATCCGAACTCGCGCGCGCCTCGCGCCGCAACCGCGGCTTTCGCACGCGACCGCCCTTCGAGCACCCGCTGGCGCGCCGACGCCGTCATCGACTCTCGCGTCGCGGCCACGGGATCCTGCTCAAAAACAACCGCATATCTCCCAAATGAACCACCGGCCCGCGGACTCAATTCCCCTTCGGGAATATTCGCGGGCGGTTCGGCGGCAACCAAGGGCCGGTCGCTTTCCCGCTTCACGCGTTCTCGCTGCGCGAGCAAGCTGAATGTGGTCAATAAGATAAGCGTGAGTTTAGTCAAGGTGTTCTCGACGCCAAACTGCCGGCGTCCTCCCATTTTGCCAGAGCAATCGTGTTACCATTTGAAAAGGAGACTATTCATGGCCAAACCCGCCTTCGCGGCTGGTGCGCAAGTTGAACACCCCAAGTTCGGGCTCGGCGGAGTCGTCGAGTGCAATGAAGAGCACATCAAGATTAATTTCGACGACCACGGCGAGAAGAAATTCGTACTCTCCATCGTGCTTCCGAACCTGAAGAAGAGCGACCGGCAGGCGCCGGATAAGAAAAAGAAGACGACGCGCAAAAAGGCCGCGGCTTCGTAGTCATTTTCTAGCTCGAACTTTGATAAGCAATCGGCGCGCTTCGTCCAGCGTAGGCGCCAGCGCTAGTTGTATCTCCGCTTCCTGAAGGCGCCCGAGTTGAGAATACGCGCGGCCTAATTCGAACCGCGTGAGTTCGTGTTTGGGGAATTCCTTCGCGGACGCGGCGAGCACTGCGACAGCTTTCTCGGCGTGTCCTTCGCGAATCAGGAATCGTCCGTAGTGATATCTCGAATCCGGCGCGCGGCCGGTGATCGCCGATTGAAAATACTTATCCGCTTCGGCAGGTTTACGGAGGCCCTCGTACACCAGCGCAATCGCGTCATCGACCCGCCATGAATCTTTATCCGTCGCCCGCAACGGCAGTAGCGTTGCCAGCGCGGCGTCGTATTTTTCGAGTGTGTATAGCGTCCGGCCGAGCAGGTAGCAACCGTTCGCCTCGCCCTGCTTACATGCCAGGACCAGCGGCGCGCTGGCATCCTCGAAACGCCCGTCCTGCAAAAGCGGCATCGCCGCCGCCACCTGGAACAGCATCAACATGAGATCATTATTGCGTGTACCGCACACTATTTCTAACCGCCGCGCTGGCCGCACAGAATTGGCCGCAGTTCCGAGGACCCAACGCCGCCGGCCTAGCCGACCACTCGACTTTCCCCGAGCGTTGGAGCGAAACCGAAAACGTCGCCTGGAAGACGCCGATCCCCGGCATGGCCTGGTCGTCGCCGGTGTTGTGGGGCGATCGAATCTATCTCACCACCGCGATTTCGAAGGGCGACATTGAACCGCCCAAGAAAGGCCTTTATTTTGGCGGTAATCGCGGCAAGGTAACCGACGAACACCGGTTGCTTGTGATGGCGCTCGACGCCAAGACGGGCAAGGTTGTGTGGGAGCGCGAAGTGTGGAAGGGAGTGCCGCCGCAGTCGCGCCACTTGAAGAACAGCTTCGCGTCGGAGACGCCTGTGACCGATGGGAGTATGGTCTACGCGCTGTTCGGCAACAACGGTCTGTGGGCGCTGACGAAAGACGGCAAGATCGCCTGGACACTCCCGCTTGGCGCCAACAACACGCGGTATGGCTGGGGCACGGCGGCCTCGCCGATTCTTCATCAGGGCCGCTTGTACATTCTCAAAGATAACGACGACTCGAGCCAGCTTCTTTCTGTCGACGCCAAGACGGGCAAGGTCATTTGGAAGGCGGATCGCTCCGATGAGAAGTCCAACTGGTCGACGCCTTTCATCTGGCAGCACGATGGAAAGACTGAAATCGTCACAACGGGCACGTTGAAGAACCGGTCGTACGACCTCGACGGCAAAGTCGTTTGGGAGTTCGGCGGTATGAGCACGATCGCAATTCCGACGCCGCTCGAACGGTTCGGACTTCTCTATCTGACTTCGGGCTACGTGGGAGATCAGAACCGGCCGGTTTTTGTCGTCAAGCCGGGCGCGAAGGGAACGCTGGGCGAGGCGCACATCGCGTGGAAGTTGCCGCAAGCCGGACCGTATAATCCATCGCCAATCATCTACGGCGACAATTACTACACGCTGATGGACCGGGGTTTCTTCACGGCGCACGACGCGCGGACCGGCAACGAACTTTACGGCAAGCAGCGCATTGATCCGGCGGCGGCGGCGTTTACGGCTTCGCCGTGGGCGTCTCGCGGAAAGCTATACGCAGCCAGCGAGGATGGCGACACGTTCGTTATTGGCGCGGGCGCGGAATACAAGCTGCTGCACAAGAATACGATCAGCGAGATGATCATGGCGACGCCCGCTATCGGCGCGGACGCGCTCTACATTCGCGGCGCGCAGAGTCTGTATAAGATTAAGCGGCCGTGAGGACCATCGGGCTCGGCGCCTTGCATTGTCTGGTGAAGTTACGATAGCTCGCGCCGTGCCGGAAGCAGGGCATTCGCATCCGCGCCCATAGGAGTGCGACCTGTCCGAATCCCGCCGACGCGCTTGGGGTGTTTCAGGGAACGTCGAAGAAGTCCCAGAAGAAAATCACCGCGGCCAGTTCTTTGGCCACGCCTTCCACGCTTCCGACAATTGACCCGCTCTTCCGCACCGTGCCGCCGCTTTCGACTTTGCCCACAATCGAGCCGTTCGATCGAACCGTGCCGTCCGATTCCACGCGGCCCACCAGCGATCCGTTCTTACGGATGTGGCCACCCGATTCGATTTGCCCGGCCAGCGACCCCTTCACGCGAATCGAACCGCCACTTTCAAATTTCCCGACGATCGTCCCGCGCAGCCGAACCGTTCCATCGGACTCCACGCGCCCGACCAACGAGCCGCCCGAACGAATATCGCCCGCCAACAAGGCAGCCGCCAATGCGAGACCAATCAGAATCGTTTTCATTACTTCGCTCCCGGCGGCGTCATTCCAAGGTCTTTCTTGAGTTGTGCCGCGATCTTTTTCGCTTGCTCCACCATTTCGGCCCGCTGCGTGTTCTTGGTCGTTCGGTGCATCGACCACAACACGTTGCGCGTTTTGCGGTCAACCAAAAAAACCGTTCCGTGGCCGCGGCTCCAGGTCGAAGTTCCGAGGCGCACGACCTGGTCCTTCGACTCCGTCTCGGTTTTTTCTTTCTCGTCTTTCTTCGCGGCCGGAGGCGGGTAGAGTTCGGCGATTCGCTTTTCAAACGCTTCGCCCACCGAGTCGGTGAACAACGCATCGGCGCGCTGCGGATCGGTGGTCACTGCATACACATTGCCTGTGGTGAGCTCATTGGCCAGATACTGATCGAGGCCGGCGGTCATCTTGAGGAGATAGACCGTCTTTACGTTGCGCGCTTCCGGTTCGGCGGCGGGAAGCAGTAAGGCCGCGGCAAAGAGAATTCGTTTCACGTCCTCATTGTACGCATGTGCGCGGTTTACCATGGGAACAAGGTGATGACTCGACGCAGCTTAGCCGCCGCCCTTGCCGCGCAGACGCCCGGCTCGCGCAAGCCAAACATCGTCCTCTTTCTAGCCGACGATCTTGGTTGGGGCGATGTTAGTTTCCACGGCGGCGCGACGCCCACGCCGAACATCGATCGCATCGCACGCGAGGGCCTCGAGCTCACCCGTTGTTATACCTATCCGTACTGCACGCCGACTCGCGCGGCGTTGCTCACCGGACGCATGCCCGTGCGATTTGGCATGGTCTACAACGTGATTCGGGCGTGGTCGCCGAACGGCATTCCGCTCGACGAACATCTGCTGCCGCAGACGTTGCAATCGGCCGGTTATCAGACGGCGTGCATCGGCAAGTGGCACCTTGGGCACGCGCATCGCAAGCTATTGCCGAACGCCCGCGGGTTCGATCATTTCTACGGCTGCGTGAACGCCGAGATTCACTACTTTTCGCA
>Ga0194128_10010441_pt1 | contig 11050 bp, 8 predicted proteins | sample TA2KigCa65mmetaG_FD_148650 | JGI IMG/M metagenome (GOLD analysis project Ga0194128, IMG submission 148650) | Freshwater microbial communities from Lake Tanganyika, Tanzania - TA2015037 Kigoma Deep Cast 65m | ecosystem: Environmental > Aquatic > Freshwater > Lake | place: Tanzania: Lake...
AGGCCCAGCGTAGGGAACATCTGACGAAACAGGCGGGCATCACCGAACGGATCAACGAACGGGCGAACAGTCAGGAAAGGCTCGCGGGCGCGCAGCAGAGGGTGCAAGCAACGACGACCGCTCTGACCGAGGCGGCGAAGGATCGTGATGCGGCGTTAATGCTGAAAGACCAATTGGAGAGCTCGGGCAAGGCGGTCGAGTCGTTGAGGAACGCCCTGAATTCAGCAGATCAAAAGGCTGGTCACGCCAAGACCCTTCGCGAGGCCGCCGCGCAACAGTTCGATGAAGCCAAAACCGCTGTCCAGCTTTTGGCGGATAATGAGGCAGCACACCAGGCTCATGTCGAAGCCGTCCGGACCCTTGGCCAATTGGAGCTTTCCAGAGACAAACGCGACAGCTTAAAGCTACAACGAGACAACGCCGAGCGAGGGCGCGATGATCAGCTAGGCAAGTCAGTGGCCGCACGTGAGCAGGTCAAGGAGTTCGGCTTGCAAGTCGGAGTGAAGCAAAAGGAGGCTGAAGATCTAGCTGGGAAGATCACTCCTTTGAAAAAGGCCCTGGAAGCTTCGGCGATCAATTTCAAGAACTCTGCCAAACAGGCAGAGGGGGCGGAGGAGCATCGGGACACGATTGGCGGATGGATTGACCGACTCGAGAGTTTGACCAAGTCACAGAACCGCGGCGCGGTCACCATAGCGCGCCTGACCAAGGCAATTTCCGGATGGGACGGCGCCAAGTTGAAGTCGGCCGAGAAAGCCGAATCAGTAGCCGCCAAGACGTTAAAGGACGCCGAAGCGAAATTGACCAAGGCCGAACAGCGGCATTCGACGCTCAAAGAACAGCTCGAAGAAATTGGGGGCGGCATTTGTCCGTTCCTAAAAGAAAAATGCCGTCAGTTTGATCCAACAAAAGTGCAAGCGGATTTGGACAAGCAGAAAAAGGCCATCACGGTGTTGGAAAAGGAAGCGAAGGAAAAACGAAAAGCATATCAGAAGAAAGAACAGGTGCTGGGAGAGCTCAGAATTGCACACGGGAAGATATCCGGAATGGAAACCGAGTTAATTGAAGCCGTTGCAAGCTACCGTGACGGGCTTAAAGGTTTGACCTCGGACGAAGTTGTGGCGGCTTATGAATGGTTGTTGGGATGGGCGCCCAATCTGACCGCCTTGCCCGCAGCTTCGAAGCTTTCATCCAACAAAATTGATTCGGCTGAGGTTGTGAATCTCCAAGAGCAAATAGCAACCTTTGCCGCCGAGGCGAAAGCATGGTGGGAGAACACAAGCGGCGTGATAAAACTGCGCATCAAGGCATTCCATGAGGAAGCGAAGGCCCGCAATGCACGGGAATCCACTCTCGGTCAAGATTCTGAACAACTGATTCGGCTCAATAAGGAGATTCAGGGGTTATCGCAAAAAGCGGCAACAAAAGAGACCGAAGCCAAGCAGCATGATAACGAGGTAAAAAGGTTAGCCACACAAATTGAGAGGCTAGACGGTGATCTGGAACCCTTTGTCAATGTGGATGCCGATCTCAAACGTGAGCAATCGAAACGCGATGCCAATCGCGTTGGTCATGAGCGCTACTTGGGCGCCAAGAAAGTGGCTGATGATTTGCCAATACGCCAAACACGACTGACCCAGTTGCTTGGCGAAGAGTTCGCCGCACAACAAACGCTATTGTCGGTGACGGCAGCAATGCAGAAAGCGGAACAGGATTTTGATCCAGAGAAACTGAAAACTGCCCGGGCAAATCATCAAATGAAGCATGATCTAGCAACCTCGTTGCAGGTTAGCCTGGTGGCCGACAATGAAAAACTCACAGCGGAGGCAAAGCGGTTCACAGAATGGGAGGAGGCTTGCAAGGAGCGCGAGCGGGTTTCCGCAGAAATTGGCCGGTGTGAAGCCGCGATCTCCGTTACTGAACTCGCGCGCAGAACTTTGCGGGATACCGCCCCGGCCGTCGCTCAGCATTTGTGCAAACGCATCGCTACGAGGGCGCAGGGCGTCTTCAACCAGATTAACACTGACCCCATCGAACTCGAATGGGATGCGGAACGTTACAGCCTGCGAGTCACACCGGGAGACCGCCGCTTCGCCATGCTGTCAGGTGGCGAACAAACCAAGCTCGCCCTCGCAATGACCCTGGCCATGATTGAGGAATTCAGCGGGCTCCGATTCTGCATTTTTGATGAGCCCACGAATGGCGTGGACGCGGACAGCCGTCACAAGCTCGCAGATGCCATCCTCCAAGCCCAAGAAGCCGCCGGCCTGAGCCAACTCCTACTGGTGTCGCATGACGACGCTTTCGAGGGCAAGATTGAGCACGCCATTCTGTTGGAAAAATCAGCAGGTTCGGGGACGGGCATCGTCTCGGTATCATAGGACCAATGCATCCACGCGCGAGGTGGAATGCCGCCGTTGGGTCATGATGCGCATGAAAGAGCACGTCAGCTGCTGCCAGCGCATCCTGCGCCGGATGGCCGTGGTCACGGACCGCTGGGACGCGCAGACGTTCGAGCATGAGCATGCCCGGGAACCTTCCGCATGGAGTTCGCGAGGGCTCTGGTCAGTCGGCCAACATCCCTCAGCCCCTGGTCGGCTGGAGGAGGCGCTGCTGGACACCAACTTCGTCATCCGAAGGATGAATCGTCTACTCGACCTTCTTTGACTTAGCGACTTTTTTCGAGACCTTTTTCGCAGCCTCTTTGGCCTTCGGGGGTGTTGCGTCTTCTGGCGCAGTCCGCTCTTCGTCGCGTGCACCGCTGTCACCTGTCGTCTGGGCTGTCTGTTCCAACCGCGGCCGTCGAGGCGAATGACCGGTCGCAGCCGGCTCCCAGCCTTTCTTGATGTTATCGGTCACCATCTCGGCCGCCACCGCCAGCGCGTCGTCCTCCGTGAGCGCCGTGCGAAAGGTCCGCTCGAGCGGCGTCTTGCGATCGGGGCTGTAGTCGGTGAAGTGCACGATCCAAGCCGGCCAGCCTGACCACTGCGCCTCCTTGCCCGTCCGCCACACGAGCAGCTTACGCACGGATGTGCCCGTCTTCGAGGCCTTCGTCCAAACCTCCCGCCGCACCATTGTGCTCTGCGGCAGCACCCGCGGCGCGATCCGCTCGGCGAAAGCTGCGGCGATCACCCGCTCCTCGAGTTGGCTCACGCGGGCATCGAGCCCGTCGGCGAGCTTGTCGGAGCGGATCCGGCTAATGACCGGATGGATCAGGCTCACGGAGTTGGCGTCGATCACCGGATGCCAGGTTTCCTCCTCGTGGCGGATCACCCACTTGCGGATGTGGTTGCCTGAAGAATCCTCGAACTGCAGGTCGGTGCACGTCACTTCCACGACCACTTGCGGCCGCACGAAGCGATAGAGGCTTCCCTCATTGCTCGCATGGCGAAAGCGGCTTTCGCACTCGTGGTCAAGGAGCGTCTTGAGCACCTCCCGCCGCACCTGCTCGCCCGGCATGTTGCCGCAGGAGCCTACGAGCAGCACCGCGCCGTCGGGCCGCACGAGCCCTATGAGGAGCGACCGGGCCTGATCGGGCTCATTCGCCCGGGTAGTGAAGCCGCAGATGACTGCGTCGATGGTGAACGAGGGCTTGACCTTGAAGATCTCGCCCGAAGAGCTTCGCACCACGAGCCCCTCGGCCTTGCCGCTGGTCACCCACTCGGTGACGAACTCGGCCAGCCCCGCGGGGTCGGTCATGTCCTCGGTCGGCATCACGCCGGCAGCCTCGTCGCCCGAGCCCGCGAAGACCTCCCGCAGGGCGGCGAGCCTGTCCTCGTATGCCACCGGTGGTCCATCGCCGAGCTCCAGAACATCGAACGCGCGAAACGCGAGCCGCTCGTGCTTGCCTGCCGCGAGCGCCGCCGCGACGTCGCCCACCCGCGGCCGCGGCGAACCGTCGCGGACGTGGAGCTCTCCGGCGATCACCATCCGCGCCTTCGCCCGCCCGGCGGCGGCCGTGAGCGCCGTCACGGCCGGCGAGTCTGCGATCCGACGGCCGTTGCGGGTGAAGAGCGTGGCCCGCCCGTCGGCCAGTTCCGCAAACCACAACTCGCCGTCGATCTTGGGGCTGGCGAAACAGCGGCCCCGCGGAATGCTGCCGATCTCATCGGGGCCGATCGCCCGGTAGCGGCTGGCGACCCCCTTCTTGTACCGCGTGGCCAAGTCATCTAGCAGCGTGTCGCTCATGCGTCCGACTTCTTGAGTTCGAGGTTCGAGAGCCGCAGAAGCAGCTGATACTTCACCCCGTCCACCCGCCCCTCGAGAAACCCGCGCCACGGCAGCCCGTTGGTCTGAAAGACGATCGGGTCGCGGCCGCTCTCACCCCCGCCTAGGAGTACCAGTTCGTCCGCCTCGTCGAGCGACTTGGCGAGCCCGTGGAGGAAGTCGTAGGTCAGCCCGTCGGTGTGCCAAAGCTGGATCGAGCGGAGGAATGCGAACCGGCGGACCGCGGCGGCCCGTTTGAGCCGGTTCTTCGTGAACCGCAGCGGGATCTCCTCGTCGATGTTCGGCGGCTTGTCTTGTGGCGGCCGCCGCTCCTTCTCGGCCCCGTCCGGGCCGTAGATGGCCTCGAAGATCTCGGGGGCGAACCGCAGCACCTCGCCGTCGCCGTCGAGGTAGACCATGCTTGTGGTCGTGATCGGCCGGCCGACAAGTTCGAGATCGACCTCCGGATCACCCTCGATGAGCGCCTTGCCGTAGTCGCTGCCGTGGCCGACCGCGAGGGCCTCGTGGGTGTTGTCCTCGCCAGCCACGACGAACCGTCGCATGGCGACGAGCTTGCCGGCGGCCACCCGCAGGGGCGGCGCCGGGGCCCGCACGGTCACGAATGACACGTGGCTGTCCCGCCCGTTGGCATCGGCAAAGTGGATTGTGCGCATCACATCATTTCGAAGTCGAGGTCATTGGCGTCGTCATCGTCCCCCAGCGGCGGTGGGGCCTGAGGCTCGAGGAACTCGGCCGGCGCGGGCACGCCGACCAAGGCAAAGATGCCATCGGCATTCTGCACGAGGTATCCGGTCTCGCTGCGGTAGTCGGGACGGTAGTTGAACGGAAACCGCCAGAACTGTCCATCGGCGAGCGACTTTGAAAGCGACTCGTCTAGCTGCTCGGGCGCAATCCGGTAGACCGCGGTGAGCGACAGATCGAGCACTTCGGTGGCAGCGATCGGCCCCTCGAGCCGCTGCTCGACGCCCAAAGTGCTGGGAATCAACTCCAGCGGCTTGCCATTCTCGTCTTCGGCCGCGATGTCTTTCTGATCGACCTGTCGGCCGTCGGTATCGAACCATCCTTGGGCGGTCATGCCAGCGCGGAGCAACACTTGCCCATCATCGGTGAGCGCCGCCCGGGCGCACGTGCGGCCTTTTTGATCCACGGCGAGTCGCCGCCGCACGCCGTAGATTTTCGCCCGCTCGACCTTCTCGATCTGGAAGGACGACACCTTACTGTTGTGTGTGACGACAATTCCCTTGGGCATGTGGGCCTTCCTAATCAAGTAAAGCTCTTCGCGTGATTCCGCAGCGTCCAAAATGACATACCGCATGTCGTCGACCCTGTCTCTTTACTGGATCTCACCAGCAAAAATCCAAGATCAATATTTCCCGCCAAGAGTCAAGTCGCAAGGTTTCTGCTGTTGGCTAAGCGAGTCCCGTCCGAAAAAACTCACTCGCCGGCACGAACCGAAGCCCAAGCCGCCTCCGCCTGATTGCGTCGTATGCCCGCCGTCTCACCAGCTTCCAAAATAAGAAAACTCATGGTCTTTCAACTCGGCTGATTCCAGAATCTTCGTGAGAGTTTCTGCCGTATATTCCAAATTTGCCCAATACCATTCATTATATTCCGTGCTGCCGAAAAAGAATCCTGGTTGAGTTGGTAAATTTTTCTTAGCCATCTTCCGCTTGTTTGCAAGAGACTTTTGATTGGTAATCTCAACGCACAAATCACGCAACGTCTCTAGCTTTTCACGAGGAACGTAGGAGATTCGGCAATCGTCCTCTCCATCCTGACACTCACGAACAAACCACGCATGAATGGCGTTCGCTTTGCGCCAGTATGCGACAGCACAAGAAACTTTTATACTCGGAGAATGTTTGTCGAACAGATTCAGTGGCACATTTATTGCCTTGCGAATTTTTTCAAAAGCAAGCGATTCGTTGCGTGTGTCAGGTTTCGTGACCGTATCGCCAGAGTAAAAAGATTTTGTGGAGCTAAGAAAAGAGTCGAGTCCCATAATTTTTATTGGTTATTGTTAAGAACAGTAAAGACGATATCACTTCATCTCTCAACCTCGTATTTCACCACCCTTTGCCCGTTTTGAACAGGATGCCGAAGTAGCTCTGCGCCGGGACATGTCCCTGATCGGCTTTTGACTTGGTCGCTTGCACCGGGTCTTGCGATGGTCAAAGCCGCTGCCGGTGTAGTCGTCGTGCGTGAGAACACACAGCCATAACCAATCCCATGAGCAAAAAACTAAGTCTCAAAATCGCCCAGAAGCTGACCGCCAATGCGGACCCGAAGCGAGAACTGCTCAAAATCAAGAAGCTTATCACGGCCAATAATGCCGACAGCTTCGTGCTTGCCGTTGAACTGGTGCGAACCCTGGAACTTGATAATGAGACCACTTGGTTGGCACTGTTGGCGAAGAGTAGAGTTGTCCAACTGGGAAAACTGGGAGATGACCGCGTCATCAACCTGCTTTTGGAGATAGCCGGTCAGGTAAAGGACAGCAAGTGGCGGGAGGTAGTCTTTGACAAGATCTCTTTTTATGGCCTAACGAGCCTGAGCGATGCCGCCGCGCAGGCGTTGGCCCAGCACCAGGGAGACCTTTACCTCGATGGCCTAACGAGCCTGAGCGATGCCGCCGCGCAGGCGTTGGCCCAGCACAAGGGAGACCTTTGGCTCAATGGCCTAACGAGCCTGAGCGAGGCCGCGGCGCAGGCGTTGGCCCAGCACAAGGGAGGATGGCTTGGCCTCCCTGGCCTAACGAGCCTGAGCGATGCCGCCGCGCAGGCGTTGGCCCAGCACAAGGGAGACCTTTACCTCCGTGGCCTAACGAGCCTGAGCGATGCCGCCGCGCAGGCGTTGGCCCAGCTCAAGGGAAACCTTGACCTCGATGGCCTAACGAGCCTGAGCGATTCACCGGGGTATGTTGCATTGGCCCGAAAGTTGGCCCAGCTCAAGGGAAACCTTGACCTCAATGGCCTAACGAGCCTGAGCGAGGCCGCCGCGCAGGCGTTGGCCCAGCACGAGGGAGACCTTCGCCTCGAAGGCCTAACGAGCCTGAGCGATGCCGCCGCGCAGGCGTTGGCCCAGCACAAGGGAGTCCTTGACCTCAATGGCCTAACGAGCCTGAGCGATTCACCGGGGCATGTTGCATTGGCCCGAAAGTTGGCCCGGCGCAAGAGAAACCTTGTCCTCAATGGCCTAACGAGCCTGAGCGATGCCGCCGCGCAGGCGTTGGGCAAGCACAAGGGAGACCTTTGTCTTAATGGCCTAACGAACCTGAGCGAGGCCGCCGCGCAGGCGTTGGCCAAGCACGGGGGATACCTTGGCCTCAGTGGCCTAACGAGCCTGAGCGATGCGGCCGCGCAGGCGTTGGCCCAGCACGAGGGATTCCTTGGCCTCCCTGGCCTAACGAGCCTGAGCGAGGCCGCCGCGCAGGCGTTGGGCAAGCACAAGGGAGTCCTTGACCTCAATGGCCTAACGAGCCTGAGCGATGCCGCCGCGCAGGCGTTGGGCCAGCACGAGGGAGACCTTCACCTCGATGGCCTGACGAGCCTGAGCGATGCCGCCGCGCAGGCGTTGGCCCAGCACGAGGGATTCCTTGGCCTCCCTGGCCTAACGAGCCTGAGCGAGGCCGCCGCGCAGGCGTTAACCCAGCACAAGGGAGACCTTTGGCTCAATGGCAAGGCGGAAGAAGCGGTGGAGGCTTCCAAGACCGGTTCCGTGGCAAAAACGGAGCGCTATTTCGAATTCAAGGACAATCAATCCGCCAAATTCTGGGGGATCCGTGTGCAGGTCTGCAAAGTAACGGTACACTTCGGCAAGATTGGCGGGAGTGGGCAGACGCGATCCAAGTCCTTTAAAGATGAAATCACAGCCCAAGCCCATGCAGAAAGGCTGGTCAAGGAAAAGACTCGAAAAGGCTACAACGAAACGCCGGGTGCTTAGCGACTCCGGTGCACGGAGCGCGCAAACCGGAATCCCGGCGCACTGACAAACTCGGGCGGTAAGGGCGGGAAAATTGCTTGGCAGGAGCTGCTCAAACGTAAAACATTCAGTCTAATCTAATCCACACACGCGCCGCAATGAACACGCCGAACTACCAGGTCTTCATCTCTTTTAAGAACACCTGCGCGGAAGGCAGGCCGACTCCGGATGCCGCCGTGGCGCGCAAGGTGTATGAGGCGCTCCGGGCCGCTGAAGTCCGCGTATTCTTCAGCGAGGAGTCGCTGGCGGAGACGGGGCGGGGAGAATACGCGAAAAGCATCGAGGATGCGTTGGAATCTGCGGCGGTCCTAGTGCTGGTGGGGTCGTGCCGGGAATATATCGAATCCCGCTGGGTGAGCGCGGAATGGGACGCATTTCTGGAGGAGAACCGAACCGGTCGCAAGCAAGGCGAGTTGTTCATCATCAACTGCGGGGCGCTCAAACCTAGCAACTTGCCGCTATTCCTCCGCAAACATCAGATGTTCAACGCCGACGATTTTGGGTTGGGACGGTTGGTCCAGTTTGTCCGGAGGAAGCTGCCTCAGCCGGTGACATTGGATGATCGTATTCGTCTATCGTTGCACTGCCGGAATCCAAAGAAGAACGAGGACAAGATCTACCTGATCACAGCCCACAGTCCTAATGGCGCTGGCATGAACGTGACCGCGCATTGGGGGCCACGGGAAGCCAAGCGGCTTGCCAGCCAGCTAAAGGCCATGAACCTACAGGCCGACTCCGAAGTTCAGTCCATAGTCGAGACATTGAAAAAAGAAAAGCTGAGTGCCGGCTACCGTCCCGTGCCGCACGCCAAGTTGCTGACACGGGAGGCGCGTGCTTTTCTTGAAGCCACTCTGGGTTTGGAGTCACGTAATAAAGTCTTCGCAACTCCAGAAGGGGCTTGGCTCGACGAAAATAGATCGAAACCACAATCCAAGCAGCCGAGGCCGACGCGGACACAAAAAAATTCGGCGAAAGTTGGAGCCAAGCATCTGCGTAAGCGGCCGGTTTAGAAATAACCGCCTCAGCATTTTCCAGGTTTCTGGCACCTTTTGACTTTGTTGCCTGCCAACAAAACACAGCTCATGCCAGCATGGTTTAAACGCAACGAATGGAAACTCGTTCTCGCTGCCGCAGCTCTCGCGTTTTTCCTCGGTACCTTGGGGATTCACCAGCAGCAACTGGCCACAGGCAGGGTGATCAGCTGGGGAGACGCTCTTTACTTCAGCCTCCGTCTGTTCACCTTTAGTTATGACCTGCCGGGGGAAGGGGCACCCTACTCGGTCCTGTCGCCGCTGCTGCGGGTTGCCCGTTTTCTAGCTCCCGCCGTGGTTTTTTACGCGGCCATCAAGGGGTTGCTGCTGGCCGTCAGCCAGCAGGTCCATGTCTGGCGGCTCCGCCGGTGGCGGGGACATTGCGTCGTGTGTGGGGCTGGTAAACGAGGTCGCTTGGTGGCCTTGAACCTTCGCGCGGAAGGACTTCCGGTGGTGGTGGTTGAAAAAGATCCGGCCAACGAAGCCATCGACGAGTTGCGTGCGGCTGGTGTGCGGTTGATTGTGGGCAGCGCAACCAATTCCGTGTGCCAGGAGCAGGCGCGCATGGAGACGGCCGCGCTGGTAGTGGCATTGACGGCTACTGAGGAATCCAATTTGGAAGTGGCGTTGGCCGCCAGTCGTCGAAGTGACGGGCTGCCGGTCGAGATTATGGCACATGCATCGCGCCGATTTGCTGAGGAATTTGAAGAGCAGCCTCCTTTCGACCGCATCCGGCAGGGCGTGCATGCCCATTTCTTCGACCACGAGGTCGCCGCCGCCCGACTCTTGCTGCAGGAGTTCGCTACTGAACTGGCTCCGGCACTGGCGCAGAGTGCGCGTTCACCTCGGCTGCTTCTGACGGGCGATGGAACGCTGCTGCCGGAGCTGCTTGGTGCAGCTGTGGTGCAGTGCCAGTATGCCTTTGCAGGCGTGCCGACGCTGGTGGTGGCCACACCGGAGGGCGACCTGGTGCGCGGGCGGTTTCCGGGTCTGCATCCCCAACTTGTGCAGGTGGCGGAAATGAAGCTCGTGGAACTCACACCGCCCGCTCTGGCGCGACTGGAAATGAATACACTCCTAAGAGGTGCGGGGTTCGACCTCGTATTCGTGGCGTGCCGCAATGACGTGGAAACTTTGAGCCTGGCTCGCCATCTCGCCCGGCAGGCAGCGGGCACTGCCTGCCGCACTGTGGCGTGCCTGCGGCCCAGCACCAACCTGATGCGGTTGCGGGCCACCCAACAGCCGGTTGTGGGCGTGGACGTGCGTGACTTGGTCGAGTTGGGCTGCCGGGCTGATGTGCTGCTGCACGGTAAGTTGGATCGGGAGGCACGGGCGATCCACGAGAGCTACGTGCGGACCCAGACGGCGGCCGGATCCACCCCGGCGACCAACCCCGCTCTGGTGGGGTGGGGGGACCTGCCTGAATCCCTGCGACGGGCCAACCGGGCGCAGGCCGACCACCAGCCCATCAAGCTCCGCACACTGGCCGTTTCCCGGACACCGGAAACGGTGGAGGCACTCGCCGATGCCGAGCACCGGCGTTGGATGGCGGAGAAAATCATGGCGGGCTGGCGCCACGGGGAGCAACGCGACAACGCCCGCAAACTTCATCCCTGCCTCAAGCCATACTCCCAACTCAGCGAGGTGGAGAAGCAAAAGGATCGTGATACCGTCCAGACTGTGCTTTTGAGGGCGGACCCGGCTTCACCATGAATGCCCCCTCCCGCACGGTCCGGATCTTCTTGTCGTCGACGTTTCGGGACTTTGCCCCGGAGCGGGATCTGCTGGTGCGGAAGGTATTTCCTGAGTTG